>Ga0187783_10002149_pt1 | contig 14684 bp, 15 predicted proteins | sample 1015_SJ02_MP02_2_FD_132471 | JGI IMG/M metagenome (GOLD analysis project Ga0187783, IMG submission 132471) | Tropical peat soil microbial communities from peatlands in Department of Meta, Colombia - 1015_SJ02_MP02_20_MG | ecosystem: Environmental > Terrestrial > Soil > Wetlands > Peat | place... | reverse complement strand
CGCGACATCGAGCAACAGCTCGGTCTCTATTCGGATCGCGCGGCGCGCGTCGACTGAGCTCTCGGGCGGATGAGCGGCTCTGCTATAGATGAATTGCATATCAGAGGGGCAAAATACGATTATTTGTCGGAAGGTGTGTCTCTTTAGAATCCGGCCGGCATGCGCCCGCCACCCCGGATCGTTCCTTACCCGTTCGCGGGTGCGCGCCTGCCGTGTCTGGTCGGTGGGGAGTTCGTCAGTGCCGGGCGGCAGTTCGATAACATAAGTCCGGTCGACGGTCGTCTCATCAGCACCGTCACCGAGGCGGACGCAGCGCTCACCGATCGTGCCGTAGGCGCGGCGCGCAGCGCGCTGCGCGGTCCGTGGGGGCGGCTGTCGACGCCGGAACGCTGCGCACTGCTGCGCAAGGTCGCCGAGCGCATCGAAGCGCGCTTCGACGAGTTCGTGAGCGCCGAGATCGCCGACACCGGCAAGACGCTGCAGCAGGCGAGCGCGCTCGACATTCCGCGCGGCGCTGCCAACTTCCGCGCCTACGCCGACCTGGCACTGGCGCGCGCCTCGGAGTGCTTCGAGATGGGCACGCCCGACGGCCGCGGCGCGCTCAACTACTCGGTGCACAAGCCGGTGGGCGTGGTGGCGGTGATCGCGCCGTGGAACCTGCCGTTTCTGCTGCTCACCTGGAAAGTGGCGCCCGCGCTGGCCTGCGGCAACACCGTGGTCGCCAAGCCCTCGGAGGAGACGCCCTCGAGCGCTGCACTGCTGGCCGAGGTCATGCAGGAGGTCGGTCTGCCGCCCGGAGTGTTCAACCTGCTGCATGGCTTCGGCCCGGGGTCGGCCGGCGAGGCGCTCACGCGCCACCCGGACGTGGATGCCATCGCCTTCACCGGCGAGTCCGCCACCGGCGCCGCCATCATGAGGAGCGCCGCCGACTCGGTGAAGGCACTGTCCTTCGAGCTCGGCGGCAAGAACGCGGCGCTGGTGTTTGCGGATGCCGACTTCGATGCGGCGCTCGCGGGCACATTGCGCTCGGTGTTCTCCAACTGCGGGCAGGTATGCCTGTGCTCCGAGCGCGTGTACGTCGAGCGCCCGATCTTCGAGCGCTTCGTCGCGGCACTCGCCGCCGGTGCCCGGGCGCTCAGGATCGGCGCTCCCTACGACGGGGCGGATCTGGGACCCCTGATCTCGCGCAGCCATCGCGACAAGGTGCTCGGCTACTACCGCCTGGCGCGCAGCGAGCAGGGCGAGATCCTGTGCGGCGGCGGCGTCCCGCGCTTCGGGGATGAGCGCGACGGCGGCGCCTTCATCGAGCCGACCATCGTGCGCGGGCTCGCCGAGGATGCGCGCTGCGTCAAGGAAGAGATCTTCGGCCCCATCTGTCACGTGGCACCCTTCGACTCCGAGGAACAGGCGGTGCACCTCGCCAACGACACGCGCTACGGGCTCGCCGCGGCGCTGTGGACCTCCAACCTGCAGCGCGCGCACCGGGTCGCCCGGCAGATGGAGGTCGGCATCGCCTGGGTGAACGACTGGTTCCTGCGCGATCTGCGCACGCCCTTCGGCGGCGTCAAGCTCTCGGGCATCGGGCGCGAGGGTGGGGCGCATTCGCTCGCCTTCTTCTCCGAGCCCATGAACATCTGCGTGAAGCTCTGACCATGGGTCGCGAGGTGCGCGTGGCTGATGCAGTGCAGAGCGCGGTGGTACCGGGCAAGGCGCGCCCGCGCGGTACCTTTCCGCACTATCGCCGCGCCGGCGATCTCATCTTCGTATCCGGCACCAGCGCGCGCCGTGCCGACGACTCGATCGCCGGGGCCGAGTGCGATGCGCACGGGCAGCCGCGGCTCGACATCCGCGCGCAGACGCGCGCGGTGCTCGAGAACATCGGCGACATCCTCGCGAGCGCGGGCGCCGCGCTCGCCGACGTGGTCGAGGTGAGTACCTACCTCGTCAACATGGCCGACTTCGCCGGTTACAACGAGGTGTACAGCGAGTTCTTCGGCTACCAGGGACCGGCGCGGACCACCGTTGCCGTGGCGCAGCTGCCGCATCCGCAGCTGCTGATCGAGATCCGCGCGGTCGCCTATCGGCCCGCGGGCACCGCGCGCGGCGGCCGTCGCGGGCCGCGGCCTGCCAGGAGACGTCCGTGAAGATGATCGACATCCACTCGCACTTCCTGCCGCGCACCTGGCCGGATCTCGCCGCACGCTTCGGTACGCCGGACTGGCCGTGGCTGCGGCACGCGGGCGCGGGCCGGGCCATGCTGATGCTCGGCGACAAGGAGTTTCGTCCGGTGACCTCGGCCTGCTGGGATCCGGCGGTACGGCTCGAGGCGATGGACCGCGACGGGGTCGAGGTGCAGATCATGTGCGCGACGCCGCTGCTGTTTGCCTATCACCGGCCGGCGGCGCAGGCACTCGAGTGCGCGCGCATCTTCAACGATGCGGCGCGCGAGCTGTGTGCCGCCGCGCCCGCCCGGCTCAGGTCGCTGTGTCAGGTGCCGCTGCAGGACACCGAGCTCGCCTGCCGCGAGCTCAGTCGCGCCATGGCGGACGGACATCTCGGCGTGCACATCGGCAACCACGTGGGTATGCGCGAGCTGAACGACGACGGCATCATCACCTTCCTGCAGCACTGTGCGGCCGAGGGCGCCGCGGTATTCGTACACCCCTGGGACATGATGGCGCCGGAGCGCATGCCGAAGTACATGCTGCCGTGGCTGGTGGCCATGCCGGCGGAGACGCAGCTGTCGATCCTGTGGCTGATCCTGTCGGGCGCGTTCGAGCGCCTGCCACGCTCGCTCAAGCTGTGCTTTGCCCACGGCGGCGGCAGCTTTCCCTACCTCATCGGACGGGTGGACAACGCCTGGCGCAATCGCGACATCGTGCGCGAGGACTGCCCGCGCCTGCCATCCTCGTACGTCGACCGCTTCTACGTCGATGGTGCGGTGTTCAACGATGACGCGCTGACGCTGCTCGTGAAGAGCATGGGCGAGGATCGCGTCATGCTCGGCTCCGACTACCCCTATCCGCTCGGCGAGCAGCAGGTGGGGAGCCTGATCCGCGAGCACCGCGGCCTGAGCGTCAACGCCCGTGAGAAGCTGCTGCACGGCAACGCGGCGCACTTCTTCGGGCTCGCCCCGCGGCGTGCGCGCCGCAGCGGGCCGCTGGCGGCGCGCCGCAGCGCCTGAGTCGCCGGCACCGGCTGCCGCAGTGCGTCCTGTGGCGGCGCGGCGCGCGCGACGGAGGGGCTATCATCGCCCCGCATGAGCTCCTCGGTACGCCTCGAGCGCTGGATCGCCCGCAAATTCCGCCTGCGTCACGTGGAGCTGGTTGCCGAGCTGAACGACTCGCGCAGCATCCTCAAGGCCGCGCGGCGCCTCAATCTGACGCAGCCGACCCTCACCAAGGCGCTGCGCGATATCGAGGCAACCCTCGGCGTCGCGCTCTTCACGCGCACCAACCGCGGGCTCGAGCCGACACCGTACGGCGAGATCTTCGCGCGCCACGCCAAGATCGTCCTGGCACAGCTGCGCCACGCCGCCGAGGAGCTCGACAACCTGCGCGCCGGCTACAGCGGCAAGGTCACGGTCGGCACGCTGCTGGCGGCTTCCGCGAGCATCCTGCCCGATGCCATCGTGCTGCTGAAGAAGGAACGGCCCGGCGTTGCCATCAGCGTGGTGGTGGGCACCTACGACATTCTCGTGCCCTCGCTCCTGGTCGGGGACCTCGACATGGTGCTCGGGCGCATGCCCGAGCAGGGCCGCAGCCGCGCGCTCGTCTACGAGGACTTCTACCGCGAGCCGATCTGCCTGGTGGTGCGCCGCGGGCATCCGCTGGCACGCAAGCGCCGGCTGAGCTTACCCGAGCTCGTGAACGAGGCGTGGCTCCTGCCGCTGCCGGAGACCACGCTGCGCCGCCAGATCGAGCGCGCCTTCCTCGAGGCCAATGCGCCGCTGCCGCGCAACCTCATCGAGTCGGTCTCGATCCTCACCAACCGCGTGCTGCTGCGCAAGTCCGATTGCGTCGGCGTGCTGCCTTATCACGTGGCGCTCGATGACGTCGAGCAGCAGCTGCTCGCGATCCTGCCGGTGAAGCTGAAGTCGATCGAGAGCCCGGTGGGAGCGATCCTGCGCGCCCCGGGGAGTCTGCCGCCCGCGGCCGCGGCGCTGCTCGAGTGTCTGCGCATCGCCGCGCGCGACGTGCCGACGCCGCGCCTCTAAGGCGCGGCCGTACGCTGCTTGCGAGACAGCCGGCGCGCCAGGCGCAGCGCCAGCCAGCAGAGCAGCGCCACCAGCGCCACCGCCACGACCGGCGCGGCGAGCGCGAGCAGTGAGAGGGCGAGCGCGCCGCCGAGCTCGGCGCTGGCGAGCACGTGGTTGCCGAGGCCCGCGGTCATGACCGTGGACTTGGCGCGCAGCAGCGAGGTGAGGCCCTGCGTGAGGCCGGCCGCGCCGCCGCCGGCGATCACCGCGGTGGTCCATTTCACCAGCGGGGGCAGATCGGTCATCACCGCCGCGGACACCACCGTGCCGGCGATGAGCGCGGCCGGCGTCGCGATCGCATCGAGCAGGTTGTCGACGCCCGGTATGTAGTACGCGAGTACCTCGAGCAGCGCCGCGACGCTCAGCATCAGCAGCGCTGCCGGCGTGCCGAGCCAGGCGAAACCGCTCGACAGGGTGAGGTGTCCGCTGCAGGCTGCCACGCTCAGCACCAGCATCGGCACGAACACGCGCAGACCCACGGCTGCGGCCAGTCCCACACCGAGCGCGATCGAGAGGGCGAGATCGGTTCCCGCCATGTGCGGCACGGGAATCACGCCGGTTACGATACCACCGCCGCCCGCGGCGGGCGCGTGTCAGCCCGGCGTGCTGACCGCGGGCAGGGCGCGCAGGAACGCCGTCACCTCGGGCTCGGTGCCGATGGTGATGCGGCACCAGCTGTCGTATGGCGGAAAGAGCCGGCCGACCAGGATGTCATGCGCGCGCATGCGCTCGGTGAATTGCTTGAGCGGCATGCCGGTATCGAAGAACACGAAGTTGCCCTGCGGATCGGCGTAGCGCAGCTTGAGGCGCGCGAGCTCGGCGGTGAGGCGCGCGCGGCTCGCGAGCACCCGGCGGCGGCAATCGGCGAGGAAGGCGTGATCGGCGAGGCTGGCGCGCGCGGCGCGCACGGCGAACAGGTTCGGCGTGGTCATGCGCGCCGCGCCGAGCTCGGCGGCTACGTCCGGGCGGGCGATCGCGTAGCCGCAGCGCATGCCCGCCATGCCGTGGATCTTGGAGAAGGTGCGCAGGATCACCACACGGTGTTCACCGGCCACCAGGTCGGCCACCGAGCTGACGCCGTCCGCGGCCACGAAGTCCATGTAGGCCTCATCGACGATGGTCAGCACCCCCTGCGGCAGTGCGCCGACGAAGTCACGGATGTCGGCGGCGGCGAGTGCGGTACCGGTGGGGTTGTTCGGGTTGCACAGGTACACGGCGCGCGTGCGCGCGCTCACGGCGGCGGCCATGGCCGGCAGATCGTGGCGCAGCTGCGCGTCCACCGGCACGAAGCGCAGCGTGGCCCCGCGGGCGCGTGCATAGCTGGTGAGCTCTGCGTAGGTGGGCTCGGCGGCGATGATTTCCCCGCCGTCGCGTCCGCACAGCAGTCCGAGCGCGCACAGCAGCTCGCCCGAGCCGGTACCGGTGACGATGTGATCGCTGCCGACACCCTCGTGGCGCGCCAGCGCGTCGACCAGATCGTCGTACTCCTCGTCGGACGGGTAGCGGCAGCCCTGCGCGATGGCGTGACTCACAGCGAGCCGGGCCGCCGGCCCGGGTCCGTATGGGTTCTCGTTCCAACACAGCACGATCGGCCGCCGGCCGCCGGTCGCGGGCTCGTTGGCCGCCGCACGCAGCGCGGCACCCGCTCCGGCCAGCAGCAGCGCTGCGGCGGTCAACAGCTCGCGGCGGCTCGTGCTCACGGCGCAAAGATACACCGTGGCTGTGGATGGAACCATGCGCGCGGGCGGGCATCCGGCCGCCTGCCGCCCTGTGCTATGTTCGCCCTGGCACCAGGCGATCGGGGTGGCCGACATGCACGAGCTGAAGATCGGCGAGCAGGATCTGCTCACCTACCTGCGGCCCGACACCTTCGTCGGGGCGCTGGTGTACCTGTTGCTGTTCGTCGTGCTGGCGATGCTGCTCAGCCGTGGCCTGCGGGCGGGGGTGAACACCGCCATGGCGCGCCAGGGACATCTCGATCGCACCACGGTCAGCTTCCTGCAGCAGATCGGCACCGCGGCCATCTGGGTGGTCATGCTCATTCTCTATGCCCACCTGATCCCGGTGCTGCGGGCGATGGGTACCGCGCTGCTGGCCGGCGCGGGGGTCGCCTCGGTGGTGATCGGGCTCGCCGCGCAGAGCACGCTCGGCAACCTGGTCGCCGGGCTCGCGATCACCATCTACCGGCCCTTTCGGCTCGGCGACACGCTGCAGGTGACTGCACCCACCGGCACCGAGGTCGGCACGGTGCAGCTCATCTCGCTCGGCTATACCACGCTGCGCACCGCCGACGGCCGCCTGGTGGTGCTGCCCAACAGCAGCGCCGCCAGCCAGGTCACCATCAACCTGAGCGCCATCGGCGGCACGCGCGCGCCGCCGCCGCTGCCGATCGTCATTCAGGTCGGCCGCCAGACCGACGTGGAGGTGGCGCGGCGCCTGGCGCTGCGCACCGCCGCCGAGACCCTCGATCAGCAGGCGGTGCTCGGCTGCTTTCTGACCAAGATCGACGCGAGCGGCGCGGTGCTGGAGCTGCGCGTGCGCGGCCCGGATCCCAAGGAGCGCGACGCGCTGCATTCGAAGCTGGTAGCGACGCTGGCGCAGCGCTTTGCCGACAGCGGCGTCGATGCCGCCGGCGCCGAGCCGCCGGCCTTTTCCTGAGGGCGCGCGGGTCTGCGTGGACAGCCGCGCGCGCGCGACGCTAGACTGAATCGCGTGACTGCCGCGCAACGCCCCCTGACACTGAAGATCACCGGTCCGAGCGAGCTGACCCTCGTGCGCGGCGACGGCAGCGAGCATGCCATCCACCCGCTCTGGCTGCGCGAGCGCTGCCGCGACGCCGCCAGCATCGACCTGAAGACCCAGCAGCGCCTGCAGGATCCATCCGACTTCGACCTGAATCTGCGCCTGCTCGCGGTGTCGCAGCCGGCCGCGGGCAGCCTGCGAGTCAAGTTCAGCGACGGGCACGAGGCGAGCTTTGCGGCCGAGGAGCTGCTGGCGGAGGCCGCGCTCGCCGACAACAGCCACGACTGCCCGCCGCCGCAGCCGTGGACCGGCGCGCTCGGCGCGCTGCCGCGCGTGCGCTGGCGCCCGGACCCCGCGGACGCCGAGCTGCTGACGTGGCTCGAGCCATTCTTCACGCTCGGCTTCGTCATCTTCCAGGGAGTGCCGAGCAGCGCCGGCAAGGTGCTCGAGGTCGGCGCGATGTTCGGCTTCACGCGCGCGACTAACTTCGGCACGCTGTTCGACGTGCGCTCGACGCCGGACGCCACCGATCTCGCCTACACCTCGCTGTCGCTCGATCCGCACACCGACAATCCCTACCGCACGCCCGTGCCCGGGATTCAGCTGCTGCATTGCCTGGTCAACGAGACGCGCGGCGGACTGTCGACCCTGGTGGACGGCTTCGCGGTGGCGCAGGCGCTGCGCGCTGCGGAGCCCGCTGCCTTCGACATCCTCAGCACCACTGCGGTGCGCTTCAAGTACATCGACGCGGCGACCGAGCTCACCGCGAGCGCGCCGCCCATCGAGCTCGACGTCAGCGGGGCGCTCAAGGCGATTCACTTCAGCCCGCGACTCGACTTCGTGCCGCTGTTTGCGCCCGAGCGCCTGGCGGCCTATTACCGTGCGCGGCGCGCCTTCGATCACCGCCTGCGCGCGCCCGAGTTCGAGCTGCGCTTTCTGCTCAACGCCGGCGACCTGGTGATGTTCGACAACTGCCGCCTGCTGCACGGGCGCACCGGCTTCGATCCCGCCGATGGCCTGCGCCATCTGCAGGGCGCCTACATCGACATCGACGGCCCGCGCAGCCTGTACCGCGTGCTGCGCCGTCGCCTGAGCCAGGCCGGCGGCGTACGGCGCAGCGCATGACGCGCATCGTCAGCTTCCGGCGCATGGCCGACGGCACGCGCGAGGACTACCTGCTGCTCGATGAATCCGAGCGCCGCTACGCCACCGGGCTCGCCGGGCGTGTGCTCGAGGCGCTCGGCAAGCTCGATCATTCGCTCGAAGGTTACCCGGTCAGCCGCCTCGGGCACTCGCTGCAGGCCGCGACCCGCGCACAGCGCGACGGCGCGGACGAGGAGCTCGTGGTCGCGGCGCTGCTGCACGACATCGGCGATGAGCTCGCCCCGTACAACCACGCGGAGTTCGCGGCCGCCATCATCCGCCCCTACGTGCGCCCGGAGGTGAGCTGGATCGTGGCGCAGCACGGGCTGTTCCAGAACTACTACTACGTGCACCACTTCGGCGGCGATCGCAACGCGCGCGAGCGGCTGCGCGATCATCCCCACTACCGCGCCTGCGTGCATTTCTGCGCCGCCTGGGATCAATGCTCGTTCGACCCGGATTACCCGTCCGAGCGGCTAGCGTTCTTCGAGCCGATGGTGCGGCGCATCTTCGCGCGCGCACCGCACGATCCGCGCTACATGGGGGCACCTGCACTCTAGGGATTTACCGCCGCGTCTCTGCGAGCGGCACAACCCGCCCCGCGTCGAGCCGTTCAGGCCCTTTGAGTCCGCCGCCCGGTCCACTGCAATGCAGCAGCTGACGGCGATTGACCATAATCCGGTATGCGCGTAAATTCATTGATAGAACAAGAACAAACAAGAGGTTCCATGCAAATCACTGGAAGCAATCGGGCCGATGCCCACGAAGCTGGAGGCCGGCCGTTGAAGGGCTCCTGGTGGTCGTACCTGTGCTGCGCCCTCGGCCTGCACCGCTGGGAATTTCCCCCCGAACCCGCTCGTCATGAAAGCGAGCACTTTCGGCCGTACCGCAACGCACGCTGCCGACACTGCGGGATGCGAACGACACAGCTCCACTGGGCTACGGACAATCCCTCCCAACAGGGGCGCATATCCGCTACGCCCGCCGATTCCGATCCGGATTGAAGCGCAACGCCCGGTAAGCTCACTGGGAGATCAGTGTGAGAGAGACAAAGGTGCGAGTCGGCAATATCTGCCGGCGGATCCGCTCTGACCCGGAGATTGCCCCGCGAGCATTCGATGGAATGCTGGTTCGACCGGGCAAGCTCGGCTCAGCCGTTGCGCAGCGCTTCTACAGAATGCGCTGCGAATGTGGTCGATCGTGGATCGAGCTGGAACTCAAGAAATTCGTCAAGTGCCCGGCTTGCTCGAGACTCAGTCAGGTTCATCCGGCTGCGGCGAATGAGGTCGCGCTGCTCGCAGCGGGCGCGCCCAGCACGCTGCCGATTCTCAAGCCGGCTCCCGCATCTGCCAAGAAATCGAGCGGCTAGGCCGCGCCGCCCGTCAGCTCGGCCCGCACCCACTCCTGGAACTGCCGGATGGCGTACTCCTCCGGCATGAGCACGCCGGCGCGGTGCGCGAGCGCGTGCAGGCCGCGCTGATTGAGCTCGCACACCGCGGCGTCCTCGCTCATCACGATGTTGGTGAACTCCACCGCGCCGCTTATGTCGCGCCCCGTATCGGCCACGGTTTCGGGCAAGAACAGGAATTCGATGCTCATGTCGGTGCGCTCGGGACCGAGCGGCAGCAGCCGCACGACGCGCACGTAGTCGACGTGCGCCACGATGAACACCGAGGGCAGGCTGGTGAGGTACAGGTGCCCGGCCTTGCGATCGGCGGCGCTCAGCTTGGGAAAGGGCACGCCGACCGGTGCGCCGTCCATGGTCCACGACTGCGCCCCCGCGCGCAGTCCACCCCCGTATCTCGGGTCGTCATCCTCGGCGTGGTCCTGCCACTTCGGGTCGTCGCGCCGCTCGAGCAGCGCACGGCCGAAGATCGGCACCAGCTGCGCCAGGCGCGGATGCACTCCGGGGCAGTGCAGGCACTCGTTGTAGTTCTCCCAGAACACCTTCCAGTTGCACTCGATGGTCTTGTGCAAACGGTGGCCGACCACCAGCTCGCCGAGCTGCCAGTCATCCAGGCGATCGAGCGGCAGGTCGAAGCTGCGCTCGAAGGGCGGCGGGTCGGGCGTGAGCGCGGCGAAGATGAAGCCGTTCCACTCGACCACCGGCAGGGCGTAGAGCGGGTAGTCGCGCAGCTCGAAGCCATCGCCCGGCGCGCGCGAGGAGGTCTGCACCAGCTCGCCGCGCAGGTTGTAGCGCCAGCTGTGATAGGGACAGACGATGCCGGCGCTAGCGAAGCGCCCGCTCGCCGCGCTGCACAGCGCCGCACCGCGATGGCGGCAGGTGTTGTGAAAGGCACGCACCACGGCGTCCTCGCCGCGCACCACGAACAGCGACTGGTCGCCAACGCTCAGGGCGTGGAAGCTGCGCGCGGCGCCGATCTCGGCGCTGCGGCACACGTAGAGCCAGTTGTGATACCAGATGCGGCTCAATTCCCGCTGGTAGTGCGCGGCATCGAAATACCAGGCTGCGGGCAGCGTCTCGACCGGGGTCGTGAGCCCGGCATAACCAGGATCGCGTCTGACGGTAGTCGGCCGGGTGCTCATGACGGTCTCCTTTGACCGCGGTGCGCCGCCCGGCGGCTGGGCCGCGCGGGGCCGGAGCGGCATTCTATCCGAGGCCGTGCGCACGCGGCACGCGCGCGCCGCGGCAGGTGCGCGCCGTGGCACGGTGCTTCGTCGCACGGCGCACCTCGGGGTAAGATGTCAGCCGATGGACATCCGAACGCTGCAACGTGGGCTGCAGTACTGCGGCCGGGTGGAGGCAGTACGCCAGACCTACCACGTGTTCGAGAGCCCGGGCTACTACTTCGTGCTGTCGTTCGCACGCGCGCGGGCCCGGCGCGGCTCGGGTTACTTCAATCTCGTCAACCGCGCGGCGGTCGACTACATCTACCGGCGCATGGCCGGCAGCCGCGCAGTGACGGCGAAGCAGGTGCTGGCCGCGGCGCGCCGCACGCGGCACGTGCCGACCAGACTGCTGGCGTTGAATGTGCTCTACGTGCTGGTGGCGCTCGGGCGCGCCAGCATCAGCCGCGCCGGCGAGAACCGCCAGCTGTTCTTCACCGTGCGCAAGGGGGCGCCGCGCCGGCGGTGACTCGGGTGGCGGCCGGCGAGCGCACGCGCCGCATGCACACGAGCGTCAGGCACTGACACATGAGCGACGCACCGCCTGCGACTCCCGCCGCAGGCGAGAGCCTGCACCGCGGCATGATCACCGTGTCGATCATGCTCGCGACCATCATCCAGGCGATCGACGGCACCATCGCCAACGTCGCACTGCCGCAGATGCAGGGCGGCCTGTCCGCCTCGCAGGACCAGATCACCTGGGTGCTCACCTCCTACATCGTCGCCGCCGGCATCGCCACGCCGCTCACCGGCTGGCTGACCGACCGCTTCGGCCTGAAGCAGGTGCTGCTTGCCTCCATCGCCGGCTTCACGCTCGCCTCGGTGCTGTGCGGGGTGGCGGACTCGCTGGCGCAGATCGTGCTGGCGCGGCTGCTGCAGGGCGTGTTCGGCGCCGCGCTCGTGCCGCTCTCACAGGCGGTGCTGCTCGAGATCTACCCGCGCGAGCAGCACGGTCCGGCCATGGCGGTCTGGGGCATCGGGGTGATGATCGGACCCATCGTCGGCCCGGCGCTCGGCGGCTGGCTCACCGAGAACTGGAGCTGGCGCTGGGTGTTCTTCATCAACGTGCCGGTCGGCGCGCTCGCCTTCTACGGCGTCGGCCGCTACATCCTGCGGCGTGCCGGGGCGCGCCGCGTGCGCTTCGACCTGTTCGGGTTCGCCACGCTCAGCATCGCCATCGGCGCGCTGCAGCTGCTGCTCGATCGCGGCCAGCAGAACGACTGGTTCTCCTCGTGGGAGAGCTGGGCCGAGGCGGGCGCACTCGCGGTGAGCGTCGCGTACTTCATCGTGCACACCGCCTGCACGCCCGCCGGCAAGTCGTTCTTCGACTACCGCCTGCTCAGGAACCCGAACTACGTGTCGGGCGTGATCCTCATGTTCCTGGTCGGCATGGTGCTGTTCGCGACGCGCGCGCTGATCGCCACCATGCTGCAGGACGTGCTCGGCTACCCGGCGACGCTCACCGGCTTTCTCATGGCGCCGAGCGGGGTGGGCACGATGATCGCCATGCTGTTCGTCGGCCGGCTCGTGGGGCGGGTGGATCTGCGGCTGCTGCTCGGCGCGGGCTTCAGCATCACGGCATTCTCGCTCTGGCAGATGATCCACTACGACGTGACGATCACCCAGCGGCAGATCATCTGGCCGGGGGTCGTCCAGGGCGTCGGGCTCGGGCTGATATTCGTGCCGCTGGCGGCCGCCACCTTCGCGACGCTCTCGCCGGAGATGCGAACCGACGGCACCGCCTTCTTCAGCCTGATGCGCAACATCGGCAGCTCGATCGGCATCGCGGTGTCGCAGGCGCTGCTGGTGCGCAACACGCAGATCGCGCACGCCGGGCTGCTCGCGAATCTCACCGCCGCCAATCCCGACCTGCTGCGCAGTCCGGTGGGCGCGGCATTTCATCTCGGCACGCCGGCGGGGCTCGCGGCGCTGAACGAGGAGATCACACGCCAGGCGGCGATGATCGCCTACGTCGACGATTACCTGCTGATGCTGGTGGTCACCGTGCTCGTGATCCCGCTGCTGATACTGATCCGCCCGGCGCGCAAGGAGCCCATGGACGGTCCCGAGTCGCTGGCGCTCGAGTGAAGGCGGGCCGGCCGTTTCATACAGTGCAGCGCCGGCGGCCAGGCTGGCTGGCGCCCGCGCCGCCGGCGCGCGCCGCTGCGGCACGCCGCAGTCCTCCAGGCGCGCGCATACTTGCCGCATGGTCCAGCGGGAACTGTTCGTGCTGCCGCAGGCGCTGCCCGAGGGCTGCCGCTACCTGGCCGATTTCCTGAGCGTCGCACAGGAGGCGCAGCTGCTCGCGCACATCCGCGAGCTGCCGTTCGAGGCGGCACAGTACAAGCAATGGCGCGCGCGACGCCGCGTCGTGGGCTTCGGCGGTCGTTATGATTTCAGTCGCAACGAGCTGCAGCCTGCGCCGCCCATCCCGGAGTTTCTGCTCGGGCTGCGCGCACAGCTGGCCGCGTGGATCGGCCTCGACGCCGCGCGCATCCAACACGCGATGATCGCCGAGTATCAGCCCGGCACGCCGCTCGGCTGGCATCGCGACGTGCCGCAGTTCGAGGACGTCCTCGGCGTGTCGCTGCTCGGAGCGGCGCGGCTGCGCTTCCGCCCTTGGCCGCCGCAGCCCGGGCAGCGCAGCGCCTGCGCGCTCGAGCTCGAGCCGCGCTCGGCGTATGCGCTGCAGGGCCCGGCACGCTGGCGCTGGCAACACGCGGTCTCACCCACCAAGGAGCTGCGCTATTCGATCACTTTCCGTACCCGACGCGCCTGAGCAGGCCGGCGGCCCAGCCTGCCCGCCGAACGCGGCCGAGCTGATGCGTGCCATCCGGCGGCAGCTCGTTACGCACCTGTACGATGACTCCGCGGCCGAGCCGCTCGGGATCGCCATCTACTCGCTCGCCGACCCGCGCGATCTGCGCGCCGTGCGCTACGTCGGCCAGACCGCCGCACCGCGCCGCCGCCTGCTCGAGCATCTGCGCATCGCCCGGCTGTGGTTGCCCGCTGAGCTGCCCTGGTGGGTGGCGGCCCCGCGGCAGCGGCCGCTGTATCACTGGATCCGGCGGCTGTACGGCGACGGCGGCCGGCTGCCGGTCATGGTCGTCGCGGCCTGGGTCGAGGCGGCCGGGGCGCGCCTGGCGGAGCGGCAGCAGATCGGCCGCTGCCTGCAGCGCGGGCTGCCGCTGCTGAATTTCGAGATGGAGCTCCTCGGGCGGCGCGCCACGCCGCCGCGCCTTTCTTAACAGGTGCCTAACCAGCCGGGCAGTAGGCTGCCCGCTGGCGGTTGGCCCCTGCGAGCCCGGGGGCGGGCTGTCGTTTGCGAGGGGCCATGAGCAACCTGGGAATCGCCTTCTACGTGGTCGGCGCCCTGTTCACGCTGTACGTGCTGGCCGCGACCTGGCGCTCGAAGGACGCCGATCCGCGCGTGCGCGGCGAGCGGCCACGTGGCGCGCCGCGGCACTGACGCGCGCCGCACGGTGCCTGAAGTGGCTGATCTCCTCTTCATTCTGCTCATTCTCGGGCTGTGGGCGACGACGCTGTGGCTGGCACGCGCGCTGGCGCGCCTCGGGGGTGGCGGGTGACCGTCTACCTGGTGAGCGGCCTGCTGGCGCTCGGGCTGTTCGTCTACCTGCTGTACGCCCTGTTCCGGCCGGAGAAGTTCTGATGACCTCCGCCGCGCTCGCCCTGATCGCCGCCTACCTGGCGGCGAGCGTGCTGTGCGTCAAGCCGCTCGGACTGTACATCGCGAACGTGATGGCCGGGCGCCCGCTGGCGCCGCTGCGCAGCGTGGCGCGCGGCGAGGCGCTGCTCTACCGCCTGTGCGGCATCGACCCCTCGCTCGAGATGGACTGGCAGCAGTACGCCGTCGCGCTGCTGCTGTTCAACGTGCTCGGGGCGCTATGGCTCT
>Ga0187783_10002148_pt1 | contig 14684 bp, 12 predicted proteins | sample 1015_SJ02_MP02_2_FD_132471 | JGI IMG/M metagenome (GOLD analysis project Ga0187783, IMG submission 132471) | Tropical peat soil microbial communities from peatlands in Department of Meta, Colombia - 1015_SJ02_MP02_20_MG | ecosystem: Environmental > Terrestrial > Soil > Wetlands > Peat | place... | reverse complement strand
GTTTCCAGATACGGTGTGTGCACGTCGATTGATTCGATGAGGTCGGGGCGGGGTGGAAGGGCGGGAACGCCATCGCGCAGCACCTGGGCGAGCTCGCTTTCGACCTGCGCCACGATGGTCGCCGATGCCGAGCTCCCGTAACTGGCCTTCAGCTTGACGCCGTTCCAACGGTAGGGGTTGTGGCTCGCCGTAATTTGAATTCCGGCTGCGGCGCCTCGCTGCCGGACCAGCAGAGACAGGGCCGGAGTCGGGCAGGCTTGGGTTGAAAGCCACACCGGCGTGCCCGTCGCCGCCACCGTTTCCGCCGCCACGCGGGCGAAGCGTTCCGAACCCAACCGTGTGTCGTAGCCCACCAGCACGCCACGGCCGGGCTTTTCGGCCCGCACCACGTAGCGCGCAATCGCATGCGCCACTTTGCGCACGTTTTCATCGGTAAAGTCCTCGTCGATGACGCCACGCCATCCGTCCGTCCCGAACCTGATGGCGGACGGAACGGCCTTCGTTTTCGTTTTGTGCCGATTCGCCAACAGGTCGCCTTTTCGTTCGAAACAGCTCGCCACTCCCTCTGGTTCTGCCTCGGGAGTCACGAACAGAACCTGCCATGAATGGCCAGCGATTTCAAATGCTTGTCGCTTTAAGCCAATCCAGCCCTGGGCCAGATTGACCCGACCCGCTCAAACGAGCTCTCTCCGCCCGGTTCGCTCGAGCCAGTTCACGATCTTGCCGACGTCCTGCGAGCGGTCGCGCGAGCAGAGTAACAAGGCATCGTCGGTTTCGACGAGAACAAGATTGTGCACGCCAATGGCGGCGACCAGTTTCTGGGGGCTCCAAAAATAATTTCCGGTTGCATCCAGGGCGAAGAAGCGACCGGCCGATTCGTTCTGGCCAGCTCTCGTGGCCATCAGTTCATACACCGCGGCCCAGGAACCGATGTCGCTCCAGCCCATCCTCGCTGGAATCACGAACACGCGCGTTCGAGCAGCCATCCGTGTGGCAGGCTCCATGATGGCGTAATCGACAGAAATATTTTCCAGGCGCGAATAGATGCGCCCGACGACAGAGTTGTAGCGCCGGGACCCGATCGTCGGGGCCACCTCGGCCAGGGCTTTGTGCGTCGCCGGGAGAAACCGCTCTAGGTTTTCCAGAAAGGTGGATACCCGCCAGATGAACATGCCCGCATTCCAAAAATATCTCCCGGAGGCGATGTAGTTTCGCGCTTGCGGCAGGGCCGGCTTTTCCGTGAAACGCCGCACGCCGAAGGCGGTGACTCCCAGCGGCCGGCCGTTTTGTCCCCCCCGTTCGATATAGCCGTAGCCCGTCTCCGGACGCGTGGGCGGAATCCCGAAAACGACCAGATTCCCTGGCCGGCGGGCCAGTTCGAGCGCCGCGCGAACGAGCCTCCGGTACCGCTCGACCTCGCCGACCCAGGCGTCGGAGGGAACGACAACCATCAAGGCGTCGCCGTGCTCTCGGGCGAGATGAACGGCGGCCAGTCCGATGGCTGCGGCGGTGTTGCGTCCGACCGGCTCGGCAAGGACATTCGAGCTGGGAACAGCTCGCAGTTCTCGGCGGACGCTCGCCGCCTGGTCTCTGTTCGTAACGACCCAAACATGGCGAGGCGGAATCAACGATCCCAGGCGCGCCATGGTCTGGCGCAGCATCGTCTGGCTGCCGACGATATTCAGCAACTGCTTGGGCGTGCTTCGCCGGCTGCGCGGCCAAAAGCGCGTTCCGCGCCCCCCCGCGAGCAGTACCGCACAGACGGGAAGGTCGATCAACTGGCCCTTTTGTTTCCCATCCCGATTCGGCGTCATGGATGTAACAGGCTGCGCCACTCGGCGTCGGTCATGCCGCGCTCGGTCAGGCGGCGCTTCAGAGCACCCAAATCACCGGGGACGTATGTACGCAAAAGCGAGGTAGGGGCTTCGGGCACCAGTTCCAGCTTTCCCAGGGCCGCGGGGATGAGCCAGACCTGGGCGGGAAGATACGCTGTCTCTTGAGCGCCCCAGCCGATGTGTCCTCGTCCTTGGAGAAAAATCAGCAGCTCGAAACGCTCGGCCGAAACAGACGTTTCGATCGATTCGGCAAAGGCCCAGTGCTCGGTCGCAAAATACCGGCAGGCTGCATAGTGCGTTTCTCGAAACCCGCCGCGGCTGATCGACACCGGCGTGATCTTCCCCCCGGCCTGCTTGCCAAAGCGCATCACCTCGAGCGCCTTATCCACGTGCAATGGGCGCAACTGCCCGTTGCGGTCGCGGCGATTGTAGTCGTAGACGCGATAGGTCAGATCGGAAAACTCCTGGATCTCGCACAGCACCAAGCCGGGGCCGATCGTGTGAGCCGTGCCCGCGGGAACGAACACTGCGTCGCCAGGGCGGATGGGAATGCGATCCAGGCAATCCTCCGCTGTGCCGTCTCGGATGGCGCGCGTGAAATCCTCGCGCGTGACGTCTGGTTTCAGCCCCACCAGCACTTCGGCGCCGGGACGTGCGTCGACGGCATACCACATTTCCGTTTTGCCCCGGCCTCCCGCTGCCTGCTCGTGCCGCGCGGCATAGGCGTCGTCGGGGTGGACCTGCACGGAAAGCTTGTCCTCCGGGAAAATGAACTTCACCAGCAGGGGGAAATGGCCGCGTTCGGCTGCCGTTCCGGCCCATGCCGGTGGAATCGTGCGCCAGATTTCACCGAGCGTGCGTCCCGCGAACGGGCCGTTGGCAAAGCGGCAGTCGCCTCCGGTCATCCAAGCCTCGCCCACCGGCTCGGGGAGATCGGACATTTCCGGAAAGTACGGCGCCAGCGAATGAGAGCCCCATGGGCGCGGGCTGAACACGGGCTCCAGGCGCGCCGGACACAGCGTCATCGAGTTAGCCCAGCGCTCACTTCGCGTGGCCAAAAAAGCGGCTCATGCGCCCGAGGCCTTCGTCAATGCGGTCCATCGACGTAGCGTAGGACAGGCGCAAGAACCCCGGCGCGCCGAAGCCCTCTCCGGGAACCAGGGCCACGTGCTCGCGTTCGAGCAGCTGGTTTGCCACAGCCGATGAGCTCGGCATTTCTTTTCTGAAACAGGCCGAAACATCCGGGAAGACATAGAACGCCCCCGCCGGCGCCGTGCAACGAACGCCCGCAATCGCGCGTAGGCCCGCGACAATGCGCTCGCGCCGCCGCGCATATTCGGCAAGCATGACCGGCACCGAATCCATCGGTCCGGTCATGGCCGCCATCGCCGCGTACTGCGCGATCGAGGTCGGATTCGACGTGGACTGGCTCTGCAACTTCGTCATCGCCAAGATCAAAGGTTGCGGGGCGAGCGCATACCCGACACGCCATCCGGTCATGGCAAACGTCTTGGAGAGCGATCCAATGACGATCAGGCCCGATTTCGACTCCGGGACGCTCGCGACGGAGTAGGGCTTCTCGTTGCCGTAGGTAAAATGCGAGTAGCATTCGTCGCTCATCAGCCAAACGCCGTGGCGCTGGCAGACCTCGAAAATCTTCTCGAGCTCGGTTGCGGGTATGACGCCGCCGGTCGGATTGCTCGGCGAATTGGCGATGACGATGCGCGTCCGCGGGGTGATCGCCTGCTCGACACTCGCCGCATGCATCACGAAACCATCCTGGGCATGCGTTTCAACGAACACGGGCTTGCCGCCGGCGTACTTCACAATATCCGGATAGCTGACCCAGTAGGGCGTTGCCATCACCACTTCGTCTCCGGGATTGATCAGCGCGCAAACGGCGTTGAAAATCGCCTGCTTGCCGCCGACGGTGACCACGCACTCGCTGGCGTGGTAGGACGAGCCGAGCTCTCTTTTGTGCCAGTCGCAAATCGCCTGACGAAGCGGGGTGATACCGGGAACCGGCGTGTACTTGGTGCGGTTCTCCTCGAGCGCCAGCAGGCAGGCGCGCTTGATGTGTTCTGGCGTGGGGAAGTCGGGTTCGCCGGCGCCGAAGTCCGCCACATCGACGCCTTTCGATTTCAATTGGTCCGCCGCCTGCACGACCATCATCGTGGCCGATGCGGCAATGCGATTGACCCGATCGGAAAGCGGGAAGGTTCCCTCGGTCTTCACCACAGTAGCCGGTTCCATGAACGGTCCCTTTCTTTTGATGCCTTTATCTTAACCGACTTTGGCGCGCAGGCGCTCCTCCACAATCGGCGGGACCAGGCCTTTGACCGGACCTCCGAGGCGGGCAAGTTCCTTGACCAGGCGGGAACTCAAGTAGCTATAGGCTTCGGCGGGCAGCATGAACACGGTTTCGATCGATGGCTCGATCTTGCGATTCATCATGGCCATCTGCAGCTCGTACTCGTAGTCGGACACGGCGCGAATGCCGCGCAGGATCACCCGCGCGCCCTGCTCGCGCGCATAACCCATCAGCAGCCCATCGAACACGCCGACTTCCACGTTTTTGAGCTCAAAGGTGACGGCTTCGAGCATCTCGACGCGCTCTTTCACCGGAAACAGTGGGTCCTTTTCCAGGTTGCGGGCCACCGCAACAATCAGCTGGTCGAAGATCATGGCGCCGCGCTCGATCAGATCCAAATGGCCATTCGTCACCGGATCGAACGAGCCAGGATAGACCGCCACGACGGGTTTTCTAGCCATGGTCAGCGAGATTCTAACCTACATTGCGAGCCTTGCGGGTGCCTCAGTTCTTCGGTGTTGCTTGCTGCTTGTTATACGCGTCCCAGGAGATCGAGATCAGATAGGCGTGGATCGCCTCGGCGTCGGCCGGGCCAAAAACATCGTCCCAGGGCGGCATCCCGGCATTGATGAGCGCTCCGCCCAGCACAATCTGCTGGAAAGCTTCATGCGTTTCCGGAGTCATCCGGCGCAGGTCGGGCGCAAGCGTACCCGGCACGTTGAGATGGCACGAACTGCAGTGCGCTTTGAACAGATCAGCGCCCTTCTGGAGGGCTTCCGCCGGCGCGGCGAGGGGAGGCGGTCGAGGAATCGGCGGCAGGGGAGGTAGGAGCGGGGGCACCGGCGTGGGCCCGCCATCTAACTTGAAAGCGATGATGCGGCCCTCATTTCCCCGCTGGTAGGCTGCGCTGGTAGGGTGAGCGAAATTCCATCCGCCCCCTCCCCAAGCGGCCATCACGGCAATGTACTGCGTGCCGTCGATGCTGTAGGACATCGGGCCGGCGCCGATCGACGTGCCAACTTCGATGTCTTTCATCTTTTGACCGGTCAGAGCGTCGTAGGCGCAGAAGTGACCCGTTCCCGTACCCTGGAAAACCAGCCCGCCGGCGGTTGCCAGCACGCCCGGGCGGTCCCACCAGTCCGACATGGGTACGTCCCAGACGATTTTGCCGCGAATCGGATCCCAGGCACGCAGAAACGCTTTGCCCGAAAACAGTCCGTCCTGCCCATTCTCGATCGCCGGGATGTAGACCAGACCCGTTTGTCGATCGTAGGACATCGGATTCCAACTGTGCCCGCCCATCGGGGAAGGAGAGATGAATTTTTTTCCGTTCCACGAATATTTGTACGATCGGGCGTCGGCCGCTTCGACCGGGTGGCCGGTGGCAAGGTCGACGTGGTCGGCCCATGTCACCGGGACATATTTCTCGGCCGAGAGAACCTGCCCGGTCTGGCGGTCCAAGATGTAGAAGAAGCCGGTCTTGGAGGCCTGCATCAGAACCTTGCGGACTTCCCCGTTGATCTTCAACTCGGTGAGGATGATCTGTTGGACCACATCGTAATCCCACTGATCGCCGGGCGCCTCCTGGTAATACCAAACCAGGCGGCCTGTGTCGGGATTCAGGGCAAGCAGGGAGGCAATGAAGAGGTTGTCGCCGCCCGCCGGGCTCCGCCGCGACTGGTCGTAATAGGTGCCGTTCCCTGTGCCGAAATAAAGTAGGTTCAGCGCGGGGTCGTACGCCATGGCGCCCCAGACCGTTCCTCCGCCACCCATGCTCCACTCGCTTTTCCGATCCCAGGTCTTGGCGGCCATTTCGAGTTCGGGATTTTCGTACGGCCTGGAGGGATCGCCCGGAACGGTATAAAAACGCCAGGCGAGCTTGCCGGTGTCGAGATCGTAGGCGCTGACGTAGCCCCGCGCGTCATATTCGGCGCCGGCATTTCCGATCGCGACCACCCTGCCGGCAACTTCCGGTGCCCCGGTACTGGTATAGGCCCTCTTTCTGTCGACGATGGTGTCGACCTTCCAAATCGTGCCGCCCGTCGCCGCGTCTAGGGCGAACAGGTGACCGTCAAAGGAAGCCACATAGACCCGCCCCTTCCACACGGCCACGCCACGGTTCACTTCATCGCAGCAGGCACGCTGATTGACGCGAAGATCGTTCTTAGGATCAAACGTCCACAACGGTTTGCCGGTCTTGGCGTCCAGAGCGTAGACCTGGCCGACCGAACCGGACGTGTACATCACGCCATCCACGACGATCGGCGTGGCTTCCAGACCGCGAACGGTGTGCGTGTCGGTGTCCCAGGCGAAACCCAGGCGGCTGACATTGGATCGGTTGATCTGAGCGAGAGGTGAATAGTGAGTCTTGCCAAGGTCGCGTCCCGTGGTAAGCCATTGGCTGGGATCCTGATCGGCCCCGAGCAGACGCTGGAGATCGATCTGGCCACGCCGGCCTGCTCCGGTTTGTCCCACACCAAGCGGCACGCGCAGCGCTCCGAAATCCAGGAGCGAGCAAATCACCGCAACGAAGGATACTCTCGACCTCACCGACACCGGGTCTCTCCGAATGTTCAGTTGGACGGGTATTGAATCCAAGGGGACGGCATGTTGTACGGGACGCCGATAAAGACCGCCTCGATCTGCTGAATTTTGCCGTCACGAATCTTGAAAAGTTCCAGTAGGCAAAGTGTGCTGGGAGTTCGCATCGGAGACTTGATCGGAGTGCCGTCGGTCAGCGTGAAATTTTCAAGCCGGCCCGCGTGATCGATAAACCCGGCTGCCATCACCAGCCCGCGCTCCTCATCGACCAGAAAGAAGCGCCGGTCGCGCACGCGGTCGTCGTAGCGGTAGTTGCCCAGCTTGAACTGCTGCGCGCATCCGAGGTTGGCCACCGGAATCGTTTTTACCAGATCGGGATTGTGCGTCGTCTGCAGGCCGTTCTCGATCCGATTGCAGTTGTCATCGAACTCGGTGAACAAGACGCCATCGTTCAGCTGCAGAGTGCTGAAGTAGCCGTCCACGATGGCGATCATGCGCTCGCGCGGGCGGCGGGCTTCGGGGGGGACCGTCTCATTCAAAATGGGCTTATCCACCATCACCGGCTTGCTGGGAAAAGGTCCGCTCCCGTCGCTTCGCCGGATGAGTGTCTCCGCCTCGGAAAGTTTGTTGTCGGCAACCTTCAGGCGCAGCGCGAAGACAGATGTCGACGTGGACTCCTCGACGATCCCGTAGAAGCCCACCTCGCCCGTCGTTGTGTCGGCCATGCGGAGATTGTAGGGGCCGAGGCCCGTAACGGTGCCCCAGACACCATCGCCGATCTTCATCATCACGTTGTTTTCCGAGTACCGAAATCCCTTCCCCAGGGGCAGGCGCGATGGGTCTTTGGCCTTGAGCGCGTTCAGATACTGATCGAGAAAGCCGTACAGACACTGCCGGTCACAGCGGGGCTGCATTTCATTGACCCCCTCGGCGGATGAGACCGCACGATGGGCAGGGGCCCCGCTCACGCCGAAAACCACCATCGCCAGGCACGCACCGGCACCCCAGGAAATTCTCCGCATGGTTTTCCCTCCCGTGGAACGGCGGGAAGATACTACAAAACCGCTTTTGGGGAAGCCGAAATTACGGAGGATCGTCGGAAAAAGGCCCGAGCTAGCGGCGGTCGAGAGCGGGGTGTCGGACGTCGCGGCCGGCCACGAAGTAGATGACATCCTCGGCGATGTTCGTGGCGTGGTCGCCAATGCGCTCCAGATTCTTCGCGACCAAGATCAGCTCAAAGGCAGCGAACACCACAGCCGAATTCTCCATCATGTAGGTGAGCAGTTCGCGAAACAGCTGGTCGCGAAGACGGTCGACCTGATCGTCGCGCATCAGAACGTTGCGGGCCAGTTCCGGATCTCCGCGCACCACGGCATTGAGGCTGTCGCGCACCATTCCCTCGGCCAGCTCGCTCATGCGCGGGAGGTCCACGTACGGCTTCACCTGCGGGTGCCGCAAAATGCGCATCGCCGATTGCGCGATGTTGACAGCCTGGTCGCCGATGCGCTCCAGATCGCTGTTGATGCGGGTGACCGCGAGTAGAAACCGCAGGTCCGCGGCCATGGGCGCTTGCAAGGCCAGCAGGCGCTGCACCCGGTCATCAATCTCGATTTGCATTTCGTTGATGGCGTCTTCCTCAGAGAGGACCGCTTCGGCTAGATTTTCGTCGGCATCCAGCACGGCGTGGACGGCCTGGTGAACCGCCCGTTCCGCAAGGCTTCCCATCCACAGCAGGCGCTGCTTGAGTTCCTCGAGATCCCGTTCAAAGTGGCGTTCCATAGCTGGCTAACTCCCCGAGAGCAACGATGCTCGGAGTCCCCCACCTCATCCGAAGCGCCCGGTAATGTATGCCTCCGTGCGGGGGTCCTGCGGCGTGGTAAACAACTTGGAAGTATCGTTGTGCTCGATGAGCTTCCCATCGAGCATAAAGGCTGTGAAATCGCTGGCGCGGGCCGCCTGCTGCATGTTGTGCGTCACGATGGCCATGGTGCAGCTATCTTTCAACTGGAACATCAACTCTTCGATCTTGGCGGTGGTCACCGGGTCGAGCGCCGAGCACGGTTCATCGAGAAGCAGCACTTCCGGATCGACCGCCAGAGCCCGTGCGATACACAATCGCTGCTGCTGGCCGCCGGAGAGTGCAAACGCCGATTTATGAAGAGCGTCTTTCACCTCGTCCCACAAGGCCGCCCGCTTTAAGCTGTGCTCCACAAGATCAGTCAGCCGGCCCGTGTAACCGTTGATTCGCAGGCCGTAGGCCACATTGTCGTAGATCGATTTCGGAAACGGGTTGGGCCTTTGAAACACCATGCCCACGCGACGGCGAAGCTTGACGACATCCATCCCCAGGATATCCTGCCCGTCGAGCAGGATGCGTCCGGCGACGTGGGTATTGCGGATGGTCTCGTTCATGCGGTTGAGCGTGCGCAGGAAGGTGGACTTTCCGCAGCCGGAAGGGCCGATCAAGGCGGTGACCTTGTTCTTCGGAATCTTAAGATTCAGGCCGAAGACGGCTTGTTTGGCGCCGTAGTAGAAATTTAGATCCGAGATCTCAAAGCGCACCGACGCCTCCTTCTCCGATGCCGCTGGGGTCTTCTCGGAGACCCTCATCTGGCGAGCGAGTTGCGCGGCGGTGGCGTTATTTCCTTGGCTGGCCGATGCCATAATCACACGCTCCGGGTCATGCCCCTACGAGTCAAGACGAGCCGACAACCGACGTTTGCCAGCAGGACCAAACCCAGCAGGATCAGACCCGCGGCCCAGGCCTGGCGGTGCCAATCATCATACGGGGCGATCGCGTAGGTGTAAATCATCACCGGCAGCGAAGCGATCGGCTGCGACCATCCCGGGCTCCAATAGCGGTTGCTGAAGGCCGTAAACAGCAGCGGAGCGGTTTCGCCCGCAACGCGCGCCAGCGACAGCAGCATGCCGGTGATGATGCCCCCGCTGGCTGCCGGCAACACCACGGTTGCAATCGTCCGCCACTTGCTCGCCCCGAGAGCCATGGCCCCTTCCCGGAGAGCACCCGGTACGGCGCGCAGAAATTCCTCGGTGCTGCGCACGGTGATGGGAATCACCATAATGCCCAGCGCGAAGCCGCCTGCCAGCGTCGAGAAATGCTTGACCGGCAGCACCACCAGCGAATACGCGAAGATGCCGATCACGATGGACGGCACGCCGTTCAGCAGGTCGGTCGTGTATCGGATCACGAAGGCGAAGGCCTTTCCGCCGAACTCCGCCAGATAGACGCCGGCGAGCAGACCAACGGGCAAGCCCGCCAAGGCGGCGAGAAACAGAAGTTTCAAGCTTCCGACAATGGCGTTGGCCATACCCCCGCCCGCCTCTCCGACGGGCTTGGGGAGCTTGGTGAAAAAATCCAGGTTGAGGGATCGGCCCCCATTCCAGACCAGGTAGCCCAAAATCAAAAACAGAATCGACACCACGCCAAACGCGGCGACACCGGTCAGCGAGAGCATCACGGCATTGAGCGATTTCCGCCAGATCAGCCGGGCTTGGCTCATGCGGGATGGCCTCCGCCACGTTCGGTGGCCACAATCAGCAGGCGCGCGAGCCCGTTGAGGATGAACGTCATCAGAAACAGAACCAGGCCGAGCTCGATCAGAGCGTTCAAATACAAGTCCCCGGTTGCCTCGGTGAATTCGTTCGCGATGACGGCCGCAATCGTATAGCCGGGCGCAAACAGGGAGGCACTGATCTTGGGGTTATTACCGATGACCATGGTCACGGCCATGGTTTCGCCGAGTGCACGGGCCAGTGCCAAAAAAATGGAACCCATGATTCCAGTGCGGGCCCAAGGCACCACCACCTGCCAAGTCGCCTCCCAGCGCGTGGCCCCCAAGGCCAGCGCCGCTTCCCGCTGGTCGCCCGGCACCGTCAGCAGCACCTCGCGGGAAACCGAGATGATGAAGGGAACGACCATGATCGCGAGGACGATTCCGGCGGTCAGAAACCCAACGCCGTAATTCGGCCCCTTAAACGTGGGCAGCTCTCCCAGCACCGACTTCAGGGCCGGCCCGATCACCGTGCGCATCAGTGGGACAACCACAAAGATGCCGAGCAGCCCATAGATCACACTCGGAACGGCCGCGAGCAGATCGATGAGAAAAGCGACACCGTCGCTCAGTCGGCGCGGCGCCAGCTCCGCCAGAAAGATCGCCGCCGCAAGCCCCAAAGGCACGGCGATGAGGAGCGAGACGACGGAGGTCACCAGAGTTCCGTAAATGAAAGGCAGAGCCCCGAAATTGTTGGCAATGGGATCCCAGATGCTCGTCCAAAAGAAGGCCCACCCGAACTTTGCTCGCGAAAGTTGCGACTGCACCCAGAGCTCATAGACGAGCAGGGAGGTAATCAGCAGGATGGCCGCGGCAAACACCAAGGTGATGGTATGCGCGATTTCGTCTCCCTGGCGCAGGCGTTGGATAAAGGCGCGCGGCCTTGCTCCGGGTGGGGCCGCGTGTTCAACCGTAGTAGAGGTGGTTGACATTCCTCGTTATTGGATCTTCGAAATCGTCTTCAGCTCTTTATCGCCGACCGGCTTGGGCAATTTTGCATAGGAAAGAGCTTCATTGTATTGCTGCCCGTCGGTCAGCATCCATTTGAGGAAATCCTTTATGGCATCGCGCTTGGCGCCGTCCTTGATCGTTTCAGGAATCAGCAGCCAGGTGAAGCTTGCAATCGGATAGGCGGTTGCGCCGGGTGCGTTGGTGATCGAAACACGGAAATCGTCGGGCATGCTCTTGGCGGCACTCGCCGCGGCCGCGGTGACGCCCTCCAGGCTGGCTTTGATGAATTTCCCGTCGGCGTTCTGAACCAGCCCGAATGGAATCTGATTTTGCAGGGCATAGATCAGCTCGACGTACCCGATCGAGTCCGGAGTCTGCTTGATGAGACCGGCGACCCCTTCATTGCCCTTGCCGCCCAAGCCCACCGGCCAATTGATCGAGGCCCCCGCACCGACTTTGTTCTTCCAGTCGCTGCTGGCCTTTGAAAGAAAATCGGTCCAGATGAAACTGGTGCCGCTGCCGTCGGATCGGTGCACGACGACCATATCATCTTTCGGAAGAGACACGCCCGGATTGGCGTTGGCAATTTCAGGATCATTCCACCGGGTGATCGAGCCCTGGTAGATTCCCACCAGAGCCTTCTGGGAGAACTTAAGATCCGCGGAGACCTTGGGCACGTTGTAGATCGGTACCACGGCACCGATCACGGTTGGAAAGTGCAAGACGCCGCACCCGTTTTTGCTCTGAAAGTCCTTCATCTGGTCATCGTTCATGGGCACGTCGGAGGCACCGAAATCAACCGTCCCTGCAATGAGCTGCCGAATCCCGCCACCGGAACCGATCGACTGATAGTTGATCTGGATGCTCCCGTGTTGCGAATGATAAACGTCAAACCACTTTGAATAGATCGGGTACGGAAAGGTCGCACCCGCCGCGTTGATGGCCAGGGTCTGGGCGATGGCGACGACAGTCAGGCACACCGTGAGCAACACTGAAAGTGCCATTCTTTTCATGGTTTGGGAATTCTCCTGGATGGGGATTATGTTTCGCAATTATTACGGACTGGTTACATCATCGAGAATTCGGCGTGAAAAACCCACCGAGCGGGTCTTATCTCTTTTATTTTCCTCGAGAACGCCAGAGATCCTATTCTGTGTCGTCTCGGTCGGTCCCGGGATGCGGATGGAGATAGCGCGCGCGGCCGTGGCGTACCTCGAGTCCCCGAACCCAGAACAGTACGTCTTCGGCAATGTTTGTGGTGTGGTCCGCGATCCGCTCCAGATGGCGGGAGGCCAGGACCCATTGAAGGTTCGGGGCCGCCTGCTGCGGGTTCTCGGCGATACCAGCCAGCAGCGCCTCGAAGACCCGGTCGCGGTATTGATCGACGGCGTCATCGCTTTCCAGAACCTGGGTGGCAAGATCTACGTTTTCATAGATCAAAGCACCCAGACACTTTGACACCATGGCCCGAACGGCCGTCGTCATTGGCTCGAGCTCCGGGGGGTTTTCGACCGGGCCCATGGTACCCAGCGATATGGCGCGCTCGGCGAGATTCACGGCCAGATCGCCCATGCGCTCGAGGTCATTGTTGATTTTCAGGGCTGCGACCACGAGCCGCACGTCGGCCTCATCCAAAGTTCCGTGCCCCAGCATGCGAACGGCGTGCTCATCGATTACAATCTCCATTTCGTTGATGCGTGGTTCGGTGAGAAAAACCTCGCTTGCCAGACGCTCGTTTCTGCCAAGCAAGGCGGCCAGTGCCCTGTTCAGGGAAGCTTCCACCGTCCGCGCTTGCGAAATGAGATAGTTCATCAGCACCGTCTGCAGAATTCCCTCACCGCTCATCCTTGTCGCTGCCATGGCCTGGTCCCCTGGGGCCTACCTTTCCATTTGCAGGATTCGATACGGTCGTTGCAAGGCGATGAAGCGCGCGTGAATCCTTTAAGACAGCTCGGCGGGTCAGGCCGCAAGAGACAGGGAGAAGGAAAACTTCGAGCCGCGCCCCACCTCGCTGTCCACCCGCAGGTGTCCACCATGCACCTCGACAATGTGCTTGGCAATGGATAGGCCCAGACCGGTGCCACCCGCTTGCCGCGAACGGGCTGCATCGACGCGATAGAAGCGCTCGAAGATTCTCTCCTGGTCGACCAGGGGGATTCCCACACCCGTGTCCTCGACGCTGACAATGGCTTCGCGGGCCCCGGCCGTGGCGCTTACCTTGATACGGCCTCCGGCAGGTGTGTACTGCACGGCGTTGTCCAGCAGGTTCTGCAGGACCTCCCGCAGCAGGCTGGCATCGCCGCGCACGGCGGGCAAGCCCGGCGGCACATCGGTCTCCAGCGCGATCTGCTTTTGGCTGGCTTTCAGTAGGGTTGTCTCGGCGCACCGCTCGATCACCTCCAGCAGGTTGACAGGGCCGAGGTCCACCTCCAGCTTTCCCGCTTCGATCCGCGCCAGCTTGAGCAGGTCGTTGGTCAAAGCCGCTAGGCGCGCCGCGTGATCGCGGATGATTTCCAAGAAACGCCGGTTGTGTTGTGGATCCTCCAGCGCGCCGGCCAACAGCGTTTCGGCGAATCCCTGGATGGCGGTGAGCGGAGTCTTGAATTCGTGAGAAACGTTGGCAACAAAGTCCTGACGGACTCTTTCCAGCCGCCGCAAGTCCGTCACGTCATGCAGCACGACCACGGCTCCGGACGGTTTTTCCGAGGCGGGCGCCGGAGCCAAGCCGGCTGCCGCGGGGAGTTCCAGAGCCTGGACCGGAGCGGCACTGATCGAAAAGGTACGCTGTTGGACAATGCCGACCACCATATCGGTTCGCAGGCCTTCCTCGCCGTTGAGCGCGCGGCGGATCAGGCCAAGCAAACCTGAATTGCGTACCACTTCGATGAGGGACCGTCCCTCGATCTCGGCGGGGTCGAGGTTCAGACCGTCCGAGAAAGCCCGGTTGAAGAAAACCAGTCTTTCCCGGGCATCGATCACGGCCACACCTTCGACCATACTCCTCAGAATCGCTCCCGAACGATTGCGCTCCCGGCTCAGGGAGCGGAACGAGCGGTCCATGCGGGCGGCCGTCTCGTTCAACGCGTGAGCCAGATCGGAAAGTTCGTCGTTCGGCCCTTCGGCTGGCAGCGGGCGAAAATCACCCTCGGCGATGCGATGAGCCAAGTGCGTGAGCCGCTCGATGCGCGCCGCGAACCTCCGAAAATAGGCCAGCGAAATCAGCCCTCCCACCAAGAGGATGAGCAGCGAAGCACTCAGGACTTTGCGTTGCAACTCGGCGGCGGAAGCATCCACTTCGGAAAGAGGCAGGGACAGTCGAATCACCAGCGGAGAACCGCTCGGTGGCTGATAGCGCACGGCGTGGTAAACCAGCGTGCGACCCAGCTGCGCGCTCGGGCGCACCGAACGGCCCTCGCCCTCAGCCAGGGCCTGTTGGACCTCGGGTTGCGCAAGATGATTCTCGGTGGTCCGGGG
>Ga0187783_10002147_pt1 | contig 14693 bp, 6 predicted proteins | sample 1015_SJ02_MP02_2_FD_132471 | JGI IMG/M metagenome (GOLD analysis project Ga0187783, IMG submission 132471) | Tropical peat soil microbial communities from peatlands in Department of Meta, Colombia - 1015_SJ02_MP02_20_MG | ecosystem: Environmental > Terrestrial > Soil > Wetlands > Peat | place... | reverse complement strand
GACCGTAAAGCCATGGTTCCCTCTGCGCCCAACGAGGAGGTTTGGGGGCCTCTCGTCGGCCTCACGCAGGCGATTTGGCCGGGAATCCCTGTAACTCCTGAAATGGAGGCGGGCGCCAGCGATTCCATCTACTTCGCCGAGGCAGGCATCCCCAGCTACGGCTACTCGGCGATCGCACTGGAAGTAAACGACGTGCGCGCCCACGGGCGCGATGAACGCCTGCCCGTCGATTCGTATTGGAAGTCGCTCGATTTCTGGTACGCTTTCACCCACAAAATTGGCGGCGACTAAGACTCGCCAAACGTAGATGCAGCAATCTGGCGTTCATCGTTCCTCATCGTTGTCGCTGTTAAACTAGACTCAGATGATCCTCCCGTTCGTCCGCGAGATCTTCGCGGAGCTCGAGCAGGCCCCCGGGTTTGAGCGCGTACGCAGGCACCTTAGCTTGGGTGCGGGGCGTCGCCGTGTGTCCGGATTGACCGCCACAGCGCGCTCTCTTTACCTGCCGCTCATGGCCCGCGCCGCCCGGCAGATCGCGGTCGTCATCGTTGCCGACAACAAAGCCGCCGAATCCCTCGAGCCCCTCCTGAAAGCCGGATGCGAACTCACCGGCGCCGTCGATCCCTCCCGCGTCGTCCGTTTTCCCGCTCACGACGTCCTTCCTTTCGAAAATCTTTCCCCGCATCCCGACGTGCAAGAGCAGCGCGCCGCCGCTTTGTGGAAACTTGCCACCGGCGCCGTCGAAATCCTTATCGCCCCCGTCGAATCTGCGGCGCTCAAGCTCTTCGATCTCGACTACTATGCCGGCCTCGCCGTCACCCTCAAGCGCGGCGAAGAAGTCGACATCGACGTACTCACTGCGCATCTCGCCGGCGTCGGCTATACGCAAATGGATCTCGTCGAAATGCCGGGCCAGTTCACACGCCGCGGCGGAATTCTCGATGTCTACTCGCCCGAGGCCGACCGTCCCGTTCGCGTCGAGTTCTTCGGCGACGAAATCGAGACCATCCGCAAATTCGATCCTGAGACCCAACGATCCCAATCCGGCCTCGACGAATCTCAATTGCTGCCGCTCACTGAAACGCCGGTTACTGAAAACCTCCTCGCCGCCGTCAACGCGCGTCTAAGCCGCCAGCGAGTCGAAACCGAAGACGATGAGATGGCCGCCGAAGCCGCGACGGCTGGCGGATTAAGTGTCTTTCCCGGATGGGAGTTCTTCACCCCTGTCGCCGGAGCTGAGCGTTCCTTGCTTTCGCTCCTCCCGCACAGTGCCTTGTTTGTCGACGAGCCCGCCATGGTCCGCAACCAGATCGATCGCTGGTGGAACAAGGTCGAGCTGCGGCACGAGCGCGCCGGCATCGGGTCCCTCATTCGTCCTGAAGACATCTACCTGCGCCCCGAAGTCCTCGCTCAATCGCTCGCCTCCCACCCCGGCCTCGACCTCGATCAACTCGGCGCCGTCGACGTACTCGAAAGTGACGCCACTCTCGGCGAAATCGAGTTGCCGAGTCGGCCCACGCTGCGCTTTCACGGCTCCATTCCCGCCCTCACTGAGCAGCTGAAAAATCTGATTGCCGCCGAAACCCGCATCGTTCTCGCCGCGCCCCATCAAGGCGATGTCGAACGCCTCGCCACCGTCCTGCGCGACTACCAGATTCCCTACCGCTTGGGTAGCCGCGCGCCACGCACCGGCGAAACCGTGCTCGACGAGGGAAGCTACCTCGCCGGCGACCTGCGCGTGCCCGTCATCGTACGTTCGCCCATTGCCGCAGGTGTCAGCTTCACCGAAACCAACCTGATCGTCTTTGGCGCTAACGACCTCTCCGACGAAGCCGACATCGCCGCCCGGCCCGAACCCAAAAAATCCAAGACCGCAGCCTTCGTCTCCGACTTCCGCGATCTTCACATCGGCGACTACGTCGTCCACGTCGAGCACGGCATCGCACAGTATCAGGGCCTCAAAGAAATCTCCCAGGACGGCCTTTCCATCGAATTCATGATTCTCGAATTTGCCGAAAGCGCCAAACTCTACGTTCCGCTCACGCGCCTCGACCTCATCCAGAAATACCGCTCCACCGACACTGGCCCCGCTCCGGCTCTCAACAAGCTCGGGTCGCAGCAATGGGTCAAGACCAAGGCGCGCGTCCGCAAGGCCATGCAGGATATGGCCGCCGAACTCCTCAAGCTCTATGCCGAGCGCCACACCGTCCAGGGCACCGCGTTCTCCCTCGACAACGAGTTTCAGCGCGAATTCGAAGACTCCTTCGACTACAGCGAGACCGACGACCAGACCGCTGCCATTCGCGCCGTCAAAGACGACATGGAGTCAACCACCCCCATGGACCGCCTGCTCTGTGGCGACGTGGGCTACGGCAAAACTGAAGTCGCCATGCGAGCCGCCTTCAAAGCTGTGCAGGACGGCAAGCAGGTCGCGGTCCTCACCCCCACCACCGTCCTCGCGTTTCAGCACTTCGAAACCTTCAAGCAGCGATTCGCTCAGTTCCCCATTCACATCGAGATGATCTCCCGTTTCCGTACCACCAGGGAGCAGAAAGACATCGTTGACCGCGTCGCCAGCGGCAAAGTCGATATCCTCATCGGCACCCACCGCCTGCTCTCCAAAGATCTCAAGTTTCAGGACCTCGGCCTGCTCGTCGTCGACGAGGAGCAGCGCTTCGGCGTTCGCCACAAAGAGCGCCTCAAGCAGCTCCGCAAGGAAATTGACGTGCTCTCCATGTCTGCTACGCCCATTCCGCGCACGCTGCACATGTCGCTCGTAGGCCTTCGCGACATGAGCGTCATCGAAACCCCTCCCAAAGACCGCATGGCCATCCAGACCGTCGTCGCCAAGTTCGACGAAAAACTTATTCGCTCCGCCATCGAGGTCGAGCTCGAGCGAGGCGGCCAGGTCTACTTCGTCCACAATCGCGTCGAATCGATCTACGAAATCGCTTCCCGCATCCAGGAACTGGTTCCCACCGCGCGTGTCGCCGTCGGCCACGGCCAGATGAGCGAGAGCGAGCTCGAGAAAGTCATGCTCGCCTTCATGCGCCACGAGTTCGATGTCCTCGTTGCCACCACCATCATCGAAAATGGCCTCGACATCCCGCTCGCCAACACCATCCTCATCAATCGCGCCGAGCGCCACGGCCTCAGCGAACTCTACCAACTCCGCGGCCGCGTCGGCCGTTCCAACCGCCGCGCCTACGCCTATCTACTCATTCCTCAAGAAAAGGAATTGACTGAGGTCGCGCGCCGCCGCCTTGCCGCACTCAAGGAATTCTCGGACCTCGGCGCCGGCTTCAAAATTGCCGCCCTCGACCTTGAACTGCGCGGCGCAGGCAACATGCTGGGGGGCGAACAGAGCGGCCACATTGAAGCTGTCGGCTTCGAGCTCTACACTTCCATGCTCGAAGCTGCGGTTAAGGAACTCAAAGGCGAAGGCGCCGAAGAGCGCCCCGCCACGCAGCTCAATCTCGGCATCGCCCTGCGCATCGACGAAAGCTACGTGCCCGAAGAAAATCAGCGTTTGCGCCTCTACAAGAAGATTGCCGGCGCCACCACCGAGAAAGCCATCAACGAAGTCCGCTCCGAGATGGAAGACCGCTACGGCTCTTTGCCTGATGCTACTGTCTATCTGCTCGAAGCCGCACAGCTTCGTCTCGAGTGCGAACGCATGGGCGTCTCCCAGGTCGATCGCAAGCGCGGCGAGCTCCAGCTCCGCTTCATGGAACACGCCGCGGTCGAACCTGCGCATCTCATGCAGCTCGTCTCGCGCAACGCCAAGCGCGGCGCGCAGTTCACCCCACAGGGCGTACTCAAATTTCCCCTCAAATCCTCGCGCCCCGACGAAGTCCTTCTCGAAATCCGCGCGCTGCTCTCGAACCTCGCCCCCACCCCCGTCACCGCCTGAAGATTAGCGGGGGGAGCAGGGCCTTCAGGCCCGGAGACTTTTGAGAGCCGCCCGATGCCCCACGTCTCGACCCTGAGACGTGGGCTAGCACGCCCCTTCATTCAGCATGACTCGCTAGCTCGCTAACTCGCTGTCTTTCTAGCCGCCGGGTGCCCCATGTCTCGACTCTGGGAAGTCGGATCGCACGCCCGTCCATTAACCGCGACCGCTAACTCGCCAACTTGCTAACTCGCTGACTTGCTGCTTTTCGAGCCGCCGGGTGCCAGGTGCCCCACGTCTCGACTCTGAGACGTGGGACAGCACGCCCTTCGGCTCACCACGCCCCGCTAACTCGCTAGCTTGCTAACTCGCTGCCTTTCTAGCCGCCGGGTGCCCCACGTCTCGATTTCGAGACGTGGGATAGCACGAACACCCTCCTCCCACCGTGTCATCCCGAGCAGAGCGCGTTCGGGGCCCCGCAGTCACGAAGTGAATGTGGGGTAAGCGGAGCCGAGGGATCTGCAGTTGCCGGGTGCCCCACGTCTCACTTCTGAGACGTGGGAAAGCGCCCCTAAAATTCACCACAACTCGCTGACTTGCTAACTCGCTAACTTGCTAACTCGCTGTTCTAACCCCTCCACTTGATGTTGCACCCGATCGACGGCTTCTGTTCCTTCGGCACCGGCTTGCCCTCGAGCACAAGGTCGATCGCCGCCCGCAAGTCCCTCCCCGTCACTGGCACACCGCTCCCCGGCCTGCTATCGTCATACTGCCCGCGATAGACCAGCTTGAGATCCGAGTCGAACAAATACGGATCCGGCGTGCATGCCGCCTCGTACGCGTGCGCCACCGCCTGCGATTCATCATATAAATAAGGAAACTTGAAACCGTTTTCTTGCGCCTGCCTCTTCAGCCCAGCCGGCCCGTCCGCCGGATACGTCGCCGCGTCGTTCGAACTGATGGCCACAATGCCCAGCTCCTTACCAGCATAATCGGCTCCCAGCTTCCCCAGCGACTTCTCAATGTGCTTCACATACGGGCAGTGCGCGCAGATGAAAAGCACCAGCAGCCCCTTCTTGCCCTTAAAATCATCCCGCCTCACCGCCTTCCCGCTCACCACATCGGTCAGCGCAAAATCCGGCGCAATCGTCCCTAACTCCACCATCTTCGATTCCGTTAATGCCATAACCTCTCTCCTTCTCAATCCAGAATGAATGGGTAATCATTCCCATTTGGGTGCCCCATCCAAGCTTTGCTTGGGTGGGGGCGGGACTCGGCTCACGCAAAGACTCCCTGGCCAACCCGGCGCTTGCTCCCTTGCTCCCTCGGTCCCTCGCCACCTTGTCACCTTGTCACCTTGTTCCCTGCTTCTAGAACAGTCCCTGCTGTCGTCCCGGCATCCCGATCCCGAAATGCTCATACGCCAGCCTTGTCGCGACTCGCCCACGCGGTGTCCGGTCCAGAAACCCGATCTGGATCAGGAACGGCTCATAGACCTCTTCGAGCGCGTCTTCTTCCTCGGCCAGCGTTGCCGCGAGAGTGCCGAGCCCTACCGGGCCGCCATCATATTTCTGCATGATGGTCAACAGCAGCCGCCGGTCGATCTCATCGAACCCGTGCGCATCCACTTCCAGCATCGTCAGCGCCGCGTTCGCCGTCGCCCGATCGATCGCGCCCGATCCGCGCACCTGCGCATAATCCCTCACCCGCCGCAACAGCCGGTTGGCAATCCTCGGCGTGCCCCGCGACCGCAGCGCAATCTCCGCGGCCCCGTCGCGGTCAATTGGAATCTGCAGTACCTCCGCCGACCGCTCCACAATAATCCGCAGTTCCTCCTCGGTATAAAACTCCAGCCGCAGCAGAATCCCGAACCGCGACCTGAGCGGCGAGCTCAGCAAACCCGGCCGCGTCGTCGCGCCCACAAACGTGAACGGCCTGATCTCCATCACGTGCGTCCGCGCCGCAGGTCCTTGACCAATAATGATGTCAAGCTTGTAGTCTTCGAGCGCCGTGTAAAGCTTCTCCTCGAGCACCGGTTGCAACCGATGAATCTCATCGAGGAACAGCACCTGCCGCTCGCGCAGATTGGTCAGAATGGCCGTCAGGTCTCCTTGAATCACCAATGCCGGCCCTGACGTCTGCTGAAATCCCACGTCCAGCTCATTGGCAATAATCGTGGCCAGCGTCGTCTTGCCCAGTCCCGGAGGCCCGAACAACAGCACGTGATCCAGCGCATCTCCGCGTGACTTCGCCGCCTCCAGCGCAATCGCCAGCTGCTCCTTGGCCTTCGATTGCCCGATGAATTCCTTGAGCCAGCGCGGCCGCAGCTTCAGCTCGTAACTCTGCTCTTCATCGGCGCGCGCCGCGCTCACCAGCCGTTCCGGAGTGTTGTCGCGGACGATTACCATTCTGAGGAGAAGTTTACGGCATTTCGCACTCTCTTGTTGCACACCATCCCTTCCGCTTGTGCATCCATTGAGTCAGAGAGCTGCCAATGAGCAATTTGCCTGAAGTTCGTAAGGAGTTTTGGCATTTTTCACGGGTTCCTTATGCCCGCTCCGATTGCCTTCATGCTTTCCTGATTTCCCTTCTCCTACGTTCTAAAGAATTCACGCCGGATACGCGCCGGAACGCGAACCCGCATGCGAGTTGTGCGCAGCTCGCTGCGGTCTCCAAGGCATCGAACGCGCGAGCTTTCAATCTCGGCATTCAATTGAAGCCCCAAAAACTGCTCGTCATGGCAGACAGTGCGCGTGTGTCTGCAAAAAGCTGTCTACGCCGGACAGTCACCGCACCACCAAATTCCTTATGAAAGTGAGAGGCCGAATGACATTCTTGAGAATCGCTCCAGCGGCTGCTGCAGTCTATTTCGCTCTAACGTCCCCTTTCGCTGCCGCCCAGCAAAGTCAGCCTTCCAGAGCTGCGGGCATAGAGCTCACCGCCCGCGTCGATCCGCCTGCCGCCGCCAATGCTGCCGCCGCGGCGCCCGCCACCAGCGCTAACACCCCCGGCGCAGTACCGGCAGCCAACAGCGCAACTGACCCCTCCGCTGTCATCAGCAATGCCGAGCTGATGAAGAACATGATGGAGATGAAGGCTGAAATCGCCGACCTCAAAGCACAAATAAAAGCCCGCGACGCAGCCGCCACGGTTTCGGCCGACGCCATCAAGGCCTACGAGCGCGACGTTGCTTCTCTTAAAGCCGCCGTCTCTCCCGCAACAACCGTCACGGTGACAGCCAGCACGCCTGTTACGCAAGACGCAGCTCCGCCAGCAGCCCAGGCCCCTGCGCCCGCGCCCGTCGATCACGTCACGCCTTTTGCCGATTTTTACTGGGGCTGGCTCAATGGCAACCCTCGCACCATCGACTGCCCGCTATGCACCAAATACTTCACGCCCGAAATCCGCGTCGATACCAACTACAATCTCGACTTCAACCACCCCAAGGACGACACAATCAACGGATCCAGCGAAGTCTTCCGTTCCCAGGAAGTCCAGCTCGAGCAGCTCGGCATCGGCGGCGACCTGCTCATCGACCACGTGCACGCCCGACTCATGACGCAATTCGGCGAATATTCCGTCACCACGCCTCGCAACGACGGCAGCGTCAGCCGCGGCCAATGGAATCTCGACGACGCCTATCGCTATCTGGCCGAGGCATACGGCGGCTATCACTGGGACAAAATGCACGGCATCAACCTCGATGGCGGCATTTTCATGTCCTACATCGGACTCTTCAGCTACTACAACTTCGACAACTGGGCCTATCAACCGTCGTTCGTCTCTTCGAATACGCCCTGGTTCTTCAACGGCATCCGCGGACAGTTCTTCCTCACGCAGCATCTCAAAATCGAACCTTGGTTCATCAACGGCTGGCAATCCTATGCCCGCTACGGCGGCAAGCCCGGGCTCGGCGGTCAGATCAAGTACACCCCCACTGGCAAAATCAACATCATCTCCAACAATTACGGCATGGGCGAAGACGACTGGGGCATCGAAGGCCGCACGCGCTTCCACACCGACAACAGCCTTGAATACAAGTACTACGACAGCCCAACCAACACTCTCAACAGGATGGCTTTCTCCATCACCGCCGACGCGGGCTGCGAAGAGGGCTCCGGCGTGGCCTGTATGGGAACCGCAAGTCACAAGGTCTGGGAACCGGCTACGTCCACAACCCCAGCTGTGCTCTATGCAAAGCAAAGCTTCCTGGGATGGATGGCCTACAACCGCTGGTGGTTCAATAAAGACCGCTACGCCATCACCGCCGGCGGCGGCTATGTCAACAACCCGGGACGCTACCTGGTGCTTTTGCCCCCCATTAACGGCGCAACCGCGGTCACCGGAAGCGCCTATTTCCCCGAGGATCCCGGCCAGCCCTACCATGGCGAAGACGGCACCATCACTTACGACTTCATGCCTCGCCAGTTCATCACCTACCGCGTCGAGTATGGCTACCGTCACTCCGACGTCCCCTACTGGGCCGGACGTCGCGGTTCCACTCCTCCCGGCGGCGTCACCAACGCCCCCATTGGCAGCCCGGATGATTTCACCTGCACCAACGGCAGCTCGTCATTCGATTCAGGCATGGGGTATACGCCCATGCCGTGGCTAAGCTATTCCAAAGAATACGCGGCAAATGTCGCCGCAGCGAACGCCGTCTGCGCAAGTCCTGCGCCCGGCTCGCCCCTCGCTGTTGCCAGTTTCGGCGCTGGTCCCCTCACGCTCTGGCAGCCCGACATGCGCCGCGATCAGCAAATGGTCATCTTTGCTATCCTCGTCAAATGGTGAGCGCTGCGGTTCGATTCGGCTCACCGCTTGGCCGAATCGAAGAATCACAAGACGGGCCGCGCCCGCGAATTTTACAAAGATTTGCGGCCCGTTCTCGCCTCCCGGTGGGATAATAGAAACGGGTTTTTCCAAGCTCGATCCGCGGGCCGAAATTTATTGACTGATTTGATGCGGAATAGCTATTAACACCTTTGTGGCAGAGGCTTTTGGCCACCACCTGTCCTATAGTCAATACCATAAAAGCCAGCAAGAGTCTGCCGTGACCGTGACCGGTCGCCGCCCAAGCCGGCTCCAGACTCCGGAGGTTCCAAGATGTTTTATCGTATTTCGCCACGGGCGCTCTTCTTGATCGCTCTTGTGGTGCCGATTGCCGGCTGCACCAAACAGCAAGTGGACTCCCTTTTCATTTCTCCAACATCGCAGACCCTTGCTTCGGGCGAAACGGTGCAGTTTACCGCCACTGGGACAGTCGGGCATGGCAGCAATCATCCTTCGACTACCGAAAACGTGACTGACCAGGTCACCTGGGGTTCCAGCGTGCCCAGCGTGGCCACAGTCAGCTCTTCCGGCTTGGCAACCGCCGTTGCCCCAGGAACTACGACCATTTCGGCGACGATCAGTGGCTACACCGGCCAGATCACCGCTGATGCCACCCTCACCGTCTCCGGCACTGGCGTAGGCGCACTTTCCGGCATTACCTCGCTTACTGTCGTTCCTGGAAACCAGGCCGTCCTGACGCCGGGTGACACCGCGCAATTCATCGCCATTGGAGCCAACGCCGCTGGCGCAACAGTCGACCTCACCAGCCAGGTAGACTGGAGCTCAACCAGCGTGCAGATTGCCACCCTTTCTCCTAATGGCGCTGGCGGCGGACTTGTCACGGCCGTGGGAGAAGGCAGCGACACCATCACCGCTCTCTATACAAATCCCAACGCAGGCGGAAGCACCGTCGACGGAACAGCCACATTTACCGTCACACAGGGAGCGACCGAGGAATACACCGCTGTCACCATCGTCCCCAGTTCCCAGTCGCTGTCGGCTTCGGGCCAAACCGGCCAGTTCATCGCCTTGGGCACGCTGGGAAGCACCGGCCTTCAAGAGGATGTAACCAACTCCACGCAAATTACCTGGTCATCGAGCATTCAGTCGATCGCCGTCGTTGGCTCGAACGAAACTGGGCCTGGCGGTCAGGTGCTCGCCTCCGGCGAAGCCGAAGGGGTCAGCGTTGGCAGCACCACCATCACAGCTGAACTGTCTAACCCCACCACCGGCACGGTCGTTTCCAATACCGCAAACCTGACGACGACCAATACCGCCGCGCCCGAGCCGCTCCTCTCGCTCACCATTATTCCGAGCTCGATCACCGTCGGCAATCTCCTCGACACCGGCCAGTTCCTCGCCATCGGAACATTCTCGACTCAGCCCACGGTCCGCGATCTCACCAACTCCGTCACTTGGCTCAGCTCAGCACCGAACTTCTTCCCGATCCTCAGCAACGGTACCGGCGTCGCCAATCCTGGCGCCGACGCCGGAGTCGTGACGGCCTACGGAACCGGAAGCGCCACGATCATCGCCGAGGAGCTTGATCCAACCCTGACCAACGGTTCAATTCAAACCGCAACCGCACAGTTCAACTGCCCGCTGATTCTGCCCACAGCCACCACTGCTGGCTCATGCTATCCAGGCTCCCAGACGGCCGCGTTGCTGTCGACGTTAACGGTCTACAACGAGGGCTTGAACACAACCGACTGGCTGGTCACAGCACCTTCGGCGACAGGCACGGCGAATGTGATTCACTGCGGCCCTGGCTCGAGCCCCGATGGTCTGGGCGGCTCGGTCTGCGTCGCCAATTATCCCAGCCCAACCGGCACCGTGGGTATTGTGACTGTGGTCCTTGAAGCCCAGTCGGTCACGGTCGCCGGCGAGCCTGCAGCCCAGTTTGGCGGCTGGTCCTCCAACTGCCTGCCAAGTACTTCAGATGGCACGCTCATCACCGCGGCTCCGTATTACACGGCGGCCGGGCCAAATTATTGCGTGGTCTCGATGACCGACAACGAAACGGTCGGTGCCATCTTCAACTAGCCCCGATTCGCTTCTTGAAAAGCCGCCCCTCGGGGCGGCTTTTCTATTCCCTGATCTCTGTTCTCTGTTCTCTGTTCTCTGTTCTCTGTTCTCTGTTCTCTGTTCTCTGTTCTCTGTTCTCTGTTCTCTGTTCTCTGTCTGTTCTCTGTTCTCTGGTCTCCGATCCGTGATCCCTGATCCCTGATCCCCGTAGTCTCCCGCACATCCCCCACGCCCTTTCGCCGTTTAGACTGAATGGTTCGCCATCGATCGTAATGTCCCATCGGTTTGGCTTGCTTCGCCGATTCCGCTTCAATCTGCCGCAGCGCGTCGCCGCCGGCTTGCTGGCCCTCTTTCTCCTTCAAGGATTTTGGCTCATCAGCCGGCAAACCCTGACCGACCGCGACTACCAGTACGCCCGCTGCGGGCGTGAAACCTGGGAAAAGCCATCGCCCCTCGCCGGCTATTACACTTCCTGCGGCAATATTCACGACGGCATTCTGGCTTACCGCCTCGCTGGCCTCCCTCTCACGCTCAACCTCCTCGCCGAGCGCGCATTCGATTTCTTTCGCAAACGCGAGAATCGCGTCGTGCAGGACACCGGCGGTGAGCTGAGCACCTGGGAGCTCCGCCATCAACTCACTCACGTCCTGCTCCTCCTGCGTCTCCCATTTCTCTTTGCCGGCTTTGTCCTCGGCGGCTGCATCTGGTGGGTCACGCGGCGCCTCTTCGGAAACCTCGGCGGCTACACAGCCCTCTCGCTCTATTGCTTTTCGCCCCCCATCCTCAAAGCCTGTATCACTCCCGATCCCGAAATCCTCGCCGCGCTCGGCGTCTTTGGCGCCCTCTATACCTGCATCGGTGTCGCTCACGCCATGCTTGGCCCTCAGCATAGATGGCGTCCCCGCATCATTCTCCTCACCGTAATCTTCGGTTTCACCGCTGCCGCGCACATTGTGGCCCTCCCCGTTGCCGCGCTTCTCGGCCTCGTTTCCATGCTCTGGGTCGCGGAAGGTCATCGCAGCCTGATTCTCCCAGTCATCCTCGTCGCATCCGCCGGCGCTCTGGTGCTTCTCTTTGCCTGCTACGGCTTTTCTCCCGACGCCTACAGCTATGTCTTCCGCTCCGGGGCCGGGTTCGTCTCGGTCTCCTTCGATCCCGCCCGCCGATTCTTCGCCACACTCTCGAATGGCGGCATCTCCATAGCCGCCGCCTCCTCCTTTTTGCTCTATTTCGCCCTCCCTAAATCGCGATACTTTGGCAACACTGTTCCGCTTGCCTGCGCCATCGTCCTCATGGCTCTCGTCATGACCGGCTCGCCAGGCAGTCCCTGGCTCTGGTCTCTTCCATTTCTGCTCACCTTCATTGGCGGAGTCTTCGCCGACGCCTATGAAACCCCTCGCGGCCGCTTCGCCCTCGCCGCTGCCGGAGCCATCGTGTTGCTCCAGGCTGTGATTTGTCTGCTGAGCCTTCCCACTCTCACCTAACCTCCAGCCGGGGTGCCCCACCCTCGCGACGCTTCTGTTCTTGTCGCTAGGGTGGGGGGCGGAATTCAGTCCACGCACTGGCTCCTGCAATCTTTCGAACTCCGCAACTCCCATCGACATCATAACTTCCTGCAAAATAAGCCCTTATTTCTATCGCTCCGCCTTGCTCTAACCCCGTCCCGCCCTTTAAAATGAAGACAAGACCTGCGGAATCGGCCCCGCTTTTTTCTCGCCTCCTTTCCGGGCCTCAAACGACCTATGGCAGACGATCAGAACCCCCAGCTCCCTCTCGATGGAGGTACGCCGCCCGGCGGCGGCTCCAACCTCATTCCCATCAATATCGAAGAGGAGATGCGCCGCTCCTATCTCGACTACTCCATGAGCGTCATCATCGGGCGCGCACTGCCCGACGCTCGCGACGGCCTGAAGCCCGTGCATCGCCGTGTGCTCTACACCATGAGCGAGATGGGCCTCGAGTACAACAAGAAATACACCAAGTGCGCCAAAGTCGTCGGCCAGGCCATGGGCGTCTACCATCCTCACGGCGACTCCGCAATCTACGACACCCTCGTCCGTATGGCGCAGCCCTTCACCTTGCGCTATCCCCTCGTCGACGGCCAGGGAAACTTCGGTTCCGTCGATGGCGATCTTCCCGCAGCCATGCGCTACACCGAGTGCCGCATGGAGCGCATCGCCGGCGAGATGCTCGCCGACATCGACATGGAGACTGTCGACTTCGTTCCCAACTACGACGAGTCCACGCTCGAGCCTTCGGTTCTGCCGACGCGCATTCCAAACCTCATCCTCAACGGCTCCAGCGGCATTGCCGTGGGCATGGCCACCAACATTCCTCCGCACAACCTCACTGAGGTCGTCAACGCCGCCATCGCCCTCGTCAAAAATCCAAAGGGCGGCCTGGCTGAAGTTTTGAAGCACGTCCAGGGGCCCGACTTCCCCACCGGCGCCATCCTCTACGGACGCACCGGAATCGTTGACACTTATCGCACCGGCCGCGGCCGTTTTCTCATGCGGGCTCGCGTGGCCATCGAAAATATCAACAAAGATCGCCAGGCCCTGGTCGTCACCGAACTCCCCTACCAGGTAAACAAGGCCCAGCTCTTCAAGCGCATCGCTGAGCTTGCCGAAAACAAGGTCATCAACGACGTCGAAACCAGCACCGAATGGACGCGCGATGAGAGCGATCGCGACGGCATGCGCCTCGTCATCGGCCTCAAGCGCGGCGCGCAGCCGGAGATTGTCCTCAATCAGCTTTTCAAGCACACCCAGCTGCAGGAGAGCTTCTCCATGATTTTCCTGGCCGTCGTCAACGGCCAGCCGCGTGAGTTGGGCCTCCACGAGGCCATCCAGGTCTTCATCGACCATCGCATCGAGGTCGTCCAGCGCCGCACTGTCTACCTCTTGCGCAAAGCGCGCGAACAGGAACACATCCTCGAAGGCTACAAAATCGCCCTCGACAATCTCGACACGGTGATTCGAATCATCCGTGCCTCCAGCTCTCGGGCCGACGCGCGCGAAAATCTTTACGCCTGGGGCAAGGGCAAAGACATCGTCATCAAGCTGGACCGAGAAATCCTGCCTCACGAGGAAAAAGGCCTCACCCTGCGCCAGATCGACAAGATCCTCGAGTTGCAGCTCTATCGCCTCACCCAGCTCTCCATCGACGAGATTCTCAAGGAGCTGGCTGAAACCAGAGGAAAAATCGCCGAGTACGAAGAAATCCTGGCCAGCGAAAAGAAATTGCGCTCCGTCATCGTCAAGGAGCTCGAAGAGGTGCGCGACAAGTACGGCGACAAGCGGCGCACCGAAATCGTCGACGAAAGCGCCGAGCTTCAGCTTGAAGACCTCATCGCCGACGAGCAGGTCGCCGTGACCGTCAGCCATCAGGGCTACCTCAAGCGCACGCCCATATCCATCTACCGCCAGCAGCGTCGCGGCGGCTCAGGCCGCATGGGCATGAAAACTCGCGAAGAGGACTTTGTCTCGCAGCTCATCATCGACTCCACCCACGCCTACCTGCTTTGCTTCACCAACACCGGCCGCGTCTACTGGCTCAAGGTCTATGAGATTCCCGACGTCGGCGCCGCCGGCAAGGGCAAATCCATGCAGAGCCTTCTCGATCTCCAGACGGGCGAAAAAGTCTGCGCGATTCTGGCTGTCCGCGATCTCGAAGAAGAGGGCAAATACGTTTTCTTCGCTACGCAAAAAGGCACCGTCAAGAAAACTCCGCTCAAGGACTTCTCCAACGTCATGTCGCGCGGCATTATCGCCATCGCCATCGATCAGAACGACGAGCTGGTCGCCGCCGGACTCACCAACGGCAAGCAAACCATCTTCCTCGGCACCCGCGACGGCATGGCCATCCGCTTCGACGAGGAATACGATCCCGAGCGCAGCGGCGCGGGCCTTCGTCCCATGGGACGCAATGCCGCCGGCAATCGCGG
>Ga0187783_10002146_pt1 | contig 14694 bp, 15 predicted proteins | sample 1015_SJ02_MP02_2_FD_132471 | JGI IMG/M metagenome (GOLD analysis project Ga0187783, IMG submission 132471) | Tropical peat soil microbial communities from peatlands in Department of Meta, Colombia - 1015_SJ02_MP02_20_MG | ecosystem: Environmental > Terrestrial > Soil > Wetlands > Peat | place... | reverse complement strand
GGCCGGCCGCGCGGGCCAGCAGCACGCCCAGCACCGATGCGCCGGTGTTGTACATCCACCGCTCGCCAGGCTGGGCAATCAGCGGGAGCGAGCCGAGCCCGGCTATCCACGTGTCGGGATCGGGTTGTATTGCCGGGTTCGTTGGCCCGATGGTGGCCAGCCTGGCCTTGTCGGACGCCACGACTATCGGCCATGGCTCGGGCGCCATGAACATATCCACCACGAGGCCGAACCCGAACGTGAACGTCAGCAGGTCACGCGTGGTGATCGGGCGCGCAGCCGGCACCGTGTCAGCGAGCGGACCCGCCATGTGCCGAAGGACACGCCGGTCGGCAAGCTCGGGCAGCATCGCGTCGACGGGCTCGTCTAGTCCGACCAGCCCCTCCTCGATCAACGCCATCGTCGCTGCGCCGGTGATCGGCTTGGTCATGGAAGCGATCCGGAACAGCGAGTCCCTGACGACCGGCGCGCCGCCGATCGACAGCGCGCCGAGCGCCTCGGCGTGCACCTGGCCGCCACTGGCCGCCAGCACCACCAGGCCGGGTACTTGGTCCTCTGCGACGTGCGGCTCGGCGGCGGCGCGCAGCCCGGCAAGGCCTGCCCTAGTCAATCTGTCAGCCATCACTCCCCGCTGCGGCTGCCAACGTCAGTGTTCGATGGCGGCGCGGATCTGTCTCGTCTTCGCGGCAGCATCGGACAGGCTCGTTGCGTAGCCGCCGGAGAAGATGACCATGCCCGCGCCAGCTTGATCCGCCCAGATGCATGCGATCAGTTGCCCGGTCTCGAATGTTCTCGAATTGCACGCCAGGATGCCGCCGCCGATCGGGAACGCTTGAGCGGCCGTGAACCCGGCTTGCCGCAGTGACTGCACGAGCTGGCCCGACGTCGGCATCAGACAGCCATTACCGGAGCACGGGTTGCCGAAGCCCACCTCGAATCCGGGACCTACGCCTGGCAGGCTGCCGTACAGGCCAACTAGTGCCGCGTTGCCGGTTGCGCGCCACGGTGCTGCGATCCTGCGGTCGATTGCCTGGGCATCCGGTCCGGTGTACCTGTTCAGGCCGAGCAGCGCGTCAGGCAGGGCAACCTGCCGAGCCTGGTGAGAGTTGTGCAGCAGCCATAGCAGGGCAACGCCCAGCGCTATCACGACTAGGACTACGGCGACCTGCCAGTCCCCATGCCAACCTCGCCGGGTTCGCACGTGGCGTGCGTGCGATCGCGGAGCCGAGCTAGCAGGCCGATCGGGGTAACTCCAGGGCTGCGCCGCGCTGGAATCTTCGAACCATGCAGCCATCCGGCCTGGGTCCGGCCGGCCCTGATCTCCGCTCGTGCTCTGGCTGTCTGGCCCAGGCGCCCATGGCGGAGCGGGCGTGGCCGGCGTCCACTCAGTGCCAGGCTCTTCATGACTCCCGGTCACGAGCCGCTCCTTGCAGACTTGAGTGGGAAGATCCTAGGGCATTTGCCCCCAAGCGCTCCATAGCCAGTTGGACCGCCCTGCTTGCGTCACTGCCAGCGCGTAGCCTGCCTTACGCCACAGACAGCACACCGGATCGGAGCGTCAATGCCGGCGCTGATGCCCGCCGAGCGGCGAGCGGTCGCCGTCATCCAGTCCGGGCTGCGCGCGGCAATCCGCTACGACGACGAGTCGATCGTGCACACGCGGTGGATCCGGCAACGCTACGAGTGCGGCTGCTACGCGAGCCTCGCTCCGGCCAGGAAGGCCGTGGTCAGGACCGCCTGGCATGAGGCAGGCCACGCCGTGGCGGCGTTCGCGGTCGGAGCCCGGTTCACGTCGGCAAGCATTTATCACGGGCACCGCAACGACGGCAGAGTCCACGGCATCACCGCAGCTGACGGCGATCAGGGGTTCGTCATCGATGCCGCCGGCCAGATCGCCGAGCGGCTGATGAGCTGGACCATGCTGGAAAGCGATGCCGACCTGCGCGGCTGGCTGCCGACGTGGACGCAGGACGGCGGCGACGCGCGCCGGTTCCGGCGGTCGATGGCACCGCGTTACGGGTCTGACGAGGTCGCGGCTTGGCGCTTCAGCGAGGACGTGCTGGCCCCGAGGCGGCTGCAGATACGCCAGCTCGCGCGGGCCCTGCTCATCTATCCGCGGCATTTGCCCTACAGCGTCGCCGCTGCGCTCGTAGCGGATCATGAGCTCGGATAGCAGGCCCGACCCGGCCCTTCTTTCGCCCCTGTGCACCGGCCGCTTGGTCGCCTAGTGTCAGGCTGGTGATGGCAACGATGCCGGCCACGTCCGCGAGCGAGGGCGTGGCACAGCGGCTGATCGACGATGGCTACGTGATTGTCACCGGCATGATGGACCAGGCCAGGGTGGCGGCGGCTCGTGCCGACCTGGCCCGCGTGCTCGGCACGACGCGCACTGGGCGGAACCCGTTCGAGGGATTCGATACTCAGCGGATCTACGCGCTCTTCGCCAAGACACGGACCTTTGACCAGGCCGCTACCGATCCGCTGCTGCTCGCCGTGCTGGACCGGACCCTCGGCCACTATCAACTCAGCGCTCCGGTCGGCATCTGCATCGGGCCGGGCGAGAAAGCCCAGATCCTGCATCGCGATGACTCGATCTATCCGGTGCCAGAGCCGCACCAGCCCCTGGTGGTCAACACCATGTGGCCGCTCGACGAGTTCACCGAGGACAACGGCGCGACGCGGTTCATCCCCGGCAGCCACGCCTGGGAGCCAGGCCGCCGGCCGACTGCGGCCGACGAGGTAGTTGCCGCGGTGATGTCGCCCGGCTCGGCCATGTTCTACCTCGGCAGCCTGTGGCATGGGGGCGGCGCTAACCAGACCGGGCAGCCGCGGCTCGGCGTGATCCTCGAGTACGCGGCTGGCTGGCTACGGCAGCAAGAAAACCACTGCCTCGCGGTTCCGCACGACGTCGTGCGCGGGCTGCCCGAGCGGCTGCAGGAACTGCTCGGGTACAACATCTACCCGCCATTCGTCGGCTACGTCGACGGCCGCCATCCGCGGAAGGTGCTCTCGGCCGGGTCCTAGCCGACCATCAGCCTTGCCCGCTCAACCGCGCCTGCATCCGGCGCATGCCCCGCAGCCACCGCTCCCGGTCGTCGGCGCGCCGCCGCTCATAGATGGCCACCTCGGGATGCGGAAGGATCAGGAACTCCTCGGTGCCGATCGCGTCCAGCACGGAGGCGGCGACCTGATCCGAGGTCAGCACGCCGTCGACAGCGGCCTGCGCTGATCCGCCAGCCGAGCCAGTCTCAGCCAGCTGGTCCGCGCCCACCTCCCGCCTGCTGGTGGCGAGCAGGTTGCTGGTGAACGCCTGCGGGCACAGGCAGGACACCCGGATGCCCTCATCGCCGTGCGTGATGGCCAGCCACTCGGCCAGGGCGACGGCCGCATGTTTGGTGACCGCATACGGCGCCGAGCCGAGCTGCGTGAGCAGCCCGGCGGCCGACGCGGTGATAACCAGATACCCCTCTCCCCTGGCCAGCATGCCCGGCAGCACTGCGCGGGCGACGTAGACGTGGCTTTGCACATTGATCGCCCAGATCCTGAACCAGGCCTCGTCGGAGGCCTCGGGTCCGCCGGCGACGATGATTCCGGCGTTGGAGAAGAACAGGTCCACCCGGCCGAAGGCCTCCTCCGCCCGCTGCACGAGGGCCTGAACGTCAGCTTCGCTCGACACGTCGGCCGTCACCGCGACGGCGCGGTGGCCGCTCGCCTCAAGTTCGGCAGCGACCTTCGCGGCGCCCTCCCCCTCGATGTCGCAGACCACGACTGCGGCCGCGCCGCGCTCGGCCAGCCCGTGGCAGAGCGACCGGCCGACGCCGCTGGCCCCGCCGGTGACAACGGCTATCCGGTTCGCGATTTCCATCGTCATCCCCTCGCCGCGGCGCGAACGGCAGCGTCGGCCCAGGCCGCCAGGTCAGCATCGGCCTCGATCATGGCCGCGTACTTCTTCCTTGCCTCTTCTCGCTTGGCCGGAATGTACTCGGTCGGCCACAGGCCAGGATGCGGCTGGTAGCCCTTCAGCACGTTGCGCGCCACCGTCACCTTGTGCACCTCATCGACTCCGTCGGCGATGGCCATGGTCGGCGCGCTGGCCCACATCGCCTGCAGCGGGGTGAGGTTGGTCGTGCCGAGCGAGCCCATGATGTGCAGGGCGCGGTAACTGACGTCGCGCAGCACCCTGGCGCAGGTGTACTTGCAGGCGGCGATCTGGGTCCTGGCCTGCTGTGTGCTTGAGTTGTCGATCGTCCAGGCCGTCCACAGCACGAGCAGCCTGAGCATGTTCAACTCGGCGTAGGAGTCCGCGATCGCCTCCTGGACCATCTGGTGTTCGGCGATCACCTTGCCGTGCGACTCGCGGCTGAGCGCGCGCTCGCACATGATGTCGAAGGCAAGCCTCGCCTGGGCCACTGTCCGCATCGCGTGATGGATCCGGCCGCCGCCGAGGCGCCGCTGCGCCAGCACCTTAGCGCCGTCCTCAGGTCCGAGCAGGTTGCTCAGCGGCACCCGCACGTCGTTGTACCTGATGTGGTTGTGCATCGGCGGATAGCCCATGATCTCGACTCCCGGCGTCTCGCGCGGCACGATGAACATGCCGTTCGTGCACATCACCAGGATGATGTCAGCGCGGGCGCCAGCACTGGTGAACCACTTCTCGCCGCTGATCACCCACTCGTCCCCGTCGCGCACCGCACGGGTCTTGAACAGGTTCGGGTCAGACCCGCCGTGCGGCTCCGTCATGGAGTAGGCGGAGAAGATCTCCTGGTTCATCAGCGGGTAGAGCCACTTCCGCTTCTGCTCCTGCGTTCCGTAGGCGGCCAGGATCTCCATGTTGCCGGTGTCCGGCGCCGCAGTTCCGAATACCACCGGGGCGGACCGGTACCGGCCCAGGATTTCGTTCAGCAGCGCCAGCTTGAGCTGGCCGAATCCGGGTCCGCCCAGGTCCTTGTCGAGGAACAGGGCCCATAGCCCCCGGTCCTTGACCTGCTGCTTGAGCGGGTCGGCGAGCATCTTCGCCTTCGGGTCGCGGGAATAGGCTGCGCCGGGAAACACCAGGTCGAGCGGCTCGACCTCGTTCCGGCAGAAGTCGGCCACCCAGTCCAGCTGCTGCTGGAACTCGGGCTCGGTCGAGAAATCCCACGCCACGGTGGCCTCCGGGGGTGCTTCCCGGGCACGGCTCGCCCGGCTCTGGTAGAACCCGATTCTAAAAGGACGTTCCGGCGGCAGGCCAGGCCCGACGCTGGCCGGGGATTAACGCCAGCCGCGGGCGCCGGTGCGCCACCTGCCGTCGTTCTGGATCTCGGCCTTCAGCCTGGCCAGGTAAGCATCACTGTCAGCAGCCTCCCGGCCGCTAGGGTCGGCCGCCTGCGCGCGGTTCAGCTCCGCGGTCGCGGCGTCCCCGAACTGGCCGTCGCGCCCGGCGCTGTCGGTTTTGTGTTGCTCAGCCTCAGCAGCGTGCCTGAGCTCATCGCGCAGCGTCTTCACCCAGAAATACGCTCCGAATATCGCGAACAGCGGCCACTCGAAGGTGTAGGCCCAGCTCAGCTCGTTGCCGGACTCGGCCCGATGCAGCTGCCAGTCGCCTAGCCAGAGCATGCCGAAGAAGGCCACGACAGCGAACGCGTGCCAGGCCAGCCATCGCGGCCGCAGCAGGATCAGCCAGCGCGGTCGAGAAGAACGGTCCGCAGTCATGGTCAGCAGGCCCATGGCAGCTCAGCTAGCCACGCCAGGGCAGCAGCGCAGTGACGGCGACGGCGGCGAACAGCAAGGTCAGGTAGGCGATCGACAAGTGGAACAGGCGCATCGGCGCGGCCGCTTCGCCGGCCGCGACTCTGGACCGCAGCCGGTGCGCCTCGGCCAGGAACCAGCCGCCAAGCCCAGCGGCGCACACTCCGTAGACCCAGCCGGCATAGGGCGTCAGCGCCAGCGTCGCGGCGACCATCGCGTAGGAATAGAAAAGGATTTTCCTGACAACCGTGGTGGCAGGCGCGACCACGGGCAGCATCGGTACGCCTGCCGAGGCGTAGTCATCCTTGAACTTCATGGCGAGCGCCCAGAAGTGCGGCGGCGTCCAGAAGAAGATGACGGCGAACAGCACGATGGCGGGCCAGGCGACGGTGCCGGTGACGGCCGCCCAGGCAACAAGGACAGGGAAGCAGCCTGCCGCACCGCCGATCACGATGTTCGAAGCGGTGCGGCGCTTCAGCCCCATGGTGTAGACGAAGACGTAGAACAAGATCGCCCCGTCTGCCAGCGCGGCCGATAGCCAGTTGGCGAGCAGGCCAAGCAGGAGCGTGGCCGCCGCGCCGAGCAGCAGGCCAAACGCCACCGCTTCACCGGGCTTCACCGAAGCCTTTGAGTTCTTGGCTACCAGCGGCCTGCGCGCGGTCCTGTGCATGACTGCATCGATGTCGCGGTCGAGATAGCAGTTCAGGGTGTTGGCGCTGCCCGCCGCGAGCGCCCCGCCGGCCAGCGTGACGGCAATCAGGCCAACGCCCGGCAACCCGCGCTGTGCGAGGAACATCGTCGGCAGCGTGGTCACCAGCAGCAGCTCGATGATGCGTGGTTTTGTCAGCTGGAAGAGCGACCTGGCGACAAGCCGGACGGAACGCCGCTCATCGGTCACCGCGTCAGGGTTAGCCGCGTCCGCGCCGTCCTCCCTAAACGGCGCCAGGAAGTCGCCTGGGCCGGCCGAAGCGCTGGCCGCCTGTGTCACTCGCCGGCCTCCCCGCCGTCCGCCTGCGTGCTCTCCTCGGGCTGGCTAGCGCCATCCTTGGCGCTATGCGGCATCGTCGTCGCCGAGGCTCCTGACGGGCGGCCTGCCGCTGCGGCACGGCCACCTGCCGGCGCACCGCCCCCGCCTGAACCCTGCGAGCTCGCTATCACGATGCGCCGGCCGGGCACCCGGCGGTGCGGCCGGCTGAACAGCGCATACAAGACCGCAGCGATCACGATGAACAGCAGCATGGGGAACGCGAACGTCCAGTTGTACCCGTGCGGCGTGTTGTCAGGGTTGACCACCGCGAGTATCAGTCCAGGCACCGCTGCCTCCTGCTACCTGTCATCTTCCGACTTCACCTTATGACTGGCCGCGATGGCCAGCCGGTCCGCCGCGGCATCAGCAGCCGATCCAGGTCGGCCGACAACTCCGCGGACTCCTCGTTGCCCAGCCAGTGCATCAGCAGCGCTATCGCGGCCACTATCAGCGGCGGCAGCATGCCCATCCACAGCACCGCGCCCGAAAGCTGCTGATCATCCAGGACCGTCATAATGTGGTGAGCCGCATTGGCGTAGCCCGGATAGATCACACCCGAGCCGAACACCAGCACCATGCCGAGCACTGTGGACATGCCCACGGTGCCGATCAGCAGGGTCAGCCGCCGCAGCGGCGGACTGTGCAGCTTGATCGGCCGGGACGAGATCAGCTGCAGCCAGAACAGCAGGCCGGCGGCCAGGTAGCTGGCGTGCTCGGCCAGCGCCAGGCCGGCGTTCGCGTGTGCCAGGTCGAACAGCAGGGGTATCTGCCAGCATACGAAGATCACGTTGAACGCGACCACGGCGAGTACCGGGCGTGACACCAGGACCGGAACGCGGTCGCGTCCGTTCGCGGCAGCTTCGCCGCGGCGCGGCCACAGCTCCCGGAACGACAGCCAGGGCGCGCCGAGAACGATCAGGGCGGGGCCTATGACCGCGACTAGCAGCTCCTGCAGCGCGCGCACCCAGATGTAGACAGCAGACCAGTAGCCGACGGGCGACACCAGCGCCAGCAGCACGATGAGCAGGCCGGCCTGGAAGACCAGGGCTTCACGGCGCAGCTGCGGAGGGGTGCCGGTGCCAGGTACCGCTGGTCCCGCGGCCAGCAGCCTGCGGAGCCCGACGAGCGAAGCCGAGGCGGCAAGGACATAGCTCACTAGCACCGGCCAGCTGACCGACCAGTGCGAGAACGCTACTTCCACGAGATCGCCTCTTCCCGTCCGACCGCTGGCTTCCGCACTTGCCTAGTGGACCAGGTAGAACAAGATCCAGGCGATGATGGCCACCACCGCCAGGTAGTTCCAGACGAGCGTGAAGGAGCTGAGCGAGGCCTGGAATCGCTGCACAGCGAAGGCCTCGGCGTAGGTGGGCGGCTGCTCGACGAAGAAGATCTCAGGGATCGCCCGGCAGCGCACGATCATGATCTCCAGCCACACCATCACGCAGAACGCGATCGCGAGGTAGACCGGCCAGAAACCGACAAACACGCTCGCGAACCCGCTGGCACCTGGCCAGAACGAAAGGTCAGCTAGCTGAAAGATGATCAGGCTGATCGCGGCCACGCCGAGCACCAGCGCGGCGGTCGCCCCCGCCTGCCAGGTGCCTTTCTTCCCGGCCTTGATCCGCTGCAGTACGCCCCACTGGACCAGCGCGCTCACCACGACCAGCGCAGAGATGAGCGTGCCCAGCCACACTGTCGGGTGGGTCGCTGCGGTGTACCACAAGTGGTGCGAGTTCAGTGAGCGCAGGTAGAAGAACGCGAACACGAACGCGCCGAAGAGGAACGACAGCCCTCCGAGCGCAAGCCGGACGCCGGTCCACGAACTGTTCAGCGCTGCCTCGTGATAGAAGACAGCTTCCTCCTCCGCCGCGCTCATGGCCGGCTGCGAAGTGGTGTCGGCCATGTCTCACGCCTCCGCTCTGACGGTCGTCGCCTGCGCGATAGCCGCGCTGAGCACGCCATCCGGCGGGTGCAGGTCGGCGACCGGCTGGGCGTCCCTGACGCCGTAGTCGTACGGTCCGGACAGCACGACCGGGACCTTGTCGAAGTTGCCCGGCGGCGGCGGCGAGGCGATCTGCCACTCCAGGCCACGGGACTGCCACGGGTTGCCTACCTCGCGCTCGCGCACGAACACCGTCGACCAGACAAAGTTGATCACGAATAGCAGGATCGAGCCGCCGAGGAAGAACGACGAGATCGAGACCCAGTCATTCAGCGGCTGCAGGTTCAGCGCGTACTCGAATACCCGGCGCGGCTGGCCCGCCATGCCAACCGCGAACAGGGGCAGGAAAGTGGAGTTGAAGAAGATGAACATCGTCCAGAACTGCCACTTGCCCAGCGTGTTGTTGAGCTTGATGCCCATCATCTTGGGCAGCCAGTAGTACAGGCCGCCCATGAAAGCGAAGATGAGCCCGCCCATGATCGTGTAGTGGAAATGGGCCATCACGAAGAAGCTGCCGTGCTCGGTCGTATCGGCAGGCACGTCCGACAGGAACACCCCGGAGATGCCGCCGATCAGGAAGTTGAACAGCATCCCGAGACAGAACAGCATCGGCACCGTGAACCGGATCCGCGCCTTCCAGAACGTGCCAAGCGCCACCAGGTAGATGAAGCCGGTCGGGATCGAGATCAGCTCGGTAGTGAGCATGAACAGCGGCCGCATGTCCGGGTTGATGCCGCTGTCGAACAGATGGTGCTGCCAGACGAAGAAGCTGAGCAGCGTCACCCCGACCATTCCGGCCGCGGCCACCTTGTAGGCGAACAGCGGCTTGCGGCACATCACCGGCAGAATCTCCAGCACGATGCCGAAGCCAGGCAGGGCAAGGATGTACACCTCGGGGTGGCCGAAGAACCAGAACAGGTTCTGGTACAGGTAACTGCTGCCGCCGAGCTGATCGGCGAAGAACGCGGTCTGCGCGGTCCGGTCCATCAGCAGCATGTACATGCCGCCGACCAGCACCGGCGCGGCCAGCACCATGAGGAAGGCGGTGGACACCATGGACCACACGAAGATCGGCAGCCTGCTCCACCGCATGCCAGGCGCCCGGTAGCAGATCACGGTGACGATGATGTTGAAGCCGGCCAGGATCATCGAGACGCCCATCAGCCCGAACGCGATCGCGTACGAGTCGGCGCCGACGGTGGACTGGATCGACAGCGGCGCGTACCCGGTCCAGCCGAACGGGAAGCCGCCGAGCAGCAGGCTTGACAGCAGGATGAGAAAGGCGCACGGGGTCAGCCAGAACGAGAGCGCCTCGATCCTGGGGAAGGCGACCCGCTTTGACCCGATCATGAGCGGCACCAGGTAGTTGCCGAACGGGCCGAGGATGACCGAGGACATCAGCATCATCATCATCGTGCCGTGCTCGCCGACGATCTCGATGTACACCTGCGAGGTGAACACGTGATGCACCGGCGAGAGCAGCTCGGTCCTGATCGCCATCGCGAACAGGCCGGCCGTGCAGAAATAAATGATCATGCCGACCAGGTACTGGATGCCGACCACCTTGTGATCGAGCTCGTACCTGAAGTACTTAGCCAGCCCGCCCTGCGTTTCGGTTTCCTGAGCGTTTCCGGTGCTGAGCGGCCGTCCGATCATCTGCCGGAATACGTCGTTGAACACGCCGAGGCCGGCCAGCCAGCCGACGATGGCGAACAGGTAACCAAGGACTATCGGCCAGTCGCTGGAGTCCGACAGCGTGATGTTCGGGTACAGGCTGGGCCCGGCTCCAGCCAGGAAATTGCCGAGGATATGGCCGAGGGGGTAGCCGACGGCCGCCCCGATGATCGCGGTATGAATGGCCGGCCGCATCCACCAGGGCCGGGTGCGCCCCGATCCGCGCGGCGTCCCGCCGCCTGATCCCTGCGCTCGCTCCGGCTGTGTCTCGATGGCCATCCGGTCACCTCTTCATCGCTGCGTCGGGTTCATTCGTCACGGCTGTACCGGGTCATTCGGCGGGTAGTAGAGGCCGGCCGCGCCGGTGATGCCGGCCGCGACCATGGCCTTGTTGATCTGCGGGACGACAGTGGGGTCGTATGTCGTCGCGTACGGCGGGAGCATCGCCGTCACCGAGGCAAGCAGCGCCTCGGTGTGGGTTGCCCAGGCCTTGAAGGCGCTCAGGCTGACCACCTGGCCGTAGTTGAACATCGCGCCGTGCCACAGACCGCACAGCTCCGCGCACCGGACCGTGATCGACCCGGTGTGCAGCGGCGTGGTGTAGGCGATGTTGTTCACTCCGGGGTTGGCGTCTGCCTTCACGCCCAGCTGGTACGCCCAGAAGCTGTGGATCACGTCCAGCGAGGTCACGTTGAACTGCACCGGCTCGCCCACCGGCAGCACGAGTGCCGTCGTCTCGAATCCGCCGAATTGGGGGTACCGGTAGGTGAACCGCCACTGCTGCGCGATCACCTGGACCTGCAGCGTGGTGCCGTTCGGCTTCCAGATCGGGCTCGGCCCCTCGCCGGCGCCCGCGCCCGCGGCCGATGGCGTGACCAGCTCGTAAGTCCCGAACGCCGCGAGGCACAGCACGATGACCGAGCTCACCGTGATCCAGGTGGCCTGGATCTTGACGTTCCCGTAGATCGGCGGGCCGTCCTCGTCCTCGCCGTCCCGATGCCGGAACACCGAGATGGAATAGCCGATGAAGACGAGCACGAATGCCATCACCGGCGCAGCCATGACCGACATGACCTTGATGTCGAACTGCTGGCTGGCCGCTGAGGTCGACATGTTGCCAGGCGGCAGGTGCGGGCCCCAGACGAACCAGATCACCAGGTCCGCGGCCAGTGCGATCGGCAGCCAGATCAGGAAGATGCGCAGTCCGTGATTGGGCCCGGCAGGCTCAGCGGCGTGAACCTCGTCAGCTGACGCGGCCATCAGGACACCACCGTCATGTTGCCCGTCATGAACCCGATCGTCTGCATGGGACCGCCAAATCCGTCGATGAAGCCGCCGCCGCAGGGGATGCGGCATTGCCAGAAGTACTCACCTGTCACCCGCGGCGAGTTGAAGCTGAAGGTCATCACCTCGTGCGGGCCTGACGTGCACGGTGACGTGCTGCACAATCCTGGCTTCACGGTCTGGGCCAGGGTCGGCGAGGCCATCGGGACGTTCAGCCCGATGCCGGGGATCGAGAACGTGTGCGCGACAGTGCAGCCGGACCACGAGTTGAGCTGCGTGACCGGCTTGCCGTTCACGTACTCGACGTCGCCGATGGTGCCTGTCACCCTCCCCCAGTACGGGTTCCGCAGCGGCGTGCAGCCGTCATAGCCGTAGATGGTCACGTCTATCCGGCTGCCAGCTGGCACGGTGAAGTTGGTGGTGTGCAGCCATGCACCGGTCTGCGGGTCCCTGATGAAATAGGACACCCAGTCTGGATGGGTGCTCACAGTGTTCTGCGGGTCTTCCTGCAGAACGACGTGGACTGTCGCGCCGGTATCGGCGGTCACGCCCGACCCGAACGACACCGACTGCGGGTCGTACAGGAAGTAATGAACAACCAGGAACGCCGCGCCTGCTGCTACCGCTAGGAACGCCACCAGCAGGGCAACGATACGGGCCGGCAAGGACACCGGCCATCACCTCGCTTCTTCGCCTGTAGCAAGAGCTGCCGGGTTGTTGGCATGGAGACGCGATCCGTCCTAGCCTTGCCTCGGATGAATAGTTTGATCTTGCGGTTGCCAGATCCGCCACGGCAAGGATGGCGACGCTGAATGACGAAATTGTCATAGTGGCGCGACCAGCCGGGCAGCGCCGGATCTGGCATGGGGGCGACCGCAAGGTCTCAAGTCCGCAATAGAACGGTTTGATTCCGGTAGCGAGACTTGACCGGGACCGCCCTCATGGAGTAGATCCTGTGCTGTTGACCTGGACCGTCGAGCGTTGCAATCGAATGAATAAGACATCCAGAATAACTCCCCGCAATGAGCATTTATAACGCTGAATCGGGCGTCTCGCGGCGCCGGATACTGGTTGTCGATGACGAGCCGGAAATACGCGGCATCGTCACGCGCGCCCTCCAAGCCGCGGGTTATGAGATCGACTCGGCCGAAGACGGCATCGCGGGGATGCAGCGAGCCGTCTCCGGTGATTACCAGCTCGTCATTCTCGACCTGGTCATGCCGCTGGCCGATGGCCGTGAGGTGCTGGGCAGGCTCCGCGAGCAACGCCCTGAGCAGCCCGTGCTGGTGCTCTCCTGCTTGTCAGATATCACGACAAAGGTCGCCTGCCTGGACATGGGGGCGAAGGACTACCTGACCAAGCCGTTCTCGCTGGACGAGCTGCTGGCCAGGGTCCGCGTGCAACTGCGCGGCGACCATCCGGCCGGTGAGCACGTGGCAGCCGAGCACCCGGTTGGTGACGTGCTCCGGGTCGGGCATCTGGTGCTCGACCTGGGCCGGATGCAGGCGGACGCGGGGATAGGCCCGGTCCCGCTGACCCGGCTCGAGGTGCTGCTGCTTAAGGAGCTCATGGATCACACCGGTGAGTCCGTGACCAAGGGGACGCTGCTCGCGTCGGTCTGGGGCATAGACTTTGACCCCGGCTCAAACGTGGTAGACGTCTGCGTCCGCAGGCTTCGATCCAAGCTCGGTTTCGACCTGATCGAGACGGTGCGCGGTGCCGGATACCGACTCGCTTCCTAGCGGGACAGCGGCCAAGCCCCCGGTCGCCAGCGTGCACGGCTGGCAGTCGCTGCGGGCCAGGCCCGCTGCCTTCGACCGCTGGCGGTCCTGGGACGGCTGGATCGATCTCGCCTGGGTGGTGCTGTGGATTCTCGGCCTGGCCGGCATCGTGATCTTCGAGCGGTGGGAGGCAGTGCCGTTCTGCCTGATCTGGATCGCGTTCGCCTTGCTGTACAGCTTCCGCATCCGCAACACCGGGCCGACGTTGTGGGTGCTGGCCGCGATGATCGTCACCACCTTCGGGGCCATCGGATTTGACGTGCTCCGCGGCACCCAGCCTGCTGATGAGCTGACCGAGGTACCGCTGATGGCGGCCATGTTCTGGGTGATGATGTGGCACGGACGCCGTCGGCTGACCGCCAATGCCGAGCGCATCAGGGTCAGCGAGGAGAACGAGCGGCTGCTGGCAACCCAGCGCCGGTTCCTGCAGGACGCGTCGCACCAGCTGAGGACGCCCATCACGATCGCGCTTGGCCATTCCGAGTTGCTCGCCCGCAATCTGGCCGACAATCAGGATAAGCGCGACATCAACGTCGTTGTCGGCGAGCTGAACCGGCTGCGAACGCTGAGCGAGCGGCTGCTGCTCATCGCCGCGTCGGCAAACCCCGACTTTCTCCGGCCCGAGCCGGTGGAACTCGATGAGCTCATGACCGAGGAACTGCAGCGCTGGCGTCCGATCGCCTTCCGGCAGTGGCAGCTCGGGCAGCTCGATGAGGCGACGGTGCTCGCGGACCGGGAGCGCCTGGGGCTCGCGCTGGATGCGCTCTTGGAGAATGCCACCGAGCACACCGGCCCGAACGACATCATCCGGTTGTCGGCAATCCGGGACGAGCGATCCGGATACGCCAGGCTCGTCGTGCAGGACACCGGCGCGGGCATCGATCCTGACGACCTGGCGCACGTCTTCGAGCGGTTCGCCACCGGATCGCATACCGCCAGGCGGCGCGGCACCGGGCTCGGACTTGCCCTGGTCCGCGCCGTCACCGAAGGCCACGGCGGACAGGTCATGGCCGACAGCACGCCGGGCGCGGGCAGTAAGTTCGAGCTGCTGCTTCCGCTGTCTGCAGTTAAGGGCGGCGGCAGGCCAGACAGCGCGACGGTAGCGCTCGCCGACCTTCCCTCAGGTTCGCCAACCCGGGGCGGTCAGTGATGACCGAACAGCGTGCTGGGTATCCGGCGACCCCGCGGCGGCCATGGACAGCGAGGCTGCGTGGGCTCAGCCGGACCAGGAAGATCATCTATTCCGGCACAGCGGTGGT
>Ga0187783_10002145_pt1 | contig 14695 bp, 14 predicted proteins | sample 1015_SJ02_MP02_2_FD_132471 | JGI IMG/M metagenome (GOLD analysis project Ga0187783, IMG submission 132471) | Tropical peat soil microbial communities from peatlands in Department of Meta, Colombia - 1015_SJ02_MP02_20_MG | ecosystem: Environmental > Terrestrial > Soil > Wetlands > Peat | place... | reverse complement strand
TCTTGTTGGTCCGACAATGCAAGGTCCACGGAAAATTTCAGATGGCGCATGGCGTTCTCATGGGCAAAAATCGGCACAAGAAAACGTTTTGCCAAAAAAGTCGCCGCTCTAACGTGGTCGCCGTGATGATGGGTGAGAAGAATACCCAAAAAAACCTGTTTTCTCTCTATCCTGCCTGCGATAAATCGGGCCAGTGTCGCCTGTTGATCGGGATCGGTGGTGCCAGGATCTACGACAACAAATCTCTCTTCTCCGTAAACGATGGCGTTGGTCGTCGTATAGGGCGGCACCGTTCTGGTTGACAGCGGCAAAATATCCGCCGGCCCAATTCGCACAACGTTTTTTAGTTGATCCATTACTTGCTCTCAAGATCGACAATTTTCGTGATGCTCACATCGGACCATACATTGAGCGAAGTTTCCACCATATCGATGATGGTGTAGAGGGGTAAAATACTTCCCATCAGGTAAAGCGGAACGTCTTTGGATGCCAGAATGGAGCTCGCAAGAAAAAAGCAGCCCATGGGCACACCAGCATTTCCAATAGCGGCTGTAACGCTCAGGAAAATCATGCCCACATGCTCCCATGCCGATAGCGCATTGCCGGTAAAAGCAGAAACAAAGTAAACCGAGAGCAGAATAAACTGCGCGCAGCCATTCATGTTGATGGTGGTGCATAAGGGAAAACTCAAGCGCGCCACATCTTCCGAGATTTTGGCATCTTTGATGGCGTGGTCCAGGGTTACGGGCAAGGTGGCCATCGAAGATCGGGTGAAGAAGGCCACCAAGAGTGCTTCCTTAACCTTAATAAAAAGATCGATAGGACCTATGCCCTTGAATCTGAGCAGTGCTGGTAAAACAACGAGCCCTTGAATCAAATTGGCGGCAATCACGGTGATGGTTAAACCACCAATGGCATTGAGCGATTCTGTTTCATTATTCATCACTTGCCTGGTGAGTATGGACACAAAGGCCCACACAGCAAGCGGCAAAAAACGTAAGCCAACGTGCACGATGCGCATGATGGCGTTCAACATGCCAACAAAAAAGCTAAAGACCACCTCTCTTTCGCGAGGTTTGATGCCCAAAATAGCAATGGCCAAGGCCACAGCGATAACGACGGCCGCCATGACATTATTTTCCAAAAATACGCCGGCCAAATTGTCTGGGACCATATTTAAGAGCGTGTCAAAAAATCCATAAGCCGTTTCTGGAAGTTGAGCAGTTTTTCCCACGCTTCCTCGGAGCAGGCTTGGTGAAAAGATCAGGTAGAGCGCCTCCGCTACCAACGCAGCAATTAGCGTGGTTAATATGGTATATTTAAAGATCCTTAAACCAAGTGTTTTAATTTGTTCGAAATCGGTGAAATGCGCGGACGACGACACAATCGATAAAAACAATAATGGAACGGCAATCAACTTCATTAGGCTAATCGTCGTGTCAGAAATCACATCTGCCGCGCCATTCAACGCTGCGTCGTTGAACATGCCGGAAGCAACTCCCAGAGCTACCGCGATTAACGTGAGCGTGTTGTGCGATAACAACACTTTTTTAACAACCATAAAAAACCGCCATAAAAACCCATAAAAAAACCGGCTCGCGCCGGCTTTCTTTCTAAACATCGAAGGGTGGTTAAGATTTTAACGCAAACCGGCGTCGCGCTCCCTTAAACGAGCAGCAACACCAAGAAGCTTTCACAAAAGTCGTAACCATGCCTTTGATAATATACGACCAGCGCTAAGCGTCAATGCCCGCGGGCACTTCCAGCAAATTAGCAAAAAAGCCCTTTTACAATGCATGCTTGCACATTATAGACCGAGTCATGAAAAAGCTATTGCTAGTCTTCGTTATATTTTCTCTCTTAGGTTTAACCGGCTGCAAGAGCGTAAATGGAAGCCAATCTCCGAAGCGCCAAGGCCTTAACATCCATGAGATTAACCGGCGCATCGAAGACCTCATCAAGAAAACAGATCCTAACGTAAATATTGGCATCAAAATCGTATCAGTCGATAAAAACCAGGTTATTTACCAAAAGAATGCTGAGCGTCATTTTGTGCCATCAAGCACCATCAAAATCATCACTCTCGCAGCAGCTCTTCATTACCTGGGCCCGTCTTATCGTTTTAACACGTCGGTCTATACCGATCGTCTAATCGACCAATCTGGGTCGGTAAAAAATCTCTACATTAAAGGCAGCGGCGATCCGAGCCTGATGGACCACCATTTGGTGGACTTAGTTGATGAGCTCAAGCAGATGGGCATCAAAAATGTGACAGGCAATATCTTCGTCGACGATGGCATTTTTGACAGACTGGCGTGGGGACTAGGACACATGTGGGACGATCGGCATCGAGGCTATTCCGCGCCGGTCTCTGGGCTGAACTTAAATTACAATCGCCTTCTGATAAAAACCGTTCCGTCGCTAAGCGTTGCTGACCAGGCTCACTCCATTGTTAAACCCTTTACCAGTTTTGTTGATGTGATCAAAAAAGCGCTGACCTTGAAGAATGGCGCAAAAAAATCTTTGGAGTTTGCCGTCGAGCCAGGCAAACAGCGAGAGGATGATTGGCCCAGCACCACCAACGATGGCCTTCATTTCGGCGACAAAGTTATCGTACGAGGACAAACAAGCAAATCTGCCCCCGCCCATTACCACTCTTTAGCCGTAAACGATCCAGGAATATTGGTGGGCACCTTCATCAAGGATCAATTGCATCACCACCATATCAAGATGAAGGGCAAAGTTCTGCGAATGGCGGTGCCTGAGAACACAATTCTATTGGCGACCCATCAGTCACGCTCTTTGGCCGAGGCACTTATTGATTTCACTAAGATTTCTAACAATCTAGCCCATGACGCTTTGATCAAAGTGATCGCAGCCGAGAAGGGCGTAAAACCGGCGACGGCTTCCGCTGGTTTTAGTTTGGTTAATGATTTCCTAGTCAAAGAGATCGGCATTCCGCCCAATTCTATTGTAACGGCTGATGGCTCCGGGCTTTCACGCTACAACCTGATTACACCCGATCAAATGGTAAAAACTCTCCTCTATGCCTCAAACAATTTTGCTCTTGCGCCAGAGTTTATCGCGTCCTTACCGATTGGTGGTGAGGATGGCACACTGGGCAGGCGACTCAGTGGCGATTACATAAGGGGAAGGGTACGCGCCAAGTCAGGCTTCATGACCGGGCTTTTAAGCTTGGTCGGCTACCTTAGGGCAATCGATGACGAGCTCTACGCCTTCGCTGTCATGATGAATAACGTTGTTGGACCAACGGCCAAATATATCGATTTTCAGGAGGCCATCCTCAGCACCATGCTATTTGATGAACAGGGTTGGCTCTCGCGCGGTTCGTAAGGAAGCTTATGTTTTTCGGTGACTCGATAATGCGAATCACGGTTGCTGCTCTCTGCCTGCTGTTTACGGCGGCGCGTGGCCAAGATGGATACGAAGAGATCACCGATACGCTTAAAAATGAATTGCAAGCGGTAAATCATGCCTTATACGCCCGTTATCAAAAAAAATTTAATATACAAAGAACCAACCATAAGTACTTGAAATCTAAGCTCGCTAGCGTGCTTCAAGAACATATTGAAGCGCAGATGGACTACGCTCAGGAGTTCTTTGAACTAACCATCGTGAAAGCAAAGCAAAAGAAGCTCGCCTACTTACAGATAACTTTAAATAAATTGTTGCGGCGAATACATTTGGAAAATTCCTATCTCATTGTTGCGCTTGCTTATACGCTACAAGATCTAGAACGAGAGCAGCAGATAAACTCTCATACCATGATAAAATATCTATCTCGTTTCAGAAAAACTATAGTATTCGCTGAAACCGAAGTCGTCGGCCAAATTAAACATAAATTTTATTCCATCACACCGGCGGATTATTTTTGGCTTTGTCCGGCGCACGATAAACTGGTGGAAAAAAATATCTTAAAAGGCGACAGTGTGTTTTCCAAGGCTCAAGCCGTTCGCTCACATAAGAACCTAAAAGAGTGCAATATTTGTTTTCAGAAAACTTCCCACGAAAACCCGCTGGTAAAACTGAGGAGCTGTGGAGACCATAAGGCGTCCTATTGTCGCGATTGTTTAAGAGAGCACATTACTCAATCGGTTAAAGAAAAACCAGTTTGGGAAATCCCGTGTCCTAAGCAAAACTGCGACGGGCGCGTGCGTTCGGGTGAGGTTCTCCATCTTTTTTCCATAAAGGATGCCACTCAGTTCGTGAACGATTCGTTAGAGCATGCGCGAAGTGTCGGCAAACATTTCTTGATTTGTAATGAGGCATCATGCAGGCTTGGTGTTGGCATAAGGTCTGGTTCAGAGCGCTACTTCGTCTGCCCAAATTGCGAAACAAACCACTGCTACGACTGCGGCACAAAGAATCCTTATGGCAGAAACTGCGCTGAACATAAAAATCTCTCCGGTGTGGGCGATTTGATCGATCTTGAGGTCGTCCAGTTTTGCCCCAATTGCGGCAACGGAGTCGTTCGCATGAGCGGGTGCCAATGGGTTCGTTGTCGATGCGGCTATCTCATAAATTACTTGGGCAAATTTCGTGAATACGGTCGGGTCAATTGGCAAACAATCCAGCAGGACCCTTCCGCTCACATACCTAACCAATAACCTACACCGCCGCAATGATGCAAAAAATAAGACCCGTGATTCCAAGAAAACGCTCATTGTTGTAGCGTTTGGCCAACAAAAGAGCAATGAGGATGAAGAAATGGAAAGCAAATACAGCCATCGTGACGATGAAAATGAAGATTTGGATGAAGAGTACTACAATGACGACGACGAAGAGGAAGACGATGATGATGAATACGAATACGATGACGACGACGATGATGAAGTAGACGAAGAATACGACGCTGACGAATACGAGGGTGAGGAGTACGAAGACGAAGGCGAGAGCTATCGCGACGATGATGACGACGATGACGACGACGACGATGACGACACTTACGATGATGACGACGATGACGAAGACTACGACGACGAAGACTACGAAGATTATGACGACGATGACGAAGATGAAGAAGATGAAGAAGACGAATCAGACTGATTGACAACTAGTCTTCCTCTCCTGCGCGCGTGCGGGGGAAGGATTAACTGATGGGCCGTCTTCTAGCGAACAACGTTCACGACGTTGAGCGAAGGGTTCCGAGCGAAGAAGCCTTTGGGCCTAAGAGTAAATCCTGCATGAACGGTGGGCATCACGGGCCAGTCCTCAGCTCGCGGCAGGTGATCCACGCCCACCGTATACCATACAACAATGTCTTCGTTGACGATGGACGCGTTGCGTTTTGTCCATTCGGGAAGGCCAGCCCCACTGTTCTGATTGGGGTAGGTTCCTGCCGCATGCATCTCGTTCGGAGCGAATTTGGTCACCCACAATTGGTTATGGAGAAAAGGCGCTCGCTTAAGCACCTGACTATTAGTTTGCTCATAAGCCTTTGCGTTAACCCTAGGCTCCAACATGTAACCTGAAAAATGCCCCAGAGAATTGCGCACATTGGGGTTGATAATCCACCAGTGACGCCCAACACTCGGCTTGGTGTTGCGCGGAGCTTGTTTTTCCGTCGCCAAAATTTCTTCGGCATAGGTAAAAGCATTTCCTGCAGGATTTTCTTTGCTGTTCTTAATCGGAATGTAATCGATCTCTACTACACTATTTTTCACGCCATCGACGGAAAAATCGAGACGAAAGTTAAAGAAATGCTGATGAATGACGGCCAGCACATTTGGCCCCACCACCGTGCCAAACCTATCCTTTGGCGAAGCTTTTTCTCCACTTGCCATGGCCTCGCAACGTGCGCAGGCTGGCAAATCGAGCGCCTTTACCGCAAGAATACCGGTGAGAAGGACATTCACTTTGATTTCGCCGCTTTGGTTAAACACCCACTGGATGCCGTAGTCATAGTTGCTGATGGTGAATATGGACATGACCACAAGCTCTTTACCCATTTGTGCCGCAATCTTACCGGTGTCCTCATCGTAATGGGACCACAGCAACGTGGGTCCTCGCTCGTAAACGGCAATGGCGTTTTTGATGGTTTGGATCTTGCCTTCGTTATCAGCGTAAATGGCATCCATGGTTTCAGAATTGATGGGCACCTGAAAACCGAGTTTGAGAGAGTTGGTAAAGGTGCCAAGCCCGTAATCTCCTTCGTCAAAGGCGCAGCGCCAGGACCAATCTTTATCGGGATCACCGTAGGGGACCACCATCTCCGATAGGGAGCCGCGATAGAGTATGGGCCGAACGCGACCCTTCTCTTCTAAACCAAGCTGGCCGATAACCAAGCCTTCCCGCGGGTTGATCGAGGCCAAAAAACGAAAGCCTTCCCAGCTTATTTCGTTGCCCTTGATCGAAACCGCCGAGCTTTTTTTCACGGCTTCATGCTCGACATTCCGCCGCAATACCCCGCCGGAGATTGACTTTATCCATGCTCCGTCGAAAAAGTCTTCGGCGTTTTTGGGGATCTCGATGACTCCTCGATCGATGACGTCGACAACCTGCTTTTTGGTCAAATCAACCATTGCTGATAGCCCGGAGATCGGCCGCCCAAAGGGATTTGTGGCTTTGTCCCGATAGAAGAAAAGTGTGCGCACCAGGCGATGTTTGGGATTGGCATAACTATCACCGATTTCGCCCACGCCCCACGTGTCGATATAGATCTGGTTAAGATCATCGATTCCGCGCTTTTTTAGCGCCTTAATCACTCGCTGATCCTCGCGCGTTGCTTTTTCGGCCCAATTATATTCCACGGTCAAAATGGCCGGCTGCCCACGTGTGATCGGAGTTTTCTTGATCCCACCCTTGGCCAAATCGATCGCGACTTCGAAGCTCTTGGGCTCTGCGGTCTTGATCACCACGGCTAGGGCTTCACGTGGAGCGGCCTCTCCCGATAACACCTGAATTTTGGTTGGCTCTTCCAGCTGAAGCAGCTGCAGGTACCACCCATCGCCGAGCAGTTTATTTTCCTTAAGCACTTGCACGGCCTTTTTCATTTCGCTTTCCGTCAAGGGCGCAAGTGGGTGAAGCGAAAATACCAGCCGAGAGGCGCTCGCCATCAGAACAAATATACAAAAAAGATATAATCCGAAGCGCATGCGCCCTCCCACAGTCTTCGCTTCCTTCGTCATGGCGAGGAGGCAATGTTGCGCAGACCTATCTTTTTGTATCGTCATGGCGAGCGGAGCGTGGCCATCCAGTAGAAGCCTATACGCCAATTACTGGATGGCCGCGCTTCGCTCGCCATGACGAGTTTAAACGCATCCACGCAACGATGCCTGCTCGCCATCACGATAATCGGATTAATTATATTTTAATGCACTCATCAACGCATCCTAAATGCTAAAAAATCTTCCGCCGTCGGGTTTTGGTGGGTGATTGACAGTAAACTTCGACTTTGATGGAGTTTAGACAACATACACAAGGAGTTCCTTATGCTGCGAAACGGGATTTATATAGTTTTTCTATCGCTACTCAGCCTTGAAATGTGGGCCGGCGAGTTTTATCTCCATGTTGAGAATAATAAAAACGTGACTATTAGTGAAGTGTCCTCCGCCGTCGGGAGCGAGCTTGTAACCCAAACGGGTAGAATAGAAAGATCCCTACAATTGGTGGTGATTACGCTGAATACAGAAAACGAAGAAAATGCCCTTGCTGGCAAGCAAATCAGCGTATCGACAGAGCATAAGATTGTTGTTGGTAAAATCATTAATGACAAAGAAAAGCTCGTAACACTTCTAAATGTGGACGATTTCCTTAAACTCCCTTCACACTACGTAATTGTCGAGGTTGCTCCTGCAGCCGCGCTTGAAAATATCAAGCTACCGATAGAAAAGCTGCTATCTCGAAAAGTTGAGGCCAAAAAAGTATTTGAGTGGTGGAAGATACCCGTGGTTCGTGAACGGATAAACGTGTATGGACTAAAAGAATTGCTTAAGCATAGGCTGCATATCGAAAATCGTCATATATTTTTAGCGGTCGAGTTACCTGAAGGGATGCAATTCGCCGTAGCCACAGTCCCTCCTGAAGCTAAGCCGACAGAATTTTATGCGCTTGTTGAAAGCAAGCCTGGTATAACGATGGGAGCAATTGCGTCCGCTTTAGGTAAAATAGAGGGGATGCTATACGTCGATGTACACAACATCTACGTGACAGAAGAAGGAAAAATACGGGTACCATTTTCTTCTAGCAGCGATCAACAGACTCTCAGTGTACATGATACAATAACTGTGCGTGATAATATCCATCTTAATATAAAAATAGAAAAGAATTAGTCGCTCTGGCAGTTTCTTATGAATAATTCGTAGATGCCGAGAACTAAGATGAAAAATGCCACCGCCGCCGTGGTGGTAGGTCCCGGCAACAACCAAAAACACAGGAACCACGAATATTATTCATATTTCGCCCGCAGCGTTGCTCGGCCTGCGAGCTAGCGCCCATGCCCTATTTACCTGCCCATTCTTCGTAATAGCTTACCGCTCCGCCACCTTGGCATTAGGGCTAAGGGGTTTGTTTTAGGATTAAATGATATGACAAAGACAAAATCAAAATTCTATTTTTTGTTGTTATTGACCTGTTTTTGCGGCTTAAGCTACTTCTCTCCAACATGGTCGGCAAATGAATATGAAGTGTACGCTGCAGCTCGTAATAGTAATTTGCGCTGGACTTCCGTCGGCTACAGTGAAACTGGGAAATCGATTTCTAAGCGGTCTACGGGAAATCTTAAGTGCCCCGCCGGCTGCGCAAAACATTATTCTCGATTGTCCGATGTGATAAATCATCTCACGGCCAAGCATTCAAATTTTCTTAACGATAATCCAGACTGGCGACCAGCCACAATCAAATATAAGTGTCAAAAGTGCGGTAGAGGCTTTACCAGAAAGAACACTCACGACATCCATTATAGAAATGATCACCCACCGGCCGAAAAGCCCGCCAACGAGCCTTGGTTTAGCAAAAAACCGACCTGCGATACCCCTCCCACATCTTTAATGCCGCCGACGAAGATTAAGAATGGCCAATACGCTATTGATTTCATTACGAATTAAATAAGGTGTTCGTGATTAGGTCTAGCAATAGGCGAGGGTTTTGGAGGCTTTCGGCGCTTGCTCGCGCTAAAGAGATATTTTGTTCAAGGAGCTTGAGAAGGGTAGCCGAATTGGTGGCTTTGGCGCATCCTTGCTCGTCTGTTAGATCGTCTTGGATTTGGAAGGCAAGGCCAAAAGCTTGACCGAAGGCCGCAGCCTGTTCGGTCGGCTGCGGCGGCGCATCCACAGCAAGCAAGCCTATGCTCGCGCATGTGGCAAAAAGACGTGCGGTTTTGGCCTGGTTGATCGATAACCAACGATCGAGATTCTTTAAGCCGGCTTCCTCACTTAAGTCTTCAGCCTGCCCCGCCACCAAGCCTCGTGAGCCGGCCATGCGCGCAAGCTCGCGACAGATTTCTGCCGCGTTATTTTTGATCGACGAAGCAAACCAAAAAGCATCGGTGAGCAAGGCATCACCCGTCAAAATGGCCAGCGCCTCGTCAAACCGGCGATGAACGCTGAAACGACCTCGTCGATAGTCATCGTCGTCCATGGCGGGTAAATCATCGTGCACCAAAGAATAGGTGTGGATCAGTTCGACCGCCAATGCCGCTGGCATGGCCAGTTTGAGCAGGTCGACAGCTGGTTTTTTTGCCTCATAGGACAGCGCCGTGGCTAAAACCAACAAGGGTCTCAGTCGCTTTCCCGATGAAAACACCGCGTAGTTGATGCTTTCTTGCAAGCGCTTTGAGTAAAAATCGCCATCGGATCTTGGCCGATTAACTGCTCCAATCAAGGCCAATTCGAATTGCTCTTTGAGCTGAGAAAGCTCAAATCCGCTTACTTTCATCCGCCGTGCCCACTTCGATCTCAAGATTCTTTATGGTGCCATCGGCCAGAATCTCCTCCATGCGCCCTTCCATATTTTTGAGTTTCTCCTCTAAAAGGCGCACGAGAGTGACCCCCGTTTCATAGGATTTCATACTATTTTCCAAACTCTGATCACCCTTTTCTAAGACATCGAGCGTCTTTTTGAGCTCAGCCATGAGGTCTTCGAAACTCATGTCCTTGAGACTACCATCCAGCGCCACCTAAGCCTCCTTGCCATTGACGAGGGCAGAAACCACGCCATCTTCAATGCGAATCCTAATTAATTGTTCAATGTGGAAATGGTCCATTTTACTCAATATGTGTCCATCGGCATTTTGCACCAGACTATAACCGCGCCCAAGCACCTTTAGCGGCGACAAGGCTTCGAGCTCTATGACCAAATGACTAAAATTGTGCCGCAACTTAACAAGCCTAGTTCGCACAGTTTCCTGGAGCATGTTTTGGGCGAATTTCAAGTCTCCCTTCGCCTGGTCAATGGCGATCTTAGGACATAGGCGAATTAACGCGGCCATTTGCGCAAAAAGAGCCTCCTTCTTTAAACGCAATTGCCTAAAAGGTGCGAACTGCTGCAGTTGGTTTTTATCGTCTAGCAAGCGGTTTTTCTTGGCCCTAAGCAAACACGCGACAGCATCGTTAAGTCGATTGCTGTGTTCATCGAGTTTCTGCCAATGTCGATATAAAAGCACCCGCGGATCTTTTAACCGCTGCCTTTCCTGAGCGAGCTCTAAACGCGCATGTTTGACAATAGCTTGCTTTTTCGCCGTGAGGCCCTGAAACATGCCCCTCAGTTGGGCCATGATCTCCACAAGCTCTGGCACCACCATTGATGCGGCATGGGTCGGCGTCGCTGCTCTCACATCGGCGACAAAATCGCTAATCGTCGTGTCAGTCTCATGCCCGACTGCACTGATGATGGGAGTTTTCGCCCTAAAAATTGCCCTAGCAGTGATCTCCTCATTAAAGGCCCACAGGTCTTCCAATGAGCCACCGCCCCGGCCAACGATAATAACGTCGCAGGCGCCCAGGCTATCGAGCAAGGCGATACCGCGGGCAATTTCTTCCGCAGCGCCCACGCCTTGCACACGCACCGGCGTAAAAAGAATATCGACCTGTGGCATGCGACTCTTAAGAATTCGCACCATGTCTCTAAGCACGGCGCCATGAGATGAGGTCACTAGCCCCACACATTGACTAAACGCTTTAATGGGTTTTTTATACTTCGCCTCAAACAGGCCCTCCGCCGAAAGCCTCGCCTTAAGCTGTTCGAAGGCTAGGGCCAGCGCACCCTGGCCCAAAGGTTCCATGCTCTCCACAATCATCTGCAAACGGGAATTGGCTGGATAAATGCTAACCCGCCCGGAAAAAAGCACCTCTAACCCATCGGAAATCTTAAATGGCACCTTGGCAAAATGTGGCCTAAACATCACAGCCGGCATTAATGCATGCTCGTCTTTGATATCAAAATAACAATGACCCGAACGCCATTGCTTAAACGAGCTTACCTCGCCCACCACACAAACATGACGGTGGTTCTCTTCCACTTCGAATTTAAGCTTGGCCACAAGCTCAGAGACTTTTATCGGCCGTTTTCCTAAAGTTTCCATTTCGCCGTGGAGGACGTCGGTATTAATCATGCTGTCCATCACATCCACCGGCGCTGAGCTTGTAAGTTCGATGCTTTTTTTGGAATCTTTGGCATAAATAAAAACTTTAACAAGTGAAAGCGAAAGGTTTAAAAAAGCCCCTTGGCGCACCGAAATATTGGGATAAAAAAATGGTCCATGGGGTTTTTTGGGACTATCGTAAAACCTCAAAGTAGACAAGCGCTGTAACATATGACCATAGAACTAAACATAAAAAAAAGTGAAATCTCCACCAAGAAAATTCGGCTGATGCGGGGAGTCGTAGTTAAGGCTGAGCAGGAAACGCCCGATACTTGGACCCTGCATCTCAACGTTTCCGAGCAAGACAAGAATTATTTGGCGGGGCAGTTTATCAGTATTGCGCCCCATCAATTTCCCGAAATTTTGGACATGGTGCGATTTTTCGAATACACCAAGGGCAAAAAAGAACCTGTGAGAGCTTATTCCTTAACCTCGGCGCCTCATGAAAAATATGTCTCTATTACCATCAAGCCGGAAGCCTACGAACCTTACCCTGGATCTTTTCCTCCGCTCTTGTCGCCGATTTTGGCGTCTAATATTTTGCTCGGTCGCGAGCTTGAATTTACTGGCTATGCCGGCGCCTATATCATGCCTCACGATCTTGCATCTCACATCGATCACGTCATGCATTTGGTGGCGGGCTCAGGCATCGTACCCAGTTATTCCATTATTAAGGACGAACTAATCAAGCAAAAATATCCCCACATTAAACACACATTAATCGACGTTAATAAATCGGTAAAAGATATCATCTTTCACAATGATTTGATTAACCTGCAAAAGCGATATCCAGAGCAATTTACGATAAAACATTTTATAACTCAGGAGCATATTAATAATAGAGATGGAGAGCATTACCACCACGGCCGACCATCCTTTGAGCAAGTGCAGCAATTAGTCAAACATCCACAAAACACCTTGTTTTTTGCCTGCGGCCCCGCCATCACCAAATGGCAAAAAAAACACGCCGAAGAATCGGGTATAGCCCCGAAACCTCGTTTCATGGAATGGGTCCACGACGTAATCGACCGACTCAAAGTCGACAAAAAACACTTCAAACGCGAAATCTACGGCTAGAAGAAACCATTTGGCTCGGTAATGACGCTTGGTACAAGCCCCGATTCTTTGGACAGATCGCGAGTAACTTGTACAGATAATGCGCAATTGCTATTTTATCTTAGTCTATAACAATCGGTCATCAAACACGGTCATTGTTGTTGAAAATTATAACCTTTTTGAGGTAATTATGATGTGCAAAAAGAAACTCATTCCGCTTTTCATTTTAATAGGGGTTATCTTTATGGCAGGGCTTCCCTCAAAGATTGCATCCGGCCAAGGGGAAAGCGAATCTTATATGGCTCCGCCCTTACAACCGAAAAGAGGTTTAGCACCCGGAATGAAAATTCAGCTTTTGAGCCAGGATAATGGACGCAAGGAATATGCAGTAATATTTAGCAAGGGAGACGAGGTAGTTTCAGGTCTCACCGAGTTTGCAAAAAAATATGATGTAACAAGCGCGCATTTCACCGGAATCGGTGCATTGCGTAGCGTGACACTGGCATGGTTCTCGCCTGAGAAAAAAATGTACAAGAAAATCCCAATTAAAGACCAGGTTGAGGTTGCTTCGTTAACTGGCAACATTGCTTTACTAAACGGCAATCCGGTAGTCCATATGCACGCAGTTGTGGGATTATCCGATGGAACTGCGAAGGCCGGGCATATTTTAGAGGCACACGTTTGGCCAACGCTTGAAGTCATGGTTACTGTGGACTCTGCGAGAATGGTGAAAACCACGGACCCGGATACTGGTTTATCTTTCATTGATCCTTGATTAGGTGCAGAGCATAGACCGGTGGCCTGACGGCGAAACACCGCCATAGAAATTCTTAAAATAGTTTTACGTTTTATTGATCGTTTGGCTCATTTTCTTCGTTAAATGCTTCATCGAGCTGAATATTTAGATACGTATGAAGGGTAACGCCAGTTTTCGTGGTCTCATCAAAATTAAAAAGCTCGACCACAATCGATCGATCGCTAGCATTTGCGTTCGCCATAATGGTGTTTTGTTTAGTGTCGGCATTGGTGGATAAGTCGCCTGCATGGGTGAATGCCGACGTGAGAAGAAAAAGCAGCGCGAAAAAAAATTGTGTCTGATGCATGAGCTTCTCGAATATACAGCGTATGTCATAAAGATCCGAACCATTAAGCTTGTTTCTTTGGGCAATATTTGGTTCGCTACCAGCGCTAATATGCCAGATATTATCGCTCATCGCTCACCAAATCTTGCCCAAAGCTCCTGCGCTTACTGATTCGGATCTTTATGACATACGCTGTAAGTTTTAATAAATCCATAACGACAAAAATCGTGGCGTCAACAAATTTAATGCGATTAAGCATTTAGGGAACATAGCGATAAGACTAGTTCCGAGCAGTTACACGAACCAGTTCTCTACACGAAGGCCATCGAAGTTTAGGAAATCGTCGATATTTCTTGTGACTACAACTAGTGAATTGACGTAAGCGATGCTCGCGATTTGTCCGTCGGCAAACGATGGATTTTTTCCCATGCCTTCCAAACGCGCACGCTCTTTGGCGTGCCACACTGCAGCTTCATGGTCATAGGGAAAAAACTGGATTGCGGGTTGAACAGCATCTCGCAGATAATTGGTCAGATATTGTTTTTTTTTGGAATCCGTCAGCCGAAAAATTCCATAGAGTATCTCATGAAAAACGATAGACGCTGAGCAAAGTTCTCCTTTATGCGCCTCCAAGCGACGCAGAACATTTTTATTCGGATGCGGGCGAACAGGTTCAGCAATCACGTTGCTGTCCAATAAATAGTTTAGTCCTCCCATGAAAAATCTCTTGGAGGCTCATTGGTTCTTAAATGCTCTAGATCCTGATCAACGAGCGGGTTATCTGGGTTATCCGCATAGAAAGCTACCAATCTATCGAAAAATTGACCTTTTTTTCTTACAACTTGAAAGTCTTTAATGGATATAATGGCCGCGACCGGATGGCCACGCCGAGTGAGCTGAACAGGCTTTCCCTGCTCGGCGCGTTGAACAAGCTCCGCCAAATGGCTGCGGGCCTCAG
>Ga0187783_10002144_pt1 | contig 14696 bp, 11 predicted proteins | sample 1015_SJ02_MP02_2_FD_132471 | JGI IMG/M metagenome (GOLD analysis project Ga0187783, IMG submission 132471) | Tropical peat soil microbial communities from peatlands in Department of Meta, Colombia - 1015_SJ02_MP02_20_MG | ecosystem: Environmental > Terrestrial > Soil > Wetlands > Peat | place... | reverse complement strand
CCGCGTCGTACACATCCACGATGTGCAGGTTCCGGGCAGCTACGAGCTCGCCTAACTCACTTTTGGCCGATTTCAGATCGAGCTCACGCTGGAGTTCGGTTGATGTTGCATCGAGTCGAGCGGCAAGCTCGTCGCTGGTCTGCTTTTGCGTTTCAAGCTTCACCTGAGCCTCGGCGAGCCGCTGGTTCAGTCGATCGACTTGGGCTTGGAGACTTGCAACCGGCGTGCCCGCTTGCTGAGCGGTCACGGAGAACGCCTGGGAATCGTTCGCCGATTGCGTTCGCGGCGTTTCAAGCTTCTCTTTGGCAGCCGCCAACTGCTTGCTCAAAGATTCTCTTTCGCTCTCAGCGGCCGAAAGCGCTTGCTTGATGCCGACGAGACGCGTTTCCAACTCCGATTTCTCTCTCTCAAGCTCATCCACTTGACTCGAATCGACCGCCTGGAGCGTGATCGCGGGTGGCGCAGGCGATGTCATCAAAACTACCGGATGCTCCCCAGTAAGCCGCGTGTGTGTCAGAGTAGCTCTGTGCGCACCAGCGTAATACGCCGCACTTGCAATCACTAGGCAGCCCGCAGCAACTAAAAGAGATCGCCAAAAAACAGAAGAGAAAATCATCGTCGAGATTAGCGTCGGGGACGGTTTCCGCACAGCCACAATCTTGAAGACTCCTGGCTCTGGCAAAACGGGATACGGTTTTAAGGCTGGCATCGGGAACAGGCGCAGCGCCGTTCCGTTCTCGGCGCCTGTTGACTCTGAAGTGAGTCGTTCTAGGAACCGCTCGCGTATACCCTGAGGCGGAAGAACTTTTGTCGTTGGTCCTTGTTTTTCCGCAAGCAGCGACATCGCTTGCACGCTGACCTGGGCAATCGATTCGAGGTACTTTCGGCAGGGCTCGCACTCTGCTATGTGCTCGTCCAATTCGCACATCTGGGCACCGCCCAACTGCCCCGTAACGGCGAGCGCGCACATTTCTTGAAAATGGCCGTGGCGGATGGGCCATAATCTATTGGTGAATTTCAAGAATCTATTATCCTTTCGCATGGCCTTTTCCGAATGCCGCGCGCAACGCTGTCACTCCTCGTTGCAGGTGATGTCGCACCGCGTGCGGGGAGTCCCCGAGACGCCGCGCAATCTCTTCAGCCGTGAGCCCTTCGAAGTAAGTCATCTCGATCACTTCCCGCTGCCGCGGCTTGAGATTTTCGAGCATTTGTTCGGCCAGTCGCATCACTTCCGGCGATTCGCCCCACAACGGTCGTTTCGATCCAATTTCGATTGCGCCTTCCAAGCTCTGCCAGCGGTAGAAGTGGTTCGAGACGAGATGGCGTTTCCGGTGCAGCGCGCGATGATACGCGTATTGCAACAACCACACCTTGAGGATGCCCTTGTGAGAGTTGAAATTCGCCATCGCGCGAAACAGATCGAGGAAGACAGTTTGCACGACCTCTTCAGCTTCACCTAGATCGCGAACAATTCGCACCGCCACATCGAACACAAGGCGATGATACCGGTCAAATAAAACGGTCAGAGCGTCGTGGCGGCCCTTGACGAGATACTCCACGAGCTCTTCGTCGGAGAGGTTGGAAAGTTCTCCGTGATTCAATTGGCGCTGCTCGAAGAGGATCATTCGTCCAATCGCCACATTTGAGCTTCGGACCAGACTGGGCCCTGCGATTGAGTTTCCTATAACACAATTGAAACATTTAAGCCGAATACTTTATTTTTGTCCGAGATGGCCAAAAAGTCGTTCTGCGCGGGCATACTTATGCTTGCCTTTAGAGCGACGCTAGGGTTTGTCGTTCCAAAACCACAGCGCCCGCAAAGTCTTTCTCTGCGGCCGAGAGTCTCGTCGAGCGCTGCATGGGAAACCCAACGATGTAACCTCTAGTATTTTTTCGCTATTGCACTTCTTTCGCGCGCCATTCAAAGTCCAGCGCTCTCGGCGCACCGGGTGCGGGTGCCGTCGAAGGCTGTCGGCGTTTGACTGCCCGACTGAGCTACCGAATATCCGTCGTAGACCTCTCCTCTCGAAACCCCTGCGAGATAGCCGCACAAAAGCATTGACAACCGGCAATCATTTGACTAGTGTGCTGGAATTCGCACAATCGTGTGGCCCTCGGAACACTGAACATTGCAGGAGCCAACTGTGAAGATTCGCATCATAGTCCCGATCAATCATTCCACTTTCAACGACGAAGCCCTGCGCGAGTTCAAACAGTATGCTTCCCCGGGCACGGAGATCTCAGTAGCCAATATCAGCGATGGCCCGCGCTCCATCGAGAGTGAATACGAAGAGGCGATCTCGGTCCCTGGAATCCTGACACTTTTGGAACAAGCCGAGCGTGATGGCTGTGACGCAGCTATTTCGGATTGCTTCGGAGATCCGGGAGTCCGCCCCGGACGCGAACTCGTAGGCATTCCGGTCATCGGTCCGGCCGAGGCGTCTTTTCTGCTTGCTGCTGGCCTCGGCCATCGATTCTCAGTGGTAACTGTCCTGAAAAGCGTCGTGCCAATGATCGATCGCCTCATCGAAGCCGCCGGAGTGTCATCGCGGTTGGCGTCCATTCGCACGATTGAAATTCCCGTGCTTGGCCTGACCGACATCGACGCGATGAAGAAGGCCCTGTATCGCGAGATGGTCCTCGCGATTCAGGAGGACGAGGCGCACGTGCTTGTTCTCGGCTGTACGGGAATGATGGGGGTCGCCGAGGACCTCCAGAATCAGCTCCACGCAGCGGGCTACGCAGTCCCGGTCGTGAGCCCGACGGCTGCTGCCGTTCTGCTGGCGGAAACGCTGGTCCGGCTGGGACTTCGGCATAGCCGGCTCACTTACACGCAACCGAAGGATGTTGCGACGCGGGTTGCCGCCCGTTGATGGCGTCAATGGACTGAGGTCGAACGCAGTGCTGCAATTGACGATCGACAAGCAAACGGTGATTCCTGTGCACGAGCAGATCAAGAATCAGATTCGTTTGGCGCTTGCGATCGGCGACCTGCGGCCAGGGGACTATTTGCCATCGATCCGGCGCGCGGATAGCCGATTAAATGTCGGCCTCGCCACGATTCGACGAGCCTACGAGGAATTGGCCGACGCAGGAATCGTGACGCTCGAACGCGGGCGTGGCGCGTTCGTCAGCAAAGATGCGTGGACCGCAGCCGACGGATCGACGATTGAGCAGTTCGAAGACATCTTCAAGTTTCTCACCGGAGATTTGAAGAAACGAAGGCTCGTGCCATCGGCATTCGCGCGTTTCTTGTTTAGCCGTACCTTGCAGGCAGAACAAAAACGGCCGTCCATTGCCATCATCGAAGAAAGCGCAACTCTCACCTCCGACTACGTTCAGCAATTGGTACAGGCGTGGCAGTTGCCAATCGCGGGGGTGCCGTTCGGCGATTTAAAACAGATGTCGACCGAAAAACGCTCGAGTTTTACCTGCTTCCTGACCGATTACTACGTTCAAGGGATGGTGAAGAGTCTGTTGCGTGGTAGTTCTCCGCTGATTATCCCTCTGGACGTTGAGTTCCGGCCAGAGATGACAGCGGATCTCGGCGGACTCAGCCGCAGGGCACAGGTCGCCATGGTTCTGAAAGATTCGGAGTACGAACGCAAGGCGGCGTACATCGGCAAACTGTTTGAGAAGGCGTTTTACTCCAAGCAAATTCATTTTCAGACGCTGCGGGAAGGCGACATCGTATTGCCAAAGCTGCTTGGCGACAAAAAATATTCGCGAGTTCTCGTCGGAAACCAAATCTGGGATCACCTCGACGCGGGCACCAAGGCACACCGGGCGATTCGTCGCCCGTTGTTTCGAATCACCGATGAATGCATGAAGCGCACGTGGGGATTGATCGGGGTCATTTGAAATGGAGGAGGGTAAAACGATGTTGCACTGGACTTGGAAACTTAGAGTGTCGATTGTTGTGCTGCAAGTTCTCGCTGGGGTTTTGCTCACGGTCGGCGTTGCAGCCGCTCAAACGGGCACCGCGTCAATCGTCGGCACGATTACCGACCCCAATGGTGCGGTCGTTCCCGGAGCGAAAATCACCGTCAAAAATATCGATACGAATCACGAGTTCACGATTTCATCGGATTCGGCTGGCGAATACGTAGCCGGTGGGTTGCTACCCGGTAATTACGAACTGCGGGCGGAGGGCACGGGCTTCGTAACCGAAGTGCGCAAAGGCATCACGCTGACTGTCGCCCAAGCTGCGCAGATCAATTTTCCCCTGAAGATCGGCAGCATGTCCCAACAAGTAGTGGTTCAGGGAGGCACGCCACTTCTTGAAACCGTCACGTCGGCAGTCAGCGGCCTGGTGAACGAAAGCCAAATGGAAGGCTTGCCGCTGAACGGCCGCGACATCTCGCAGTTGGTTCTGCTTCAGGCGGGCGTGTCCCCCACTCCGAGCGCGGGCCCAAGCCCATTTCAAAAGAGCGGATTCGCGAAGTTTTCGGTAAACGGGCAGCGCTCGACGGCAACGAACTATACGATCGACGGAATGGATGCGAATGATCCCGATTACGCGATATCTCCGGGCGGAGTTTCCGGCGAGTTCCTCGGAGTGGACGGAGTGCGTGAGTTTCGCGTTTTTACGAACGATTACAACGCTGAGTACGGCCGAAACGCCGGAGCCATCGTCCAAATGATTACGAAGTCTGGCGGGAACAACATGCACGGTTCGCTCTTCGAATTTTTCCGCAACGATGCGTTCGACGCCAAAAACTTTTTTGACTTGCCGAATGAACCGATTCCGCCATTCGTCCGCAACCAGTTTGGTGGCAGCCTTGGCGGGCCGGTCGTAAGCAACAAGACTTTCTTTTTTGTGAACTACGAAGGCTTCCGGGAGAGCGAAGGATTGACGACGATCGCGACCGTCCCGGATGCACTCGCTCACCAAGGCTACTTGCCCAGCCCGACGGATCCGAGCGCTTGCACTCAATCGAATATTGGAGGCTGCGTGAACGTTGGCGTCAATCCGGCCGTCGCTCCATTCTTGGCAATTTTCCCGCCGGCCAACGGCGTCGATTTCGGCAACGGCTCGGCTGAGCTCACGAGTTCGGAGCGCCGTAAGACGCGCGAGGACTATGGTATGGCGCGCATGGACCACAATTTTTCAAACGATCACAGCATATTCGTGCGCTACATCATCGATGACAGCGATGCGCTAGTGCCCTATCTCAGTACGCTCGCTCCTGGATTCCCGGGCGGCAACACAAGCCGCAATCAGTACTTCACGGCTCAAGACCAGAAGCTTTTCGGCTCGAATTGGCTGAATCAATTGGCATTCGGCTTTAACCGCACCACGTATCTGGCTTCCGTACCAAATCTATATCCCAATCTATCGATCTCACTCGTTCCCGATCGCCCGATTGGAGTGTTCTCTCTCGCTGGATTAACTCCAATTGGAAACAACCTCATCTATCCGTTGGCCGATTATTCCAACGTCTTTCAACTCGATGACAATGTTTCCTGGACGCGCGGGCATCACGCGATTCGGTTTGGCGGTGAATTCCGCAGAGACCAGATCAACGGACCATTCGACCTCTTCGTAAACGGCGAGTATGTGTTCGAAGACCTATCGGAATTCGGCATTACGCAGGAAACGGACAATCCATCGATCGAAAACTTTTTGAAGGGCGTTCCGCTGGTTTACGTCGGAGTCACACCAAGCGGCTCGAACTCCGATCGCGGCTTCCGCCAGTTCAACCTGGGCGGATACATACAGGACGATTGGACACTCACGAAAAGCCTGACACTCAATCTCGGCCTGCGCTACGAATTCAATTCGAATCCTACCGAAGCGCAGGGCAAAGAATCGAACATCGTCAATGTATTGACTTCCACCTCCGTCGAAGTGGGCAAGTTGATGAACTCGACCCCGAAAGATCTGTTCGGGCCACGTTTCGGTTTCGCTTGGAAAGTGGGCTCGGACAACAAAACGGTGGTTCGTGGCGGCGTCGGCCTTTTCTACGACCAGATCTGGGGAAATATCTACGGCAACTCCCGGTCTTTGCCGCCGTTCTACCAAGCCGTTGAAAATATTTTTCCTGAGTTTTTAGATCCGACCGTCGCGGTGGTCAGCGGAACGACTGCTAACGCGACGCTGACCTACTATCCAAAGTGGCCGCAAGTCTTTCAGTACAATCTGAACGTCCAACGCGAAGTATTTGCCAATTCGGTCTTCACGATTGGATATATCGGAACGCGCGGCAACCACCTCGGGCGTCTCGGCGATGAGAATCCGAATGAATTCTCGACCGGGATGCGGTTGAACCCCAATTTCGGTTCAATCGAACGCTATGTAACCGATGCGCAATCCTTCTACAATTCGCTCCAAGCCACCTTCGAACACCGTTTCAGTCACGGTTTCACGGCGCAAGTAAATTACAACTTCGGACACTCGATCGATGACGCTTCCGGCTACAACCCAAGCGACGCTGTGAACGAAACAGGCGCTTCTCAGAATTTCTTTAACCGCAAAGGCGATCGCGGCCGCTCGGGTTTCGACATCCGTCACGACCTCACGCTCAATTTCCTTTACGATCTACCCATTGGACCCGGCAAGACTGTCGGACACAATGCGACTGGCTTTGAAGGAAAAATCATCGGCGGATGGCAGCTATCCGGAATCGCGAATTTCCACAGCGATGTTCCCTTCACGCCAGTCCTCGGCTTCGACAATGCGGACACTCAGTCGATCGTCAATAGCCAACGACCCAACATCATCGGCAATCCATATGTCGGCTCGTGTCCAAACGGATCCCCTGTCGGCACGGTCGCGTGTTGGTTCAACCCATCGGCTTTCGCGGTGTCGGCTCCGGGGACATTCGGCGACGCCGGTCGCAACATTCTTGCCGGTCCGGACTACCAGGATTTCGATTTTGCTGTCGTCAAAAATACGACTCTCACCGAAAGGACCGCGCTCGAGTTTCGCGCCGAATTCTTTAACATCGCCAATCACCCGAATTTTGCTGTGCCGACGAACACGGTAGGACCGAACGGCAGCGGCGGAAACGGTGACGCGATTTTCGTCGGGCCGGCCACGCTTGCCGGGAATGCCGGCGAAATCTTCAGCACCGTTAGCTCTTCGAGGCAGATTCAATTCGGATTGCGACTTAGCTTCTGAAAGGAAATATTCGATCATGCGGACGCGAGTTAGCGTTCAGGATGTTGAGGATGCCGCTGTCGGCGGCGCCGTACTTGGTACTGGTGGAGGCGGCGACCCCTACATCGGCAAACTAATGGCGCAGCGGGCCATCGAAGAGTACGGCGAGCCGGAAATGATTCCTCTGAAGGACGTGCCGGATAACAAGATCATTATGATCGCAGCGGGCATCGGCGCTCCGACGGTGTTGGTCGAGAAAATTCTCCGCGGTGACGAGGCGGTAACGGTTTTCAAAGCGCTCCAAGGCTACCTCGGGAAAAAAGCTTTTGCCGTCATGTCTGCAGAGGTTGGCGGTGTTAACGGCACAATTCCAATAGCCGTTGCTGCGCGCCTCAAAATTCCCGTCGTCGATGCAGACTGCATGGGGCGCGCGTTTCCCGAAGTCCAGCTTGTGATCCCGCATCTCTATGGTGTTTCCGCGACGCCGCTTATCATCGCCGATGAAAAGGGCAACAGTGTCGTCCTTTCAACGATCAGCAATGAATGGACTGAGGCGATCTCCCGCGCCATTGCTTCGAAGATGGGCGGCATCGCGCTAATGGCTCTCTATACAATGGATGGAAAAACTGCGAAACGCGCGACGCTGCCGGACATGCTGAGTTTCACGATAAAGATTGGACAAACGCTGCGCCACGCTCGCCAACAGAAACTCGATATTCTCGCGGAGCTCCTCAAAGTCACCCACGGCATCCGGCTGTTCAAAGGCAAGATTGTCGATCTGGATCGCCGCACTGAGCGAGGACACGTTCATGGCGACGTGACGATTCAAGGCTCAGATAATTTCAGCGGACAAACTCTCAACATGAAATTTCAAAACGAGAACTTAGTCGCCCGTAGCGGCGACAAGATTCTCGCGACCGTGCCAGATTTGATTACGGTCGTAGATCAAGACACGTGCTTCCCCATCACGACCGAAGGTTTGAAATACGGCCTGCGCGTTACAGTCATCGGTATTCCCTGTCACAAGAAATGGCGGACACCCGCGGGCATCGCCTTGGCGGGGCCGCATCATTTCGGCTATGACCTGCCTTACGAGCCGATCGCCGCAAACGGACGAGCAAGGAGAGCCCATGCAGCATCGCCTCGGAATTGACGTCGGCGGCACGCATACAGATGCCGTCATCCTCGATGAAAAGAACCGCCTGGTCGCCAAGACAAAAGCTCGTACGACGCCCGATGTCAGTTCCGGCATCCAGCAGGCTCTGAAGCAGATTCTTGAGCAGCCGGGCGTCAAATCCGATTCTATTGTGCACGCGATGCTCGGTACCACGCATTGCACCAACGCCATCACCGAGCGCAAGAATCTGAGCACGGTCGGCGTGATTCGCTTGGGCGCTCCGGCAACTCTTTCGATACCGCCGTTGTACTCTTGGCCGGCAGATTTGCTTTCTCACATCGCGAAAAAGACGTTCATTCTTCACGGCGGTCACGAGTACGACGGCAAACCGATCGCCGCGTTCAGCGAAAAGGAAATTTCGAGCGTAATTCGCCAGCTTAAAGGCAAAGTGGATTCGGTCGCGATTACCGGCGTGTTCTCGCCGGTGAATTCTGCGCACGAGACGACGCTCGGCGACCGCTTGAAAGGGGAACTTGGCGATAAGGTCTCGATCACGCTCTCGCACGAAATCGGAAGTATCGGTCTGCTCGAACGCGAGAATGCGACAGTCCTCAATTCGGCGCTGATGAGAACGGCACAAACGGCCTTCGCCGGATTCCTCGACGCAATGAAGGCAAAAGGAGTTCGCGCCCAACTCTTTCTCGGGCAGAACGACGGCACATTAATGTCGGTCGAATACGCGCTTCGCTATCCGATCTTGACCATCGCATCCGGGCCCTCGAATAGTCTTCGCGGCGGCGCATTCCTCTCGGAGCTCAAAGACGCGATCGTCGTGGATGTCGGCGGCACCACGACCGATGTCGGCGTTCTTGTCGACGGCTTCCCGCGTGAATCCGCGCTGGCGGTCGACATCGGCGGAGTCCGAACCAATTTCCGGATGCCCGACCTGATTTCGATCGGCCTCGGCGGCGGAAGTCTCGTTCGCGAAGAAAACGGGAAGGTCCGCGTCGGCCCCGACAGCGTTGGCTATCGATTGGAAAAGGAAGGCCTCGTCTTCGGGGGCAAAACGTTCACTGCCACCGATGCTGCTGTCGCTGTCGGCCGCGTGAAGCTCGGCGACGCTGGGAAATTGACCAAGGCGGCCCGCAACCTCGCTCCGAAAGTCGATCGCGAGGTAAAGCTGAAGGTCGAACGATGCATCGATGCACTAAAGCTCAGTGCCGCGCCGGTTCCGGTCGTTCTGGTTGGCGGCGGCAGTATTTTGCTTCCCGATGAAATCGAAGGTGCGTCCGAAATCCGACGCCCGGAGCATTTCGATGTGGCCAACGCCATCGGCGTCGCCATCGCCCCTGTCAGCGCCCAGATCGATCGCGTTTTTTCTTACGAAGAATTCTCTCGCGATGCCGCGTTGGCCGAAGCCAAGAAGAACGTAGTTGAGAAAACCCGTCTCGCAGGAGCCGACGCGGAGAGGATTGAAATCGTCGAACTTGAAGAAATTTCCATGGGCTATCTTCCGGGTCATGCCGTACGAATCAAGGCCAAGGCGGCCGGGCCGTTGGCACCAGGACGCGCGACGTCCCAGGCGTCGGCATAGTCGCGCGCGTTTTTGATCATGGGTGGCGTACTTTGCCAACTTCTCCGTTTGCGGCCGTCGCCCGAAGATCTTATAAAGGAGTGTTATGCGATCTATTTATCTGGAGGAACTCTCATGGCCGGATGTAAAGGAGGCAATCGGAAACGGCTTCGACACAATCGTCTTCGCCGTTGGTTCAACTGAGCAACACGGGCCTCATCTTCCGCTCGCCTGCGACACGCTAATCGGCGAAACGCTCGCCGGATTGGTAGCCAAGCGGCTGGATCATGCTCTTATCGCACCGGCCGTTCGCGTAGGATGTTCACAGCACCATATGATGTTTCCCGGAACGATCAGCATCGATCCGCCGGAACTGCAGGCGACCCTGATGGATTACCTCCAAACGATTTTCCATCACGGGTTCAAGCGCGTCATCATGATTCCCAGCCACGGCGGAAACTTTGCAACGGTGGCTCAGACGGTCCAATCCGCGCGTCAGAATTGGCCCGACAAACAAGTCGTCGCGTACACGGATTTGAACAAACTGCTGGAAACAGCGTTCAAGGTGTCTGCGAAATTCGGAATATCGTCCGGCGCGTCTGGCATCCACGCGGGCGAATTTGAAACTTCGATTCTGCTTTCGACGCACCCAAATCTTGTCAATATGAGCCGCGCCGCTGAAGGCTACACCGGCGATTTTGTGAAGATTATTCCTGATCTCATGGCGCACGGTGTAGGGAGCATCTCCTCGACCGGAATTCTGGGCGATGCGCGTCCGTCCGACGGCAGCCGCGGCAAAGAATATCTTTCAGCCTGGGTGGATTTGATCATGACGGAAATCGCTCTACCAAAAGTTGCGGCGTAAGTAAGTTGCCCGCAGATCGCCGTTTAAAGTAGGCCGCATTCCCCGAGCCGGATCGATGAGCGAGCAGCCTCTGTCCAAACGTGAATTCCTCGCTGACGACTTCGCGCTCGACCGCGTCCCGCCCTCAGGCCGGAAGCCTATGCGCAAAATTCTCTGGATCGAGCTCGGCATCGTTACCGCGATGACCGAATTCATCATCGCCTCCGCACTGGGTTACGGAATGACCTTCTGGCAAGCATTTCTGTCGATCTGTCTTGGCACTGCCCTCTTGCTACTCGTCACGGTTTTAATTGGCATCGCTGGCGCGTGGGAAGGCCTTCCCTCGGGATTACTTTCGCGATGGTCAGGATTCGGACGAATCGGATCCGGTTTGATCAGTTTGGTAATCGCCATTGGCTGTACCGCCTGGTTTGGCGTGCAGAATTCGATTTGCGCGGAGGCGATCACTCGTTCCACACACGGCTGGCTCGGTTTTTCTCTGGCTGCGGTAATCACCGGCGGAATATTGATCGTCATCACTTCGCTTGGCGTCGACTGGATCTCTAAGACCGCGAGCATCGTGGTCCCTGTCTTTCTCGCTCTGATCGCTTATGGCACTTACAAGATTTTGGCTGGCACATCGCTTACGGAAATCATTTCGACTCCCGCTCCGGGTCCGCCTCTCGGCGTCTTTACGGGAGCAAGCATGATTGCTGGGGGATTGATTATCGGCGGGATCGTTGCACCGGATTTCACCCGATTTTGCCGCAAAGGCGCCGATGTCTTTTGGGCAATGTTGATAGCCTTCATCGTTGGCGAATTCGGACTCGGCATGGCGAGCGTCCTTCTTTCACATGCAGCGCACACGAGCGATATCATTTCGATCATATTTTCTCTGGCGGGCTGGCTCGGTGTCACCGTCGTCGTCCTTGCGACCGTAAAACTCAATGACGCCAATCTGTACGTTGCCTCACTTCACCTCGCCAACATCATTCAGGTTGTATTTCGCTATCGAGTGAACCGCGGAATTCTGACTGTTGCCTTAGGGATTGTTGGTATTGTGTTTTCGATTCTCGGAATCCTCAATCACATCGTCGGATTTCTGCTCATTCTTGGCGTCACAGTGCCTCCCATCGGAGGAATCATCATTGCCGATTATTTTCTGCTTCGCCGCAACCGTGACTCACTCTTTGCGACGCGAGCATCCCAGAACCTTCCGCCCTTATGCGAGGAAATCAACCCTGCGGGGCTGATTGCGTGGGCCGCTGGATTTCTTTCCGGTTACTTTCTCCACTGGGGCATTGCCGCATTCAACTCGATCGCTGTGGCCGGAGTGGTGTATTTCTCGCTCATGAAAATACTTGCGGTATCGGCCAAGCAGCCGGTCAAATACTTTGCGACGGCCCCCACTCCTAGGTCGCCGCTATAGATTCGATTCTCGTGCAGGAGTTATTGCATATGGATCCGAAAACTGGAGCAAAAGTACGTTTTCGAGAGATTGAAAAAACGGTCATCGATCTTAGCCACCGAATTCACGCGCATCCAGAGCTGGGCTTTGCGGAGGAGAACGCCAGCCGGTGGTTGGCCGATACACTTGATGCGGCTGGATTCAAAGTTGAACGCGGCGTGTGCAATCTTTCTACCGCATTTGCGGCTCGCGCCGGCGATGGGCCTCTGCACGTTGCCATTTGCGCGGAATACGACTGCCTGCCGGGAATCGGCCATGCCTGCGGCCACAACATGATCGCCGCAATGGCAATCGGCGCCGGGATAGCCGCAGCCAAAATCGCCGACGAGGTGGGTTTAACCCTCCACGTAATCGGCACGCCCGCGGAAGAAGTCGGCAATGCCAGCGGCAAAGTTTTGATGCTCGAACGCAACGGATTTGCGGGAATTCACGCGGCCATGATGGTTCATCCGGCGCCCGTGGAAATGATCGAAGCCCATCTGATCGCCGCGTCGATGTTCGACGTGAAATACACCGGCAAGGAAGCTCACGCATCCGCGTTCCCGGAAATGGGTATCAACGCAGCCGACGCGCTAACCGTCGCTCAAACTTCAATCGGGCTGCTTCGCCAGCATTTGCGACAGACCGACCGCGTTCATGGCTTCACCACGCTTGGCGGCGAGGCTCCAAATGTAATCCCCGCTCACACGTCGGCCCGCTACATGGTCCGCGCCGAAAACATCGAGGAGTTAAAAGACGTTCGCGCGAAGGTGTATCGCTGCTTCGAGGCGGGCGCGCTGGCAACTGGATCGAAGCTCGAGATTCTTGGCGGCGACAAGCCATACGCGGATATGAAGTATGACCACGAAATCAGCAATATCTATAAACGGAACGCGGAAGCTTTGGGCCGCGAGTTCCCTCCGCTGAGCCCGTTGATGGCGCGGCTTGCTGCGTCAACGGACATGGGGAATGTCTCGCATGCAATACCGTCAATCCATCCGATGATCGGCATCAACTCCCTCCCTGCTGCCAACCACCAGCCTGAATTCACCGCCCACTGCATCACCGAGATCGCTGATCGAGCAGTTCTCGATGGATCGCTGGCGATGGCCTGGACTGCAATCGACTTGGCGCAAGATTCCAAACTTCGCGAGCGGCTGATCGCAGTAAATTCTTGATGTTTGTCACTCGCGTCTTGTTAACAAACCGCACTTGTCGGAGGATTTGCGCCACGCCAGCTCTTTCCGAAACAAACCTTCAGGTCGTCGAATGAGTATTTACATGGTTCAATGATCTCGGCGCTCGGTGCGATTCCAGCTAACACCGAGGTCGTGTTCGAGACAGTCTCGGTCGAAGCGCTTCTGAACTCCGGGGCAAATGGAGGAGCATGGATGGTCTTCACCTCGGGCGGCGCTCGAGCAGAAATCTGGATTCCGCTGACATCACTCTACAGCTTAGCTGGCAGACCATACGTGTATGCCTCTACCCGACAGGTTCGTGTCTACAACGACCCAGGGTCAACGGTGACGTTTTCTGGCGTGGCGAGCGACGGGGCCAGCAATGAGGAATTCAATTTTTCAGTGTCGGGCCATTCAACAAGTAGAGGTTCCGGCGGGACGAGCACGAATCCCTGCCCAGTGCCGTAGGGTTCGCCAATGACCGCAAACAGAAGGGCCGCGTTTTCCATAAAGACGCGGCCCACGGATTAGCGACTAGGGTGCGAGGTTTGTCGCACTATAAAGCTCTAAGCTATCGAGTCGATGGCTAAGAATCGGCGCCTACGGACGAACAGAGGGCGAATTTCTTACGGTCAAAAGACTGGGTAGTGCCTCAGTTTGCAGGCACAAGGAGGGCAGCGTGAACGGACCAGATCGAAGCTGTGTGATTCATTTTGCCGAGGCTCAAGTGGGTATCCCGGGCCCCGCGGGCGAGCGCGCCACCAGCGTCCTGCAGCGCGGCACTCTCGACGCAGCCCTTGGTCTTCCTCTCCGTCCGAGCCTACAGACGCCTCATGCTCAGGACGAGCTTTATTTCATCATTCGCGGCCGAGGAGTGCTCATTCACGACAGCAAGCGAGACGCCTTCGATTCGGGCGACCTTCTCTTCGTGGCCGCGGGGATAGAGCATCAGTTCGACGACATTACGGATGATCTCGCCTTGTGGCGTGTTTTTTATGGTTCCAAGGGCGGCGAGGTCCCAGCATGAACCGTGCGTTGGCCGAAAAAGTCAATCTGAGCCACTAACAAAGACTGGGCGCGACGGGCGTTGGACTCTGATTTCGTGTTAACGTTGGAGGGAGAAAGTTTTCGCTCACGCCCAAAACCTCGCGCGTTGAATCTTGGTGCGAATCGAATCTCCTGGGCGTTTTCTCTAGCGCTCAGACATACTTTTTCGAGAACTCCGCGGACTTCGCGAACGCTGTGAACGACATCACTGAAGCCGGGATGTTCGTCGAAGAAATGTTAACGACTTTCTGACCGCGCGGTATCGCTGACCGTTGCCGCCTACTCTCGCCTGCTGCCACACAACTTCACCTTGCCGTCGACCACGTTCGCCACATATCGACCCCCGCTTAGAAACTGCATCACCCGCTTGCCAGATCGCGCCAACTGG
>Ga0187783_10002143_pt1 | contig 14703 bp, 19 predicted proteins | sample 1015_SJ02_MP02_2_FD_132471 | JGI IMG/M metagenome (GOLD analysis project Ga0187783, IMG submission 132471) | Tropical peat soil microbial communities from peatlands in Department of Meta, Colombia - 1015_SJ02_MP02_20_MG | ecosystem: Environmental > Terrestrial > Soil > Wetlands > Peat | place... | reverse complement strand
TCGCCGGCGCGCCACTGTAGCTCAGCTGGCAGAGCAGCTGATTCGTAATCAGCAGGTCGGGGGTTCAAATCCCTCCAGTGGCTGTTGAACCCGGTTCGCGGGGCCCCACCCGAAGAATCGAAGTGATGCGGAACAGGGCGATCGCCCCTTCCGCGCACAAGCAGTTCCGTGAGAAGCCATCCGTCAGGACAGGAACCACCGGAACGGGGCTAACGCATCGTTTGCGATCCCACTGTAACAGCAAGCCGAGGTATAATCCCTCTACAGCGAATGCTCCGTTAGGCCATGGCGCGGCGTCTTGCTGCCATCATGTTCACGGACTTAGTGGGGTCGACGGAGCTCGCTCAGAAGGACGAAAAGGCCGCGTTGGCCCTCCTTCGAGAACAGGAGGCACTGGCCAAGCCTCTTCTCGAGGCCCACGGCGGTCGCCTCGTCAAGACCACGGGGGATGGCATGCTGATCGAATTTGCCAACGCTCGGGACGCGGTAGAGTACTCTGTCGACTTTCAGCGGACCGTGCAGGAACGGCAAGCCAGCGATCCGACCGTTGCCCTGCACGTTCGGATCGGCATCCATGTCGGGGATGTCGAGAGTCAAGGCGCGGACATCCTGGGCGACGCGGTGAACATCGCCGCCCGGGTGGAGCCCTTGGCGGAACCGGGAGGTGTATGCCTGTCGGGAGCGGTCTACGAGCAAACCCACAACAAGGTCGCGTTCTCGATGGAGCGACTCGGTCCAAAGACACTCAAGGGCGTCGTGGGACCGGTGGAGATTTATCGGGTGGTCTTGCCCTGGCAGCGGGTAGGAGATCCACCGCCGGCTGAGTTGGACCGGACCCGAATCGCAGTCCTTCCCTTCGCCAACATGAGTCCGGACCCGAACGACGAGTACTTTGCCGATGGAATCACCGACGAAATCATCTCGGCGGTGTCGGGAATCAGCGGCCTGAGCGTGATTTCGAGGACGTCCACGATGAGATACAAGCAGACCTCGAAGGCGCTGACGGAGATTGGACGGGAACTCAAGGCCGGCAAAATCCTCGAGGGCAGCGTTCGAAAGTTCGGGAGTCGAGTCCGGATTACGGTCCAACTAATCGATAGTGAAAGCGATGCACATGTCTGGTCCCGGAGCTACGACGGAAGCATGGACCATGTCTTCGAAACCCAGTCGGACATCGCCCGCAGAATCGCGGAGGCGCTAAAACTGCCGTTGCCTCAGACGGGTGCTCGGGTGGAAAATCCGGAGGTCTATACCCAGTGCCTGCGAGCTCGTTTGTTGTGGCAACAAACGACGAAGGATGCCAACGGGCGAGCGACGATCCTGCTGGAAGACGCATTGAGGATCGATCCGGGATCCGCGCGCGCGATCGCTGGCCTCGCGCTGTGTAGCCAGCAAGCAGGGGACGAAGCATGGTCGGACCAGAAGGCGGCATATGCCAAGGCCCGCGAACTCGCCGAACGCGCGGTCGAACTCGATCCGATGTTGCCCGAGGCGCGTCACGCGCTCGGGAACGCTCTGATGCAGGATGACTACCCGGCCGCTGAGGTCGAATTCAGAAAGGCCCTCGCGCTGAATCCCAGTTACGCGGACGCCCACGAGCGTTTGGGTAGCGTCCTACGCGGAATGGGCCGGCACGAGGAAGCACTAGAAGAAGTTCGACGAGCCTACGAGCTGGACCCGTTGCCGACGTGGAGAACCTGGCTCCTGGCGACCCAATACTACTTCGTGGGGCGTAACGACGAATCACTGGCCCTCTTCGACAGGCTGGTCCAAACCGAAGGTTTGGGGGGAGCGCGTTGGGCGAGGGCGGTACTGATGGCGATCAAAGGCCGGAAGGAAGAAGCCTATCGGGCCCTAGAACCGGTCCAGAGACTGAGCAGCGAGATGAATTACAAGAGCGTGCGGGCGCGGGTCGAAGGCCATCTCGGGAACAAAGAGGAGGCGTCGCGCCTGATCGGTGAGACATTGAGTCTCATCGGCGATAGTGACTCTCCGGATGCGAACTCCGCCCGCTGGTCGCTTTCCTATGCCTGCGCCCTGATCGGTGATACCAGCCATTTCTATCCTTTGGTCAACCACTTGGTGGACCGCAAGATCATGGGACCCGGCGAACTCGGAGACCCTGCCTACAACAACCTACGGGAGCAGGCGCGATTCGTTGAGACAGTCAAGAAGATGCGCGCCTCCTACGGAATCGTTTCCTGAACGTCCCCTCGGTCACCTCGTGTGCGTTCGCGAACGTACCTCCATCGGGCCAAAGGCTGTTGTTCCACGTGGACCTCTGCGTCGGATTTGTCTCGGCCCGGTCCCGCGAATCGGCCGAGCGGTCGCCGCGGGGACCTGAACCCTCCGTTAAGGTCCCTCCACCGGGTGGATGTTCAGGAGACAGGGTCTTCCCGGACGTTGGGATCCAAGTCCCTCTCCCCCTGGCCGATGTCGTTCTGAGCAGCTACTCGGTCGATTCCCGGGCCCCGGACTCGGGAGAATACTGCCCGCCCGAATGGAACGCCGATTACCGTGTGCGCGGAACCACCAGCACGCGCATTAGGTCGGGAGACCTTCGCCGCAACGGACGGACTCCATGGTCTCCCGTGCATCGGTACGCGCAGCCCGGCTTGAGCCAGAGGTCCGATACCACTACGAACAGCAAGCCCGCGAATCCGCCCGCCTACGTTCCGGGAAAGCCGCCATCGAATTTCAGCGACAGAAGGAGATCATCACCCGCTTTCTTCCGGCCGCTCCTTCACGGATATTGGACATCGGAGGAGGGCCCGGGAACTACTCGCTATGGCTCGCGAGTCACGGCTACGAGGTCCACCTTCTGGACCCGGTCGCGCTGCACGTCCAGCAGGCGACGCGGCGAGCGGCGAGGCAGCGCGTTCGGCTGGAGGCGCGGGTGGGCGATGCTCGGAGCTTGCCGTTTCCGGATCGGTACGCACATGCGGTCCTTCTGATGGGGCCGTTGTACCACCTGACCAAACGCCAGGACCGGCGCACGGCGCTGCGCGAGGTCATGCGAGTCCTTCGACCCGGTGGGGTTCTCATCGCCGTCGGAATTTCGCGGTTCACATCGATGCTGGATGGGAGTTGGCAGGGATTCGTGCGCGACCCGACATTTCGAAGGACCATTCTACGCGATCTATCAACAGGTCAGCACCGAAACCCCGGCCGCGTTCCGGCCTACTTTACCACCGCGTTCTTCGCTCGTCCCGAGGAGCTCCGGAGCGAAGTCGAAAGCATCGGCTTCTCTTCCGTCCGGCTCATCGCCGCGGAGGGGTTACTGTGGTGGATACCGGCCCTCGCGTCGTACTGGCCCGACCCTTCCCTCCGACGGTTCCTGCTAACGGTAACCCGGAGGACGGAAGAGGAACCGTCCTTGGTCGGTCTCGGGCCCCACATCATCATCGTAGCGCGCAAGAGACGCTAGCGCGGGGATGGGAGACTCACGCGACCGACTCGGCGCTTCCGGCGCACCCACTCCTTTCGGGATTCCGGTTCCTAGGGCCACGCCGCGCGCTACTCGGCGCTGCGGAGCCGGATGGAGAGTCGCTCGTCCAGCCAACTCGAGAACGTGGCCGAGCGGAGTCCGAACGTCCGACGGACATTGGCGACCCGCTCGAGCTCCAGCGCCCGGCGGACCGTGGTCTCCAGCGCGGCCGGTGTGACGACCGGGACCAGACCCCCGACGCTGGCGCTGGCCTCGTCCGGACCGACTCCGAACCCGTCGCGAGCGACCGGCAGCCAGTTCGGGATCTCGCGGGCGAGGCGTCCCGCGACTTCGAGGGGATCGGCTCCCGGATCCAGGGCCACGGACAGCAGGGAGAGGGGCCACTCCTCCGAGTCGCTGCTGTGGCTCCACCAGCAGGCATGCGAGTCGAGTAAGAGGTCGAACCGACGCGCCGTCGTCTTTACTCCCACCCCGGCGTCGGCCGCGATCGACGCGACCGTGCTGTCCGGTTGACGGCGGAACGCGGCGAGGAGCTTCCAGTCGAGCGCGGTCGGGTTCCGGGAGCAGGTCGGGATCCAGTAGGGGCGCGGCCCGTGCACGAGGCCGCCCGGAGCCAAGCGTCGAAGAAGGGCGACGCGGCGCGCGGTCGCGCCGGAACTCTCGGAGACGAGGTAGACCGTGACCCGCCGCTCCTCCTCGTCCAGGAGGTCGCGCGCGAAGAGCAGCCCGTCGACCACCGCGAGATCTCGGAATATCTGGTCCGACTCCTTCGGCACCCGCACGGGCACGTCCACGACGAGCACGCTCGCCCCGAAGAGCGACGGGTTCAACGTCACGGCGCTGCCACGGAGGAGCCCGTTTTCCCGGAGCGAGCGCAGCCGCGCGCGCACTCCGGCCTCGCTCAGCCCAACGCGGTCCGCGATCCCGCGCGCGGTCGCGCGCGGGTCGATCACCCGTCGGGAAGCCCAAAACCGGGCGACGCCGTCGGGGGAGAGATACCGGTAGATGGCGTAGTCCTTGGCGTCCACACGCGCCCCGCGGGGGATGCCCGCTTCCTCGGAAAAGCCTACGGTCCGCCGCCCGCGGCCCGACCTCGGGTCGCGGGCGGCCGGGAGATCGGGATCGGTCCCGCGAGGCCTATCGGCGAACGCCCGCCCGGAGGGGAAGGCAAGCGAGGGCCGCTCGAGGGTCGTCGCGGGCCACGTCGGTGAGGGGGGTCCTCCGCGCGAACGCCGCGCGGAACCGGACCCATACGCCCGCCCGCTCGACGGTCGGGAAGTCGTCTTGCTCGGCCACGTCGGCCGCTCGGATCGCGGCTTCGGCCCACATCGCGCTCTCGCGCGGCAGTTCGGCGTCCCAGTCCACGTACGTCGCTCGCAGTTCCGCCATTCGCACGCTCAGTACCGCCGCTTCCGGCCCCATCGCTTGCATCGTTTCCTCCGGGCTCTCCCAGGGAGAAGGAGGTCCTGCAGGGAGTCAATCGTGTCGGCGGCGAGGGTGCGGGAAGCGTCCCGGAGAGGGTCGAACGGCCGAAAACCGCAGGGCGGGTGCGGAAAGCGGTCGTCCCCCCGGTCTCGCCGTTGCAGGCCGAGAAAAGGGCCCGGGCGGCGGCCCTCACGGGCCGAACCCCCGGCGACAGGTATTCAAAGCAGACGTACACCTGAAATCGTCGGCGGCCCCCCGTGGCGAGCCCGTTGTACCACAAACCGCCCATTCCGCCCGGCATCTACCGAGCGGCCCGGGCGCTCCGACGGATCTCGACGATCCTCCTGGTCTTCGTCATCGTCTTCGTGGCGATCGTCGCCTACTCGGGCGTGCAGATCGTGAAGGCGAAGCCGTCGGTCGGCACGTCGACGACGGAGCTCGAGCCGAACGACACGGTCGCGGTGACGACCTCGTTCAGTCTGACGAACCCGACGTACTTCGCGATCCATGACTTCGCGCTGCACTTTCTGATCGTGAACGCGTCGGGGACGCCGCTGCTCGACACCACCGCCGGCCCGGACTCCGTCCCGGCGGGCGGGAGCACCGTGCTCCCGATCGACCTGTACTTGCCGGTCACCGCCTCCGCGACCAGCCTCCTCACGGAGAACCAGTATCTCGACTGGTACGTCTGGGGGAACGCCAGCTACGCGTACCTGTTCACCGTCTCGGTGGGAGTCGCGACCGAGCGCTCGTGGGGCGCTCCGTTCGACAACCTGACCGCGGACGTCGGGGCGCCGTTCATGGCGAACGGCGCGCTCGTCGTACCCGTCACGATCTCGTTCACCGACGATGCGAACTTCGCCGACGTCGGGAACCTCGACTTCCAGGTCGTCCCTCCGGCGGGGGCCGACTGTGCGCAAGGAGGGTTCGTGCTGAACGTCCCGGCGGGGCAACCGTACGACCAGACGCAGGACGTCGGCATCGCCCCCGGCTGCGACCCGGCGGGAGGCCACGTCGCCTCCGAGTTCGTCGTCAACGGGGCGACGATCCCGTTGCCCCCGGAGCCGATCCCATGAGCGCCCCGACGCCGGTGGCGACCGGGGAGGGGCCGCCGCCGGGAACGTACCAGATCCCGTCCCTCGGGTGGCGGATCCTCGGCGGCGCGTTGCGGCTCATTCCTCTCGTGCTCGTCCTGATCGGAATTCCGGTCGCGATCCTGACGTTCCTGCAGTCGAACGGGATCTCGCTGCCGCTGCCGATCTTTACCGTGGAAGCCATCGGGGTCGTGCTCACGATCCTCGTCGTCGCCCGGTACATCCTGAAGCCGACCGGCGCGTTCGGACCGCTCGCGATCGCGACCGCGGCGGTGACGATCGTCTACCTCTATCTGATCCTCGTCGACGCGACGTACCACCTGACGATCCCGGGCTCCGGCGTCACGATCGCGATCGGATACACCGACCTGATACTGGTCCTGTTGATCGTGCCGGCGCTGACGCTCGCCGCCGGCTGCCTCACGCTGATCGAGGACGCCGCCCACCCGCGGGAACGGTGGCCGTTCGACTTCCCGCCGTAGCGACGATCGTTCAGGCGCCCTGGACGGTCGCTTCCACGATCCGCACCGGGGTCCGGGGCCGGTCGTTCCCGTCGCGGGGGACGGCGGCGATCTTGTCGACGACGTCCTGACCGCCCCGCACGCGTCCGAAGACCGCGTGCTTTCCGTCCAGCCACGCGGTCTTCGCGAGCGTGATGAAGAACTGGCTGCCGCCGGTGTTCGGGCCGGCGTTGGCCATCGACAGGACGCCCGGCCCGTCGTGGCGGAGGGTCGCGTCGAACTCGTCCTTGATCGTGTAGCCCGGTCCGCCGGTCCCGTCGCCCTTCGGGTCGCCGCCCTGGATCATGAAGCCGGGAATGACCCGGTGGAACGTCACGCCGTCGTAGAAGTGCTTCTTCACGAGGCTCACGAAGTTCTCGACCGTCTTCGGGGCCCGGTCGTGAAACAGTTCGATGCGGATGTCGCCGAGGGTCGTGCGCAGCGTGGCCGACGGATTCGCCATGCGGCGGGGACCTCGCGGTCGGCTAAAAGCCGCGCGGCGGCCGGGGGTCGGCCCCCCGCCGCGGGGCTCGCCGTCGCCCCGCGGACGCGGATTTATGTGGCTCGTCCGCTCAGCGTACACCTCGCGGGCCCGGCGGGCCGCCGCGGTCGACCATGAATCGTTCGATTGTCGGCGTCGGCGGAGGGATCCTCTTCCTCGCCTTCGTGCTCATCGCGTTCCCGATCGCCGTCACCGGCCACGAGACGTTCGACCTCGAGCAGGAAGCCGGTCTCTACTTCATCGCGCCCGCGCTCGCCGTGACGCTGATCGGCAGCATCTCGGACGATCCTCGCGTCACGACGATCGGCGGTACGTTCGGGAATCCGGACATGCCGGTCCCGCGCGCCGACCCAAAACGGGGGATGGCGTCCGCTCCGCCGCGACTCGCCTATCATCCCCGAGAGGCGGCGGCGTGTCGCTACTGTTCGTCGATCATCCAGCCGGACCTCGCGCAGTGCCCGCGATGCGCGCGCGCGCGCGAGTGTCGGAGTTGCGGTCGGCCCCTCGGCATCGTCCTCGACCGGGCGACCTGCCCGGCGTGCGCGCGACCCGAACCGTTTTGCAACTGCCCGCATCTGCCGCCCCGTACGGGCCCGGCGCCCGCGCTCGGTCGCCGGGTGTAGTTCGGACACATGAAGGACGAGGAGCTGCCCCGGGGCGTCGCGACGATGGGGGACGCGCCCGTCGTCGTCCATTTCGATGGCGCCTGCCAACCGCCGAAGGGGCCCGGGGTCGCGGCGTTCGGCTTTACCGTGGAGGGAGGGGGCTTCGCGTTCGAGGACGCCGGGCTCGCGGTCCCCCCGTTCTCCGAACACTCGACCAACAACGTGGCGGAGTACGTCGGCGCGATCCGCGCGCTCGAGTGGCTGCGTTCGCAGGGCTACCGCGGGTCCGTGGTCGTGACCGGCGACAGCCAACTGGTGATCCGGCAGATGCTCGGGGAATACCGCGTGCTCACCGAGCACCTGAAGGCGTACCATGACTGGCTGGCGCGGCTGGCCCAGGAGTTCGCCACGGTCGAATGGCGGTGGGTGCGACGCGAAATGAACGCGCGGGCGGACGAGCTATCGAAGCTCGCGCTCGACGAGCACCGACCCCTCGCGCACCGGCTTCGTCACGTAGCGCCGCCGGGCGGCGGCGAGGACACCGAGGAAGAGAACCGCGGAGCGGAAGGGGGCGACTAGCCCCAGCGCACCGTGTAGACCAGCGTTCGGCCCTCGACGGCGGCCCGCGCGCGCGCCGAGTCGACGTACGTCGCGAACGCTGCGGCCGCTTCCGGGGTCAGCTTCGGTCGAACCCCGTATCCCCGAGGGGTCGCCTGCCCAAGGAAGACCCTGGGTTCCGTCGGAGGGTTCGGTGGGGAGAGTTCGGAGGGAGGGGCCGGCAGCTTGCGAAGCGTTCCGCTCATTCGTCCTCGGAGCGCCCGGGGTAGGTCGGGAATCCGTTCCGGTCGTAGCGGGGACCCATGCACGGGATCACCGCGAGCGGGAACCGCATGCCGTCCGGGCCCCAGCTCCCAAGGGGAGCGGCCGCCAACATATCGCGTGAATCGGACGCGTCCGACACGTTCTCTCTGGGGGTGTCAGACGCCCGTCGTACATAAACCCGAAGCCTCGACTGGAAATCCAGGGGTCCGGGGTCGTACCTCGATAGAAAGTCGTGGCGGACGTTTCGCTGACCGGACCTCTCCCCGGGGCGCCGAGCACCGTGCTACTTTAACCGCGCCGCGTTCGGGGACGTCGCGAGATGGGCGGCAACGGGGGCCTCTCGTCGGGCGTCGGGTCGTTCCTCCAGCGGGCCGAAGCCCGCCTGCTGGAACTCAGCTGCGAATCGCAGCAAGCCGACTGGCTCCACGCGACGTACATCACGCCCGACAGCGAGGCGCTCTCCGCGCGATGCTACGCGCGCGTGATCGACACGACCGTCGAGCTCGCGAAGGAATCCACGCGCTTCGGCTCGGACCGTACCTCACCGGAGGAAACGCGGAAACTCTTGCTGCTCCGCCTTTCCCTCCCGATGATCTCGCCGTCCGACCCGGCCGAGTCGCGAGAGCTGACCTCGTTGGTCGCGTCGATGCAGGGGGCGTACGCGAAAGGGCGCCACACCCCGATCGGTTCGGACGAGCCGGCCGACGTGCAAGCCCTCTCGCGCATCCTCTATACGAGCCGGGATCCCGCGGTCCTGGAGGACGCGTGGAGCGGCTGGCACCGGGTCGGCCGCAGCATCCGCCCCGCCTACACTCGGTACGTCGAGTTGGCGAACCGGGGCGCCCGGGAGCTGGGATTCGCGGACACGGGCGCGATGTGGCGCTCGAAGTACGACCTCCCTCCCGAGCAATTCGCGGCCGAGGTCGACCGTCTCTGGAACCAGGTCCGACCGCTCTACCGATCGCTGCACGCCTACGTCCGTCGGCGACTCGCCGCGACGTTCGGCGGGGACCGGGTGCGGCCGGATGCGCCGATCCCCGCGCAGCTGCTCGGGGACATGTGGGCCCAGGCGTGGGACAATCTCTACTCGATCCTCGCGCCTCCGGGGGACGGCGACCACTTCGACCTGACGAAGGCCCTCACTCACCGGCACACGGCGCCGGAAGAGATGGTGCGCTACGCCGAGCGATTCTTCGTGTCGCTCGGACTCGACCCGCTACCGGCGACCTTCTGGGAGCGGTCGATGCTGACCCGGCCCCGCGACCGGGAGGTCGTGTGCCACGCCAGCGCGTGGAGCGTGGATTTCGCGGAGGACATCCGGATCAAGATGTGCATCGAGATCACGGCCGACGATTTCCACACCGTGCACCACGAACTCGGCCACAACTACTACCAGCGCGCGTACGCGCGCCAACCGTTCCTCTTCCGGGACAGCGCGCACGACGGCTTCCACGAGGCCCTGGGCGACACGGTCGCGCTCTCGGTCACGCCGGAGTACCTCACCGAGATCGGACTCGCCCCGCCGGGAACGAAGTTCGCCGACGATATCGGGCTGCTCCTCGCCCGCGCCCTGCAGAAGATCGCGTTCCTCCCGTTCGGTCTGGCGGTGGACCGGTGGCGCTGGCGGGTCTTCGCGGGCGAGGTCGGCCCGGCCGACTACAACCGGGCCTGGTGGGAGACGCGGGAAGAGTACCAGGGGATCGCTCCGCCGGACCCCCGCGGGGAGGAGGAGTTCGACCCCGGCGCGAAGTACCACGTGGCCGCGAACGTCCCGTACACCCGGTACTTCCTGGCCCACATCCTGCAGTTCCAGTTCCACCGGGCGTTGGCCCGGGTCGCGGGCCGTTCCGGGCCGCTCCATCGCGCGTCGATCTACGGCTCCCGGGCCGCGGGCGATCGGCTCCGGGCGATGATGGAGATGGGGCAGAGCCACGAGTGGCCGGACGCCCTCGAGACGCTGACCGGAGAGCGTCGCATGGACGCGAGCGGGCTGCTCGAGTACTTCGCCCCGTTGCAGCGCTGGTTGGACGAGCAGAACCGGGGCGCGTCGGTCGGCTGGTAGGCGCCCCGCCCACGGCGCGTCCGCCCCCCGTGCGCCTCGGCGGCCACGTTCTTATCTCCGGGGCGGGATGATGACGTCCGTCCGACGATGCTGCTCCATGCCGGCGAGAGCAAGCTGCGCAGCTCCTACGCGGTGATCGAGGGGTTCGGTCCCGCGGCGTACCAGGGACCGGGCGTCCTCTACCTGACCACCCAGCGAGTGATCTTCGAATCGAACGTGTCGGGCGGTCTCGTCCGCGGTATCGTGCGGGGCAAGGAGACGGTCACCGTCCTCGAGGTGCCGCTCTCCCACGTGCGCAACGCGTCCGTCCGACGCGGACGTCTCGGTCGACCGTGGCTCCAACTCGAGCTCACAGCCGGGCGACCGTCGTTCGACGTGCTCGACCCGGACGCCTGGACCGCCGCGATCGCGGTCGCGAAGCACGCGCTGCCGGCGCCGGGGTCGATGGGGCCGGTCACGCTGCATACGATCGAGCGCCAGGTCGTCAAGATCCGCTGCCGCTACTGCGGTACGTTGGGCAACGAGGTCGACGGTCGGTGCCCGACCTGCGGCGCCGCGCTCTGAGGGCGCGGGATCAGTTATCGGCCGGGAGCGTCGGGGCCGAGGTCGACCGGAGATAGACCGTCCCCGCCCCGTCCGTCGACGGTCGAAGCGCCTCGACGGCGTGACCGAGCAGTTCGTAGGCCGCGTCCTCCGCCTCGGTCGGGTCGTCCGAACCGGCGTCGTCGGGAACGTACACCCGGAGGTTCCGACCGTGGATCCCCAGCAGCACGGCGCTCGAGCCGTCGCGACGCGCCCAGGCCAAGAGCCGCTGCGAGGGCCGGTCGATCACGCCGACCCAACGGAGCGTACCGAACCATCGGCCGCTGAGCCGACCGAGGACGGACTCGGCCGTCGCGCCCTCGGGTACGCGGACGTGGGCGAGGGGTCGCAGCGGGAAGGTGCTGGGCGGCGCGAGGTCCGTCGTCGCGGCCAAGGACCGGTAGCCGGAGGAGGAACGCTCGACCAGCCCTTCCCGCTCGAGCCGGCGCAGGGCGCGGGAGAGCGACTCCGGGTGCGCGTGCAACGCCCGCCGCAGCCCGTTGAACGCGATGCGACCCCGAAGCTCTTGGAGCGTGCCGAGCACGCGATCGTCGAGCCGCCCGGCGGGCGCGGATCGTTCGTCGGCCCGGTCGGCCCCCATCACCGCAGAACCCGGTCCGGCCGATTTAACGCGTCGGTAACGGGACCACCACCTGGTGCGCGGTCCGGTCGAGCGGCGATGGCGCTGGGCACTGTGACCGGCCTCTCGGCGACCCGCTCAATATCCTCGACCGGACGGTGACCGAACTGGGACCGAGGCGGTTCCGAGGTAGAAACGATGACGCACATGAGCCGCGACGGAGAGGACGGAGAAGGACGCCCCCAGTACGGGCCGTGGGTCTGGACGGCGTACCGGGCGCACAACGAGTTGCTGCGCGAGAAACTGAAGAAGCGGTTCGAGGCCCAGGAAGGTCCGTGGTTGGACCGGGTCGCGGACGTGCTCGTCGACATCGTCAACGCGCGCTGGGAAGGCGGCCGGAAGAAGGAGAAGGAGCTCGGGCAGCTGTACGCGAAGCTCGACGGGCTCCTCGAGGAGTGAGGCCGATGACGACCGCCGTCCTCGCCGCGCCGATCCCGACGACGCCTCCGGTCGGTCCGGAACCCTCCCTGCCCTGGCCGACCCGCCGCACGCGCGGCGCGGGGGAGCGCAATGTCGCTCACTGAGCTCGAGACCCGGATCACCTCCGCGGTCGACTCGGTCGCGCCGGGGGTCGCGTCGGTCGAGAGCCTGCGCCTGATGCGTCGCGGTCGCTGGGGCAGCCCGTTCGGGGCCGAGTCCCAGGCGAGCGCCTTCGTGATCGACCCGGCGGGGTATCTCGTGACCAACCAGCACGTGGTCGAGGGAGCCGCCCAGCTGCGCGTGCAGCTCGCCGACGGCCGCGAACTGTCGGGCGAGGTCGTGGGGGGCGACCCGGTGACGGACCTCGCGCTCGTGAAGATCGACGCCGACCGGCTGCCGGCCACGCGGCTCGGTCGGTCGGAGGAATTGCGGGTCGGGCAGATCGTGCTCGCGATCGGGAACGCGTTGGGGCTCCCCGGAGGACCGACGGTATCGACCGGTGTCGTCAGCGCGCTCGGCCGGCCCCTCCCCGGGACCGACTTCGTGTTCGAGGGACTCATCCAGACCGATGCCGCGATCAATCCGGGCAACAGCGGAGGTCCGCTCGTCGACCTCTCGGGGGCGGTCGTCGGGGTCAACACCGCGATGGTGCCGTTCGCCCAGGGCGTCGGATTCGCCATTCCGATCCACGCCGTGCACCGGATCGCCGACGAGCTCCGGACGAAGGGTCGGATCGTACGCCCCTGGATGGGGGTCACCGTCGCCGAGCTGCGACCCGAAGTGGCGCTGCGGTACGGCCTCGAGGTGGGATCCGGTCTTCTCGTCGGCGAGGTCGCTCCGCGCTCGCCAGCGCACAAAGCGGGATTGAAACCCGGTGATGTCCTGACCCGCGTCGGTCCGTCCGAGGTCCGGAACGTGCGCGACCTCGTCGGCGCGCTGGCGAACTATCCCGTGGGCAGCGACGTCGAGGTCGGGTACCGGCGGAAGGGTTCCGCCTACGCGACGAACGTCCCGCTCCAGGAGAACCCGGAGTCCGTCGCCCCGACGGAGTGAACCATTTCCGGGACCCCGGGCCGACCGCCCGGGGTTCCTCTCGTGTTCCGGGCGGCGCTCCATCTAAGAGCTAGTACTCCTTCCCCCTCGAAGAGGAACGGCCATGGTGGTGGACTTCCAGATCAAACGGTCGCCGGCGTACCGCGTCGCGTCGATCACGTGGAAGGGCCCGTGGAACGAGCGTCGGATCCGCGCGCAGTTCGCCCGGATCGAACGCTGGGCGAAGCGCCACGGACTGCGCACAGGTCGCTGGATCTTTCGTGAGCCCGGCACCCGCACGTGGGAAGTCGCGATCGAAGTGCGCGGCTCCGCTCCGGTCGAGGACCCGATCCGCTGGCGTACCTTACCGGCCTGCTCCGTCGCGAGCGTCGTCTTCGACCCGAAGGTCGTCTCCCCCGCGGTCGTCTATCACGGGGTGACCGACTGGCTGCGGTGGCGCAAGCGGGACAAGACCATTCGGTCGGTCGGGACGTACCGCGAGATGTACGATCGGGACCCGTGGCGCGACGCGAACGCGTGGGCGCACACGGAAGTCCAAGTCGTGGTGCGCCGCTGAGACGCGCGGTGGGCGGCGCGCTTCGCCGGCGTCGGGCCGACTAGGCGGCGGGCGCCAGGCGGCGCAGGGTTCGGGTGCTCCCCCAGAGCGCAAGGAACGGCCCCGCGAGGGCGAGCAGGGGGGAGAGCAGCAGCAAGTACGCCACGTACGGGATGGAGACGAAGAGCGAGGCCAGCGGGACGAGCAGGATCAGCAGCAGGAGCCCGTAGCAGATTCCGGCCCCGGTGAGCGGCGGGGCGCGAAACCGGCTCCCCGCGAGCAGAAGGCCGATCATGATCCCAACCCCGCCGATCCACCCGAGCAGGAACCCGAGGATCGCCGTCACGGCGCCGAACGGCTGCCCGGATTCGAGACAGGTCAGGGCGTGGCTCGGGTGACCCGAGACGCAGGAGATCAGGCCCGACGTGTTGCCGACCACCACCGCGGCCGCGACCAGCAGCAGGAGGAACCCGATCGACCCGAGGATGCAAAGTACGGAAGCGACGAAGAACCGGGGGTCGATCTTCCGGAGGGCCGAGTAGCTCTGGCGATAGAGGAACAGCGAGAGGAACAGCAGGATCGCTCCCGTGAGGACGAGGATCGCGGTGACCTCGACGAGCGAGGCGCTGAGCGTAAAGAACCCCACCGGGAAATCAGCGGCGAGGAACAGAAAGATCACCGGCAACGCGATGGTGATGACCGCACCGACGAATCCGAGGCCGGCCCCCAGACCGAGTCGACCGGCGCCCTTGTGGTCGATCGCGCGTACTTGGATCGTCGAAGGGGCCGTCATCGGGCGTCGCCGAGTCGACAGAACGACGACTATCTAACCTGCGCGCGCGCGCCGAGGGCTGCGGCCGGCGTCGGCCCGCAGCGGCTCGAGCTCGCCGACCGCCGAACGGAGCACCGGAAGGCGCTCGCGCAACGCGCGGACCAGGCGCTCGACGTCGGCGGGGGTGATCCGGCCGCGCAATTCCACGGTCACGGAGTGACCTCGTTCTCGGTGCACCCGTCG
>Ga0187783_10002142_pt1 | contig 14703 bp, 17 predicted proteins | sample 1015_SJ02_MP02_2_FD_132471 | JGI IMG/M metagenome (GOLD analysis project Ga0187783, IMG submission 132471) | Tropical peat soil microbial communities from peatlands in Department of Meta, Colombia - 1015_SJ02_MP02_20_MG | ecosystem: Environmental > Terrestrial > Soil > Wetlands > Peat | place... | reverse complement strand
CGGATCGTCAGCAACAACTTCCCCGACATCACGATCGACCTGGACACCCAGTTCGGCGCGTTCTCCAACGGCATGGACCTGTACCCGGAGGCCCAGCGCGCCGAGATCGACGCGATCAACGCGGTCGTCTACGAGACCGTGAACAACGGCGTGTACCGCTCGGGCATGGCCACCTCCCAGGAGGCTTACCACGACGCGGTGTCCAAGGTCTTCGCCACCCTGGACGACCTGGAGCACAGCCTGGCCGATCGCCGGTACCTACTCGGTGACGCGATCACCGAAGCCGACGTGAGGCTCTGGGTGACCCTGGCCCGGTTTGACGCGGTCTACCACTACCACTTCAAGGTCAACCTGCGCCGGCTGACCGACTACCCGAACCTGTGGGGCTACGCGCGCGACCTGTACTCGCTGCCCGCCTTCCGGGACACGACGAACTTCGGCCAGATCAAGCAGCACTACTACACCACGCACCCGCACATCAACCCGACCAGGATCGTCCCCGACGGCCCGCTGCTGGATTGGGCCGCGCCGCATAACCGCGCCCTGTCCTGATCCGGACTTTCTCTGGCGCCTGCGGCGGCTGGCCCCGTCGACCAGCGTGAGCGCCCGTGAGAATATAGTGAAGTGTTCTTCGGTCAAGTATACTTCGACTATGCATGCTTCACCATTTGTGGCGCCCAAGCCCCCTCACCTGTTCGACCGGGACGCCGAGTGGACCGGGCTGGTCTCCTTCGCCGCGGATTCCCGGCCTGGCGCCACGCTGGGTGTGGTGAGCGGGCGGCGTCGGCAGGGCAAGAGCTACCTCCTCCAGGGACTGGCGACGGCCCTGGGCGGGATCTACTTCCCGGCCCTGGAGCTGACCGAGACGGTCTCACTGCGGTTGTTCGCCGACGAGCTGATCCGCTTCAGCGGGTCGCCGGTCCCGCCGTTCCGGGACTGGCTTGACGCCATTTCTTACCTGTTCCGGCTGGCCGGGGATCGTGTCGTTCCTGTGGTCATTGATGAATTCCCGTTCCTGGTCAAGGCGTCACCCGGCCTGCCGTCCATCATCCAGCGCGAGCTTGGCCCGGGAGGAAGCGGATCAACGAGCCGCACGCGGCTCCTCCTGTGCGGCTCGGCCATGTCAGTGATGGGCGGGCTGCTTGCCGGGTCGGCACCGCTGCGGGGGCGGGCAGGCTTCGAGCTGATCGTCCACCCCTTCGGCTACCGAGACGCCGCGCGGTTCTGGGACATCACCGACGCCAAGCTGGCCGTGCTCGTGCATTCGGTGGTCGGCGGAACTCCCGCGTACCGGCGGGAGCTCCTGCGCGAAGACACCCCCGCCGACCTCGCTGACTTTGACCCCTGGGTGATCCGGACCGTGCTGAACCCGCAGACCCCGCTCTTCCGGGAAGCCCGCTACCTGCTCGCCGAGGAGACCGAGATCCGCGACCCGTCGCTCTATCACTCTGTGCTCGCGGCCGTCGCCGAGGGAAACAACACCTCCGGCGGAATCGCCAGCTATATCGGCCGGAAGTCCAATGAGGTCGCGCATCCTCTCCGTGTCCTTGAAGATTCCCGGCTGCTGATCAAGGAGCCCGATCTGTTCAGATCGGGACGGGCGAGGTACCGCATCGCCGAACCGCTCATCACCTTCTACCAGGCCATCATGAGCCGGGAATGGGCACGTCTCGAACTCGGCGGCGGATCAGCCGTCTGGGCCGGAGCCCGCGCGCGTTTCCTGTCCCAGGTAACGGGACCGCATTTCGAAGCGATCTGCCGCGACTACGCGATCGCGGCCGATCCCGCGGTCTTCGGTGGCCCGCCCGGGGAGGTAGGGTCCGGCGTGGTCTCGGACCCAGCCAACCGGACCCAGATCCAGATCGACGTCGCGGTGCTCGCGCCGGCCGAGCACGGCCGGCGGCGCACGATTCTCTCCCTGGGCGAGGTGAAGTGGGACCGGGTTATGGACCTGCGCCACGTCGAGCGGCTGCGCCGCGCGCGGGACCTGCTCGCGGTCAAGGGATTCGATACCCAGCACGCGGTACTCGCCTGCTACTCCGGCGCAGGTTTTGACCGCGAACTGCTAGCCGACCGACGCTCCGACATCTGTCTTGTCGGCCTGGACCAGCTCTACGTATGACGGTGACGGCGATCGCTTCCTCGGCCGGATGTGGGGCTTTCACTCGGGTGGTGCTAGGGCTGAGGATGTTGGCGGAGGGCAAGAATACGGCGGCCTGCAGGGCGCTGTCCGCTCGGGACGTGCTTGGAGGTGTGAAATGCCGTGGTTCCCGGAGTTCGTCAGCGCCGTGGAGCTGGCGCGTAAGCAGACCCGCGACGCGGCCCTGGCTGATCCGGTCGCGCAGTACCTGACGGCACTGAACGAAGGTGATACCCACCCTCTGGAAGATGCGTGGCCTGGCGAGGTGGTGGTCTACGATCCGCGCGTGGGCGAGGTCCGCGGTCACCGGCAGCTGCGGCGGTTCATCAGCCGCAACCTGTCCTGGCTGGCCAGCCTGCACGCCCGTACCGAGACCGTGGCCCGCACCGTGGACGGTGGACGGGCCGTGGTGGAACTGCTGGCGCACCTGGATCACCGCGGGCGGGAGCTGGCGTGGCCGGTGGCGGTCGTCGCCGAATCGCCCGATGATTTGTCGGTGGTGTTCCGCACCTATTGCAGCCAGTGGCCGCTCGAAGAGCAGCGCCCCCTGCGGCCCGCGATCCTTGAGCCCGGGCCCGACCGCCCCGGTGATGTCATCGGCCGCTACCAGGACGGGCTAGCCGCTGGCGATACTGACGCCGTGGTGAGCACCTTCGCACCGGATGGGTACTTCCGCGGCCCCTTTGGCCCGGATCACGCCCACCGCGGCACCGCCGAGCTCCGCTCGTTCTTCACCAGGTGCTTCAGCGCGGGCGGCGGCATCGACCTGCAGGATTGCGCCGTGACCGATGACGGCGTGCGCTGCGCCCTGGAGTACAACTGCGTCCGCTGGGGCAGCCACGACCTGCCGCCCCAGGCCGGTATCGGCGTCTACGAGCGCGGTCCGGACGGGCTGCTGGCCGCGGCCCGCGTCTATGACGACGTCGAATCACCCGCCGGTCACGCCCGAGACGACCGGGCGTGACCATCCTGCCGGGCTGCTGCCCGCTACAAGAGTTTCGCTAGCGATCTGATGAGGCGTGTGGACTTCGGCGATGTGTGGCGCCAGGGTGGATGTCAGGAGCAGCCCCAGTGGCACAGGCCACTGACATCAAAGGCAGAGGAGCCCGCATCGTGGACGAGAAGCTCGAGGTGGTGGTCATCCCCGTATCGGATGTCGACCGTGCGAAGGAGTTCTACGGAAGGCTCGGCTGGAGACTCGACGCCGACCGCGCCGCTGGTGACAACTTCCGCATCGTGCAGCTCACGCCGCCGGGCTCCGAGTGCTCGATCCAGTTCGGCACGGGCCTCACGTCGGCTGCACCAGGCTCTGCCCAGGACCTGTACCTGATCGTCTCCGACATCGGGGCGGCACGCGCCGAGCTCGTCGCCCGCGGTGTCGAGGCTAGTGAGGTATTCCATGAAGGGGCGCCCGGCGCTCGGTTCCATCATGGCGGCACGAATGGTCGCGTCGGGGGCTCTGCGCCCGATGGTGCCAGCTACGGCTCGTTCGTCTCATTCAGCGACCCCGATGGCAACGGCTGGCTGTTCCAGGAGATCACCACCCGGCTTCCCGGGCGGGTCGATCCTGCCGTGACTTCGTTCGGCTCGGCAACCGACCTGGCGGCCGCCATGCGGCGCGCGTCGGTCGCCCACGGCGAACACGAGAAGCGCATTGGCCAGGCCGACGCCAACTGGCCCGACTGGTACGCCCGGTACATGGTGGCGGAGCAGTCCGGGACGGAGCTGCCGACATGAGCGACTATGACGTGATTGTTCTCGGCGCCGGGGCGCCCGGGGAACACTGTGCCGGGGCGCTGGCCGCCCGCGGGCTGCGCGTCGCGGTCGTGGAGCGGGAGCTGGTCGGCGGGGAGTGCTCGTACTGGGCGTGTATTCCGTCCAAGTCGCTGCTGCGGCCGGGCGAGGCGGTGCAGGGCGCGCATGACGTCGGCGCGAGCGCGCAGGTCGACGTGGCAGCCGCGCTGGCCTGGCGGGATTTCATGGTGTCGGGCTATTCCGACGCCGGGCAGGAGCGCTGGCTGGCAGGCCGCGGTATCGACCTGCTGCGGGGCACGGGCCGGCTGGCCGGCACCGGCGTGGTCGACGTCGAGGGCATCCGCCACACCGCGGAACACATTGTGGTGGCGACCGGCTCCGATCCGGTCGTGCCTGGGATCCCGGGCCTGCGTGACCTCGAGGGCGTGTGGGGGACCCGCGAGGCGACGAGCATGACCGCTGTCCCGCGCCGCCTGCTCGTGCTGGGTGGCGGGTCGGCGGGCGTGGAGCTCGCGCAGGTCGTACGGCGCCTGGGCGGCGAGGTAGTGCTGGTCGAGGGCTCCGGCCGGGTGCTTCCCCGCGAGCCTGCCCCGCTGGGCGAGGCGCTCGGCGAGGCCCTGCGCCGGGACGGGATCGAGCTCATGCTGGGGATGCACGCCACGGCCGCGCGCCGGGAAGGTGAGGAGTACGTCCTGCAGCTCGACGGCGGTACGGACCTGCGGGGCGACCGGCTGCTGGTGGCGACCGGCCGGCGCCCGCGCGTCGAAGGGATCGGCCTGGAGACGGTCGGCGTCCAGGCAGGCCCCCACGGGATCCCGGTCGATGATCACCTGCGCGCAGGCGAGCGCCTGTGGGCGATCGGCGATGTCAACGGCATCTGGCCGCTGACCCACGTCGGCGAATATGAGGCCGACGTGGTCGCGGCGAACATCGCCGGCGATGCGCGCCCGGCGAACTACGAAGCCGTTCCGCGCGTCACCTACACAGATCCGCAGGCCGCCGCGGTGGGCGCGGCCGAAGCGAAGTACCGCGCAACCGCACTGGTATCCGAGGTGCCGAAGACCGCCACCTATACGCACGCGTACGCCGAATCCAACGGGTTCCTGACGCTGCTGTCCGACGGCGAACGGCTGACCGGCGCCTACGCGCTCGGACCCGAAGCCGGCGAGTGGATGCAGCAGGCCACGCTGGCCATCCGCGCGCACGTCCCGCTCGAGGTGCTGAGCGACACGATCCAGCCCTTCCCGAGTTTCTCGGGGATCTATGACTCGGCGTTGGGGGCGCTCCGGATGCAGATCGCGGACATGCCACGGCCGACCGGGCCGATGGACGCGCAGATGGCGAGCCTGTCCGGGTGAGCGCCGCGTGGTGGTACCGTCGGCGATGTTACAGGCCGGGACAAGGAGGGCAATGATGACCGCACCGCTGCAGGTGATCGCCTTGAGCTTCAGCCGCGGCGCCGGTTCGGAGGACAGGATCCTGGCCGAGGTCGATCGTCTGCGCGGCCGGGGAGTTCTTCGCCTGCTCGACATGCTCTTCGTGGCCAGAAGCCAGGACGGCACCATCGAGCGGCTGACCATCGGTGATGACGAGGACTTCGGCTCGCTGCTGGCGGCGGTGGTTCCTGTTGCCAACGGCGGTCTGGCTGTTCCGGCGCCAGCTGAGGGTCTGGCGGCCTTTGACCCGGCTGATGCGCGGGCTCTGGCCGATTCTCTCGAGCCAGGGACCGCCCTGGCCTTCTTGCTCGTCGAGCACTACTGGGCCGCTCCGCTTTTCGACGCCATCGCCGAGGCCGACGGCATGCTGATCGGCGAGGGCTTCCTGACCGCCGCGACCGGGCTGGTGGTGGGGGCCGAGGTCGCTGCCATGGAGGAGGCAGCCGAGGTAATCGCCCAGGCGCAGGCCGAAGAGGCCGTCGCCCTGCTCGCGATGGCCGCGGCCCAGGCCGAGGCGGCCGAGGCGGTGGCCGATTCGCAGCGGATCCAGGCGGCCGCTGCGGCCGACGCCGTCCGGGCGCTGATCACGGCCGGGCTGGTGGAGGAGGCGGCCGCGCACGAGGCGGTGATGGCGCTTACCGAGGCCGGCCTCATCGTGGCGGCCGCCGATCAGGCCGCCGCTGACGCCGTGGCCGAAGACATCGCCACCGTGGAAGCCGCCGACGATGTAGCCGCCGAGTCCGTGGCGGAGTCCCTCATCACCATTGCCGCCGCCGACGAGATAGCCAACGAAGCGACCAGCCAAGCGGGGGCACGAGTCAGGGCAGCGTCGATCACCATGGCAGAGGCCCAGGTCCTGCGGTACCTGCCCACACCACTCCCGTTCTCCGTTATCGCCGGCAAGCTGGGCATCTCCCGGTCCGCAGCCAAGGAGCGGGCGGCACGCCTGTATAGCAGGCTCGGCGTCCACAGCCGGGACGAGGCGGTCAGCAGGGCCCGCTCCCTGGGCCTCATTCCGGCCACGTAACCCGAGGCGCTGCAGGGACGCGGTCATCGTTTCCTGGTTACGCCCGGCGCGGTCCTTCGCCCCCGGAACCGGGCGTACACAAGACCGTGACGGCCTTCCCAGGTCCGGTCGTCAAGCTGCGGCGGGGGCGGTGTGTTTGCTGGCGGGTCTGAAGTTCATCACAATCCAGGTGTGGACGACGAGGACCGGATCCGGCTCAACCGTGCGTGGTGGGACGAGCGGGTGGCGATCCACATGACGGGTGAGTTCTATGACGTCGGCGGGTTCCTGGCGGGCCGCTCCAGCTTGCGGCCCTTCGAAACGGCGGAGATGGGCAGCGTGGCCGGTTGCCGCCTGGTTCATCTGCAATGCCACTTCGGCCTGGACACGCTGTCTTGGGCCAGGGAGGGCGCCGTGGTCACGGGCGTTGATTTCGCGCCCGCCGCGGTGGCGGCCGCCCGGGATCTGGCCCAGCAAGCAGGGATCGGCGCGGAATTCATCGAGGCAGGCGTCTACGACACGGTCACGGCCTTGGCAGGCCGCACCTTCGACGTGGTCTACACGAGCATCGGGGCGATCATCTGGCTGCCCGACATCACGCGCTGGGCCAGCACCGTGGCCACGCTGCTGGCTCCCGGCGGCCGCTTCTACATGGCGGAGTTCCACCCGTTCTCTGTGGTCCTGGGGGAAGAAGACCTCACCGTCACCGACTCCTACTTCGATCCCGGGCCCTTCCTGCACGACGAGCCGGGGTCGTACGCCAACCCAGAGGCCCAGACCACGCACCACCAGTCCCTGACCTGGCACCACGGCCTAGGCGCCGTCATTACCGCGCTGGCGCAGGCTGGGCTGAGGATCGAGTTCCTGCACGAGCACCCCTATACACTCCGCGCCCGCTGGCCCTTCTGCGAGCGCCAACCCGACCGGACCTACCAGATGCCAGCCGACCGGCCGCAGGTCCCGCTGCTGTACTCCGTGAAAGCCACGCGGCCGGGCTAGCCGCGGTCCGGACAGAGGCGTGGAACCCGGGGTCAGGGTCGGCCCTGATGCGTTCCGGGTTGCATCTCAGGGGCGAACCAGGGCTGATCCCGATCGACGCGGGCAACCGGCGGCGGCAGCCTTGAGACATCAGCACCACACGGAGACATGAACGGAGACCCATCACCATGCCCGCGATCATCGCTCTCGTCCTCATCGCCATCGTGGCCCTGGCCGTCCTCGGCTTCGCGGTGCACGTCCTGTTTTCGCCCTGGCTGCTGCTGGTGGCCATTGGCGTCCTGGCCTGGATCAAGTTCCGCCCGCGACACTTCCGCTAGTAGCCACCCGGCGGAGATGGGACCTCATGGGCGGGCGCTGGCCAGGCCGCTACGGGCCCGGGCCTGTTCGAGCTTGTCGCCGCACTGGATGGCCAGGGAACGTTGTGGCACCGGCATCGGCAGTCCCGAAGGCTCTAACCCGATCGCCTGGGCCACGCGCTCGGCCAAGCCGTACGGGTTCTGCAGACCCATCGGGTGCCCGGCCTTGGGCACGGCGAGGTATTCCACTCCGTTGGCCTGCAGATCTTCCTTCGCCTCGAGTTCATTGGCCGTGAACTCGCTCAGCTCGCCGTACAGGTAGAACCGCGGCATGGGCAACCCCTTCAGCAGGGAACGCACGGTCGGATCGGTTCCCCGGGCCAAAGACCGGGCCGATCGATGAACGGCGCGGGCCGAAAGAATACGCACCATGCCGAGGTGGGCGGCCGGAATCCCGGAATGGTCCTGCAGGGCCAGCTGTTCCTGGGCGTGGATGAGTTCAGCCAGTCCACTGGCAGTGAATTGCTCCTCGGACTGCCCGGCAATCGATCCGCTGATGCCGCCCTCCACGTCAGGCTCAAGGTTGGCTTCTGCCATGATCAGGGCGGCCACGGCCTGGGGCCGCTGCGCCGCCACGAGCGCTGCGATGGTTCCTCCCATGCTGTGGCCGACCAGATAGCAGCGGTCCAGCTGGAGTCCGTCGAGCAGGCTGACGACAGTCCGGGCGTGGTCGGCAAGCGAATAGCCGAATTGTTGCGGCCGGTCGCTGAAGCCGTAGCCGATGAGATCAATAAGCAGTGAACGACGGCCGGCCAGCGGTTCCTGCACCGCGGCCGGCGCCAGCTCCGCGGTTGACGCGCACAGAACGCCGTGTAGCCACAGGATCGGCGGATCGTCCCCCGGTATCTCCAGGTAGCGAAGAAAGCCCTCAGCATCCTCGGCGTAATGAGCGCGCATGATTGACCCCTATCTGGCGATCGTCCGCGTCGCGTCTTTGCCGGTCACACTACTCTTCGTTAGTGCTGCCCGCCGGGCCGGGCGACGTGATGCGGGATTCGGCGCGCTGCGCGGCTTGGACCCCATGCCGGGCGGCTGCACATTAACCTGACGGGCGTGAGGGATGTACCGCCGGCTGTGGGTCATCTCGCGGATCGTCTTGCGGGACTGCAGTGGGTGACCGACCTGATGGTGGCCGGCTCCCTCGCGACCGGGGACTATGTCCCCGGGGTCAGCGACCTTGACCTCGTCGCGCTGACCCGGGGACCGGTCGGCCCGGCGCGGCAGGAAATCCTGGCTGGCCTGCACGGCGAACTGGACGACGGGGTGGCTGAGGGCCTGGACCTGGGGTGCGCGTACGTCGACGTCAACCATCTGACTGACCCCAGGGCGCTACATCCGACGTGGACCCATGGCCTGCTCGTCCAGCGCATCCTGTCCGGGATTACCCGAGCCGAGCTGGTGCTGCACGGCTTCGCCGTCCTGGGGCGGCCGCCGGCCGCTGTGTTCCCTGACATGACCGAGGATGACGTCCGGCGCGCTGCGCGCGCAGAGATCTGCGGATACTGGGCACGGGCCTCGCGCCGGCCGCTCATGTGGCTGAACCCGGTGATCGCTGACCTGGGGCTGACGTCAATGGCCCGGGGCCGCTACGCTCTGCAGTCCGGCCAGCTTCTTACCAAGACGCAGGCAGCACAGCAGGCGCATGCGCCCGCGTGGCTGCGGGAACAGCTCCGTGCGCGGCGCCGGGGCGAGCACGTTGTCTCGCCGCGCTTCCGGACGGGGCTGATCGCGTGGCGGGACGCGCGACGGACCGTGGCCACCGCAGGCTGCCGAGTTCCAGGCCGAACGCGCCAGACCGGCCGGTTACCAGATAGTGGGTCAGTTTGACTGACTGTTAAAGCAAACCCGGGGTGATCTTGGCCAGCGGTCAGGGTGCCTCAGGGCTGGTTCCCGGGCTGGCTTAACGGCGCGGCGGGAAAAAGATGACGGCCACTCCCACGGCCACGATGACGGCACCCGCCCAGTCGTACCGGTCGGGCTGCTTCCGGTCGATGACCCAGCCCCAGAGCAGGGATGCGATCACGAACACCCCGCCGTATGCGGCGTAGATCCGGCCGAAGTCGTGGCTCTTTTGCAGGGTCGGGATGATGCCGTACAGGACCAGGATGAGCGCGCCGGCGGCGCCGATGAGGGCTGGGGCCCCGTCCCGCAGCCACCGCCAGATCAGGTAGCCGCCGCTGATCTCGGCCAGGCCAGCGGCGATGAACAGGGCGAGTGCGCGAGCGATAGCCATACGGTGATCTTGCACCCGGGCGGTCTGGCATGCGTGCGCGTGCTGCCCAGTCATGGTTGAGTCTGGCTGACAGCGAGACAGACCGCCGATCAGTTGCCTGGATTCAGACGGCGATTCAAATAACCCACTACCGCGAAGTGCCTGCCGGACGCCCATTCATCCGGCAGGCTGGGACTATGCACCTTGGCTGGATCTGGACGGGCACCCTGCGCTGTCTGCTTGCTGGGTCGCGGTGGAGCCGGCCTGCCGGGGCCGGCAGTGAAGCCGTATATTACGGGAAACGGCATCGTGGTATGACAATACTGGCTACATAGAAGCTTTTGTGAGGAAAAATGAGCAAGTCGCCCATCGCATGGCTCAAAGACGTGGCAGATCATGACTACGAAGCGGCGTACAACTACCTGTCGCTGAAGTTCGATGAGAAGCGCGCTGGTGAGATCGTGGATCGCATGAAGAAGGCCAAGCTGACCTTGCGCCGCGCTAATGACATTCTGCGGGCCACCGGCCTGCCTGCGCTGCCCCTGACTGATCCCGGCGTCCAGCGCGACCTGCTCAAGCTGCTTAGCGGCGAGAAGCTATCTCCCGTGCTCGTGTTCGATCAGAAACCGGGCGCAGACATAGCTGATGGATATCATCGCGTCAGCCTCGCCTATAACATCGACCCGTTCATGAGCGTGCCATTGAGGCTGGGCTGAGGCACGGGTCAGGAGATCGCGGCCTTCACTAGTTCGGCGACCTTCTTCTCGACGACGGGGCTCCACTTCTTAAGCGCGTACGACACCGGCCACAGGTCGCCGTTGTCGAGGTTCGCCGCTTCCATGAAGCCCAGGGTCGAGTAGCGGTATTTGAACTTGCCCGCGTTCTGGAAGAAGACGACGACCTTGCCGTCCGCGTTCACATAAGCGGGCATCCCGTACCAGGTCTTCGGCGACAGCTCGGGGGCGGTCGCGGTCACCGTCACGTGCACGCGCTCGGCTAGCACACGATCCTCCGGTGCCATATCCGCGATGCTGTCGAGGACTGCCTGCAGGCCGTCGGCCTTCTTGGCGCCCTTCTTGCCCTCGGCGCGAAACTCGGCGACGCGCGCCTGCATCGCGGCACGCTCCTCGGCGCTGAAGCTGCCGGACGCGGTCTTGGCGTTCTTCGCGGGCATGGTCGGGCTTCCTTTCTTGACGCTCAGGGGCTCGGTGTCATGCCGGCCCTCCACTAAAGGCTAGGCCCGGCCAGACCGTGGCGCTTCTCGATTCCTGCTCGGATCGGGGCCAGCCGAGGCGCTCGGATAGCGGCCCCCCAGCACTGGCACGTGTGAGGTAACAGGGCTCATCCGCGGGCCGGAGGCTGGTGCGCCGGTCCGGGCCGGGTCTACGATCTTGGAACCGCACTGGTCCCGGCCCGTGGCCTGGCCCGGCCGACACCAGCCGCCCGGCGCCAGGGGCCTGGCCGGTGATCGTCTCGCCTGTTCCCGCCCGAGGGGGCAATCTCGATGCCGCTGTACATGTACCAGGCCTCCTATACCGCACGGTCGATGGCGGCTCAGCTCAAGGACCCGCACGACCCGGTGGACGCGATCCGGCCGGCGCTGCACGAGCTGGGCGCCACGATCGTGGTGGCCGGCTTCCCGTTCGGGGAGTACGACGTGCTCGTGATCTATGAGGCACCCGATGACATGACCGCGGCCAGCGTGGCAATGGCCGTGGCCGCCGCCGGCGAGGTCACCTCAGGCAAGACCACCCGGCTGCTCAGCGGGCAGGAATGGCTGGAGTCGCTGCGCAAGCGCAGGATGGCCAGCCCCCGCAAAGCACGCTAGCCGGTTCATGTCCCGGCTCAGCCAGGGCGGCAATGCTCCGGCAGGAACCGGTCAGGGCCTCGGGCTGTTGTACGGTACGTTCGGGGCGGGATGCACCCCTGGGCGGCAGGCGGGTCTTCACTGAACGGTGTGCGGGCATGGCGGCGACGGTCTTGCTGGTGGAGGACGAACGCAAGCTGCGAGAGCTGGTCCGGTCCTACCTGGAGCGTGCCGGGTTCACCGTGCTGTCGACCGGCAGCGGTGCGGAGGCCATCACCCTGGCCGTCTCGGCCGCACCGGACCTGGTGGTCTTCGATCTCGGCCTGCCGGACGTTCCCGGCGAGACAGCCGGACCGGCTGAGCGCGGTCGTCGCCGATCGACGACATACCGGGACGGGCCACTCGCCTCTAAGCTGCGTTCATGAGCACCCGGCTGGAAACGCCACGTCTGGTCATCCGCACATTTGAGCCCGGCGACGCCGAGGCGCTGATCGCGATGCTTGGCGACCCGGAGGTGCGCCGCTTTCTCCCGCCCGGGCCGGCCCCGACGATGGAGGTGTTCCAGGGCGCGCTCAAGGCGCGGCACGCGATGGAGCGCGAGGGCGGCTATGCGATGTGGGCCGTCGACGAGAAGAGGACCGGCACCCTCGTCGGCCAGTGCGGTCTGCGCCCGGTTGACAGCATGCAGCCCCGGGCCGAGGCCTCCGCGCCGGACGGCCCCGCCCGACGGGAGTTCGATCTGGCGTATCACTTCACCAGGGCCTGCTGGGGCAAGGGCTACGCGACCGAGGCGGCGACGGCCGTGCTGGCCTACGGGCTCGGGCCGCTCGGCCTGGACTGCATTATCGCTGTGGCGATGCCGGACAACGTCGGCTCGTGGCGGGTCATGGAGAAGGCGGGCATGCGCTACGAGGGGCTGGCTGACTATTACGGGCTGAAAGGGCTCAGGAAGTACATCGCCGAGCCGGAATGGTGGCGGCCGCCAGCCTAGATCCGTTTGATGGCCGCGAACCAGGCCGGGCCCACGGGGGCCGGATCAGGTGCGCCCGTCCGTGGCGGCGGCCGACGCGTAGGCGGCCGCGAAACCTTGTCTCCAGCTGGGGTAGCGCAGCGTCCAGCCCAGCTCTTGCTTGGCTTTCGCGTTCGAGGCGCCGCGGGACCCGACCGCCATCATCACCATGCCCTTCCCGGCGATCAGCCGCGCGAGCCACAGCGGGACGCGGCGCGGCGGCCTCGCGCCGAGCGCCTCCGCGAGCGCCGGCAGCCACTCGCTCATCGGGGCGGGCTCGTCGTCCACGATGTTGTACAGGCCGGCCCGGTCGTGTCCGAGCGCGAGCACGGTCGCGGCGGCCGCGTCGTCCAGGTGGACGAACGAGGAGATGCCGCCGCCATCGCCGATGATCGGGAACTGCCGCTTGCGCACCGGCCTGACCAGCCCGTCGTTGGCGGCACCGTAGAAGCCCCCGTAGCGAAGGGCGATCCCGCCCGCGCTGGTGACCGCCTCGTCGAGGTGACGCATCGCGGCGTTGGTCTCGCGCGCCATGGCCGGCGGGGCGGGGTCGAGCGGATCGTCCTCGGTCTTGACCGGCCCGCCCTCCCGGGCGTAGCGGTAGCTGGCGAAGCTCTGGGCCACGAACCGGCGCACTCCTGCTTCGCGCGCCGCGGCCAGCAGCGCGTCGGTGCCCTCGGTCCGAAGCCGGTTGGTCGGCGCGAAGCTGCGGTCGAGGCTCCTGCCGAAGCGGACAGCGGCCAGGGCGGTCGCCTGGTGGACGATCGCCTCGGGCTCGGCCTTGAGGACGGCCTCGCGCACCGCGTCCGCGTCGAGCAGGTCAAGCGCGACCGGCTGCGCGCCGAGCGCCCTGACCCGCTCGTCGTTTCCTGGTGACCTGAAGGTGCCGATCACCTCGTGCCCGTGGTCGATGAGCTGGGGAACGAGCCGGGTGCCGATCGCACCGCTCGCCCCCGCGACGAAGACTCGCATCGTGTTCCTTTTCGTATCCGGTTACGTGGCTAGGCGTGCACTGCTATGACGGATCCTGTGGCAGGAGTGTGACCGATCATTCCGGCCGACCACGGTTCCGACTCGTGCTGGACGTGCCTACGCTGGATCCAGCCAGGCTCAAGGAGAACCGAGGGACGGCGAAGGCATGAGCGCCGACGAGCGCATCGAACGGTCCAGGCTGCTCTATGAGCGGGCCCTGTTCCAGGGCGATGCCGACGCGCTGCACGAGGCCGGATGGGCCCTGGACGTGGTGGAGGCGGATCTGGCTCTGGCCCGGGGCCGCCTCATCCACGGCCGGTTCCTCCAGCAGCGGGCCGAGGACCCGGACCTGGCCAGCGCGGATCCGCGTGAGCTGGCGTTGTTCAAGCGAGCCGCGCGCCTGTACCGGGCCCGGGACGACGTGCGCGGCGAGGCCGAGGCGCTGTTCTGGGTCGGCTGCTACCACCAGGTGGTCCGGCGCAACCAGCGCGCCGCGGTTCCCGTGCTGCGACGGTCCCTGGAGCTCGCGACGCGAGCCGGGGACCCGATGACCAGGTCCGAGGCACTGCGGCACCTGGGCATCGCCGATCATGCCGCGGGCCGGCTCGACGCGGCCCGGCGCCAGCTGGAGGAATCGACCCGGCTGCGCCGGGAGGCCGGCCACCTGCCCGGCGTGGCCGCGAACCTGGTCGGGCTGACCTACATCGCGGCCGGGCAGGACCGCCGGGACGACGCGCTGGCGCTGATCGAGGAGGCGCGCGCGATCGCCGAGGCCAGCGGGGCCCGCGCGCTCATGCGCCAGGTCGAGGAGGCACGCGCGGCGGTAGCTGATCCACCGTAATGCCCGGGCGGCGGCCATCGCCGGTGCTGACCTGCGGCCAACGGCCCGGCCTGGCCTGCGGACCTTACCGGTGTCCGATGAGGGGCATCTCAGAGCCGGTGGCCCTGGGCACCTGCGGGCGGGGGTCCAGGGCCAGGCTCGAGGTCAGGCCTGAGGCGGGGCCGAGTCGG
>Ga0187783_10002141_pt1 | contig 14705 bp, 11 predicted proteins | sample 1015_SJ02_MP02_2_FD_132471 | JGI IMG/M metagenome (GOLD analysis project Ga0187783, IMG submission 132471) | Tropical peat soil microbial communities from peatlands in Department of Meta, Colombia - 1015_SJ02_MP02_20_MG | ecosystem: Environmental > Terrestrial > Soil > Wetlands > Peat | place... | reverse complement strand
GGCGACGTGGTCGCGGATCGCCGCCTGCACCCTTGAAAGGTCGTCGGGATGCACCAGGCTGCGCCAGTCGGGCGAGCCGCGCATGTCATCATCGCCGTAGCCGAGCATCGCCTTCCAGCGCGGCGAGAAGTACACCTCGTTGCTCTCGACATCGAAGTCCCACAGGCCGTCGTTGGCGGCGGCCTGGAACAGGTTGGTGCGCTCCTCAAGCTTGGCGAGCCGCGCCTCGGTGCGGATGCGCTCGAGGCCGGTCGCGAGACTGGTGCCGATCAGCTTCATCAACAGCTGCAGGTTCACATCCCAGGCGCCACGCGGCATCGTATGCGCCAGCCCGAGGAAGCCGGCGGGCTTGTCCTGCACTCGCAGCGCCACCAGCAGCGCCGAGCCGATGTGCAGCTCTGCGAGCTTGCCGGCTTCAGCGAGCTGCTCCTTGCGCGGGGCACTGGTGTCGCGCAGCTCCGAGAGGCGCAGATGCTCGAGTCGGCCGGTCAGCCACGGCAGCGCCTCGAGCGCGACGCCGACCAGCCCTTCGGGACGGCACTGCGCGAAGGCGCTGCGGGCCAGCTGCACGTCGGCGATGGTGGCATCCTCGGGGTTGAGCACCGCCAGAAACGCGCAGTCCGAAGCGGTGGCGCCGCGCAGCAGCTCGAGGTTGCGGCGCACGCACTCCTCCATCGAGTCGCGGCGCATGTTCTGAAAGTCGACCGCGATCTTGGTGCAGGCGACGTCGACGCCGAGCACGGGCTTGGGCGCCCGGCCGGTCCACGCGTCGGCCGAGAGAATGTCGGAAGCGGTGAAGTCCGCCGGTTTATCCGGCGGCGGCGTTGCCATGCGAGCCCTCAGACCTCCCACCAGCGCGAGCCGACGCAGCGTAATCGATTGTTCGCCTCCGGGCGTGACGCGTTGTCACGGTGCGGAGATCTCGACGCCGCTATTTTCCAAGTGCTTAGCGAGGATTCTCGCACACTGGCTGAGGAACACAAGCTAACGCACTGTTGAATCTGGCATTCATGGCTTTACAGAATCTCTCCCCAAGAGCGCTGTGCGGGCCACACCGAACAGCCGTTTCAGCTCAGCCTCCATCTCCTGCTGCAGCTGCTGGACGGCGTGAGCGTCGGTCACGCGCGGCACATAGCGCGGTGGGCCGACGGCGATCGCGATGCGCGAGAAAGGCAACGGGATCACGAACTTGTCCCACTTCACCAGCCAGGCGCGCGAGGCAGCGTACGCCAGCGGCAGGAGCGGCCGCCCCGACATCTGCGCGAGCAGCAGCGCGCCCGGCTTGAACTTGAAGCGCGGCCCGCGCGGCCCGTCAGGGGTGATGACGGGCGAGACGTTCTCCCGGATCAGCGCCTGATAGTAATCGCGCAGCGCCCGGGCGCCGGTGTGGGTCGAAGAGCCGCGGATGATCACGGCGCCGAAGCGCCGCAACATCATCGCACCGAGCTCGCCGTCGACCGAGGGGCTGATCAGCCAGCCGACCGTGAGTCCGCGGTGGCGCTGCTCGACCAGGTACTTGCCGCAATAGAGCAGATGCTGATGCCAGTAGCACGGCACCAATGATGGCGCCCGCGCGAGCGCGGCGTCGAGGTGCTCGTCGCCGACCACGCGCACCAGCCGGCAGCTGCGCCACCAGCTGTGGATCACGAACAGCGCGATCGGCACCGCCATGCGGTACAGCAGCCGCCGCGTGCGCGTCATCCGGCGGCTCGAGCGCGTGGTGGTGCGATAGAGCGTGTTGCGCAGGCCGCCGTCGCCGTCGGCGCTCATGCGGCGAATAACTCCGCAAGCGCGGTGCCGTGCGCCTCGATGGCCCGCAGCGGACGGCTCGACACGACGCAGGCAGCGGCGCCCGCGAACATCTCGAGCCGCGCAACGTGCCAGCAGCTGCCGCGCCAGTACACCCGGGCGGCGCCCGGCTCGAGCGCGCGCGTCTCGGCGAGCGCCCGCAATCCCGCCCCCGTGGCCTTGAGCAGCGCTTCACGCAGCACCCACTGCGTGCGCCGCGCGTCGATACCGAGCTCGACATCGAGACCCACGCGTCCCCGGGCAAGCGCAGCGCAGGCGACCCAGGGACCTGAGTGCGAGATGCTGAAGTCCGCCGCTGCGCCGCTGTGGGCCAGATGCGGCTTCTGTCCGCGGGCAAACACGATCTCGCCGGCCCGCACCGCACGGCCGAGGTGGCGTGCGAGGGCCCGCAGCGCCAGCGCCACGCCGGCGAGGCTGGCGCGCTGGCCGTCGCGGCCGCCGCTGGCGGCCAGCCGCCGCGCGTAAGGCAGCCGCGCCGCAAAGCTTCGCGCCGCCGCCTCGGGCCACTCACCGCGCAGGTCGGTGTGATATAAAATTAAGGTTTCGCTTTCAACAGCTTGCATGACCGCTACCGCCACTGCGAACCGCGCCGCCCCGGAAGCCGAGCCGCCATTCGACATCGGCTCTACCGAGAACTCGCTCGAGCGGATGATCGAGCTGTTCGCCCGCTACGGCGATACCTACCGGGTGTTCGCGCCCGCTCGCCGATCTTATACCTACGTCATCCATCACCCGGACGACGTCAAGCGGGTGCTGGTCTCGAACCACCGCAACTACACCAAGGGGCTCGGACTCGACCGCGTGAAGATCCTGCTGGGCAAAGGCATCATGACAAGCGAGGGCGAGCTGTGGAAGCGCCAGCGCTACATGATGCAGCCGCTGTTCCACCGCCGCGTCATCGGTGCGTTGGCCGAACTCATCGCGCAGGCCAACGACCGACTGCTCGCCCGCTGGGACGCGCTGGCGGTGAGCGGCGAGCCGGTGAATCTCACCGACGAGATGAGCGAGCTGACCCTCGAGATCGTGCTGCGCTCGATCTTCGGCCGCGACCTCGACCGGCTCACGCAGCAGCTCGGCGCCAATCCCTTCGAGGTCGTGAGCCGCGAGCCTTCGCGCGATCTGCAGTTCGCCTATCGGTTCCGCTCGCTGACCAAGCTGGTGGCGCAGCTCATCGCCCGCCGCCGCGCGCAACCCGATGAGCAGCACTTCGATTACGTGGCGATGCTGATGGCGGCGCGCGACAAGGAGACGGGTGCGCCGATGGGCGAGCGCGAGCTGATCGATGAGATCATGACGCTGATCGTTGCCGGGCACGAGACCACGGCGAGCGGGCTCAACTGGACCTGGTACCTGTTGTCGCAGCACCCGCAGGCCGAGGCCCGCCTGCACCAGGAGCTCGACGCCGCCGCCGCCTGGGCGGTGCCGGAGCTGGCGCAGGTGGAGACGCTCAACTGGACGCAGCAGGTGATTAACGAGGCGCTGCGGCTCTACCCGCCGGGCTGGCTGTTGTCACGGCGCACGATCGAGGCCGACGTACTCGGCGGTTATCCGGTGCCCGCTGGCAGCAACGTGCTGCTGCCGCTCTATCTGCTGCACCGGCACCCGCGCTTCTGGAACAACCCGGAGGCGTTCGATCCCGCCCGCTTCGCGGCCGAACACGAGGCCGAGCGCCCGCGTTTCGCCTACATGCCGTTCGCCGCCGGCCCGCGGCACTGCATCGGCGAATCCTTTGCTCTCTACGAGATGCAGGTGCACCTCTACAAGGTGGCGCGCCGCTACCGGCTGCTGTACCTGCCGGACCGGCCGCTCGAGCTCGAGGCACAGATCAATCTGCGCACCCGCCACCCGCTGCGCATGCGCCTGGAGCGGCGGCCATGAGCCGCGCTGAGACCCTGAGCGAGCTGATGGAACGCAATCGCGCCGTGCAGCGGTGCATCACCTATCTCGAAGGCGAGAGCGACAGTCGTGAGCTCGCCTTCAGCGAGCTGTACGAGCGTGCGCTCGGGATCCTGTATCACCTGCAGCGCCTCGGCGCACGCCGCGGTGACAAGCTGCTGCTGTTCCTCGGCAGCAACGAGCAGTTCATCGACGCGTTCTGGGCAGCGATCCTTGGCGGCATCGTCCCGGTGCCGGTGGCGCTCGGTATCAGCGACGAGCACCGCATGAAGCTGCTGCGTATCGCACGCCGGCTCGGCGAACCCTACATCTACGCCGAGCGGCGCTCGCTCGATCGCATCGGCGCCTTCGCCGCGCAGGCGGGCGCGCAGCAGCAGTACGAGTCGCTGCGCCGTCGCGCCTTCCTGGTCGACGACCTCGACGACATCTCGCGTGCCGGCAGCGTGCAGCGCACCAGCCCCGCCGACACCGCCTTCATCCAGTTCTCCTCCGGCTCGACGGCCGAGCCGAAGGGCGTGGTGCTCACTCACGGCAACCTGCTCGCCAACATCTACGGCATCACCGAGGCGGCGCGCATCACCGCAGACGATGTCTGTCTCTCGTGGATGCCGCTCACGCACGACATGGGGCTGGTCGGTTTTCACCTGACCATGTTCGCCAACCAGGTGCAGACCCACCTGATGCCGACCGAGCTGTTCATCCGGCGGCCGCTGCTGTGGCTGAGCTTCGCCGCGCGCGAACGCGCCAGCATCCTCTGCTCGCCGAACTTCGGCTTCAAGCATTACCTGAAGGTGCTGGGGGAGCGCGCGATCGATGGACTCGACCTGTCGGCGGTGCGGCTGATCTTCAACGGCGCCGAGCCAATCTCGGTCGAGCTGTGCGAGGATTTCCTGACACGGCTGGCCCCGGCGCGGCTGGCGGGCAGCGCGATGTACCCGGTCTACGGACTCGCCGAGGCCTCGCTCGCCGTGAGCTTTCCGCCGCCCGGCGCCCCGCTGCGCTCCATCACGCTCAATCGCCATCGGCTCAATGCCGGCGATCCGGCGCAACCGGTGCCGGCCGCCGACCGCGATGCAATCCGGCTGATCTGCGAGGGCACGGTCATCCCTTACTGCCGGCTGCGAATCGCGGGCAACGACGACCGCGAGCTCGCCGCAGGCAGCGTCGGCCACGTGCAGATCAGCGGCGACAATGTCACCGGCGGTTATTTCGATGACGCCGCCGCCAACGCCGCGGCTTTCACCGCCGACGGCTGGCTGCGCACCGGTGATCTCGGCCTGATGCAGGCGGGCGAGCTCTACATCTGCGGGCGCGACAAGGAGATCATCTTCGTCAACGGACAGAACTACTACCCGCACGACCTGGAAGCGGTCGCGCAGCGCGCCGCCGGCCTCGAGCTCGGCAAGGTGGTGGCCGCAGGCGTGCGCCCGCGCGGCGCGGAAACCGAGCAACTGGTGCTGTTTGTACTGCGCCGCGCGGGCCTCGAGGAGTTTGTGCCGCTGGCGCTCGAGGTGGCGCGGCTCATCAACGAGCAGACCGGACTCGAGGTGGCGGAGGTGGTGCCGGTGAAGCGCATCCCCAAGACCACCAGCGGCAAGATTCAGCGCCACCTGCTCGAGCAGCAGCTGCTCGACGGCGAGTTCGACAGCGAGCGCGCCGAGCTCGTGCGGTTACGGGCGGCGCAGCGCACTCCCGCGACCGGCGCGCGCAGCCTCATCGAGGAGAAGCTCAAGACGATCTGCGATGCGGCGCTCGAGGGCAAACGGGTCGACATCCACGACAACCTGTTCGAGATCGGCGCGAGCTCGCTCAAGCTGATCGAGATTCACGAGCAGATCGATCGCGAGTATCCGGGCAAGGTCGATCTCACGGAGCTGTTCGACTACCCGACGATCGCCGAGCTCGCGCAGCACCTGCAGAGCAAGCTGGCGCAGGCACCGGCGGGCTGAGCCGCCTAAGCTAGCGCACCGCGCCCGTGCGCGCGCCGCTCAGGCCGGCCGCCGCGCGAGCGACAGCCACACTCCCCCGCCGATGAGGGCGAGCGCCGAAGCACGAGTCAGTGCCCGCGCGCGCGCCGGCTCGAGGAACCACGCGCGCCCGAAACCGGAGGCGATCGCCCAGCACGAGTCGCTCAGCGCCGCAAACAACACCGACACCGCACACATCACCGCGAGCTGTACGCCGGCCGGACGCGTCGCATCGACGAACTGCGGCAGGAAGGCGGTGAAGAACGCCAGTGTCTTCGGGTTCGACAGCGCCACCACGAAGCCCCGCCAGAAATGCACCTGATCGCCGGGCGTTGCCGGCGGCGGGCGTCCGGCGGCGCGCCACGCGCGCACGCCCAGCCAGATGAGGTAGGCAGCTCCCGCCCAGCGCAGCAGCGCAAACAGGTAAGCGGCATGCGAGAGCACCCAGCTCAGGCCGAGCGCGATCGCCGCCAGCAGCACGGCCGTGCCGCAGGAGGTGCCGGCCACCGTCACCAGCGCCGCGCGGGTGCCGCGGGTCGCGCCGGTCGAGATCACCAGCGTCACGATCGGCCCCGGGGCGAGGATCAGGACCAGCGTCAGCAGCAGAAATCCCGCGAACAGATGCCAGTTCATGTGCGCCTCCCTGCGCATAGGGTAAGCGATGGTTGCGTCGAAGGGACCCCCATTCCTCTACCAAGCGAGGGACAGCCCGCTACCCATCCGGTCAAGCTTGACTTTTACTTGCTTGGGCAAATATAGTCTCGGCAAATATCTTCGGAGCAGGCATGCGCAAGCCCTACTACACACTCGAGTCGCTCGAGCCGAACAACAGCGTCGGCTACCTGGTGAAGCGCTGCGGCGTGCTCATGACTCAGATCGCCGAGCGGCGCTTCCAGTCACTGCCGATCTCGTTCCCGCAGTGGCTGGTGCTGATCCACCTGGCGCAGCAGGAGCACGTCTCAGCGACGCAGCTGAGCGAGCATCTCGGCCACGACATGGGGGCGCTCACCCGCGTGGTCGATGAGCTCGAGCGGCGCGGCTTCGCGCGCCGCGAACGCAGCCGCCGCGACCGCCGCGCGGTCGAGATCGCCGTCACCGCCGCCGGCCGCCGCCAGGCGCGCGAAGCCAAGCGCGTGGTGGTGGAGCTGCTCAACCGGCTGGTCGAGCCTTTCACCGATCGCGAGATCGAGACGCTGCTGCCGCTGCTGCAACGGATGCACGGACATTTGCAGCAGGAGCTGGAGCCCAAATCGCCGCCGGCGCCGATGCCGACTCTCGCCGCGCTCGACGTCCGCCGGCGCGCGCGCCGCAAGTCCGCCGCCGGAGGTGCGCCATGAAGACACGGATCGTGGTCGCGGCGCTGGTGGCGCTGAGCGCCGCGGTTTTCGCCGGCGGCTGCACGCTCGGCCCGGAATTCGTGCGGCCGGCAGCGCCGGCGAGCGGCTACTCGCAGGCGGTGCCCGCCCCCACCGCGAGCCGCAGCATCGACTCCGGCGCGGCGGTCGCCGACGACTGGTATCAGCTGTTTCACTCCGCCGCGCTCGATCAGCTGGTGCGCGCGGCGCTCGCCGGCAGCCCCGATCTCGAGGCCGCCCGCCACGGGCTCATTGCCGCGCAATACGAGCTCAAGGCGGTCGCCGGCTCCCAGCTGCCGCAGATCGATGCCACCGGCCAGATCGGCCGTGCCCACCTCAACGGCAGCTACCTCTACAGCCCGACCCGCGCGATCGATGCGACCGGCAACCGCTGGCAGCTCGGGCCCGCGCTCGCCTATAACCTCGACCCCTTCGGCGGCACGCGCCGTGCCGTCGAGTCGCAGCGTGCGGCCACCGCGGTGACGCGCGACCAGGTGCTCAACACCTACACGACGCTCATCGATCAGGTGGTGGTCACGGCGTTCGACTACGCCGCCACGCAGGCGCAGATCGAGGTGACCCAGGCGCTGGTGCAGGAGCTCGTGTCGCAGTTCGAGCTCACCCGCACCCTCGAGAACGCCGGCAAGATCACCCATAGCGACACGCTGCAGGCGCAGACGCAGCTCGAGAACCTGCGGGCGACGCTGCCGGCGCTCGAGCAGCAGCGCGACATTTATCGCAACGCGCTGGCGCAGCTCAGCGGTCAGACCCCGGACGCCTTCGCGATGCCCGCGCTCACACTGCGCGACTTCACGCTGCCGCAGAAGCTGCCGCTGTCACTGCCTTCCGTGCTGGTGCGCCAGCGGCCCGACATCCTGGCGGCCGAGGACACGCTCCACCAGGCGAGCGCCAACGTCGGGGCCGCAGAGGCGGCGCGCTTTCCCTCGCTCAGCCTCTCGGCACAGTACTCGCAGCAGACCTCTGAGCTCAGCGACTTCCTCACCCGCCCAGGAGCTATCTGGTCGGTGGGCGTGAATGCCAGCGCCCCGCTCTTTCACGGCGGCACGCTGGCGGCGCGCCAGCACGAAGCCGAGGAACGCTACGCCCAGGCACTGGCGAGCTACCGCTCCGTGGTGATCGCCGCCTTCGTCGAGGTGGCGAACGCCCTGCAGGCGCTCGAGCACGACGGCCAGGGCTACTCGGCGCACAGCGTGGCGCTGGCCGCCGCCGCCGCCAATCGCGATCTGGCACTCGAGCAGTACCGCGCGGGCAAGTACACCGAGCTGCAGGTGCTGACGGCCGAGCAGCAGTTCCAGGACGCAGCCCTCACCGAGGTGCAGGCGGACGTACAGCGTTTCACCGACACCGCCGCGCTGTTTCGCGCGCTCGGCGGCGGCTGGTGGAACGCCCCCCGTGATCCGGCTGCGCTGGTCGCTGCCGCAGGAGACACTCATGAGTGAGTCGCAGGACACCCCCAAGAATCCGCCCCCGCCCCCGCCGGCGGCCGCTGCCGCCGCCCCCAACCGCCGACCGCTGATCGTGCTCGGCTCGCTGGCGCTGCTCGCGGTAGTTGCGGGGACGCTCTATTACCTGTTGTTCATGCGCGGTCACGCCACCACCGATGACGCCTACGTCAACGGCAATCTCATCCGGCTGACACCGCAGGTCTCGGGCACCGTGGTCGCGATCAACACCGACGAGACGCAGTTCGTGCACCGGGGCCAGACGCTGGTGTCGCTCGATCCGCGCGATTCCCAGGTGGCGCTCGCCCAGGCCAAGGCCAATCTCGGGCAGACGGCGCGCGATGTCGCGCAGCTGTTCGCCGAGGAGGCGCGCGATGCGGCGGTCGTCGAGACGCAGCGGGTGCAGCTCGCGCAGGCGGACGAGGACGTGGCGCGCGACCGCCCGCTGATCGCGGTACACGGCGTTTCCCAGGAGACCCTGCAGCACGAGCAGAATTCGGTGCAGAGCGCGCGCGCCGGGCTGCGCCAGGCTGAAGCCACGCTCGCCAGCACCCGCGCGGCGATCGCCGGCACCACTCCGGCGACCCATCCGCGCGTGCTGCAGGCGGAGGCGGCGCTGCGCACCGCCTGGCTGGCCGCCGCGCGCACCCGGGTGGTAGCGCCGGTATCGGGCTACGTGGTGCGCCGCGCCGTGCAGCTCGGGCAGCAGGTCACGCCGGCCACCGAGATGCTGGCGATCGTGCCGGTCGAGTCGATGTGGATCGACGCCAACTTCAAGGAGAACCAGCTGAGCGGCCTGCGCATCGGCCAGCCGGTCACGGTATCGGCCGACATGTACGGCTCGCGCGTGCGCTACCACGGGCGGGTGCTGGGTCTGACGGCCGGCACCGGCAGCGCGCTCGCGGTACTGCCGGCGCAGAACGCCACCGGCAACTGGATCAAGATCGTGCAACGGCTGCCGGTACGCATTGGTCTCGAGCCGCGCGAGCTCGAGAGTCATCCGCTGTTCCTCGGCCTCTCCACCGACGTCGACGTCGACGTGCATGACCAGAGCGGCGCGGCGCTGTCGCAGCAACCCGCCTGGCCGGTCGCACTCAACACCGACGTGTATACCGATCAGGACGCCGGCGCCGACGCGGCCATCAATGACATCCTCGCCGCCAACCTCGGCCGCGCCGCCGCACCGGCGCGCTTGGCGCAACAGGACCGCCCGTGAACGCCGCCGCGGCGCGCGGCGCCGCCCCCTGGCTGATCGCGCCGGTGGTGGCGCTCGCGGCCTTCATGGAGATCATGGATATCTCCATCGCCAACGTGGCGCTGCCGCACATGGCCGGCTCGCTCTCCTCGAGCCAGAACGAATCCACCTGGGTGCTGACCAGCTACCTGGTGACCAACGCGATGATCATGCCGATCTCCGGTTGGCTCGCCAACACCTTCGGCCGCAAGCGCTTGTTCCTGGTCTGCATCTCCGGCTTCACCGTGACCTCGCTCCTGTGCGGCCTGGCACCGAACCTGGCGACGCTGATCGTGGTGCGGGCGCTGCAGGGCGCAACCGGCGGCGGGCTTCAGCCGATCGGCCAGGCGATCCTTGCCGACAGCTTTCCCGCTGAGAAACGCGGCATGGCGACTGCGATCTACGGCATCGCCGCGGTGGTTGCTCCGGTCGTCGGACCGACGCTCGGCGGCTGGATCACCGATAACTACGAGTGGCGCTGGATCTTCCTCATCAACGTGCCGGTTGGCATCGTGCTGGTACTGCTGGTGCAGTCACTGATCAAGGAGCGCGGACCCGCGGCGCGCGGCCCGCGCCGCGGAGTGGACTGGCTCGGCTTCGGCTTCGTGGCGCTCGCCCTCGGCTGCCTGCAGATCGTGCTCGATCGCGGCCAGGACGACGACTGGTTCGGCTCCGGACTGATCACGGTGCTGGTGATCGCCTCGGCGCTCGGCTTCGTGCTGCTCACCTGGCGCGAGCTCAGTCATCCGGATCCGATGGTGGACCTGCGCTTGATGCGTGATCCCGGCTTCGCGGTGACGTTCGTCATGATGCTGATGCTCGGATTCATGCTGTTCGGCAGCACCTTCCTCATCCCTGCCTTTGCCCAGCAGCTGATGGGCTACCGCGCCGTGGACGCCGGCATGGTGCTGTCGCCGGGCGGGCTGGTCACTATCCTGCTGTTGCCACTGGTCGGACGCGCCATCAACAAGGTGGACCTGCGGGTGTTGGCCGGCATCGGCTTCGTCATCGGCGGGCTGAGCCTGCTGCTGATGACCGAGCTGTACCTCGATGTGTCGTTCGGCACTCTCATGTGGTTGCGGGTGCTGCAGTCGGCCTCGCTGCCGTTCCTGTTCCTGCCGATCAACGCGATGGCCTTTCGCGACATTCCGCCGGACAAGACCAACAACGCCTCGGCGCTCATCAACCTCGCGCGCAACTTCGGCGGCAGCATCGGCATTGCTTTCGCATCGACGCTGCTGACCCGCCGAGCGCAGTTTCACCAGAGCCGGATCGTCGAGCAGCTGCAGGGGCTGAATCCCGCCTACCCGGACTTCACTCATCAGCTGGGCAGCGCCATCGGCAGCGCCGCCGACGGCTCGACGACACTCGCCAACATCTACCAGGGAGCGCTGCAACAGGCGACCGTGTTGTCATATCTCGACAACTTCAAGGTCTTGGGCCTGCTGTTTCTCGCGCTGCTGCCGCTGCTGCTGCTGGTGCGGGCCGGCAAAGGCTCCGGCGGCCCGGCGCCCGCGCATTAGCAGCACCTCGCCCGCAGCGGGGCGGCCGCCGCAGCGGGCGGCTGCGGCAGCGGTAATGGCCGGCGCCTTGTGCCTATAATGCCGGGATTATGGAGCCTGGCGTCCCGCCTGCCGCTGTTGCCAACTGCAGCGAGCGGCGACTGTCCGAGTGTGGTATCCGGCCGACGGCCCAGCGGGTGCGCATCGCCACTCTGCTGCTGTCGGCGCCGCAGCACCTGTCAGCTGAGCAGATCCTCGCCAGCCTGCGGGCGGCCGGGGCGCGCGTCTCGAAGGCTACCGTCTACAACACGCTCAACCTGTTCGCCGCGCATGGCCTGATCCGGCAGCTTTCAGTCGACGGCGCCCGCGCCTGGTTCGATTCCAACGTCGGCCCTCATTATCACTTTCATGACCTCGACAGCGGCGCGTTGATCGACGTTCCCGTCGCTGCGGTGGAATTCAGCCGCCTGCCCCCGCCACCGCCCGGGACCGAGGTCGCCGGGCTCGATCTGGTGATCCGCCTGCGCAAAAAAATGTAGAATGCGCGGTTTTCGGCGTGCCCGGGGCCGGGATAGCTCAGCTGGTAGAGCAGCGCATTCGTAATGCGCGGGTCGTAGGTTCGAGTCCTATTCCCGGCACCACCCGGGGCTACGCTCGGCAACGCCCTGCCGCCCGCCGCCCTCTCCCTGGCGATTCGGGTGCCGGATCGCGCGCGCCGCGCCTTAAACTCCCGGATAGCCGGCTGAATCCAACCGGTAGCGGGGATGACATCAAGCGCGCGGATCATTCACGGCGCGCGGTACGCCGGCAGGGCGGGATCGTTAAGGAAGGCTCGTGGGCAGTAACCCGGAACCCGTTATGAGCACATCGAAGGGCCAGGACGAGCACGTCACCTGGATCGGGCGCGATCGCTCGCGCGCACCAACAACCACCGGCTCCGAGGAGCCGGCCGCGGTTCCGGGCGGGACGGCCCCGCCGTTGAGCCGTTGGAAATGGACGCTCGGAGCGGCGGTGGCCATCCTGCTGGTGGCGCTCCTCGCCTGGAGACTGATGGCGCCGCACAAGCCGCCGGCGAGCCTCGCCGAGCGCACTGGCGTGCCGCTCATCAGCGTGATCGTCCCCGGCCAGCAGAGCGTGATTGCGGATGTCAGCTTCACCGGGACAATCGCCGCGCGCTACGACATGCCGATCGCCAACGAAGGCGACACGGGACGCATCGTCGGGGTGTACGTCGAGACCGGCGATCACGTGACGCGCGGTCAGCTGCTCGCCCGCATCGACGACTCGGTCACCGTGCAGCAGGTCAACCGCCTCAAAGCTTCGCTCGAGCAGGCGCAGGCGCAGGCGGCGCTGTCGGCGGCGGAGTACCGACGCGCGCAGGGCGTTGAGGCCGCCGGTGCGCTGTCCGCGGAGGATATCGAGAAGCGCCGCGCCACCGCGATCACCGACGCCGCCAACGTCAAGGTGGTTGCCGCGCAGCTCGCCGAGGCCGAGGCGCGTCTCGGCCGCACCCGCATCACCGCACCGGTGGAAGGCACCGTGCTCACCCGCCGCGCCGAGATCGGCCAGATCGCCAATCCCGGTGGCGAGGCATTGTTCCGCCTCGAGAGTGGCGGCGAGGTCGAGATGCGCGGCCAGATCGCCGAGCAGGATCTGGCGCGAGTCAGGACCGGCCAGGCAGCCACGGTCTACTTGACCGGCATCGACCGACCCTTCACGGGTCACGTCAGGCTGCTCGGCGCGGTCATCGATCCGCAGACGCGCCTCGGCGACATCCGTATCACGCTGCAGCCCGACCCGGCGCTGCGCCCGGGGGCTTTTGCCCGCGCGCTGGTTGCGCTTGACAAGGCCCAGCGTCCGGTGCTGCCACAGACCGCCGTCATGGCGGACGAGCGCGGCAGCTACGTACTGATCGTCAACGCGGCGGGCAAGGTCGAGCGGCGTGCCGTGCGTATCTCCGGCAGCACCGACGAAGGCGTGATCGTCGCCGAGGGACTCACCGGCGGCGAGCGCGTGGTGGCGACGGCGGGCGGCTTCCTGCGCGACGGCGAGGAGGTGAAGGTCGCACCCCCCGCCCCCAAGGATGCCGGCGGCTAGCAGCGGACGCAGGTCATGCGCAACATCTCAGCGTGGGCGATCCGCCATCCGGTGTCGCCAATCGTGCTCTTCATGGTGCTGCTGTTCCTCGGCGCGGTCGCCTTCGTGCGCCTGCCGGTCACCTTGAATCCGGATGTCTCCTTCCCGGTCGTGTTCGTCAGCATCTCGCAGCCGGGCGCCACACCACAGGAGGTCGAGACCCAGATCCTGCAGAAGGTCGAGTCCGGCATCTCCGCAGTCGGCAACATCGACAACATCACCTCCATTGCGCTCGAGGGTCAGGCACGCATCTTCGTGCAGTTCTACATCGGCACCCCCATCGACCGCGCAGTCGCGGACGTGCGCGATGCGGTAGCGAAGGTGCGAGTCGACCTGCCGCAGGGGATTCTCGAGCCGGTGGTGCAGCGCGAGGACGTCGACGGCCAGGACATCGTCGCCTACGCGGTGAGCTCGAGCGCCCTCTCCAACGAGGAGCTGTCGTGGTTCGTCGACAACACGATTGCCAAACGCCTGGTGGCGGTGGAAGGGGTTTCGCGGGTCACGCGCGGCGGTGGCGTCAACCGTGAGATCCGCGTCGAGCTCGATCCGCCGCGGATGCAGGCGCTCGGCATCACCGCCGCGCAGGTCAACGAGCAGCTGCGCTCGCTGAACCTCGACTCCCCTGGCGGCCGCGCGGAGATCGGCGGCGGCGAGCAGACGATCCGGGTGCTCGGCCAGGCACAGAGTGCCCGCTCTCTCGGCGACACCCAGATCGCGCTGTCCGGGGGTCGCTTTGCGCGCCTGTCCGATGTGGCCGACGTCAAGGACAGCGTCGGCGAGATTCGCTCCATGGCGCGCCTCAACGGCCGCCCTGCCACCACCTTCAGCGTCTTCAAGTCGAAGGGCTCTTCCGACGTCAACGTATTGAGCAACGTCGAGGAGGAGCTCGCCAAGATCCGCAAGGAGAATCCCCGGATCGATATCACGCAGGCCTACACCTCGGTCGACTACACCAAGTCGAACTATCACTCCGCCAAGAGCGCCTTGCTGGAAGGCTCGATACTCGCGGTGCTGGTGGTGTTCCTGTTCCTGCGCGATACGCGTGCCACGCTCATCTCCGCGCTCGCCATTCCGCTCTCGGCGATCCCGACGTTCGCGTTCATGCAGTGGGTCGGCTTCTCGCTCAACCAGATCAGCCTGCTGGCACTGTCACTGGTCGCCGGCGTGCTGGTGGATGATGCGATTGTCGAGATCGAGAACATCGTGCGCCACATGCGCATGGGCAAGAGCGGCTATCAGGCGGCCCTCGACGCTGCCGACGAGATCGGTCTGGCGGTAGTGGCGACCTCGGCGACCATCATCGCGGTGTTCCTGCCCGTGAGCTTCATGGGCGGCATCAGCGG
>Ga0187783_10002140_pt1 | contig 14711 bp, 11 predicted proteins | sample 1015_SJ02_MP02_2_FD_132471 | JGI IMG/M metagenome (GOLD analysis project Ga0187783, IMG submission 132471) | Tropical peat soil microbial communities from peatlands in Department of Meta, Colombia - 1015_SJ02_MP02_20_MG | ecosystem: Environmental > Terrestrial > Soil > Wetlands > Peat | place... | reverse complement strand
GCCATGTGCACGTTGTCGTCGGCGGTTCCGTGTTGAATCAGGAGCGGGCCGTTGAGCCGATCCGCGGCATCGAGCACCGAGCTTCGCTCGTAGGCCGCCGCGTTTTGGGCCGGCAGCCCCATATATCGCTCGGTATAAATCGTGTCGTAGAAATGCCAGTCGGTGACGGGCGCGACCGCGGCGCCCGCTTTGAAGAGCTTGCTGTGCGTCAGCGCATAGCAGGTTTCGTAGCCTCCGAAGCTCCATCCCCAAATCCCGATTCGCGCGGCATCCACGTATGCAAGCGAGGCGAGATAACGCGCGCCGATCTCCTGGCCCAGCAGCGAGCCGGGACCGAAGTTATGGTATAACAGCCGCACGTGCGCGTCGTCGTCAACCTGTGAGGCAGGACCGTCGATCGAAAATACGATGAAACCCGCGCGCGCCAGCAACTGGTGGTAAAGCCCACCGAAGCGATCGGCGGTAGTCGGCGCATCGGGGCCGCCGTAGACGAGGACGACGACCGGATAGCGCTTGGACGGATCGAAGCCGGGAGGTTGCAGGATGGTGGCATCGAGCGGGCCATATTGCGACGGGACTTCGAGCATCGCCGTCGTCAGCAGCTGCGACTTGAGCGCCGCGTTTTCGGACACGAGCGTCTCATTTCGCAACGAAGCCGTTTCGACCAGGTCGGATCGCGGCGGATCGTTTAGACGGCTGTAAACGTCGGTGAAACGGTCGAAGCTCGGCGCCAGCGTCGTCGCATGCCAGCCCGGCGCCGGCGTTAGATTTCGAGGCATCGACGGAGCCTGCAGCGAGATCTCCAAGAGCGAGTTATCGCGACGGGTCGGATACGCGGCGGTGAAGTACGCAGTACCGTTGTTGGCGACACCGTCGAATGAGAAAACGCGATAGGCGCCGGTGAGCTTGGATAGTGAGCCGTTGCGCGCGCGCAGATAAATGCCCGCGGTTGGGCCTCGGTCGAGCAGCCAGACCGATCGCCCATCGGGCAGCCAAAACGGGAGCGGCTGCACGTCAACCCACGTGCTCGATCTCTGGTAGTAAATCGCTGACGGATCGCCGCGCGCATCGCGCCAGACGTCGAGGCGCATCGTCTGCTGCGCCCGATCCAGAATCTCGGCTTCCAGCGCGCCGGTGCGCGCAATCCAGTCGAACGCCGCAACGTACTCGTCGCGGCGAGCCGCATCGTAGACCAGACGATCGCGGCCGCCGGCAAGATCGACGGCGCGCAGCGTAACGCGCGGATTGGCCTCTCCCGCCAGCGGATAGCGCTCGTGATCGACCGCATTGTCGATCGTGAGAAAGTCGACGATCGGGAAGTTGGTGACGCGTCGCTCGTCCATGGTCAGATACGCGATCTGCCTGCCGTCGGGAGACCACCGGAAGGCGTGTTCGATACCGAGCTCCTCGGGATAGACCCAATCGAGCGTGCCATGAAGCACGTCGTTGTCAATGCCGCCGCGCGTTAGGCGGCGGATGACGATGCGAGCGCCGACGCTTGCGACGTACAGATCGGCGGCGTGCGCGTACGCCAGCTTATCGCCGTGCGGGGACCACTGCGCGTCGTCGACGTCGCCGGCGATGCGCCGCGTCTGCGAATCCGCGATCGTGACGCTATAGAGCGTTCCGCTCTCCAGCAGCGCCACTTGAGTTGCGTCGGGCGACCACTGCAGAACTTGCGGCGTTTGCGGCCCAAGCGCTGCGGCGGCGATCAGGATGCGCGATCTTCGGCTCGCGACGTCGTAGAGCAACAGCGGAACCGCCTCGCTGGGATCCTGACCGCGCCGCACGTAGAGAAAGCGCCTCCCGTCCGGCGACCATGTGACGTTTGCAATCATGCGCCCCCACAACGGCTCCTTAGCGTAAACCGTATCGAGTGAGAGCTCCGCGGCGCGAACCGGCGCGGCCCACAAGAGCGCGGCCAGCCAAAGCAGCGCCTTGCTCATCGCGCGAGTCGGGCGATGATCCGCGGCGTCGGGCAGAGTTTGTTGACCGGACAGCGCGCGCACAAGGGCGTCGGAGCCTTGCAAATCTGCCGACCGTGCATGATCAGCCAGTGCGTGCAGTCGCCCCATTTTTGCGGCGGCACCAAGGCCGTGAGGTCTTCTTCCACCCGGCGTGGCGTCATGCCGAGCGTCAGACCGAGGCGATGCGAAACGCGAAAGACGTGAGTGTCGACCGCCAGCGCCTCCTCGTTGAAAGCGGCCGCCATCACAACGCTTGCCGTCTTGCGCCCGACCCCTGCCAGCGACTCCAGTTGCTCGCGCTGCCGCGGTACGCGCCCGCCGAAGCGCTCGACGATGTCGCGCGCGCAGGCGATGATGTTCTTCGCCTTCATGCGAAAGAAGCCGCACGATTTGATGATCTTCTCGACGTCGGCCTGCTGCGCGCGCGCGAGCTTCTCGGGCGTCGGATACTTGGCGAAAAGCGCCGGCGTGGTCATATTGACGCGCGCGTCGGTGCATTGCGCCGATAGAATCACTGCAATCAGCAACTGAAATTCACTTTGATACTCGAGTGCCGTCACGGCGTGCGGATACGTCCGCTCGAGAATGGAAAGCTGCTCGAGCGCCACCCGGCGCGGTACCTTCTTCTTCGGAAATGGGATGCGCGGCACGCCGCCCTATTCTCGCAGCGCCACCCGGCTTCCGTCGCGGGCGACGAGCCCGTCGCTTTCGAGCGCCTCGACGAACTCGCGCACATCCTCGATGCTGCGCCCGGGAATTACCGCGGCCAACGAGCGATGCAGGTCCATCAACGAGATGCGCTCTCCCGGCGGCAGCTCTCGCAACCGATCCACGATCCGGCCGCGCGCATAGCGCGTCGTCTGTGCGAACGGGACGCTATTTTGCGGAGAAGGCCGCTTCGCGCCGGCCGCGCGCAAGCGGTCGAGCATTTGGGCGTCGACCGGCGCCGCAGCGCAATCGCCGCGCAGCGGGCAAATCAGACACTTCGGTGCGCGTGCGGTGCAGATTGCGGCTCCCAGATCCATCAGGGCCGAGTTCCAGTCGTGCGCGCGACCGCGCGGCACGAGTGCAGCGACCCGCGCGTCGAGCTTCGAGGCTGCGGCGGCACGCGGAAACTCTACTCCAAAGCAGAGCCGGTTGACGATTCGCCGGACGTTCGTATCGATCGGCGCGTCGTCGATGCCGAAGCCGAAGGCGCGGACCGCCGCTGCAGTGTATGCGCCGATGCCCGGCAAGGCCCGCAGCTGCTCGCGCTGCGATGGCAGCAGACCACCGTGCTTTTCAACGACGATTTGAGCAAGACGATGCAGGCGCACCGCCCGCACGTTGTACCCGAGGCCTCTCCACGCGCGCAGCACGTCGCCGGGCGAGGCCCGCGCCAGCATCTGAAAATCGGCGAAACGCGCTACGAACGCTTCGAACGCCGGTGCCACTCGATCTACCTGCGTCTGCGCGAGCATGAACTCGCTGACGATCGTTCGATACGGACTGCGCTCGACGCGCCAGGGCAGGGTCGCGCGCCCATGGCGCCGGTACCAGCCCAGCAAGCGGCGTTGGATGCTCGTCACGAACGTATCGCGGAGATCGCCTCACCGATTCGCCTGATCCCTTCGCCGATCTCGCGGCGCGCCGGCGCGGTGAGAGCAAGCCGAAAGTAATGATCGCCGCCGGAGTTTGCAAAAAACGCTTCGCCGAAAAGAAACGACGCGCCCAGCCGTTCGGAGGCGTCGAGCAAGGCGCGCGCCCTAACTTCGCGCGGCGTCGAGGCCCACAAATAGAAACCGCCGGACCCACAGGTCGCCTTGAGTCCGGTGGGCCAGTGCTTGCCGATCGCTTCGTCGGCGACGGCACGCCGTTCGAACAGCTCGTTGCGCAACACCTCGACGTGCGCGTCGTAGCCGCGCTCGAGATAATCGGCAATCGCCGCCTGCACGTAGAGGCTCGTCGCCATGTCGTAAGCCTGCTTGCGCAACAGCAGCCGCTCCAGGATCGTGCGCGGTGCAACCAGCCAGCCGACGCGCAAGCTCGGCGCAATCGTCTTCGAAAACGTCGAGATGTAAACGACGTGGTCGGGCGCGAGCGCCACAAGCGGCGTCCCCGCCGGTGCCAGCGGACCGTACGGGTCGTCCTCGACGATCGGAACGCCGGCCCGTCGAGCGATCGTGGCCAGCCGTTCGCGCCGGTCCGCGTTCATCGTCGCGTTGGTGGGATTGTGCAGCGACGGCATGGTGTAGATGAACCGCGGCCGCCGCGTGCGCAGCACCGCTTCAACGTGGTCGACGCGCATGCCGTCGTCGTCGACCGGCACAGAGATCGCGCGCAGTCCGTTGATCTGAAAGACCTGCAATGCGCCGGGATACGACGGCGATTCCACGATGATCTCGTCGCCGGGCTCCGCCAGGCTTTGGGCGACGATCGCGATCCCTTGCGTGGAGCCGGTGAGCACGATGACGCTGCCCGGCGTTACGGTTCGCGCCCCGCGCGCGTTCATGCGCGCCGCGATTGCCGCCCGCAGCGGTTCGTAGCCCTCGGAATCGCCGTACGAGAGCACGAAGCGCGGATCGCGCGCAACGCGTCCGAACGATTTTGCCAACTCGGCGAGCGGTGATGGTTCGTCGGGCGCGACGCCCTGAACGAATGAAATGCGACCAGGCTCGGGTTTGGCGGCCAGCTCGCCCAGAACGTTGGGGAAGGCCCCCACGCGCCACGGCGGCAGCGTGATCCACCACGGGACGCCGGCAGCGCGCTCGGGCTGGCCGCCCCGCACTTGCGGGACGACGCGCGAACCCGAGCCGACGCGCTGCTCGATCAAGCTGTCGCGGACCAGCTCGCGGTAGGCATGGACGATGGTGCTCCGATTGACCGCCAGACGCTCGGCCATCGTGCGCTCGGGCGGCAGCCGGGTTGACTCGGGAAGCGTTCCGGTCAGAATCGCCTCGCGCAGATGTTCGTAGATTTGCCGATAGAGGGGCACGATCGAGTCGCGATCGAGCTCCGGCAGCAATCCGGCCCATCCAATTGGGGACACTGGATGACTCCATTTCGCCCAACTCCCTGGGGAACGCTCTCGTCTGGTGCGAAACGTGCCGTATGAGCACCACCGCAGGACAACAAGTTGACGTGGCCGTCATCGGCGCCGGGCCGGGCGGCTACCACGCAGCCATTCGGCTCGGACAACTCGGCAAGAAAGTCGTCTGCATCGATCGCGACGAGGTGGGCGGCGTCTGCCTGAACTGGGGCTGCATTCCCACCAAAGCGCTCTTGCACGTCGGCGAAGTGATCCGGCACATCGAGCGCGCCGCCGCGATCGGGCTCAAAGTGCCCAAAGCCCAAGTCGATCGTGAAGCCGTCGCGAAGTTCAAAACGGACGTCGTTAATGCAAACGTCGGCGGCGTGAAGACGCTTTTCAAAGCCAACGGCGTCGAGTTCGTGCGCGGTCAGGCGACGTTCACGTCGCCCAGCGAGCTGGACGTTACCTCGCAAGACGGCGGGACCGCGCGGATTGCCGCATCGCAGTTCGTGATCGCAACCGGGTCGGCGCCCGTGGACGTTAAAGCATGGCCGCGCGACGGCGAGACGATCATCAACTCCGACGATGCGGTCAAGCTCGCGCGCATTCCCAAACGCCTGCTGGTCGTCGGCGGCGGCGTGATCGGACTCGAGTTTGCGACCGTGTACCGTCGTCTGGAGGCCGAAGTCTTAGTGGTTGAAATGATGCCGCAGATTCTCACCGGAACGGACCTGGAGATCGGCAAGACCCTGGGGCGCATTCTCAAGAAGCAGGGCATCGAAATCATGCTCAACACCAAGGTTGGCGCGATCGAGAAGCGCGGCAGCACGGTGCGAGCGACGCTCAACGGAGAAGGCACCGCAAATAAAGACGAAACGCGCGAATTCGACATGGTGCTCGTCGCCGTGGGGCGGCGTCCCGTTACCGATAATTTAGGGTTGCGGGCTGCGGGTCTCGATGTGGACGATCGCGGCTTCATCGCGGTCGACCGGCAGCAGCGCACCAACGTGGCGCACATTTTCGCCATCGGCGACGTCACCGGTCAGCCGCTGCTCGCGCATCGCGCGATGAAGCAAGGCGTCGTTGCGGCCGAAGTTATCTCGGGCGACAAGTCGGCGGCGTTCGATCCGGTTGCCGTGCCGAACTGCATTTACACCGATCCCGAAGTCGCGACCGTCGGGCTTTCCGAGGAGGAAGCCAAAGCGGCCGGCTACGAGGTTCGCATCGGAAAGTTCCCGCTCGCGGCCAGCGGACGCGCGCGGACGATGAACGAAGCCGAAGGCCTCATCAAACTCGTGGCCGACGCTAAGAGCGATCTTCTGCTTTGAATGCACATCGTCGCGCCGCAGGCCGAATCGCTGATCGGCGAGGGGCTGATGGCGCTGGAGATGGGCGCAACGCTCGAAGACGTCGGGCTGTCGGTTCATCCGCATCCGACCCTCACCGAAGGAATCATGGACGCGGCCGAAGCGGCGCACGGCAAAGCGATTCACATCATCAACCCCAAACCCAAAACACCCGTAGGAGCTTCCAGCTAGCGATGACCGAGGCGCGGTTGCTGGATTTGGGGTTGCGGCCCTACCGCGAGGTGTGGGAGCTGCAGCATCGCGTGCACGAAGCCGTGCGCGAGGGACGCGAGCCCGATACGTGGATCGTCGTCGAGCACGCGCCGGTGGTTACGTTAGGACGCCAAGCTAAGCGCGAAAACGTCTTTTTCTCGGAAGAAGAACTGGCGCGCCGCGGCGTCGACTTAGTTGCGATCGAGCGCGGCGGCGACGTGACCTATCACGGACCGGGACAGCTGGTCGTCTATCCGATCCGCAAGCTGCAGCGTTTTCGTGAGGTCGTGCCGCTGGTGCGCGCGCTCGAAGCCGCCGTCATCAACCTTTGTTCCCGCTTCGGCGTGCCGGGCGAGCGATGGCCCGAGCATGCCGGGGTCTGGGTCGGCCGCAACCAAATCTGCGCGATCGGCCTTGCGGTACAACGGATGGTTTGCCTGCACGGCTTAGCGCTCAACGTTTCGGCCGAGCTCGAATACGATCGCCTCATCAACCCGTGCGGGCTCAGCGACCGCGGAATCACGTCGCTTTGCGCGGAAACCGGCCGGTTCGTCGGCATGGACGAGGCAAGAGCAATCCTGCTCGAAGAGCTTGCGCGAACGTTCGAGGTCGAGTTTTCGGCAGCGGAGCTGCTTGAGGCGTAACGTGGCTCTTACGATCGATCTGATTTCGTCCTTCGCCCTTCGACAGGCTCAGGGTGACAAAGGTCCCGACACGCCGCGGACAAGGAAACCGCCGTGGCTACGGGTGTCGTTGCCGATCGGCGACGAGTACGAGCGCGTGAAGGCAAAAGTGAACGCGCTGTCGCTTCACACCGTCTGCAAAGAGGCGGCCTGCCCCAACGTCGCCGAGTGCTGGGGCGCCGGAACCGCAACGATCATGATTCTGGGCGATACCTGCACCCGCGGCTGCCGGTTCTGCAACGTGAAAACCGGAAACCCGCGCGGCGAGATCGATTGGCTCGAGCCGCTGCGGGTTGCCGAAGCGGTGCGCGACCTGGGTTGGAAATACTTGGTCGTAACCGCGGTCGATCGCGACGATCTCGCCGACGGCGGAGCGCTGATCTTTGCAAACACGGTTCGCGCGATTCACGAGCGCGTTCCGGGAGCGCGGGTCGAAATTCTCAGCGGCGACTATCGCGGCGATCTGCGCGCCGTCGACATCGTGCTCGACGCCCGGCCCGACGTGTTCGCGCACAACCTCGAGACCGTTGCGCGACTGACACCATTCGTTCGCGACAAGCGCGCCGGCTACGATCAATCGCTCGCCGTGCTCGCTCACGCCAAGCATCGCGCGCCAGACCGGTACACGAAGACGTCCCTAATGCTGGGCTTGGGCGAAACCGAAGCCGAGGTCGAAGCCGCGATGGACGATGCGCGCGCGGCCGGCGTCGACATCTTTACGATGGGCCAGTACCTGCAACCAAGCAAGAAGCATCTGCCGGTCGTCGAGTTCGTGCGTCCCGAGCAGTTCGAACGGCTCGGCGGTTTGGCTCGACGCAGAGGATTTCATCAGGTCGTGGCGAGCCCGCTTTCGCGCAGCTCGTACCATGCGGAGCAGGCCTTTTAATATATTCCCACCGGCGCAACCTCGCGTAGTGCCCTCAGGTTGGAAACACTAACGTGTCGAAGCTCTTTCTAAGCCGGCCCGTCCTCGCGGCAGTCTGCTCGCTGTTGATCCTCATCTCCGGACTCGTGGTACTGCCGGCGATGGCGGTTTCGGAGTACCCGCAGATCGCGCCGCCGGTCGTCACAGTGACCGCAACCTACACCGGTGCGAGCCCTCAAGCCGTCGAGGCCCAAGTGACGACGCCGCTCGAACAGGCGGTCAATACGGTCCAAGGACTGCGATACATCACCTCGACGAGCGGCCAAGGCCTCTCCACGATTACGTGCACCTTCAATCTCGGCGTGAACATCGATATCGCCGCCGCCGACGTCCAGAACGCTGTGCAGTCCTCGATAGGACTGCTGCCCGCGACCGTGCAGCAGCTGGGAATTTCGGTGACCAAAACCTCGCAAAACTGGGTTTTGGGCATCGCGCTCACGTCGGATAACAAGAGCCTCGACGCGTTGACGATGAGCAACTACGCGCAGATCAACATCAGCAACAACCTATCCCGCGTGCCGGGCGTTTCGCAGGTTATTATTTTTGGTCAGCGCCAATATGCGATGCGCATCTGGGTCAACCCGGTCAAGCTGCAGCAGAACGGCCTCGACGCGAGCGATGTAGTCAGCGCGCTTCAAGAACAGAACGCGGAGGTTGCCGCGGGAAGCATCGGCGGGCCGCCGGAACCCAAAAATCAACCCTACACCTACACGGTCAACGCTCTAACCCAGCTTTCCGACCCGTCGCAATTCGCTAACATCATTCTGCGAGCCAATCCCAACGGTGGCTACGTCCGGCTGGGCGACGTCGCGCGCGTCGAGCTGGGCGCCGAAGACTACAGCACCGACCTGCGCTTCGACGGCAGCGATAAGGTCGTTGGACTAGGCGTCCAGCAATACCCCAACGCCAATGCGATCGACGTATCGAACCGCGTCATCGCCGAGATGAAACAGCTCGCGCCCCAGTTCCCGACCGGAATGAACTGGGACGTCGCCTTCAACGTCACGACCTACGTGAACGAGTCGATCAAAGAAGTCGTCTTGACGCTGCTGTTGTCGATCGTCTTGGTGGTGCTCGTGATCTTCGTCTTTTTGCAGCACCCCCGCTCGACGATGATTCCGGCTGCAACGATTCCGGTCTCTCTGATCGGCACGTTCTTCGTAATGCAGCTTTTCGGCTTCACGATCAACACGATCACCCTCTTCGGCCTGACCCTTGCAACCGGCCTAGTCGTGGACGATGCGATCGTCGTGATCGAGAACATCGCGCGCCACATGGAGATGAACAAGGGCAAGCAGAGCGGCGTAGCCAGCGCCGCCGAGGCGATGCGCGAAGTCCAGAGCGCGGTCGTTGCATCGTCGCTCGTCTTGCTGGCCGTCTTCGTTCCGGTCGGGTTTCTGCCCGGAACCACCGGGCAGATCTACCGGCAGTTCGCGTTGACGATCGCGGCTTCCATTACGATCTCGCTGTTTCAGGCGCTGACACTCGCTCCGGTGATGTCGGCGCGATTGCTGACCGGAGAATTTGAATCGCGAGCGGCATTTTTCCGCGCGTTCAACGCCGGATTCAAGCGCTTCAGGGATTGGTACGCGCGCGCGCTTCCGGTCATGTTTCGCCGGCGCTGGCCCGTGGTCGGCGTCTTCGCCGGCGCACTGCTGCTGACGCTATTCCTGGCGGCCAAGACGCCGCAAGGCTTCTTGCCGGACGAGGATCTCGGCTACTTCATCACGCTGGTGCAGACTCCCGAGGGCACGTCGCTCGAGGGAGAGCAGCGCATCGCCAAGCAGGCCGAGGCGATCATCCGCGCCCAACCGGAGACCAGACATCTCTTCGACATCGGCGGCTTCGGTTTTTCGGGCTCGGCGCCAAATCGCGGAATCATGTTCACCCTACTCACCCCGTGGGGCGACCGCAAGTCGCCCGGGTGGTGTCAGCTCATTTTCCTATTCGCGCATCCGGCGGCATGCATCGATCATTCCGCGTTCGCAGTCGAGCAGCGGCTTAACTACGCGTTCTACTCGCAAATCCCGCAGGCCCAGATCTTCGCGTTCAACCCGCCCGCGATCAACGGCGTCGGAAACTTCAGCGGTTTTCAGTTCGAGCTGGAAGATCGCGGCAACGTCGGACTCGACAACTTGATGAAGACCGCTTATGGGGTTATGGGCGCCGCGGCGCAAGACCCGCGACTGCAGAACGTCTTCACCCAGTACCGCATCGACTCGCCGCAGATCGAGTCGAACATCGACCGCAGCAAGGCGAAGGCCATCGGCGTTTCGCTTCAAGACGTGTTCACCACGATGGAGGTCGATCTCGGCTCGCTCTACGTGAACAACTTCACGTACCTCAACCGGTCGTGGCAGGTCGACGTTCAGGCCGACGCACCGTTTAGAAACAACGTCGCGTCGCTCCAAAACCTCTACGTCCACTCGAGTTCGGCGCCCGGTACGACGGTCGTTCCGAACGCGGTCGCGACGGCCGCGCCCGGCACCGAAGCCAGCGCGACCACTTCGACCGGCGGAGTGATGACGCCGCTCTCCTCGTTGATGCAAATCCGCCAAGTCTTGGGACCGCCGATCATCTCGCACTATAACCTCTACCGGAACATCGAGCTGAGCGGCAGCAGCTCGCCGGGAACCAGCAGCGGGACCGCGATCCAAGCGATGCAGCAGATCGCTTCGCGCGTGATGCCCAAGGGAGTCTCTTTCGAATGGACCGGCCTGCAGCTCGACCAAATCGCCGCCGGACCGCTGACGATCGAGATCTTCGTGCTGGCTCTGGTCTTCGTCTTCTTCGTGCTATCGGCGCAATACGAAAGCTACATCGACCCGCTCATCGTGCTGCTGGCCGTGCCGACCGCATTGCTCGGCGCGCTGCTCTTCATCAACCTGCGTCATCTGCCGATCCCGTTTCTCTTCGATCCTACCCTCTCGCAGGACGTTTACGCGCAGGTCGGTTACGTCATGCTGATCGGCTTGGCGAGCAAGAGCGCGATTTTGATCGTCGAGTTCGCCAACCAGCAGCTGCGCGCGGGCGCCTCCATCGTGCAGGCCGCGATGCGAGCCGCGCAGACTCGCTTACGCCCGATCCTCATGACCTCGATCGCATTCGTGATCGCAGTGATCCCGCTGGTTCTCGCCTCGGGCGCCGGCGAGTCGGCTCGCCATTCGTTGGGGACTGTCGTCTTCGGTGGAATGCTAATGTCGACGGTTTTGAATCTTGGGATCACGCCGGTGCTCTACGTCATCATCAAGTCGCTCGAAATGCCCAATCACCGAGCCGGGCGCGACGGACAAACGCGCGGCGAGGTGACGACGACGGCACCCGCTCCACCGGTTGGTGTGTAAAAAGGATTTAGAATAGCGTAGGGCAACTCCCAAATAACCACCTGATAAAATTAATAACCACCGTTACCGGCGCCCTGAGGAGTTGTTGCATGCACGCCAAAGCCTTACGCGCGATAACCGCCGCCGCAGCGGCGTTCGCAGCCGGCCTCTGCGCGTTACCCGCTGCAGCCGATAACGGCACCGGCGACGTATTTCAAAAGACAATCGTCCCCAGCGCGAACGAGGCGATCAAGAGCGCGATGAGTCAGCCCAAACCGCAGAAGCAGGGCACTCCCGTCGCGCAAGTGCCGCCGGTAGGCCAGCCGCCGATTCCCGGCATGGAATTGCCCGGCGACCGTTTCGGCTACATGGTAGATTTCTCGATGGCCACACCCTCGGGCAACATCGGATCGTACGGCAGCCAAGGCTGGCTGATGGGCGGCATGGACGCGCTGCTGAGCTACAAGTTCAATTGGTCGACGAAGCTCGTTGCGAGCATGTTTCAGCTGCAGCATTGGCCCTACGGCTTCAACAGCGGGCTCGCACCGGTTTATTTGGCGGGTTTTCAAAACCCGGTCGGCTGCGCCGATCTCAGCGGCGGGAACCAATGCGGCCCCGGCGCCGGCCGTAACATCAACGTTCGCACGAAGGATACGTTCGGCGTCTTCATGCTCCAGAAGATGTTCTTGATCAAGTCCGATTACATACCGGGCCCCGGAGCGATTCCGGTCGTCATCTCGCCGACGTACGTCGCGCGCGGCGGCGAGATCGGATTCTCGCCGAACAACAACGACGTCGTTCCGTTCACCTACGATCTGCCGGACGGTCCGGTTGAGAACATCCCCGTGCGCACGGCCCAATATTACGCCGTCGCGATCACGCTTCCGTTTTTGAAGACGCCCAAGATGTTCGGCACGTTCACGATCGCGCCGCAGTGGCTGGTGCACACCGCCGGCGCGAACGTCGGCAACTCGATGCAAGTGCCGCAAGTGCTCTATTTGGAGTACACGCCGCTGCGCGAGACGACGGTCTTCTTCGAGCCGCAGAGCGCGCGCGACTATCTGCCGACCGATCCGTACCCCGAGCATCTCATCGCTTACTTTCTCGGCGCTTCGCAGCGGGTCAGCAAGTACGGATTTGTTCAGGTCGTGCTCAATAGCGGCGGCCCGACCAACCTAGGCCCGGACGGCATCGTCGGCATCAAGTGCTTGACCGTGCAACAGGCGCTAACCAACGCGTGCGGGCTTGCTATCGGCGGGCTCAAGGCCACGCAGCTGCAGCTCCAGTTCGGCATCGGATCGCCGAACGTTTTTCCGTTATAACTTTTAGAGGTTCGTCATGAAACTCGCAAACGTACGAAAGCCAATCGCAATCGTTGCTGTCCTGGGCGCGCTTGCGGCATGCGGTAGCGGCGGTGGCGCGGCCGGTACCGGACCCGCTTTGCCGGCGCACAAGACTCGATCGCAACAGCAACCGATTCTCACTACCATCGTCGGAGTCGGCGACAGCTTGACCGCGGGCTATCAGTCCGACGGATTTTTGGGTCAAGCAAACTTCAAGAACCCGCTCTATCCCGGCACCTACGTTCCGCCAACGCAAGAAAACGGCTGGTGGGCGCTGCTGCACGAACAGGCCTCGAGTTCGCCGCTCCAAACCGCGATCGAGGAAGTTTTCGATCCGGCTACGAGCCCGCTGCCGTTGATCGTGGGACCCGGCCTCGACAATCAGATCGTGCCGACCGGCATTTCCTTAAATCCAATCGGGCAATATAAAGGCACCGATCCGTGCACGTACGACAACGGCTTCAATCAGTCAGGCTTCGGCCTCAACGCGTCGGCTCGCGTCCGGATGAATTCGACCTCGTCGGTGATCCGCGACGTTGGGATTCCCGGTATGACGTTGCATGAAGCAAACGTCCTGCATCAGCCTCAAACCGATACCTGCAGCCCGTTGCCCGGAATACCGGGCCTGCTCAGCGACGTCGTGAACGAAGAGAGCGGCACGTTCTGGCCGGTGCTTCGCAACTTCGCCAATCTGGGCGGGAATCTCACGCAGGTCAATGCGGCCGCGTCGGTTCATCCCACGCTCGCGACGCTTTGGCTCGGCGCTAACGACGTTTTAAAATTCATGGGCAGCGGCGGACGCTTCCACGGAGGCGACCAAAATGCGTCTCAAGCGGCTGCCGACGTGGCCACTGCGATCGTGACCCTGAAGGATGCCGGCGCGCACGTGGTCGTCGCCAACTTGCCCAACGTCGTGCAGACCGGCTATTTTCAGCGCATGACCGCGACTTCCAAAACAGCGCGAGACTGCTTTATCCAAAGCTACGCTTCGTGCTTGCTCGTGCACCTCGCAGGCATTCCCCCTTCGGTGTTGCCCGAAATCGGCAAGCAGTACGGTCTGCTTACTCCCAACGGCTGCATCCCTGCGTCGGTTTCGAAGCCGTGCGGCTATCTGACGCTGCCGGGCACCCTCGAAATCATCGACTACTACGGCGCCACCGGCCAGCTCCCGAACCTGGACTGCGCTCAGCCGTCGCCGAGCTGCAAGCCGGTGCAGGGCAGCGGCCTAGGCAGCAATTACATCACGCCGCAATTCGCGGGGCAGGTGCAATCGCTCAACAACGCCATCAACCAAGGCATCCAGAATGCGGCGACTGCCGCACAGGTGCCGATGGTGCCGATCCTAACGATTTTTACCGGGATCGCGAGTGGCGATCCGTCAAACCCATACTTTAAAGAAGCGACTTCCATCGCGCCCGGAGTATGCTGCGCGTTGGGCTTTTTATACGGGGGGCTGCTGAGCTTCGACGGCATCCATCCGTCCGATACGGGCTACGCGCTGATTGCATCCGCATTTATCGACGCGATCAACAAGGCATATGGTGCGCGCGTCCCGCAGGTCGACGTAGAGGCCGTTTATAACGGCACGCGCTGTAAGACCTACTGTTACCCCGACCCGTACGCGCCGCACGCGTCGAAGTAGTCAGAAATGGCGGCCGTCCGGCGGCGGACCGTCTTCGATCTCGTCCGCCAGCTCTTCGTCGCGATGGCGGTCGAGCCGTTCGGTGATCTCGGCTTTGATATCGTCGGGAACGCTGGGCTTGTCGAGCAGCGCGCGATCTTCGGCGTCGACCAGCGTTTCGAGCTCATCTAAATTCGGCTCGTTATCGGGAGGCCGCATTGTAGACCCTCCTAGGACGTTTCTTCGTTGCTGACTTGGCTACGCGAGCTTGCGCAAACGG
>Ga0187783_10002139_pt1 | contig 14713 bp, 11 predicted proteins | sample 1015_SJ02_MP02_2_FD_132471 | JGI IMG/M metagenome (GOLD analysis project Ga0187783, IMG submission 132471) | Tropical peat soil microbial communities from peatlands in Department of Meta, Colombia - 1015_SJ02_MP02_20_MG | ecosystem: Environmental > Terrestrial > Soil > Wetlands > Peat | place... | reverse complement strand
GCGATCATCGTCGGCCCGTCGGACCGCGGCGCGATCGGCCTGTCGAAGGTGGGTCTCACGCCTGCGGAACTGACGGCGTGGCAGAGCTGCCGGTTAGAGTGGTGGTCAGGGACAGGATCGAACGGCCGACCTTACGCTTTTCAGCAGGATTTCCGTGTCCAAAGGAGTCCACCGCAGGCTGCCTGAGCAGGCCAGACGACGAGTCAGAACACCTTGACGTCCACGGTCATGGCGGTCACGTCCAGCTGCCACAACTCCATCGGCGTGCCGCGCTCCCAGCGGCGGTACTCCTTACGTCTGCGGCGCCGGGATTTCGGCTCGACCAGCCCGTTGCGGACCACGGTGCGGTAGACGCTGGAGCGGGTCACCTGGTGGCCGCGACGGCCCACCTCAAACACGAGCCTGCGCGGCCCCCACGTGGGATGGCCGCGCCGAATCGCCAAATTCCGTGCCTAATTCCGATCTGTTGCAAGTTTCTGTACGGCTTCAAGGGCGCACCTGCGGCGCGCCAGGCCGACCTGCCCGGGCCGAAACTCGTAGAGGATACGCGGGACGTACACGTAGAGCGTGAACGATCGGGGCGGTGCCGCGCCGTGGCGGCCAGGGATATCGGGGACTCTCGCCGCAGGTGGCGGGGCAGCCTGGCCGGCTTCCTCTTGCACGATAGCGCACCGTCGCCGGCCGCTGCCCTCCGCGCCGATGCCCCGCACCCCGCCGCAGCCCGCACTCCGCCGTAACGCACCATGGGTCACGAGCTCCGTGAGTTGGCCGAGCCAGTCGTCACGCGCCAACTGCGCCGATCGCCCGGTCGAAGGGTCGCAGACGCCGCAGCCGAAACGCCGCGCATTGTCCGGGTCGGCCCCTCCGGCCTCAAGGGCGCGCCTAAGGCGCGTCCGTTGCTGCGCAAGGGCAGACCCTTGACCCCGGAGACCTCTGCCGACCCAGCGGGGCCTGACGGCGAGGGCCAGGCCGAAGGCCAGGCCCGGAGAGAGCGCGGCGTACCTCCCCAGGTGCACATGACACTATCCCGAAGAGCAAGACACTATCGAACCTGGCCGTAAATAAAACGTTCTTCTGAATTCTCCAGAGATACCTTCCGGGTGCGGCGCCCGCATTTGGGCGCTCTTACGCAACGGGGGAAATGCCTAGCGGTAACCGACAGTTAGGTCAGCGACGAGCGACGGTGCGTTACGAGGCCCAATCGGGCAGGTCGGCACCGTGAGGCCCGGTTCCGCGAGTTGATGGGGCAAAATGTCGGTGACCCATGCCATACTCCTGGGATGAGCCGAAGCCTGAAGTTGGGTCCAAGCGTCCTGGAACTGTATGCCGGGGCGGGTGGCATGATGCTGGGTTTGGAAGGAGCGGGCTTTACCACACTCCTCGCCAACGAAGTACATGCTCACCCATGCATGACTCTGCGAAGGAATTTTCCAGGTACTCCTGTCGTCGAAGGATCCATCCGAGACTTCTCTGCCAGCGAATTGTTCCGCGCTGCCGGTTACGACCGGATCCCCGAGGTCGATCTGATCGCTGGTGGCCCTCCGTGCCAGGGCTTTTCAACAGCCGGGATGAAGGACCCCGCCGACCCTCGCAACACCCTTATTGGTGACTTCATAAGAATCGTAATGGAGGTTCGCCCCAGGGCCTTCCTCCTTGAGAACGTAACAGGGTTGCTGTCTATGCATCGCGGACGCCTCTGGCAAAACGTCGCCAACGAACTTGACAGCCTTGGCTACAAGTTTCACCATGCAGTACTTCACGCGGCTGATTACGGAGTCCCGCAAATGAGGAAGCGCCTAATAGTCCTGGGCGCCAGAGAAGAGACGCCTCCACCTCATCCCGAGCCGACTCATGCTCCTATAAACAGCGCGACTCTGAGTCTCTTTGGTTCGTCACTGCCATACGTAACATGTGGCGATGCTCTAGCTGACATACCCGCCATTGGGCCGGGTGAGATGCAGACCTCATATGACATTGATCCAGTCACCGATTATCAGAAACGTATGCGGATAGGCTCAGATCAGCTAATGAATCATGTGACTACCAGGCATAGCAAGGCGACAGTGGAATACCTCGCGCTTTTCCCTCCAGGGGGAACAACCTTGGATCTTCCAGTCCATGCCCGGACGCTGAAGGATGGAGTGCAACGGTGGCCCCTTGACGGAATCGCACGAACTATTACCACTGCGCCTGAGGACTTCGTTCACCCAACGGTAAATCGCATTCCGACTGTTCGTGAGCTGGCTCGGATCCAGAGCTTTCCGGATCGGTTCGAATTCATGGGCCAGCGTACCGCAGGGAACCAGATGCGGCGCAAAGGTTACTGCTCTCAGACTCAACAGGTAGGTAATGCGGTCCCACCGCTACTTGCTGAGGCAGTTGGCAAGTCGGTTATCAACCATTTTCAGCTAGATGCTGAAACAGACAGGAGTAGCGGTAGAAAGCGTGCTGTCTGACTTCTCCAAGGTGGTTCGTGCAGTCCAACGGAAGGCCGCGTGCACTGGATGACGTTACGTAAGCGCCGTCCAAGAGCGACGCATCGATCTGGAGTAGGTTCCTAGCGCCCGCCTCAGTACCAAAATCGGGCTGCTCCAGAGCGAAATCCGAGCAGACCGCTACATATCTCAGGCGCTCAAGCGTATCATGATCCGTAGCTACAATCTCTGGGAAATCGTCAGACACAGCCGCGCGCCTTAGAAGATTCCAGAACGGCACATTATGAAACCGATCTTTCAGCGTACTTTTCATGGACATCATGAATATCTCAGCATCTGGATCGGTTGGCGAGAACGCGATTACATCGGCGTCTATATGAGTGTATAGGGCGCCATCCCCGAAATTGAAATTTACGCGAAAAGAATCGTAGGACTTCCCTGGGATAAGCTTGTACATTTCTTTGCGGCCCGGAAGGACGCTGTACGATGCATCCGCGTTGAGCAGGCAGTACGCTAGAGACAGCCCAGCGAAGCGTTCGAACATTTTGCCAATGTTAGATTTGATGAAATTATTTACTAGGGCAAAGTACTGTCCACTTCCCGCGTCAGCTCGTTCTGCTGCGTATTGTTCTGCGACAGCACGGAACTCTTTTTCCTTCGCGCGCATGTAAAGGTCTGCCTGATCCAGAGCTATAGCTGGGCTCTCAGTCATATAACTGGTGATGAAGTTGGACCACCAGAAATCACGTATACGCCCCAGAGTGTCATCAACGGCACCATTGTACATCTCGTCGAGATATATCTGATTTAGCCTTCGGGCCTCCGTCGTCATGCTGTGGCAGTGTAGACCTGCAATGATCACCAAAGCAGCAGTTTCTCAAAGGCTTGTGCCGACGGTCGATGTAGCGGACACTACTGGTCCTTCACGTGGACCGAACTTTGCAGGTCAGCCATAGTGCTGCCCTAGTGAGCAAGGCCGGGAAGTTGGTGCGTGCTGATGCATCTTTCTCTCTGTGCATTGCACGAACACCGCGGTAGCGGCATCCAGAAAGGACGGCGACATGGCGTATTTCCCGCTGAGGTGACCCGTGGTGGACCGCACGTGAACCAAACTACTCACAAAACGGTATCTTTCCAGCGCGATAGGTGGTGTCCTTACGGCCTCCGGAGCCTCGAGTCACAGGCGACACGCTCACTGGCGACCGCGTAACGAACTGGGTAACGATCGCCGCCGAAATCAGCGGATACCAGCGGACACGCGTGTGCCACTTGTAGCAGCTCAACGCTAAGATTCAAAAACATCAGCGTATGACGGCATTCCCTGACACGGAAGCGATCCGTAGACGTCCATTGTCCCGATCCGCCCGGTTCGCGTCCCTGCCACATTCATGCCACGAGGTACGGAGAACTGGCATGACGGCCAGTGCCCAGCCGGCGACCTGCCCGATCGATGTTGACTGTGTGATCTTTCTAGAGAGGAAGATCGTGAACATCACGGACTTTTTTTGAAGCGGTCCAGCGACGAGAGCCCCGCCCAACCCGGCTGCACCGGCAGCTCCAGCGAGGGCTATCCAGACGAGATCACCGTGAAAAGGGCCGATGAGCCCGGACATAGTAGCAGCGACTGCAGCGAGCAATCCAGCCACCAGGCTCCGGGGCATCGCGCCTCCTGTCCTGCGAACCGCGTGCAGTCCACGTGCAACATCGCTCGGGAAATGCGGTCATGAACGGGCAGCAGAGGTCATGCGATCGTTCCCGAGTTACCGATCGGGAACTTACATTTTCGCTGATCAGAGCCTTGCCGACATGACCCGTGCTGGTGGTCAGGGACAGGATCGAACTGTCGAACTTCCGCTTTTCAGCCTTGGGTATCCCTGCGGTGACGCCCGTTCTGGGCGGAAAATGGGGTGTGGCTGCTGTCCGCTGACACCGTTTACTCCTTGATCTTCGAGATCGTTTTTCAGCCGGGTGCCGGGAGCCAGCCTTGGGGCCCTTCAGTGTCGCTTCGAGCACGAGGATCAGATTCCTCCATATGTCCCTGTGGCTCCTGCGGGCAGCGGCCGCCTTCGGTTCGGTCGAGGTGAGGCAGGCAAGATGCTGGCAGAGACGCAGGACAACGAGGAGATCATCGAGCGGGTCGCAGCGCTGGATATCGGCAAGGCCGAGCTGGTGTGTTGCGTGCGGGTCCCACGCGAGGACCGGCCCGGCCGGCTGCAGGAGGTAGAGACGTACTCCACAATGACCCGGCCGCTGCTGGGCCTGGCTGACCACCTGCGCTGCCTGGGGGTGACGCGGGTGGTGATGGAGGCAACGTCGGATTACTGGAAACCGGTGTTCTACCTGCTGGAGGCGCACGGGTTCGAGACGTGGCTGGTCAATGCCAAGGACGTGAAGCACCTGCCGGGGCGGCCCAAGACCGACAAGCTCGATGCGGTCTGGTTGTGCAAGGTCGCCGAACGGCAGATGATCCGGCCGAGCTTCGTCCCGCCGCCGGAGATCCGGCGGCTGCGTGATGTCACCCGGTACCGCGCTGACCTGGTAGCGGTGCGCACCGCGGAGAAGCAGCGGGCGGAGAAGCTGCTGGAAGACGCCCAGATCAAGCTGAGCGTGGTCGCCTCGGACATCTTCGGGGTCTCCGGCCGGCAGATGCTGGCCGCGCTGATCGCCGGCGAGCGCAACCCCAAGGTGCTCGCGCAGATGGCGCGGGCCGCGATGCGCGGCAAGATCACCGCGCTGGAGGAGGCGTTCACCGGCTTCTTCACCAGCCACCACGCGTTCTTGCTGGAGAAGATGCTGGCCCGAGTCGACGCGATCGACGCCGACATCGCCGCGCTCGACGCCAGGATCGAGGAGATGGTCATCCCCTTCGCCGCGGCGGCGCAGCGCCTGGATGAGATCCCCGGCATCAACGCCATCGCTGCGTGCGCGATCCTGGCCGAGACCGGGATCGACATGGCCCGGTTCCCCACCGCCGGCCACCTGGTCTCCTGGGCCAAGTTCGCCCCCGGCGTCAAGGAATCCGCCGGGAAGAAGAAAGGCAGGAACGCCACCAGGCACGGTAACTCTTACCTCGCGCGGGTGCTCGGCAACGCTGCCGTCTCCGCCGGCCGGACCGACACCTTCCTGGGCGAGCGGTACCGGCGCATCGCCCGCCGCCGCGGCAAGAAGAAAGCCGTCGTGGCCATCGGCCGGTCCATCCTGGTAATCATCTGGCACCTGCTCGCCGACCCCGGCGCCCGCTACGCCGACCTGGGCAGCGACTTCTACGACACCCGCATCAACCCCGAACACCGCAAGCGCAACCACATCCGCCAGCTCGAAGCCCTCGGCTACACGGTCACCCTCGAACCCGACGCCTGACCCGCGCCATCCTGTCCCGGCTCCACGGACGCCCCGCCGGACGCTGCCGCCTGCCCGCTAACTCTCCGATTTTCGGATCAGGAGAACTGCCGAGTCCACGGAAGTCCACCGCAGACCACCTGACCAGCCTCGACGCCCGATCAGCCAGTTTCGGCGTCCACGGCCAGCGCCAGCGGTCCACAGCCGTTGTTAGCAGTGCGTTAGCAAGGCCGGGGCTGCTCTCGGGGACCTGACCTTCCGCTTCGACGGCGGAGAGTCGGACCAGGGGGTTGCTGACGTCGCCCGAGGGCGAATGAGATCAGGACTCCGGTGGAGTTGACCGGTATGCGACGGCTGGCTGGGCAGCACTAGCTTTCTGTCAGCTCGTAGTCGCAGAACTCTGGCAGGTGCTGCGGGTTTCGTCGATGAGATACAGTTCTCGGCGCCAGTCGGCCGCTTGTGGACGCAGAGTGGCAGGGTATAGCGCCGTACGGACGACATTCCTGGTCTCGGATGCCATGAGAATACAAGTAGCGACCTGACCATGCATTCCGTTACAGTTGTCGTACCTGCTCAGAGGAGCAGGTAGATTCGGCCGATTGGATAGCTGCTAGGGGCTGGGTCAATGTTGCATGCGAGGATTCATCATCACGTGCATCCTCATAAGCTCCACCCGTATCACCAGCACCAGCGGTCGTGGACATGGCCGGCGCTGCTTACTCCGAGTTACTGGTTGACTCCGCACAAAGGATCTGTGCCTCCTTATCCCTGGCCTAAGGGAGATCCCTCGGTTGCTTTTGATGCAGTTGAGTTGGGCCGCAAGTACATTGAGGCACTTGAGCGACAGAGGAAGGGCATCGTCGGGGACTGATTGGTCTCCGTCCCTCTGGCGCGACAACAGCGGGCGTTACCTGGGCTAAGGCCCGTAGCGGCCGCATAGGGGTGAGGTTTGGCCTGGGCTGATGCTGGCATGGTGTTCACGGCTCGAACCGACCCATCGAGCCGGAGCTATGAAGGTAGCCCTCGGGGAGCTATTGGGCATCTCGTCCGCGGCTGCCGCCGTCTGATCCGTAGACTGTGTCACACATACTCGCTACCTGCGCATGCCTCTGCTGACCTGCCGAGATGCTACTCACTGGTGCGCAGTAGACGGCAGCATCGAGCGTCATTGTGCGGCCAAAAAGCGGCCAGCGCCACCGTGGGCTCCTCTAGGTTCCGGGCGCGCTGCGCGGGTCGATCCCAATTCGGCTCGGCCGCGGATTTCGTGGTCCCGGTAACGCAGGGTGCAAGATGACGCGCTTGCGGAGCAGGCCGAAGCCGGCGCAGGTACGGCGTGAACTCATCCAGCCTCGATTACGCCGAGCGGCTGGCCTGGCGCTCACGCGGGCACTTCACCGCCGAGGCGCTGCTGCGGGCCGCCACCTGGGACGGGCACACCTGCTGGTGCCGGACGTCCAGGGGGAGCTGTCCCGCTCGATCCGCGCCGTCCCCGGCCGGGACAATCGCGGGCATGACCGAGATTCCGGCGGTGCCGGCAACCCCGGTAGGGGCATTCTCGTCTTCTAAAGCAGCGCGGCGCGCATGCACAGAGCTAACTCGACCGCAGGAGGCAGCCATGGCCGGAAGACCTGCCGATCGGCGCTGGCCGCACCGAGCCATGCTCGGGGTGTCGGCCATGCTCGTGCTGACGGGGTGTGCAAGCTCGGCGCGGCCGGCCCCGCCGCCGTCGGCTCCGGTGGCCCATAGCAGTTCCGCGGCTCCGTCAGCATCTTCGCCGGCAAGCCCCGTCGGGTCTAGGGCACAGAACCTGGCAGCGGGCAGCGCCGTCAAGGCAGCGCTTCTGGCAACCTTCGCGGCAGCGAAGGGACTGCGCCAAGATGAGCTGACTGGGCCGCTGCCAGGGACCCTGTACTACGGCCTGGACAGCGCTACCGGCACGTACTGGGCGGTCGCCACATTCGGCCTGACGTCCTCGGCCCCCTCGCAGGCGGCCGTCGATATGCAGGACGGCTTCGACACCGGCATCTTCTCCCGCCATGGCGACCAGGCCTGGACGGTCCGACCCGGCGGAATCCCATTTCCCTGCCCCGGAGAGTTGCCGGCCGATCTGATGTCCGTGTGGGGCATGACGTCATCCGGCTCGTGCATCGTGGTGAGCGCTAGCTCGCCGGCCAGAGCGCAGGCAACTAGCGGTAATGCCCTGGAGCTCCCGGCAGGCACCTACTTCGGCGTGGTCCTGTACGAGGAACTGCTGCTTAACGGTTCGGGCGCGATCCTTTTCGAGCCGGAGACCTGGCGGGGCACCTCAACTCCGGCCAGCGGAAGCTACGGCTTCCTCTTGCTGACGTTGACTCCGTCGACAGTGGCCGGCTATTGGACAGGACCAAGCCGGTCCGCCAGTCACGAGGTGCTCGGCCGCTTCGATCTCGCTTTCGCGGACCGTGTCCAGGGCGAAATGGTGCCGTTCCTCACCCAGCCCCTGTCGGGGTACGAAGTTACCGTCGCTACCCCTGAGGGCTGCTCCGGTGCGTGCTCGCAGGTCACCAAGATCATCCAGGTGAACTCGGTGGCGCCGCTGCCCGCGAATCCCGATTTCACCATTCCACCTCCGTGACCTCAGCCAGCAATCACGGCGACCATGAAGAACGTGGGCGCCGACACAGAAGCCTGACCTTACCTGGCCGGCCAAGTCCCATGGCATCCAGGTACCGCGACTTCTGGATGCTTGTGATCACCTTTCGAGTAACCCAGCGTGGCAGGGACAGCCCTACCGCGAGAGGTGGTTCCGCGCCGACTCGGCGCGGGCGGAGCTGCCAGGTATGTTTACGGTGAATGAGCACAGAAGGGCAGGTTCTGGCGGCTTGCCGTCGCTGTCTTCAGCGGGTGGTGCCCGGCGCGAGCCTTCCTCGCGGGCCTGTCCCGCCGAGCTCTGGGCGGCGGGATTCCTGCTTATGATCACCGCCAGGCTGCCAGGTCCTGTCGCCGCCGGGACGATCCTGGCCGGGGCGGGCTGGCTAGACCAGGCCCGTCTGCAGCGCGAACCGGGTCAGGTCCGCGCGGCGCCGGTATCCGGTCTTGGCCCGGATCTGGTCCAGGCGCGACCTGACCGCGCGGGCGCTGATGGACAGCTGGGCGGCGATCTCGGCGTCGGTGCGGCCCCGGGCGACCAGGGTAACCAGCTCCCGTTCCCCGGCGTTGAGCTGTCCAGGGTCCGGCACGGCGGCGGGCTGCGCCGGCGAGGTAAGCAGCAGCACGTACTCGGTGGCTGTCGCCCCGCTCATCGCCTTCCCACGTTCTTCGGCCGCGCGCGCCCGGTCCGGTCCCAGCACCTGCCTGGCCTGGCGCAGGGCTTCGCGCGTACGGCGCGCCCCCGGGGCAGCCTCAAAGGTCGGCTCGGTGGGAGAGAGTGCGCCGGGCACGGCCCACAGCGTGACGGCCTCGGCGTAGCGCCCGGTCGCGGCGCACAGGTGCGCGCAGCAGTCCAGGATGTTGCCCAGCTCAAACCAGACGCCGGCCCGTGCGGTGACCTGAAGTCCTTCCCGCAAGTGCGCCGTGGCGTCTTCGATGCGCCCCGCCTGCACGTCCAGGTCCGCCATCCTCACCAGCAGGCTCGTCAGGTTAAACAGGTCATCGGCGTCCCAAGATCGGGCCACCCCCTCCGCGCAGATAGCGTCGGCGGCGGCCAGGTCGCCCGCCTCGGTGAGCCAGGACGCCAGAAGCAGGTTCCGCTTTCGGGCGATCCAGCCGGGAAGGTCGGAGATCTGCTCCGCCTGGCGGCCCAGCTGCAGGGCGCCGTCGACGTCGCCGGTGTAAGAGGCGGCGATGCCGAGGTCAGCTAGGGCCATCGACTGGCCGACCAGGTACCCGAGTTCCCGAGCCATGGCCAGCGCGCGGCGGCCCTCCTCGACCGCCTCGGCGACCCGGCCTAGATTCGACAGGGTCACCGACCGGCCGCCCAGGCAATCCGCCATGGCCCGGGACGGCCCCCGATCCCCGACCGCGTCACAGACCACAGTGAAGTGGCCCAGCGCATCGGTCAGATCCCCCGAGGACAGCGCGGTCTGGCCAAGCCAGAACTGCGCGCTGCACCACCCCTCGCTGCCCACCTCGGCGCTGTTGGCCGCCTCCCGCAGCACCGAGTATTCACCTGCCGCCCGGCCGCGCAGCATCCACCATGGCGCCAGCGCGACCGCCAGCCGCAGCGCCAGGACCGGGTCACGGTCCATGGCCCAGGCCAGCACCTGCCGCATCATGGCGTCCTCGGCGCCCAGCCACCGCACGGCGGCCAACTCGCCCTGGCCGGTCTGCATCCCCGCGTTGGCCTGCTCGGCCACGGCCAGCGCGTACCCGGCCAGCGCGGCGGCCGCCCCGGCCTCCTCGCCCGCCTCGGCCAGCCGCCCGTTGCCAAAGGCGCGCAGCGTCTCCAGCATCGAATACCGGGACCGGCCATCCGCACCGGCCCGCGGCGGGACCAGCAGCGAGCAGTCCACCAGCCGCAGCACCACCGGGCCCGCGCCGTCCCCGGCCACCGCCGCCGCCGCATCCAGCGTGAACCCGGCCGGGAACACCGACACCTGCCGGAACACCCGCCGCTCGGTCTCATCGAGCAGCCGGTAGCTCCAGTCCACCGTGGCCGCCAGCGACCGCTGCCGGGCAGGCGCGGTCCGGTCCCCGCGGGCCAGCAGCGCGAACCGGTCATCCAGACGGTCCAGCAGCTGAGTCACCCCCAGCGCCTCCACCCGGGCCGCGGCCAGCTCGATCGCCAGCGGCATCCCATCCAGCCGGGCCACCAACCGCGCCACCACCGGACCGGTCCGCCCGTCCAGCACGAAACCCGCATCCGCGCTGCGGGCCCGGTCGGCGAACAGCGCCACCGCCTCCGCCTCGGCCGCGCCGGCCAGGTCCTCCAGGTCCGGCAGGGCCAACGGCGACAGCCGGTAGCGGGCCTCCCCGGCCACCGCCAGCGGCTCCCGGCTGGTCGCCAGGATCCGCAGATCATCACAGGCCGCCAGCAGCCCCGCGCACAGGTCCGCCGCCGCGTCGATGACGTGCTCGCAGTTGTCCAGCACCAGCAGCAGCTGCCGCCGGGCCAGCACCCGGACCACCGCCTCGGCGGCCGGCTGCCCCCGCTGGTCCCGTATCCCCAGCCCCCCAGCCACCACCGGGGCCACCTGCGCCGGGTCAGCCACCTGCGCCAGCTCGGCCAGCCACACCCCGTCGACGAACCGGCCCGCCACCTGCTTAGCAACCTCGCAGGCCAGCCGGGTCTTGCCGGACCCGCCCGGCCCTGTCACCGTCACCAGCCGGCACCGCTCCAGCAGCCCCGCCACCTCCTCCACCGGGACCGCCCGCCCGACAAAGCTGGTCAGGGCCGCCGGAACCCCGTGCACCCCCGGTGCCGCCCCGCGAGCCTCAGGCCCGGCATCCAGCGCTGGAAGAACGGTGAGCGGCCTTCGTGCCAGATCGGAGGCCGGCTGTTCCCAGGCCGCCGTGTCGAGCCCGGGTGCCGACAGCTGGAACAGCCGGACCGGCCGGTCCAAGTCCTTCAGCCGGTGCTCACCCACATCCACCAGCGTGAAGCCGAGCCCCTCGCCCTCCTCCTCGTCCTCGATCAGCCCCTGCGTCGCCTGGGAGACCAGCACCTGCCCGCCCTGGGCGGCGGCGCAGATCCGCGCCGCCCGGTGCACCGCCAGCCCCGTGTACCTGCCCTCCTCCGGGACCGCATGCCCGGTATGAACCCCGATCCGCACCCGGACACGCCCGCCATCAGGCCAGTCATGGGCCGCGAGCCCCTGCTGGACCTCCAGCGCGCACAACACCGCCTGCTTGGCGCTCCCGAACGTGGCGAAGAACGCGTCGCCCTGGGTGTCGACCTCATAACCGGCATGGGCGGCGATGGCGGCCCGGATGATCCGCTGGTGCGCAGCCAGCACCTCCGCGTACCGCTCCCGCAGCGCCTTGACCAGCCGCGTCGAGCCCTCGATGTCGGTGAACACGAACGTCACCGGCCCGCTCGGCAGCCCGCTCACCTGACCGCCCCGGCGCAGGCGATTCCGGCTGGCTCGTCACTGGGTACTGGCACCGCCATCGACCCTCCCCGCCAGCCAGCGTAGGCCGCACGAGCCCGCAGGGCCAGGCACCACAAACCCAGATCTGCGGGGCCGCCACGTACTTATCCGGCCCACAGGCGTACATAATGCCCTTTCGGTGCTTCGAGGACGGCCACGATGGTCGAGCGGACAGCCGACCAGATCGGCGGGACGGCGCGTGTTCTCCTTGCCTTCAACTGTCACAGAGCGTGATGCCGCCCAGGCTCACAAGACGGTCGACGGCCGGGCGCCGACTCGAGCGACACTCAGCCGCGCGACGGCCTCGTCAGCCCTCCCGTAACGCGCTCCATGCGGCAAATGAGTGCACGATAGGCACGGCCTAGGTGCATTTAAATACAGAACCTGTGGCGTTCGAAAGGGCAAGCAAGATCTTCGAGCAACAGTTGTTGAAGAGCGCTGGGCGCAGACCGTGTTCGAGGCGCAGCTGCGGCAGCACCCGGCGGGCGAGAGGAAACGCGTCCTGGTCGCGCTGCTGGTGGCCACGGATGTCTACGTCTGGAAGGTCCTGCGGCGCGACATGCGCCTGGACCGCCCGGCCGCGGAAGCGGCGATGGTGCGCCTGGTCCAGGGCGCGCTCGGCGTCAAGGAGGGGAAACTGGAATGACCAGCATCGTGTGGGCGTGCTGGGATGGCGGCGGGAACCTCCCGCCCAGTCTCGGGATCGCGAACGAATTGGGGTGCCGGGGGCACGACGTCCGGTTCATCGGCCGGCCGGAGATGGTCGGGCGCGCCGAAGCGGCCGGAGTGAGGGCAAAGCGCCTTCACCCATGCCGGTACCGATCTGGACCCGTACTCCTTCCACCCCCTGCCCACGGTGTTCGGCTACACCAGCTCGCCTGCGGTCGGGGAGGAGCTCGCCGACATCGTCGCGGCCACCTGCCCCGACCTGGTCGTGATCGACGCCATGTTCGCGGCGGCCCTGAACGTGGCCCCCCGGTTCGGCCGGCCCGCCGCGGTCATGCTGCACACCTTCTGCTACCGGCTGATCGATGAATGGCGGGCCAACTTCGCCATGCAGAGCCAGTCACGGCAGCGGGCCGGATTCGGAGGCCTGCCAACCCTGGACGAGCTATGGGGCGAACGCGACCTGCTGCGGGTGAACACGCTGCTGGCCTTTGACCGTGAACCCGTCGTTACCTGGCCGCACGTGGTGCACGGGGCCCCGGTGCTCACCAGCGAGCGCCAGGCTGTCCCCGCGGCGCTGCCCTGGGGCGGCCGACGACCCGGTCCGGGTGGTGCTGGTCAGCTTCAGCACGGTGCGCGAAGCGCGGGACGCGGCCATGCTGCAGCGGGCCCTGGACGCCCTGGCCCCGCTGCCCGTACACGTGGCCGCCACGACGGGCGGGATCGTCGAGCCTGCCGAGCTGTGCGCGCCCGCCAACACCTGGCTCACGTCGTTCGCAGACCACGAGCAGCTCATGGAGCGGGCCGCGGTCGTGGTAGGACACGGGGGGCACGGCACGACGATGCGGGCCCTGCGTCACGGCGTGCCCGTCGTAGGCATCCCGGCCAAGGGCCTCGACCAGGCCCCCTGCACCCGGCTGATCGAGGCATGGGGCGCCGGCCGGGCCCTCCCGCCCGACGCCGACGCTCCCCGGATCCGGGCCGCGGTCCAGGAGATCCTCACCGGCGGCCACTTCGCCGCGCAGGCCCGGCACCTATCGCGAAGCTTCGGCTCCCGTGACGGGGCCGGCCTGGCCGCCGACTCCATCGAAGCACTGCTGGCCAGTAAGAACACCGCGTCCGGCATGGTGCCGGCGCGCCCGCAAACAGGAGGTAAGCAATGAACACGCCCGAATCCGCCATCCGCGCCTACTTCAACGGACTGAACGGCTCAGACGCCGAGGGCACCGCGGCAACCTTCGCCGCAGACGGATCCCTCATGGCCGAAGAAGCCCCCACCGCCACCGGCCACGAACAGCTACGGCAATTCTTCACCGGATTGTTCAAAGCCGTCAGCTTCGGACGCGAACTCCACATCGACCGCATCCTCGAAGAAGGCGACCTGGCCACCGCGCAGACCCACACCACAGGGACGCTCACGATGCTCGAGCCGGACACCACGATCGAACTCGTCAGCCGCGAACTGTTCGTCCTCCGCAAGACCGGCTCCGGGTGGCGGATCGCCGACTACATGTTCAACCACCCACAACGCGCAGCCTCGTAAAGACGCGGCACCGGACCGGCCAGGACCGGCCAGCAACGACGAGCCAGAGGGCCTCTTCCCGCCCGGCAGGAGGGCCTCTGATCCTGGCGCAGGACGGTTCAGGATCACAACGCACAGGCGAACGCCCCGTCCCCCTCGGCCGCACACGGAGACACGACTCACCTGCGACCCGGATTTAGCGCGCAAAACCGCCTAGCACCACCGGCGAACCCGCAGGTCAGCGCGACGGGGCCACGTAAAGCACGTGATCGTGAGCCAAGCCAGGCCGACTTGGCCTGCTTGGCGGGTACCTCGCCAACACCGGCCCGGACCTCACGCCCTTTGTAGCTCCCACAATTAACGATCGTTATACGCAGAACAACCCATTATGGGTTCCTCCGTGAGCAAGGTCGCATGACGCGGGTGCCGACCAGAACGGCGGCAGTGTGCGCGTTGACGATGATCAGCCGTCATCGCTGACAGTGATCGGAACTCCGGACCGCTGCCTCCCTGCCGAGCATGAGCGTGGTCGCCGACGAATCGCCGCTCACGGGCCGGGCAGAACATGCCTTTATGGCCAGCGTGCGGCCGCCGCCATCTGCCGAGCCGGCGCGTACTCGGGCATGTCAGGCACCCGGCGGGCGTTCAGCGGGTAGTGGTTCCGGCCCGGGGGCGCCGGCGGG
>Ga0187783_10002138_pt1 | contig 14714 bp, 15 predicted proteins | sample 1015_SJ02_MP02_2_FD_132471 | JGI IMG/M metagenome (GOLD analysis project Ga0187783, IMG submission 132471) | Tropical peat soil microbial communities from peatlands in Department of Meta, Colombia - 1015_SJ02_MP02_20_MG | ecosystem: Environmental > Terrestrial > Soil > Wetlands > Peat | place... | reverse complement strand
CGCCGGGCAGCGGAAGCGTTTCGCGCACGATCACCGACGGCATCAACGGACCGCAATACGTAACCTTTGGACCGTGAGAAAGCGAGCCGTCCAAATCAGCGGCTCGTTCTCGATTAAACGGTGGGTTCCCGACGCTCGTAGCTTGCGAGGCGCTCGCGCCAGCCGTCGAACCGGTCGCGCCCGCCACGCGCGAGGAACCATGCCTTGGCCGCCTCGTGAAGGCGCTCGAAGTTCTCCCACATGCGCGAGTGAACGACGCTCCGGTGGATCTCGACGACGGGGCTGAGATGCTCCCAGGCGACTAAAGCCGGCAATCCGACCGTACTGATGATCACGTCGCAATCGAGCAAGCCTTCCTGCACGTGTGAGCCGATCGTCTCGAAGGTCCGCAGCACGACCTGCTCGTGATGGACGGTGCTCATGTTTTGAGTCCAGATGACGCCGAGCTGGACTTCCTGGCGAAAGACCGGATCTTCGAGCGACGCGGCAAGCTGCGTTGCGACGAAGTGCCGCGCCTCGAGGTATGAAGGACTGCTCAGGTAGTCGAAAATTTTGACGGCGCCTTCGAGCTGGGTCGCGCGCCGGAGCTGTTCGAGCTGAATGCGGGTGAGCTTCAGCTGATGGAAGCCGAAAAGCGCGGTAACCGCAACGACCAGGGCCGTCGCTGCCGTACCAATAGCCGAGATGGCGCTCCAATCCATTAGCGGTTTGCCGCCCGGTCGCGCGGATGAGCGTCGTCGTAAGCCTGGCGCTTGCGGCCCATGGCGAGCTGTAAGTAGACGCCGGTCGTTGCGAGGCTCTCGTGCCCGAGCAGCTCGCGCACCGTTTCAAGGTCGACGCCGTTTTCGACCAGATGCGTGGCAAAGGAATGGCGCAACGTGTGCGGGCTAGCATGCTTCTGGATGCCGCTGACGCGGTAGATCGTTCTGAAGATGCGCCAAACGTGCTTGGGCGTGAGGCCGCGACCCCCGCGCCCTAAGAAAAGGCACGGATCGGGGCCGCGCAGGCGCACTCGCAGATATGCCTCGATGGCCGCAGCGGCAGTGCGGTTGATGACCACGAGACGCTCCTTGTTGCCCTTGCCGGTCACTCGGATCGTACGCTCGGCCAAGTCGACGTCGGCGAGCCGGACGCCGGCCAGCTCGGCGCGGCGCATACCGCTGGCGTAGAACAGCTCCATGATCGCAGCGTCTCGAAGCCGCGCCGCATCGGTTCGCCCGGCGAGCGACGTCCGCAGTAGCTTGAGGACTTCGTCGACTTTCAGCGGTGCCGGGCGTTTCCGCGCGATCGAGGGTCCGGGAATGGCCGCCGCCGGATCGTCCTCGCGGGCGCCGGTGATTTTGAGGAATCGGTAGAGGGCCCGAATCGACGACAGCTTGCGGCAGACGGTACGCGCATCGTAGCCCCGCTCGTCAAACATGTGGGCGATGTATTGGCGGATTTGCGACGTGCCGACCCCACGCAGCGATGCTTTGGACTGCTTGCGCCTGAGGAAATCGCCGAACTCCTTGAGGTCGCGCTCGTACGCATCAACCGTCAACGGGCTGCGCTTGCGCTCGGTCAGCAGATAGCCCCGCAGCTCCCGGACGTCGGGGTCCGGCAAGCCGGCCTGCCCGCGGACCCCCTTCTTCGCGCCTACCGAATGCGACATAATAAATCTTTTATCGCATTCGGGCGTGGCGAGCGAAGCTCCTTGGTCTGCCCCGGGCCCGAATTCGACGAACGATCGGGGACCGGTGACGTGGCCCGAACGCGAGGATAAGACTCTTCAGCCTGGTGGGGGTCCGAACGCGATCAGTTCGAATCGGGCCGGCGGTAGAGAACGCCTGTCGCGATGACCCCGACGGCCACGATGACCCCCCAGATTTCGAGAAGGCGAGCGACGTCATGGTTCCATTTGATGAATATCGCGCCAACCACGGCTCCAATTATAAAGACGATCCAGATGGCAAGTCTGAGCCACAAGAGTTGTCGCGGCTTGAGCCGCCCTTCAAGCGGAGTCGTTATGCGGCCCTCACTTTGCCGGGCAGGTTAGGATCCAGGCCGTAAGCTCGAGCTTCTTTAGCATCGCGAAGTCGTGGTTCTTAGCGGCCTCGGGGCAGTTGTCTTTGAGAAACCGCGTGTTGTCGTGGTAATACTCGACGTCGACTACGAGCCGGTTGTTGCCGCTATAGACGTTGAACTGATGACACCATCGTTGCGCGAAGCATTGCTCGACCACCGCAAAGTCGAAGAACTTCACGAGATCTTTGACCTGGCCGTTGTCGCCCTTTTGGTCCACCGTTAGCCCGCGGTCGTGCGCCGCCTTGGCGGCCCACTCGTCATACGTGAGCTGCTCGGCGTACGTAAGCGGGAAGCCGGTGTTGTTGGCGTAGCCGTCGAGATTATCGGGGTCGACGCCGTCGAAGCCCTTCTTCTTGCAGAGATCGTAGCGTGCGCCCATGATCGGCCATAGGATCGAGGTTGCGCGAATGTCGAGCCATCGTTCACCCGCCCAGCGGCCGTCTTTGCGGCCTAGGACGCTTTTGGGAAATTCCTTGGCGTCGGGTCGCCAGTCTTCCCAGGTGCCGACGTCGATATAACAGATGACGCGCTTGCCCATGTGGTGGAGCCGGGCGACGACCCGCGGCAGCGTGTCGAACATGTCGAGGTCGAACACTTGGGCGGGATATTTCAGATCCAGCTTGCCGTCGTATTGGATCTGGTACGTCGTGCCCACGGTGGGAATCCAGCGAGCCGTTGTGGGCGCCGAAACTCCGCTGAGATTCTGAGCGCTCGACGGCAGCGGCGATCCGCTCCCGCCGCAAGCGGTCAGAGCCAGCGCGGTCGCGCCGAGAAGATAGCAATGCAGCTTCATGCGAGTAGCCTCTTGCGTTGTGCGATTCTTGGAAGAACGCGGCCAAGCCTATCGAAAAACACGCTCGTGCGCCGATGGCTGCTTCTTCTGCCGCTGCTTGGTTTGACGGCGTGCAACGCTGCCGCGCCGTTTGTGACGACCGTAGGCATGCTCAAGCCGGGTGCAACCTTGGTGATTCGAGCCGGAGAAGCGACCATCAGCGCCTATCAACCGGCCGTTGGGCAGCGCCGCGATCTTTTTACGATCGCGGCTACCGCTCCGGCCAAGGGACCGCCGCCGCCTCCGCCGCACCTGCGCCCCGAGCCGCGATACGGCGTCGTCGTCACCGCTCCGGGCAGGCTAGCGACCTTGTTAGTGCGCGTGCCCGACGGCGTCGATTTGGTCGTGCAATCGCTGCAAGGCGATGTGAACGTGACCGACATCACTGGGAACGCGCGACTCTTTACCCGCCGAGGGAACGTTACCGCAATGCTGCCCGGCTACGCTGAGGCGTCGACCGGCGATGGCGATGTGTCCGTGACGATGGGCGCAGTTCGCTGGCCGGGCACGCTGCATTTCTCGACGCCGCGGGGCGACATCGAACTGCGCATCAATCCCAAGGCAGCTTTGCGCGTCCGATTGCATACCGGCGACGGCACGCTCTTTACCGACTTCGGGCTGCGGGGCGTGTCCAACGGCGCCTCTGAAACAATCGATGCCGACATCAACGGCGGATCGGCACAGCGGATCGATGTGGAAACGGAGTCCGGTGCGATTCGGCTGTTGCGCTTACAACCCCAGGCGTGAGCGGGCGAGCAGCGCCTCGCGTGCCTTGACCAGCCGGACCATCGCGTCGTTGTACGGCGTCGGCGTTCCGGTTCGGCGTCCCGCGGCCACCACCGCGCCGTTGAGATGATCGATCTCGCTGGGGTGCCCCGATTCCAGATCGTACGCCATGGAGCTCTTGGCATCGGCGCCGAGCGCGACGACTTCGGCAACGTACTGCCATGGGTTGACGAACGGCAGATTGATTTTCAACGCGGCCGCAACGGCTGCCGTTTCTTCTGCTAGTGCCTCGGCGAGGTGGGCGGCGTTAGGATCTTGCAGGATCGCGCCGGCTTCGCAGTCGAGCAGCGCCGAGAGCGCGTTGACGGCGGAGTTTGCGACAAGCTTTCCCCAAAGATGCGGGCGGATGTCGTAAACGACCGAGGCACGCAGACCGCTGCGCGTGAGCAGCTCGGTCACGGTGCGCGCCGTCGCCGAGGATGCCGTGGTCGATCCGATGATGGTGTTGCCTTGCTCCGAGCTGCGCACGTAACCGGGCTCGATCGTGTGCGAAGACTCCGTCGTAATCCCGAGTATGACCGGAACGGCGCCGCCCAGCGCCGTTTTGATCGCGTCTTCGTTGCCGATGCCGTTCTGCAGCGAAATGACCGGGGCGGCCGGGTCTAACTCGCCCGCAAAGATCCGCAAGGCCCGTAGCGTGTCGACCGCTTTGACAAACAGAAAGAGCATCTGCGAGCCGTAGAGATCGTGCGCGCGGCCGGCTACCGTCACCGCACGTGCAGGCTCGTCGTTGACGCGCAGTCCGTCGCGGGCGACGCGCTCGGCAACCGCCGCGTTGTCGTCGAGGATGGTTACGTCGCAACACCCGGCCAGATGATACCCGAACAGCGTGCCCATTGCGCCGGCGCCGATGATGCCGACGCGCGGCCGACCGCGACCTTCCATTACGCGCGGTTCCTTAAAACTGATACTGGAACCCGAACGTGTTTCGGCGCGAGGCGTGCAAGACGTCGCGTTGACCGAAAAAGAGCTCGGTGCCGGGCAACAGGTGCAGGTTGGCGTAAAGGTCGACGAGCGGATACGTCAGATCGTAAATTCTCGTTTCGAAGCCCAGCCCGTGCAACGGCGCGTATTGACCCAGCACGCCGATCTGCGAGTACAGAACGCCGGCGCCGAGGTGAAAGTCGCCCTTATTTTGCTCCAACAGCGCATTCCAGGTGGTGTTGGTGCCGATCGCATTCGCACCGACCATGACGCTGGTGTTGCCGTGCGGCAACAATACGAGGTTGATGTCTCCGAGCGGCCCTTGACTGCTCGTTAAGACGGGATTCAACCCGGCGTTGACTTGAGGCGAAAGTCCGCTCAAACGCACTTGCACGGCGATGAGATTGCGCGCGAGCGACGCGAGCTTGCTCTGAAGCCGTGCCTTCAGCTCGGGCGAAACGCTCGGCGTCGGGCCCGGATACGGCGAGCTGCTCGGAACCGTGAGAGGTGCGGGCGTTGCGCCTTGGTCAACCCCGTACACGTGGCTGGTCCCTCCCAGCTCTCCCAGCAACGAGTTGGCCTTCTGCATGACGGCATCGAGGTTTGCGATCGTGTTGCGCAGTTGCTCTTGTGTCTGCGGGTTACCGGTGACGGCGCGTAGGTCGTGCAAGAGCGCCGCAAGCGTCTGCGTCGCGTCGGCGATGCTTTCCGTCGTGGCCAGGACGCTGGTCTTGAGACGGGGATCGGTCGCCAACTCCTGCAAGGCCGTCATCGATCGGTTCAACGCCAGGGCCGTGGCGTCGAACCGGTCGAGCAAGACGCCGAGTTTCTTGGAATCCGTCGTCGCGGCGCTGTTGAGGGTCGCCGAAAGCTCGAGGACGTTGGCGCTTGCGTTGGATAGATTCCCCGAAAGGTTCGACCCCATCGCCAAGAGCTCGTTCGAGAGCCGTTGGAACGAAGACTTGGTCGTCAGCGTGAGGTCGTTGGCATTGTCGAGCGTTGCCTGGAGGGTGTCGAGCAGCTTGGGCGTGCGCTTCTCGACCAGCGCCATCACCGTGTCGAAGCGTTGCAACTCGCGCTGGCTCTGTTCGAGCAAATCTCCGATCGAAGCGGCGTTGCTGCCGCGCGGCTGGTCGGCAACGGGCAAGACCTCGCGCGGAAGCAACGGCAGCGGCGGCTTCGCGCGCGGCGGCACGATTACCACCGCCGGCGAGCCGGTAAGCGGCGCTGCAATCAGGAACCGCGACGCGGACGGAATATCGACGTTGCGGTTTATCGCTAGAATGAGGTCGACGCTGTTATCGTCGAGAAGTTGAACCGAGTCGACCGAACCGGCCTGGACGCCGCTGAAGTAAACGAGTGCTCCCGGCGTGACTCCCTCGGCGGATTGAAAGTGGACGCCGATGCGATAGCCGGTGTGGCGCGTTCCGAAATCGGTGATGACGTAGAACACCCCGAACAGCAAAAGCAGTGCTAGGATGGCAAACGCTCCAACCTGTGCTTGCCTGGTCATTGGTCCACACTATATTCCTTCGAGGGGAAAAAGCCTCGCTGGCCGTCGAGTTGTTGCGCGCCGAAGAAAAAAGGGTACAACCCAACGGTGGCGAGCAACCGTCGCCAGCTAGGGGTCAGCGATCTTTCGGCGCGGGTCGGCGATCCGAGCGACGCGCACCGCGTTACCGTCAACCTATCGCGCGAGATCGGCTTCGAGCTGCACGGCAGCGCGCAGCGATGCCGAGTTAGCGAAAGCTCGATCGTCGAGATCGCGCTGCGGCAGCTCTTTCGCCGCGTCGACCGGCCGGCATTAGAGCGCTTCTTGCGCGAGAACGGGGCGTGTCTGCGGCGCCGGCGTTCCTGACTGCGAAATCGCATCTTTAGATCGGAATCGGCCCAACCTCCGAACCCCGCAGAAACTGTTCGACAATCGGGTTGTGCGAATTGCGAATCCGCTCGGCGGTGTCGTAGGCGATAATCGCGCCTTCGAAGAGCATGGCAACGTAGTCCGCCATCGCGAAGATCGAAGGCAAATCGTGCGAGATGACCACGGCAGTTCCTTTGAGCTTCTCACGCAGCTTCAAGATCGTGTCGGTGATCAGGTTGGTCACGATGGGATCCAATCCGGTTGTGGGCTCGTCGTAAAGGATGAGCTCCGGTTCCGTCACGATCGCGCGAGCAAAGCCGGCTCGTTTGAGCATTCCGCCGGAAAGCTCGGCCGGCAGATTGTCGTAGGCGTCCGCCAGGCCCACGCTTTCGAGCGAGTCCATGACCAGCCGGCGAATCTCCGCTTCCGAAAGCCTGGTACGCTCCTGAAGCGGAAGCGCAACGTTCTCACCAACCGTGAGGCTGTCCAGCAGGGCCGAGAACTGAAACGACAGGCTGATCCTGCGCCGAACCACGTTGAGGTGCTCCTCACTGATGTGGCAGATATCCTCACCGTGCACGTAGATGTGCCCCGAGTCGGGCAACAACAGCCCGTCGAGCAGCCTCAGGATCGTCGATTTCCCCGCGCCGGTCAGGCCGATGATGCACGTGATCGCGCCCTCGACGATGTCGAGGCTGCAGTTCCGCAGCACGACTCGTTCGCCAAACGCGAGCGTGACGTCTTCGATTCGTGCGAGGTTGTTGTTCGCGCTGTCCATTATCCGAAGAGGAGAAACGACAGGACGAAGTTGGAGATAAAGATCAAAATGATCGAGATCACGACCGCGCCTGTCGTCGATTTTCCGACGCCTGCCGCACCGCCGCGAGTCGAAAGGCCTTGATACGCGCCGACGATCGCGATGATCGTCGCGAACACCAGGGTTTTAAGCAGCCCCTTAAGGACGTCGCTCATGTCGATCGACTGGCGAACCGATGCGACGTACGAATCGTAGGGAATGTGCGCATACGCTTGAGCCACCCACGCACCTCCGACGATCGAGACCACGTCGGCAAAGATCGTCAAGAGGGGGAGCATCACCAACAACGCAACGAGGCGGGGCACGACGAGAAAGCGGGTCGGCTCCAATCCCATCGAGCGAAGCGCTTCGATCTGCTCGGTAACGACCATCGAGCCGAGCTCGGCAGCGATCGCGGCGCCGACGCGACCTGCGACGACCACGCCGGTGAGCATTGGGCCCAACTCGCGCACCGAGCCGTACGCGACCGCGCCGCCGACGAAGTTTCCAAATCCATAGGATACCGCTTGCTCGGCGGATTCGAGCGAGATTACCATGCCCGTGAAGAGCGAGGTCAGCATCACGATCACGGCAGATTGTACGCCCAGCAGCGCGCACTGCGAGATGGTCTCGGCGACGCGGATCCGCAGCCGCGCCATGAATCCAACCGACTCGACGGAGAGCAGCGTCAAGCCCCCTGCGTATGAGAAAAAATCGATCGTTGCGCGGCCGAAGCGGTCGAGCACCTTCACGTCGCGGGATCCTCGATCGCGGCCAGCGCGTGCAGGACGGCTTGCGTCCCTTCGATTCGCTTCACCGCAACCCCACGTTCGGCGGTTAAGTTAAAATGCACTTGGTTGACGTGCTCGAGCCTGCGGTCGACGTCGCGCAGATGCGCGCGCGCCTCACGCTCGAAACCTTCGAAGTAGCGGCGCACCTCGCGCAGATACTCGGCGCGAGCGGCATCGTCGACGGCGCCATTTCGAATCGCCGTTTCGATCGAGTTTTGGGCGCGCTTCATGCTCCGCTGCGTGATGTGAAAAGCGCCGACGCGCGAGATCAGATCGAGCAAGAGCGCGTCAATGGGCATGGACTGGCAGCGCCGCGCCCAGCGCGGCCGCTTGGAGCGTGAACAGCTGCCGAATGCCGGCCTCCGCCAGCGCGAGCAGCGCATCGAGGTCGCGACGATCGAAGGGCGCCGCCTCGGCGGTCCCTTGCAGTTCGACGAACCGTCCGGCATCGGTCATGAACACGTTCATGTCGACGAGCGCCTGGCTATCCTCGTCGTACGCCAGATCGAGGAGCGGCCGTCCGCCGACGATCCCGACGCTGGTCGCGGCAACCATGGAGGTGAGCGGCCAATGCGCGCGATCGCCGGGATCGAAACGCGTTCGCAGCGCGAGAGCCAGCGCAACGCAGGCGCCCGTAACTGCCGCGGTGCGTGTTCCGCCATCGGCTTGAATCACGTCGCAATCAAGCCAAATGGTACGCTCGCCGAGCTTTGCCATGTCGGTGACCGCGCGCAGCGCGCGTCCGATGATCCGCTGGATTTCCTGGGTTCGTCCGCCGACGCGGCCCTTGGCGGCCTCCCGCTGCGTTCGGTCCTGGGTCGCGCGCGGCAGCATCGCATATTCGGCCGTGACCCAGCCGACGCCGCGCCCTTTCATCCACGCGGGAACCCGCTCTTCGACGGATGCGGCGCAGATCAGGCGCGTATTTCCGATGCTGATCAAAGCGCTGCCTTCGGGGTACTTCAGAAATCCCGGCTCGATCGTAACGGGCCGCAGCTCGTCGGGTTCTCGCCGATCGCTGCGCAGCATCATTCGACCGTGACGGTCTTGGCGAGATTGCGCGGCTGATCGACGTCTTTGCCTTCGATGTCGGCGATGTGATAGGCGAGCAGCTGCAGCGGAATGACGTTGACGATCGGCGAGAGCAGCTCGTTTAAGGCAGGCACCCAAAAGACGTGATCGGCGATGGCGGCAACTTCTTCATCCCCCCGATTGGCGACCACGATAACCGGCGCTTCGCGCGCCTTCGACTCCATCAGATTGGAGATCATCTTCTCCCGCACGCGGCCGTGGGTTGCGATGCCGACTACGGGTACGGTCGAATCGAGTAAGGCAATCGGTCCGTGCTTCATCTCGCCGGCCGGATAGCCCTCGGCATGAATGTACGAGATCTCCTTCAGCTTGAGCGCCCCTTCGAGCGCGGTCGGGAAGTTCACGTACCGTCCTAGAAAAAGAACGCTCTGCGCTTTGCGCAGCTCGCGCGCTACCTTGCGGATGTCGTCGGATGCGTTCAGCGCGACGTCCACGGCAGCCGGAAGCAGCTTGGTATCTTCGGCAATCTCTTTGAGGCGGCGCTCGTCGGCAGTGCCGCGTAAGCGTGCGAGATAGAGCGCAAAAAGCGTCATCGCGGTAACCTGGGAGACGTACGTCTTGGTCGCGGCGACGCCGATTTCGGGGCCGCTTCGGGTGTAAAGCATCCCGTCGGCCAGCCGCGTCAAGTGCGAGCCCAGCACGTTGCAGATGCCGAGCACGCCGGCGCCGGATTCTTTGGCGATCCGTACCGCTTCGATCGTATCGGCGGTTTCGCCCGACTGCGACATCGCGATCACGAGGGTCGTCGGGTCGATCACCGGGTCGCCGTACCGGAACTCACTGGCGAGCTCCATCTCCACGGGCAAGTGAACCAGCGAGCGTAGCAGATACATGCCGACCATGCCGGCGTAGTACGCCGTGCCGCAACCGGTTATTGCGATCTTGCTCAGCCCTTCGAGACGCTCGGGCGCGATCGCGCCAAGTTCCTCGGCGAGACGGACGGCTCCGTGTTCGTCCACACGCCCGCGCAACGTCTCCTTGACCGCCTGGGGCTGCTCGAACATTTCCTTGAGCATGAAATGCTTGAAGCCGGTCTTCTCTGCCGAGCCGGCTTCCCAGGTGATGGAAATCGCATCGCGCTCGACGCGCTTACCCGAGTAGTCCGTGAGCCGGTACCCGTCGCGCCCGACCACGGCGATCTCGCCTTCTTGCAGGATGATCTCGCGCCGCGTGTACGGCAGAATTGCCGGCGTATCCGACGCAACGTACATTTCGCCGTCTCCGATGCCCAGCACCAGCGGGCTCGCGCCGTTGCGCGCAAAAACGAGATGATCGGGGTCATCGCTCGAGATCACGCCCAGGGCATAGGCGCCGCGCACTTCATGGAGCGTTTTGCGAACCGCCTCTTCGAGGTTTCCGTCATAGTGCAGTTCGATCAGGTGCGCCAGGACTTCGGTGTCCGTCTCGCTAACGAACGAGTGCCCGAGCTCGATCAAACGGGCTCGCAGTGCGGCGTAATTTTCAATGATGCCGTTGTGGACCACGGCAATCCGTCCGCGGCAGTCCTGGTGCGGGTGCGCGTTAGCGTCGGAGGGCGCGCCGTGCGTGGCCCAGCGGGTGTGACCGACTCCAACCGCACCCGAAAGCGGCTCGCCGTTGTTCAAACGCTCGGCGAGTCGCGAGAGCTTGCCCTCCGCCTTGGTGCCTGCCAAGGCGCCCCCCGCATCGATGACCGCGATGCCGGCGCTATCGTAGCCACGGTACTCGAGACGGCGCAGCGCGTCGAGAATGATCGGGACGCTGTCCCGCTGCCCGATGTAGCCTACGATTCCGCACATGGGCGGGCTACTTTATCCCTTCTCGCGTCCTGCGGTACGCGATCTTGCCGTCCGCGATTTCGTCGAGTGCGATAGAAACCGGCTTGTTCGGGTTGATGCTCTCCTTCTCCACCAGCGGTTCGCTCGCGAAGTACTCGCGCCGGTCCGTGGCGGGAAGCTGCTGGACCCGAATCCAGTTGTTCAACTGGCGGGCGCGCTTGGTGACGATGTTGACGAGACTGAACTTTGAATCGGCGTGCTCGAGTAGTGCGTCGAGATCGCCGAAGACCGATTTGCTCATGAAGTATCGAATGATTCCTTTTTAGCGTTGTTGTCGATTAGGACGACTCGACCCCGCGGATCGAATCGTCCGGATAGCGGTGGATGCGAAAACGCTCCGCCTGCAAGATTGCCTCCAAGTCGCGCACCGCCTCCTGAGGCCGGTCTTGCGCGTTGACGACGATGTAGTCGAACTCCCGAATGAACTTCATCTCTTGCTGTGCGATCTCCAAGCGCCGCGCGATCTCTTCGTTGGTTTCGGTGCGTCGCGCGAGCAGCCGCTCGCGCAGGTTCGAGAAGCGGTCCGGCACCAAGAAGATCAGCACTGCGTCCGGATACGCCGCTTTTACGGCCAGCGCGCCGTTGACTTCGGGCTTCATGACGACGTCGTAGCCCTCGGTCAGCGTCCGCTCGACGTAATCGCGGAACGTTCCATAAAGGTTGCCGTTGTACTCGCGCCACTCCAGCAGCCGGCCGCTTTGTAGCAGCGATTTGAACTCCGGCGCCGTCACGAAGAAGTAATGCTCTCCCTCGCGTTCGTCGGGACGCGGCGGCCGAGTGGTGGCAGAAACCGAGTATCGGAGGCTCGGGCGGTGATTGCGCAGCGCCTCAACGAGCGTATCCTTGCCGGCTCCGGACGGCCCGGATACCACGAAGAGCAAGCCAGGCCCCGTGATCAACCTTGGCCCGTCTTGCGGACGCCCGCAAGCCTCTCCTGCTGGCTCCTAGCCCTTGGAACGGATCTCGATCATGGCGAAGCCTCCCGCGTCGATGATCAGCGGGATGCCCGCCAGGATGGCCTCCTTGTCCAACTTCCCCTTGTTTTGCCACTCATTCCAAACCGTCGAGAAGAGCCGCACCGGATATTTTCCGTTGCTCAGGCCGTCGAGCGCGGCGGCCGTCACGCTGGTTCTGGAGTGGGTGTTGCCGACGAAGATCAACCAGCGATCGTCGCTCGCCAGCGCGACCGCCGTTGCCGCAGGGTCTTGAACGCGGACGTTATCGGTCGCCTCGCGCGCGTATTGCGTTTTCTTCAACCGCGACGGCAGATCGGAGGTCGTGTGCAGGTGCAGGCCGTCGGGCATCCGGCATGCGATCCACGCAAGCGACCCTCCGCGGTATGGCACGTTGATCGCGGTCAGCCAGCGCCAATCGTCGGCCAGCGCCGGGTTGATTCCGACGTCGCGCATCACGGACAGGCCGCCGGCGCCCTCGATCGCCGCCCAGAGGTAGCGGGGGGCATCCCAAGGCGATAGCATCATGCCCTGATTCGAAAGTATCTCGCCGTGCAGCCATTCGGAGAACTGGCCGGGCACGGTGTTGTTGCGACGCGGATCGGTCGAAAAGTGGTGAAAGCTCGTCGCCAGCGCATTGGCCATCGCGCTGGGTTGATGTCTGGCCGCGGCAAATGCGAACCAATACGAGACCGCAACCCAGACGCCGCCGAGCAAACCGAAGGCGTGAACGGGTCCATACGAGAGCGCATCGCGCGGCTGGGTTCGGATACCGGCACTGGTCCAGAACGAGGCGACGCTCAGCGCGTTGATGATGCCGGCCGCCCGGCTCGGCGGCGCCACGCCGCAAAGCACCGGGAAGATCAGATCGGCCGTGATGTCGGTGCGTTTCGTTCCGTCTACGTCGATGTTGAGTAAGTACAGGTCGTTCTCAGGATTCACGAGGTGAGTGTTGATGGCGTCTCTCAGCGCCTCGGCATCGGCCGTATACTTGGCAGCTTTCTCGTCGCCCGTCGCGCGCGCCATCGCGGCGAGCGCGAGCAAGGCCCCGTAGCACTCGGAATTCACCTCGGTCGAAGCGCCGCTGATGCGATAGTTCGGTATGATGTTGCGCCAACCGACGATGCCCTGTTCGCCGGTGCCCGTCGCGGTGCACCAAACTAAGCCGTCGGCGTTTCGTTGCGAAAGCATATACTCCATCGCGCGGACCGCGCCCGGATAACAGTCGCGCAAGAATTGCTCGTTTCCGGTTACTGCGTAATGATGGTAGAGCGCCAGCACCGCAAGCGGCGTGTCGTCGTTGACGTTCAGCCCGTAGTCTTGGGTCTGATCGTTGCGCACGTCGTAATATTCAACGATCTTTCCGCTGGGTTCCTGAAGCCGGAAATACGCGCGCAGCGATTCGCGGGCGAACTCCGGGTGGAGGTAATCCGCGCCGAACGACATCCATGCCGTATCGCGCCCGACGCTGTAGTTGCTGCGGGTCGGATCGTTCGTGAAACACCAGCCGCTCGGCGCGTACGTTTGCACGCGCAGAATGTTGGCTTTTGCCCACAGCACGCCGTGGTTGACGTCAACGCTCGGCGTCTGCAGCACCGAACGCTGCAGAAAACTCCAATAGTATTCCGTCGTTCGCCGGCTGGCCTCGTCGCCGGAGGGACAGCGCCGGCAGGCAGCCGTCAGATCGTCCTCCGACGAGCACGAGAGCACGCAGAGAAAGTCGAGGCGACGGTCGCCGCCCGGCGGAAGGTCGATCGCGGCGTGCAGCACGCCGACCGGATCGGCTCCGTGATCTCGAGTTGCATTGGCGAGTGGGCCCGGCGATAAGTCCGAGACGGCCTTGGCAGGATCGGCGTTGGTTTCCCAGCCGTCGTTGCCGCTCAGCAGGGTGAAAAGCCGCAGTTGCGACGGCGTCGCGCCGTTCCAAGCCACAATGCCGTCCAAGGCGGTATCGTACCGAGTCGCAACGTCGTGCTCGGTATTGCCGCGCAGCTCGCAAAAGCCATAGGTGTCGAACGAAACCGCAGACGTGCCGTCGTTCCTGAGATGCACGCGATAATAAACAGCCGGCGGCGGGATCGCGTCGGGCGTTTCCCAGCGGCAATTGTACGGGAAGACCTGCTCGTGCACGTGGACGCCGTTTTCGAGCGTGTAGATGTGATCTTGACGCTCGGGATGGATATGGAACTCGCCCAGCAGTCGGCCGAGACGAACGCGGCTGCGCCGGTCCCAGTGATGAACCTGGACGGAGCCGATAAAATCGAAACCTGCGGTCGGCGAGTAAATCTTTTGAATCGCGCCGGTGGGTTTTATCACAATGCAGCAACGCGGCGCGCCGATCGTGCTCCCCTGGGCAATTTCTCGATCGCTCAGGACGTAGGCGAAGCGCGGGTCGACCACCGCGTGGTGCGATATATCGGTCGCGACCGGGAGTAGATCGTAACGCGTGACCATTGGCTACAAGCTCCCTGCTTGACGCATCATTCCTCCATCGATAACGAAGGTCGCTCCGGTCACGTAGGCCGCGCTCTCGCCACAAAGCCACGTCACGAGGCCCGCGACCTCTTCCGGTTTTCCCCAGCGATGCAGCGGAATTTCGTTCAACAACTCGTCGTCGAGGTTCGGGGTGGCTTTGGTCTTGGCATCCATGGGCGTGTCGATCGCGCCGGGAGCCACGTTGTTAACGGTAATTTTGAACGGCGCCAGCTCGACGGCGATCGTGCGCATGAGCATCCGCAGGCCTCCCTTCGCGGCACAGTATGGCGCGTTCGTCGGCGCCGCGACGTCTTCATGGATCG
>Ga0187783_10002137_pt1 | contig 14715 bp, 12 predicted proteins | sample 1015_SJ02_MP02_2_FD_132471 | JGI IMG/M metagenome (GOLD analysis project Ga0187783, IMG submission 132471) | Tropical peat soil microbial communities from peatlands in Department of Meta, Colombia - 1015_SJ02_MP02_20_MG | ecosystem: Environmental > Terrestrial > Soil > Wetlands > Peat | place... | reverse complement strand
GTGCGCACCGCGGACGTCTACCACTACTGGATCGACTACATCGCACAGCACTTTGCGCAGTAAAGAATTGGAGCGAACTTAGCCGCACATAGCGCTGGAAGGTTGGGGTCATGCCGCAGAGGCTCTGAACGACGAGCGGAGCCATGGATGGCGGGAGCGAGGAGGAAGGCAGTAGGAGCGCAGCCCGGAGGGCGGAGCGACGAACGGCTCTGCGGCGTGACCCCAACCCCTTCCAGCACGATGTGCGCCTATGCTGCGGCGATCGCTTTACTGCGCAAAGTGCTGTGCGATGTAGTCGATCCAGTAGTGGTAGACGTCCGCGGTGCGCACCGGGTCTTGCGGGAAATGCCCGTCGATCGGCCAGACGCGGAGCGTCGCATCCTTGCGATTGTCGCGTAGCGCGCGCCAGTACATCGACGAGGTGGCAAAGCTGTCGCGGTTATCGCCGACGTCGGAAAGAATGAGCACCGGCGTGGTGACGCCGGCCACGTAGGAGATCGCCGAGGCGCGGCGCCATTCGGCCGCGTTGTTGGCGACAAACGGCGAACCGTGGAAGAGATCGGCGTCGGCGAGACTGTCGTCGGCCGTTCCGTAGTCGGTGATCCAATCGTCGACCGAAGCGCCGGAGACCGCGGCTTTCCAGATGTGGTACTTCGAGATCATCCACGCGGTCATGATGCCGCCGTAGGACCAACCCCCTACAGCGATCCGCGAATCGTCGACGATTCCGCGCGCCCGCACCGCGTTTACGGCGGCCATGATGTCCTTGCCGGGGCCTGCCTCCGGGTCGTAAAGCACCGCGCGCTGGTACTTCAATCCGAGATCGTCGCTGCCGCGGTAATTTGGCTGAAGCACGAGCCAACCGCGTGCTGCCATCACCTGCGCCCAGAAGCTGAACGATAGGGTCGATGAGCTAGTGGGCCCGCCGTGAATGAGGACTACGAGCGGATACCTTTGAGCCGTACTGAAGCCCGGCGGATAGTAGAGCACGCCGTCGGCCGTCACGCCGGTCACGCTCGAAAAAGTGATCCGCTGGGCCGAAGCGAGATCGAGACTTGCGATGGACGCATTGAAATTCGTCATTCGCGTTGTCGTGCCGGTTGGCGCACGCACGAATAGCTCGGAAGGCTGCTTCGTGGAGCTTCCAACGAAAACAACGGTGCCGTCGGATGCGACGGCTTGCAACATCTCCGAGGCGATGTTGATACCGCCGGTCTCCAGGCGAACGGCTTTTCCATGCAGCGGTATTCGATAGAGGGCGATAAGCGAACGATCCGGAGCAACGGCGACGAGGCCGGTCGAGTCGGGCAACCATGCCGCGTCGGCGATCGGCCGATCGAGCGCGGCCGAAAGGTGAATGCCGGGACCGCCCTGCGGCGTGGTAACGCACAGCTCCGAAAGGTTTACCTGAGTATCACCCTTCGAACACGAGTATGCAATTTTGGAGCCGTCGGGCGAAAAGATGGGATCGCCCTCCCAGGCCGTCGCACCGGTGAGCGGTCGCACGGTGCGCGTTGCCACGTCAGCCAAAGCGATCCGCGAGTAGCTTTCGTCGTTTAAAATCGCATCGGGGACGAGCGTGAAAGCGATGCTTTTGCCGTCGGGAGCCCACGAGAGCGTCGATTCTGCCTCACCGCTTGCGAGGCTCTGCGATCCGGCGGTTAGCTGCGCCGTTGCGCCGTTCTCGAGCGTGACGACAAAAATGTGCGACTGGCGCGGTAATTCGCGCGCGACGATCGGCTCGGTTGTGAAGATGAAGCTATCGCGAAAGCGGTCGGCGCCGGTTCGCTGCGGGTCGGGGTCGACCGCGGCATAGGCGAACGCCCTTCCATCGGGACGCCAAGCGAATTGCTCGACGCCTTCTTTAACGTGTGTGATCTGGCCGGCCGTGCCGCCTGTCGCCGGGATAACGAAAATTTGCGAATGCGCGTCTTTGGCGGTGCTCTCGTGGGCCAGAAATGCGATTCGTGTGCCATCGGGCGAAAAAGCCGGGTCGGAGAGGCCGTCACGGTTGGCCAGCAGGGTTTGCTGTGTGCCGTTCTCTAGATCGATGAGCACGAGATCGGTAATACCCTTGTCGTCGTTCCAAAGAGTTCGCCTGATCACGACAACGGCGTGCTTACCGTCGGGTGCGATCGCCGGAGATCCCAGCACAACGAGTTGCTGAAAGTCATTCTCGCTAATCGCCGCCGCCGGCGTTGCTGCCAGCAAGACGCAAAAGGAGATAAGGAAGGCTCTATGAATCGTGGCTGGCACGAATCGCGCTAAGGGGAATGGCTATGACTGCGCCCGAGTCGCTGCCGATGATGAGGGTATGGCCGTCGACGATCGGCGAGCCAACGTTGAATGCCGTATGCATGTACTTGTCGCCGACGACGCGGCCGGTCTTTGCATTGAGTGCCCAGAGGTAGCCGCCGAGATCCCCGAAGTAAACGATCCCGTTGACGTCGACGACGCCCCCCTTCACTGCACCGCGTATCCGTTTCTCCCAAACGAGCATTCCGCTTTCGACGTCGAGCGCGTGCATCCACGGCGTCAGCGCGCTCCCCAAATAGAGCAAGCCGTCGGAAAGAAGCGGAATCGCGGCTTCGTTCCGCTCCGGGAGCGAGCCGCTCTCGAGCGCAACGTCCCACGTCAACGTCCCATCAGTAGCGCGCAGCGCGTAAACTCGCTCGACCGCGAGATCGCCGACGATCGTGGACGAATCGGGCAGCACCGGCGCAACGTAATCGCAGTAGATTCTGCTACCGTCGCTGACCGGAGGACAGTCTCCGATGCCCGAAGCTCCTCGAGAAAAAAGACTGCGCCAAACGATCGATCCTTCGTCGGCATGGAGCCGCCATACGGCATTAATGCCGACGCCGGTCGTGACGAAATCGCCCTCGCCGATGGGCAGTGCCGCCGTCATTGACGCCATCGATCCAATCCAGCGCGCGTATCGTATCGTGCCGGTCATGGGATCCACGCCGTTAATCCAACCGGCGCCGTCGTGATCGACGAGAAGGCCGTCCACGATCGCGGGCGTCGGCATTGCGGATCCTTTGAGCGGAATCTGCCAGCGTGTCTCGCCGTTCGAACGATCGAAGGCAATCAACGCGCTCGGGCCCTGACCGACCATGATCGGCTCGGAGGGCGATGAGCCGCGGCTCGTTGGGTCGCCCTCCCCAACGATTACGACGTCGCCGTAGACCAGCGGCGCGCTCATGAGCGGATTGACGACTTTCGCCCTCCATACGACGCGGCCGCTAGCGGCGTCGATTGCGTACAGAAAGCCTACGTTGTTTCCGACGTAGAGCGTTCCGTCGACAACGGTTGGACTCGCTGAGATTTGGCCGCCGGTCTCGAGCCGCCACGCAGTCTGGAGGTCGCCGGCAACGACGGCGTTGTTTTCGGGGCCGATCCGAAATTGCGTCCACGACGGCGCGAGAGCTGCGATTGTTAACGTGAGCCAGCACGCCAGCGCGGTCATACCCCCGTAGTGTTCGACTAGAAGCGCAATTCCATTCCGTCGTACGAAATATCGGCGCCAAAAGCACGGGTCTGCGCGTGTGCCGGCGATTGCGGATCGAGCATCGGATTGGAATTATTGAGGTGGGTGAAGATAAGACGCGTCGTCGACCCGCTCAAGCGTTCCAGCGTGCCGCCGGCTCCGCCAACGGGCTGATGACCGAGGTCGCGAGTGCGCTTTGGCAGCAGCCCAGCGGCGATCAGCTCGTCGTCGCTGTAAAAAGATCCATCCACGAACGCGACGTTAGCGGCGGAGACGGCGCGCATGAGCGCTTCATCGATCGAGGCAAAAACGGGCGCAAAAAGCAGACGGTTATCTCGCCCGCGCTCGCAAATCTCATATGCAACGACGGCGCCCTGCCGACGGCGCCGACCGTCGTAACCCGGCGTTACTCCGGGGACCGAAATCGCTCGCACGCTCAGCTCGTTGCCCACGATGTCTCCGGCGCCCTCGCTTTGGCAAGTTCGATCCAGCGGAACTTCGAGCCAGCGATGCGGAGGTTGTGCGAATGGAGCGAAGGCCGGCTGAGCGGTGGCGATCTCGCGGACGACGGCGCTCGAACGCACGATGAATCCCGTTGCTCCGGCTTGGCGCAACGTCGCTAAGCCGCCGAGATGATCGACGTTCGCGTCGGTCAGCAGCATCCCGAGAATCGGCGTGCCTCGCGCTTGCTGCGGCTGCAGCGGTGCAAACGCCTCGATCTGCGTTGCGATGTCGGGCGAACAGTTGAGCAAGAGCCAGCGCTCTCCGTCGGCGCTAATTGCGAGACCCGACTGCGAGCGGCGCGCTAGGCGGCCGGTACGTGCGGCTCGGCAGTTAGCACAGGCGCAGTTCCATTGCGGCAGGCCGCCCCCGGCAGCGGAGCCGAGAACGCGAACGATCACGCCCGGCGAGCGGCGAGCTCGGTCTCTTCAGCCGCTTCGCGCAGCGCAACGACGACTGGATGGTGGGGGCTTAGCGAGCATGCCGGATCGGTAAGGCCGGCGTCACCGGCGAGCAGAAAGGCTTGACAGCGGCAGCCGCCCCAATCGAGCTCCCGGCGCTCGCACGAACGGCAGGGTTCCGGCATCCAGCCGGTGCCGCGGTAACGGTTGAATGACTCCGAATCGTGCCAGATCTCCGCGAGCGGCCGGTCGCGCACGTTTTCGAAGCGCAGATCGCGTATCGCGGAAGCGGCCGGACACGGCAGGACGTATCCGTTCGGAGTTACCGTCATGAATTGATGCCCCCAGCCATTCATGCACGGCTTTGGAAAGTCGCCGAAATAGTCCGGAAGAACGTAGACGATCTCCATGGCGCCCGCCAGCCGCTCGCGCGCCGCCGCGACGATTTGCTCCCCGCGCCGAACCTGCGCATGCGTCGGCATCAGGCCGGCGCGATTGCGGTACGCCCACCCGTAGAACTGTACGTTCGCCAGCTCCAAACGCGCGACCCCAAGTTGCTCGGCGAGCGCAATTACTTCACCGATCGAGTCGTGATTGAGTCGGTGCAGGACGCAGTTCAACGTGAGCGCGACTTCGTGCCGGCGCACACGCCGCAGCGCGTCGAGCTTCTTTTCATGCGCGGCGGCGCCGGCGATCCGGTCGGCTGCGCCGGCCTCGGGCGCTTGGATGCTTATTTGGACGTGATCGAGGCCGCTACCGAGCAGCTCCTCGAGCAGATCCTCGTCCAAAAACGTTCCTTGCGTGATGAGGTTCGTGTAAAGGCCGCTGCGCGAAGCCTCGTGGACCAACGCTGCCAGATCGCGGCGCAACGTTGGTTCGCCGCCTGAAAAATGCGCCTGCACGACGCCCAGCGCGGCCGCATCGCCTAAAAGCCCACGCCACTGATCTGTCGAGAGCTCGTCACGATACTCTCGCAGATCGACGGGATTATAGCAGTACGGACACTGGAGGTTACAACGATATGTAATCTCGCAGAGCAGCGACAACGGCCTGGGAGTCATTGCAGAATGAAGCCCCGTTGCGCGAGCCGGTCGAAGAGCGCCTCAAAGTCATTGCGCGCACGATCGGCGGTGACGTCGAATCGCTCGACGATTGCGTCGACGATGTCGGTCAGCGTCCGTTTGCCGTCGGCGAGTTCCAATGCGAGGGCCGCTGAAGGGTTCAAGACGAGGGCGCCTTCGGGAATCAGCAGCATAACGCTGCCATCGCGATCGTGGTGAAGTTTTACTCCTTTACCGAGGCGAGGGCGCCGCTGGGAGCTCATTCAAAGACTCCGCAAGCGAGGGCGGTAGCGTCGAGCATGCACCAGAGAACGTCGCATTTAAAGCGCAGTGCGTCGACGCATCGCTGCTCGAGCTCCGGAGTGGTGGCTTCTCGCAAAACCCACTCAAGCGCGGAGTCTGCGTCGCGCCGCGCGAGCGGAATGCGCCGCTTAAAGTAACTCAAGCCGGCGGGATCGATCCAAGGATACTTCTCCACCATCGCCACAACGCGCCGTTCCATTACGGGCGGCCCGAAGAGCTCCGTCAAGGAGGATGCCACCGCTTCGATCCACGGACGCGTTCGCGCGAACTGCACGTACGCGTCGACGGCGAAACGCGTCCCGGCCGCGACGGCGCGCTCGGACCGGACCTCTTCTTCGTCGAGTCCTACCGCCCGCGCGAGCGCAAACCAAGAAGCCGTGCCTCCCATCCCTTCTTCCTCGCCGTCATGGTCGACGATGCGCGCGATCCAGACCCGCCGATGCGCCGCGGACGGCAAATTGGCGAGGATTGCCGCGTCCTTGACCGGGATTTGCTTTTGGTAGTAGTAGCGGTTGGCTACCCACGCTTGAATCTGGGCACGATCCAGCGTCCCGGCGATGAGCCGCCGGTGGAAGGGATGCTTGTCGTGATAACGCTCCTCGCCCACGGCGCGGAGCCGCGCAACGAAGCCGGAGCTTGTCGTTGCGATCGGGCCTTAGGTTCCTAGGTCTTCGGGATGCGAACCGGCCCCGTCAGATAGGCGGTGACCTCGGCTCCTAACGGATGCTCTTGAAAGTCGGGCCGTTCGTAACGCGCACGTTCTCTCTTCATGTGGTATCTTTCGTCAGCTGCTCGCCCCTTAACCTACGTGCGCCCGCTCGAGCAATCGGCCGAAACCGGGAGCGAACGTATGTTTGGACGGGCAAGACGCCGCCGCATCGGCTCGCTCGGTATTCGAATGCGGTCGGCAAGCCGGAGCAAAGCGAGCGTCTTGACGTGCCACCAGGTCATGTCGATCTCGAACCAGCGCAAGCCATGGCGCGCCGAGAACGGGAAGGCGTGATGGTTGTTGTGCCAGCCTTCGCCCCACGAGAGCAGCGCAACCCACCAACAGTTGGTCGATTGATCGGTCGTGCGATACGTTCGGTAGCCAAGCATGTGCGCCGCGCTGTTAACGAGCCACGTCGAATGGTAGCTCACGACGAGCCGAACGAAAACGCCCCAAACAACCCATGCCCAGCCTCCAAGCACGAAGAGTGCCGCCGCGACCACGAGTTGAAGGGGCAGAGCAAGGTACGACAACGCCCGATAGAAAGGCTCGGCGTACAGATCGGGCGCGTAACGTGCGATCTCATCATCGGTGGGATATGCGATGTTGTGCCGGTAGAGCCAATCGACGTGCGCCCACCGGAAGCCGAGCTGGATGCTGTGAGGATCGCCGTCGCGATCGGCATACGCGTGGTGCTTGCGGTGCACCGCAACCCAGCGGATCGGATCTCCCTGCAACGCAAGCGTTCCGAAGAGCGCGAAACAGTATTCGAGCGGTTTGCGCAAACGCAGGCTGCGATGCGTCAGGACTCGGTGATAGCAGAGCGTCACGCCCAAAACGCCGGTGCAATAAGAGACGATCGCAAGCACCGCGAGATCGGAGAGGCGAAAAAACGCCGGAATGAAGGCGCCGAGCGCGCCGATGTGAATTAGCGCGAGGCCTACGCCCGTACCGTATCTGGCAACCCGATTCATTCCGCTCCGTTCGCGCCGCTGCATCGTGAGGATCGCTGCGGTCTTGTCCGAAGGATGAAAAGAGCCTGCCGAAGCAGGCTCCTTCCGGAATGCGACGCCTGGCGGAGCCGGACTAGCGCGCGGGACGGCGAGCCTCGAAGCAGTCGCGGCAGTAAACCGGCTTATCGCCGCGCGGCTGGAAAGGGACCTCCGCGACGCCGCCGCATTGGCTGCAGGTCGCCTTGAACGTTTCGCGCGCCCCGCCGCGGCCGCCGTTAGACCGTCCGGCCTTGCGGGCGGCGCGACAGTCCGTGCATCGGCTCGGCTTGTTGGTAAAGCCTTTCATTGCGAAAAATTGCTGCTCGCCGGCAGTGAACGGGAACGGCCTTCCACAGTCTACGCAGGTGAGCGTTTCGTCTGTATACATACTAAAGAGCGAATCTCCTGATAAGGTTGTTGACTTTGTTCTCCGGATCCGATTCGCTCAGTGCCGTGGAACCGCGCGGGTTCGAAACCTGGGTAACTAGCCTACTATACACCATCGCGCGGCAAGCGTCACGAACGAAAGGACCGACTGCCAAGCCCACCGAACATACGTTCCGAAATCCGTCCGCTGCGGGCGGTGGTGGAACGATTCCTCGACTCCGTTCGAGATTGCATCACCTGGCTAGGGTTTCGCGCTCGGCATGAGGGCGGAACCAGCAACCACCTAGTCGAGAGGAAGAATGGCAACCAAAATTAAGCGCGCCGTGAAAGAGCGGCGCCCCAAGCGCAAGCCGTGCAGTTTTTGCACTGACCGGGCCGTGGCGGTAAGTTACCGTGACGTCGGCCGTTTGAAGAAGTTCGTTTCGGAGCGTGGAAAGATCGTGCCGCGGAGAATATCCGGAAACTGCGCGAAACATCAGCGTATGCTGACGACCGCCGTCAAGCGAGCTCGACTCATCGCATTTCTCCCGTTCGGCTCCGAATAACGTCGTGAAGCTGGTCCTGTTCAGCGACGTCAAAGCGCTTGGCAAACGCGGCGACGTCGTCGAGGTGGCCGATGGCTACGCACGCAATTTCCTGCTTCCGCGCAAGCTGGCAGGCGAAGCGGATAAAGGCGCGCTCGCACAAGTGGACGCTCAACAAAAAGCGCAGGAGCGCCGCGAATCGCAAGAGTTAGCGGATGCGCGCGCCCTGGCGGCGCGTCTCGAATCCGCGCGGTTGGTCGTCAAAGCCAAGGCGGGGGAAAGCGGAAAGCTCTTTGGCGCGGTCACCAACGCCGACGTCGCCGGCGCAATTTCGACCGCACTTTCCGTCGCGGTCGACAAACATAAGATCGAGCTGGGGAGTCAGATCAAAGCCCTTGGCTCGTATCCGGTCGAGGTCAAAGTGCACAAGAGCGTTGTGGCCAAAACCTCCGTCAACGTCATTCGGGCGTAGGTCCGCAGTTCAACTTGCAACAGGTGTACGCGACCCGGTTTCGTCGCAAGTTTGGCGTGGAAGACGAGCTCAGCCGCTACGTCAGCGCGCTCTACGACATGCTCGCTACGGTCCTTGGCCAAGACAAGGTAGTTTTGCGAGCGGGCAAGGTCAACGCGCTGCGGATGATGCGATCGCAGAATCTTCCCGATCGGCTTTGCGGCCTGCAGCGTCTGGTACTCGAGGATCCGACGCTGGAACGCGTCACGACGCGCGCGCAGCAACGCAAAGTGCTGGGCGAGATCGAAGAGGCGATGGCCGACGTGATTGCGCATCGGCACGCCGAAGATGCGATCGAACGGCGCGTCAACGAGAAGATGGCGGAGCGCCACCAGGAATACGTCAAGGACCTCAAGCTCGAAGCCCTCAGAGAGACGAGCGGACCCGAAACGCCCGCTTCGCAGGCGAAGCTCGAGGAGCTGCAGGCGCTCTCGCAGCGGAGCCTCGCGGCCTCGGCGCTTCAGCAGCTTCGTCCCCAGACGCTGCGAGAAGTCATCGGGCAAGAGGCTGCAGTGCAAGCGCTGCTGGCAAAGATGAGCTCTCCCTATCCGCAGCACGCGATCCTGTACGGACCGCCCGGCGTCGGCAAGACCACGGTAGCCCGTCTCGTCTTGGAGGTTGCGAAATCGCGGCCGTATACTCCCTTTGCCAAGGATGCGCCGTTTGTCGAGGCGAGCGGCTCGACCCTGAGGTGGGATCCGCGCGAAACCATTAATCCGCTTTTGGGCAGCGTGCACGATCCGATCTATCAGGGCAGCCGTCGAGAGTTTGCCGATGCCGGCGTGCCGGAGCCCAAACTCGGCTTGGTGACTCGGGCGCACGGCGGCGTTCTTTTCATCGACGAGATCGGCGAGATGGATCCGGCGCTCCAGTCGCGCCTCCTCAAAGTGCTCGAAGATAAGCGCGTGACGTTTGAGTCGTCGTATTACGACGAGAGCGCGCCGAACGTGCCGGAATATGTCAAGCGTCTCTTTCGTGAGGGAGCGCCGGCGGATTTCATCCTGATCGGCGCGACCACCCGAGAGCCCGAAGACATCGATCCGGCAATTCGATCTCGTTGCGCCGAAATTTTCTTTTCGCCGCTGAACCAGCATCAGATTCTCTCGATCGTGCAGGGCGCGGTCAAGCGCCTTGGGGCGCGGACGGCAAAGGGCGTCGCTAAGTTGATCGCGTCATACACGATCGAAGGCCGCAAGGCCGTGCAGATTGTCGCCGATGCCTACGGTCAAGCGCTCTATCGCCTTTATCCAAGCCGGCACGCCGAGAAGACCAAACACCCGTCGATCACCGAGAACGACGTGCGCGCCGTCGTCCAGACCAGCCGTCTGGTGCAGCACACGCTCGTGAAAGGGCGAGCCAGGCGCGAGATCGGCAAGAGCCTGGGATTGGGCGTGCTGCACCACTTAGGCAGCATCATCGAGATTGAAGCAGTCGCCTTTCCCGCAGCGCAAAAGGGCAAAGGGACGATCCGGTTCAACGATACGGCCGGCTCGATGGCAAAGGACTCCGTGTTCAACGCGACCAGCGTGCTGCGCGCGGCGACCGGCGCCGACATCGCCGATTACGATCTCCACATAAACGTCGTCGGCGGAGGCAACATTGACGGACCCTCGGCCGGGCTTGCGATTTTTCTTGCGCTCTATTCGGCCGTCACGCGGACGCCGTTACCGCAGGACGTCGCCGTCACCGGCGAACTCTCCATTGCGGGCAAGGTACGCGCAGTCGGAGGCGTCGTCGAGAAACTCTACGCGGCACGTCAATCCGGAATGCGACGCGTGCTCCTTCCTAAAGAAAATGCGCGTGAAGTCGACGCCGGCTTAGCCGAGCTCGAGGTGGTGCCCGTCGCCAACGTCGAGCAAGTTCTGCGCGATTTGCCGCATAAGCGCCGCCGCTGACCGTTTTACTGTGCCACCACGTGTGGCACATTCTCCCCATAAATTTGGAAGTATGCACAAGGGCCCCACAAGGCGTTCACCGCTGGTTCGCCGGACAGCGGCTCCACGACCATGAGCGCCCAACCTCTTCCGACCTCGATCGACCGCATTCCGCCCAATAACCTCGAGGCCGAGATGGCGGTAATCGGCTCGGTGCTCGTCGATCGCGAGATGGTGGCGGCCGTCGGTGAGATCGTACGGCCGAGCGATTTTTACGCCCACGTCCACGAGACGATCTTCAGCGTCCTGCTCGATCTTTACGAGCGTGGGGAGCCTCTCGACAGGATTTCGGTCGCCGAGGAGCTGCGCCGGCGCGGACTGCTCGAGCGCGTCGGCGGCCTGTCGTACATCGGCATGTTGATGGACACCGTGCAGAGTGCGGCATCGGCGCGCTACTATGCCACGATCGTACGCGAAAAGTCGGTCTTGCGTTCGCTCATCCATGCCGGGACCGAGATCACGCAGCTCGGTTACGAAGGCGAGGAAGACGTGCCGGGCGCGCTGGACCGGTCGGAACAATTAGTCTATGAGATCGGCGAGCGCCGGGGCATTACGGACTTTGTGCCGGTCAACCGCCTGATGAAGGAAGCCTTCGATCACATCGATCGACGTTTTCACCAGCGCGACGATCTAACCGGCTTGACGTCGGGATTTCGCGACATCGACGAGATGACGACGGGTTTTCAGCCGGGCAACTTCGTGATCATCGCAGCACGGCCCGGGATGGGCAAGACCTCCTTTGCGTTGAACATGGCGGTTGCAGCGGCTCGTCTGGAAGACGATCCGATCGTCTTTTTCTCGCTCGAAATGTCGAATAACGAGCTGATCCAGCGCCTGATCTGCTCGGAGGCGCGCATCTCCATGAACGACATGCGGCGCGGCAACATCAAACCCCACCAGTGGGAAGAGATCTCGCGTGCGATGGGCGCGATCAACGACCTTCCGATCTATCTCGATGATCTCGGCGCGCTGACGGTGAGCGACGTACGCAGTCGCTGTCGCCGGCTGAAGTCGACGGTTGGCCTCGCGGCGATCTTCATCGACTATTTGCAGTTAGTGCGCCCCAGCGTTCTAATGCGCAACACCAATCGCAACGAAGAGCTTTCCGAGATCTGTCGCACGCTCAAGGCGACGGCGAAGGATCTGAGCGTGCCGATCATCGCGCTCGCTCAGCTCAATCGCGGTGTCGAGATCCGCAGTGAAAAGCGCCCGATGCTTGCAGATTTGCGCGACTGCCTCGCCGGAGACGCGCTTGTAACCAACGCCGACACCGGTGAAAGGATTCCGGTTTCGGAGATCGTCGGCAAGCGGCTGCGGTTCAACGTATGGTCCGTCGACGAACGCTTGAAGCTCGTACAGCGTCCGGTCGTCGACGCGTGGGCAGTCGGCGAGCGACAAGTCTTTCGCGTCACGACGCGCAGCGGACGCACGATCCGCTGCACCGAGGGTCACCGGTTCTTGACCACCTCAGGGTGGCGGGAGCTCAAAGAGCTGACTTCCGGGGATTCAGTTGCAGGGCCACGACGCGTTCCGGCACCGCGCTGGCACAGCGGCGCGATCTCCGAGGGTAAGGCGCTTTTGCTCGGGTGGCTCATCGGGGACGGTCATCTTGGCGGCAGCGCGGCATTGACAGTTGCAACAATGAAAGAAGCTGAATTTGCGAGTCGGCTTGCACAAATCGAATTTGGGCTGAAGCCGATCATCAAGCCGGAGCACCCGCGCACGACCGCCAAGCGCGTCGTGATGACAACCGGAAGGCTCTGCGGCGCCGGCAAGAATCCGATGACGAGCTGGCTGCGAGAGCTCGGACTCTGGAAGAAAACCGGCTCGCGCAAGTGCATCCCCGACGCAATGTACTCACAGCCGGACGAAGCAGTGGCGGCGTTCCTGCGCGGCTTGTATCATGCCGACGGGAGTCTCGCGCCGTTCCGCCACTCAAGCACCAGGCTCAACGTTCGTCTTACAACGATTAGCGAACCGCTCGCACGCGGCGTACAGCACTTACTCTTGCGCTTTGGCATCAACGCGTTCGTCAAATCCGACACTCGGAACGTCGGAGGCTTTCCCACGAAGACCAAGGCGCTGTGGATTGTCGCTTTTACGGAACGGAGCTCCGTGGCATGCTTCCTGGATCGCATCGGGTTCGTAGGCGAAAAACACGCTAATGCATTGGCAAAGCTCGTTCGGGAGAAACAGAACGATGCCGCCCACTACGACAGGATCCCGATAGAAATAAATGAGCGCGTACGCGATCTGCGTTTAGCTCAACGATTTTCCCATAGGGCTCTAGGTTGGCGCGATCAAGGAAAGCGAATGTCGCGCGCGACGTGTGCGATGCTGGCCGAACGTCTCGATGACGAGGAGCTCAAAGCTTTAGCTTACTCCGATGTTGTTTGGGAAACGATCGGCTCGATCGTCCCGGATGGAACGGAGACCGTTTACGATCTGACGATCGGCAACGTGCACAACTTTTTTGTCGACGGCTTCATCACTCACAACTCCGGGAGCCTGGAGCAGGAAGCCGATGTAGTGGCGTTCCTCTATCGCGACGGCTACTATAACCCCGAAACCTCCGAGCCCGATCTTACCGAGTTCATCATCGCGAAGCATCGCAACGGCCCGACTGGCACGTTGAAAATGCGCTTCCAGCGCGAGTACACGCTCTTCTTACCATACGGAGACGAAACGCACTTCCCGTCTCCCTAAAACTTTCGTGTCATTCTGAGCCGCGCGCAGCGCGCGTGTCGAAGGACCGGCTAGGAACTACGCTCCCGCTTCGTCCTTCGAGACGCGCCCCTTCGACTCGCTGCGCTCGCTCAAGAGCCCTTCTCAGGATGACACCGTTGCGCGCGCCGCTCAGGCCTAAAGAGGTGTTAGCGGCCGGCTTTGCTAAAGGCGTTAACCATGGTTAGCGTTACCTATGGCTAACAAACCGGACTTGCTTGTCGTCGGCTCGGATCGCTCGCCCGCGCGCGCACGTGAGGATTACGTCAAAGCAATCTATCAGCTCAGCGCCGACGGACCGGTAAGAGCGGCGGCCCTGGCGCGCTATCTTAAGGTCAGCCGAGTCTCGGTTAGCAAGGCCAAGCGGTTGCTGGAAGCCGACGGCCTGATCGAGCATGGGCATCTGCCGTCGCAGCCGCTGCGCTTGAGCGGCCGCGGGAAAAGACTCGCCATTGCGATGGTCCGTCGCCATCGCCTGCTTGAAACCTTTCTCCACCAAGCGCTGCACGTTCCACTGCAACGGCTGCATGCGGAGGCCGAGAGAATCGAACACGTGATCTCGGACGATCTTGCGCTGCGAATCGCTGCGTTGCTGCACCATCCGCAACGAGACCCGCACGGCCATCCGATTCCATACGGGAAGAATACACCGACCCTCGAGACGCTGCCGACGCTCGCTACTCTCAACGCGGGGTGCAGCGCGCGAGTTGTGAGCCTCGATGACCGTGACGATGAAGCCGTGGCGGCGCTGGCCTCCGTCGGCATTCTTCCCGGAGTTAGGCTAAGCGTAGAAGGAAGCGACCGCAAGAAGATGTTCGTGCGGCACGGAGGATCGGTTCTCTCGCTGCGCCGGCGCTACGCCGCAATGGTGCGAATTGGAACGTAGCTACGGAGTCGGCGCCAGCAGCCCGCGCGTCGTTGCTGCAGCGTTCGAAGTCTTGGCGGGGAACCGGCGCGGATGGCGCGCGTTGCTGCCTTTCACCGGTCCGGCTTTCGTGGCCTCAGTCGCATACATGGATCCCGGCAATTTCGCCACCAATATCCAAGGCGGCGCAGGATTCGGCTACCGCTTGCTCTGGGTTGTCGTACTTGCAAACCTCATGGCGATGCTTTTTCAGGGACTTTCCGCGAAACTGGGCATCGCGACCGGAAAAAATCTTGCGGAGCTCTCGCGCGAG
>Ga0187783_10002136_pt1 | contig 14715 bp, 8 predicted proteins | sample 1015_SJ02_MP02_2_FD_132471 | JGI IMG/M metagenome (GOLD analysis project Ga0187783, IMG submission 132471) | Tropical peat soil microbial communities from peatlands in Department of Meta, Colombia - 1015_SJ02_MP02_20_MG | ecosystem: Environmental > Terrestrial > Soil > Wetlands > Peat | place... | reverse complement strand
GGTGATTCACGAACTCATGACTGCCACCAAATACTGCGCGCTATCGACTGCCTCCAGTCGTCTCCGGATCTCATGGCGCAGAATGAACGACCGGTTGGAGTTCCAGTGGATAGAAAGCAAAGTCCGAATGCCTGTTCTACCGACCGGCACGGGATTTGGCACAAAGATCCTCAATTCAGGAGTGAAGCCGCTCGGCGGCACGACAAATACCCAATTTATTGCTGACGGCATTCACTACACAATTTCGTTGCCACTCTCGGAGAGACGGCGGAATCGGCCCGCATGACATCAGCCATCTATCAGACCATGACGATCAGGCCAGTTTTCGTTCTGCTTCGACTGCGGTTTCGCGCTTGCCCGCCACAGATGTTGCCGATAGTCGTGGCCCCTGGCCCTAATACGCGCCATGACCTCAACGTCCGGCGGGGTCGGCATGCTCAACCACTTGATTTCGAACGGTAATTGCAAAAAACCGCGGTGCTGCATCGATCGGCCATTGGGCTAATACTGGCCAGCAAGAAAGTTCTATGGCCAAGTCACCGATTGTGGCCCGCTCCGATCGCACCGTTGGCGGCCGCCGCCGGGGCTAGGCGATCGGGCCGGTGCTATCGCGCGAAGCCGAAACTCTCGAGAGCCCTCGCCAGTCGATTGGTCGATGCGCTCTCCAACCCCGCGCCAGAATCCTGACCGGCCGCATCGGACCGTCTTGCAGGTCGCTCAAGGCGCTCCTGCGGAATCGTCTCAACCATTTGCCTTCGCGTCGGCTCAACCAGCATTGCCAGCGCAAGCGCCGCGCAATAGACAACCCCTAATGTCAGCACACAGGCTAAGGCGAAACGAGTGAGGGTTGGCATCCGGCTGGCGCTTGACAAGACTTCGCAATTCAAAAATATAACACCCGCAGCGCCCATCAGGTTCCCTGCCGAGATCGTCCACCGCCATCCGGAGCCCCCTCACATCGCTCCTGTGCAAACGCCGCGGGGACAGCTGTGAGCTGGGCCAGACGACACGGTCCCGCTCAGTCGGTAATTTCGCCCGGAATCCCTTTGCCCCCAATGCAGCATAAAATCGCAATACGACCGGTGACAAAGCACGCTCAAACTCCCTATATTCGCGTGCCAAGGCCGACCCCGGTTACAAATCGCGAAAGCATTCGTTGGAGCTTCAAATGACAATACTCGGCCCACAAAATCCGGGCGGCCAGCGGCGCCGTTTTTCCAGTACTGCTTTCGCGTTACTGACAGCCGGCATCCTGGTCGGCCTCGTTGCCCAGGAAATGCATTCACGCGGTTGGTTCGATCAACCTAGCGAAGCGCTCCAAAAGGCGCGGCAAGCGTCGAAACATGGTGACGATCAAGTAGCGTTCTCGCTATTTGCGCTCCCTGCCAATAAAAACAATCCAGTAGCTGAATATTGGCTGGGAAGTACGACGGAGCTTGGCCTGGCAGGTCCTCGCAACCCGGCGAAGGCGATCGACCTTTACAAGAAGGCTGCCGAGCAGAATGTCGTAATGGCCTCGCTGCGACTCGGCGAGATCTATTTGCATGGCAATCTTGTATTGCCGGATTTTGGCTCGGCGAAAAGCTACCTCCAAAGGGCCCCTTACCAAGGAAGCCCAAGAGCCGCCAAGCTTCTCGGCCAGATGTACGCCTCCGGGCTGGGAACGGCTGTCGATTCTCGGGGGGCTTACGCGCGGTCTGAGGTCGCAACGCGCGAACGCGACGAACCGGCGAAGCGGGAGCGCGATGCCTCACTTCATGCCCTCAAGCCCAGTGATCAACAGGCGGGCCTTACAACGGGGCGTGATATTCTTCAAAAGATCCAGCACCATACGGCGCCCTCTCCAGACCTGTTGCGTGCTACATAGGGAAGCGTGAACTTCGCTTGCAGCTTGGCATTGAGACGATCTGATGAAAGTGCGCGACGTGAAAGAACACTCACCGAGTCGCATGTCCGACTCCGTCCGCAGTATTGTCTACGCTTTGGTTATTGCGGTCATCATCCGAAGTCTACTGTTCCAACCGTTCAACATTCCGTCCGGCTCGATGGAGCCTACTCTGCTGATAGGCGACTATCTATTCGTGTCAAAATTCAGCTACGGCTACACTCACTATTCATTTCCGCTTTCACCTCCAGTATTTTCTGGACGAATTTTTCCATCACAGCCGAACCGCGGCGACATTGTGGTCTTCCGTTTACCTCGCGACGATTCCATTGATTATGTGAAGCGCGTCATCGGCGTGCCCGGCGACAGAATTCAAGTCAAGAATGGTACCGTCCATATCAATGACACGCCGGTTGTCCGTCAACAGATTGCCGACTTCATCGGTGAAGATCCGTGCGGAGGCAGGCGAGACTTCAATTCTGAGGTCCGTGTACGCCAGTGGCAAGAGACGCTCCCCAACGGGGTTTCCTATCACACTCTGCAATGCACAACCTTCGAAGGTTTCCCGGATACAACCAAGGTCTATAAGGTGCCGCCCGGCAATTATTTCATGATGGGCGACAACCGTGAGAATTCCGAAGACAGCAGATTCCCGGATGTCGGCTTTGTACCCTTTGAAAACGTCATAGGACGAGCTCAAATCATCTTTTTCTCGCTCGCCGGCGGGGACCCAGCTTGGCAGATCTGGCGCTGGCCATGGTCCGTTCGCTTAAACCGATTATTCAAGATCGTGCGCTGAACCGTCTATGAGCCTCGTTTGTCGGACGGCTGTGACCAGATTTCGAACGGCAGCCCGCTAAAAGTGGACGTGGCCGGAGTTCTCCCGGGGCAATGGGAAATCAACCAAAGATTTCGCCGAGCGGCGGAACTCGCCCCCGTTCAACCAATTGGTATGGTGAGCAGCATGCTCTGGCTGATGGGTAGCGCTTGCACGATAAAACCGGTTTTGTGGCCGCGTTCCGCCTCCTGGCGGCTGGACTTGATCGATGGACCTCGAGATTGCGGCCAAGCGCCTCGCCGAACTCGGTAACGTGACGCGGTTGGACATCATCCGGTTACTCGTGCGAGCCGACCGCGACGGCCTGATCATTGGTGAAATTCAAAATCGGCTGGGCATACCCGCCTCGACACTCGCCTTCCATCTTCGCGGCCTGGTTGGCGCCGGTCTCATTCATCAGATCCGTGACGGCCGCATGGTCCGCTGTCGGCCCAATATGGCGGCGCTCAATGAAACACTGGCCTTCGTCAGTGAAAGCTGCGGGGTTGGCGTGGGCCCCGAGCACCGTGGGCGGCGGAGAGGTCACATTCCATAGACTGCTCGACGTGACGGAACGCCGCGTCAGTCATAATGTGCTACCAATACGGCCAACGGGCCGGCCGCACGCGCAATAGCGCTCCATCGCCAGCGTTGGCCGGCTGGGATCAGCGCAGGTAGGTCCGGCGGGCGGGCCGCAAAGGAGCACGTCAGTGAACTGGCAGCTTTTCACCGCCTTCCTGCTGATTACGATGGTCCTCATCTTGACGCCGGGGCCGATTGTGACGCTCGTTATTGCCACTGGAGCCAGCAGGGGCGTGCGAGCCGCGCTTGTGACAGTCGCCGGCACATCCAGCGGCAACGCCGCGCTGCTGGCGACCATAGCCTTCGGCCTGGATTGGATTTTAGTCAATGCGCTCTATGTGTTCGAGGTCCTCCGCTGGTGCGGTGCCGCTTATCTCATCTGGCTTGGCGTTAAGGTGTGGCGCGGCGCCGGTCGCAAAGTGACCCCCGTTACAAACCGCCATATCGATTTTTGGCGTGGATTTCTGGTAGCGCTGTCGAATCCGAAAACCATCGCTTTCTTTACGGCCTTTCTTCCGCAGTTCATCGATCCACACCGCTCAGTCGAGTACCAACTTGCCGTCATGTGTGTTGTTTCGGTCGTGCTTGCCGGAGTGATGGATTCCGGCTGGGCGATTGCCGCTGGTCTTGGACGGACTTGGTTCTTGAAACCTTCCCGCACCAGGCTGCTGGGGCGTGTTTCGGGATTGACATTAATAGGTGGCGGCATCTGGTTGTCGTTGTCGCGGCGGACCGCTTAGTGGCAGTCGACAACGCGCGTTGCGATCGGGAACTCGACGCCGATATTAGCCAGACGATGATTCGAGCGGCTCGAAAATTGCGAGATTGTTCACCCCTGATGGCGATCGTGTCACGACGGCGCGGCCGTCGTCGACGAAGATTACTCGGCGGCCATCTCGGCTGGCTCGCTGGGCGCGTGGTCACGGCTTCCACGAAGCCAGAGGCTTAGGCGATCAAGATAAAGGTAAATGATCGGCGTCGTATACAAAGTCAAGAACTGGGAAACGAGCAACCCGCCGACGATCGCAATACCGAGTGGCCGACGAAGCTCCGACCCAGCGCCATAACCAAGTGCGATCGGCAGGCTGCCGAACAGGGCGGCCATCGTCGTCATCATGATCGGACGGAATCGCAACAGGCAGGCTTCGTGGATTGACTCAAGAGGGCTCTTGCCCTCGTTTCGTTCGGCCTCAAGGGCAAAGTCGATCATCATGATGGCATTCTTCTTGACAATGCCAATCAGCAGAATAATCCCGATGAGCGCGATGATACTTAGATCGTAGTGAAACAATATGAGTAGAACGAGCGCGCCGACGCCGGCCGAAGGCAGTGCCGACAATATGGTGATCGGATGGATGTAGCTCTCGTAGAGCATCCCCAACACCACGTACATGACGAAGATGGCCGCGAGAACCAGTAGTGGCGTCGATGTCAACGAAGCCTGAAATGCCTGGGCGGTGCCCTGGAACGTGCCCTGCAGAGTTATCGGAATTCGCATCTCCTGCTCAATCGCCTGGATGCGCTCGACCGCCTGGCCGAGCGAATAACCCGGGGCGACGTTGAACGACAAAGTCACTGACGGAAATTGTCCCTGATGATTGACCGTCAATGGCTCGATCTTGCCGCCAAAATGCGCGATGCTGCTCAGTGGGATGCGAGCCCCCGTAGGACCGGTAACGTAGATACGCGACAGCGCTGTCGCATCTGACTGGAACTGCGGTTCGACCTCGAGAATGATCTTGTACTGATGACTCGAAGTGTAGATCGTCCCAATCTGCCGTTCTCCGAATGCGTCGTAGAGCGTCTGGTCGATCAACGACAATGAAAGGCCAAGGCGTGAGGCGGCGTCGCGATCAACTTCGATGGCGATATGAGGTGAGGAAATCTGCTGGTCCGACGCCACATCCTGCAACTCGGCCATGTGTTGCATGCGGTCCTGGATGATCGGCGCCCAGTGGTTCAGTTCCTCAGTGTCGGTATCGGTCAGCGTGTACTGATACTCGGTCTGGGTCAGGCGGCCCCCGACCGTCACATCCTGCCCGGCCTGCATGTAATACCGCGCGCCGAGAACCTGGGCGACCTTGGGCCGCAAGCGCTGGATCACCTCCTGTGCCGATGCGTCGCGCTCATGTAAAGGCTTGAGCTGAATAAACATGCGAGCAGTATTCTCGCTTGCATTTCCGCCGGTGGCGCCCACAAAGCCGACGACCCCCTGAACCGCAGGATCGGCGACTACAATCCGTGCGAAGTCGTTCTCAATCTTGGCCATAGCCTCGAACGAAATATCTTGGCGCGCCTCTGCCTGGCCAAACAGAAAGCCGGTATCCTGCTCAGGAAAAAAGCCTTTGGGAATGGTGACGTAAAGATAGGCAGTTATGACGATAAGAACCAATGTCGACAACAATGTCAGAAGCTGGTGTCGGAACACCCAGCCAAGTCCTCGGTCGTAACCACGCAACATCCATTCGAAAAACCGCTCGGCTGCCCGGTTCAGCCGCCCCTTCGGGTGCCCGCTTTCCCTGGTCAGGAATAGCGAACACATCACCGGCGTCAGCGTCAGCGAGATGAAGCCCGAGACCAACACCGCCGTTGTTACGGTGACCGCAAACTCTCGAAACAATCTTCCAACGAGGCCCGCCATAAACAACAGAGGGATAAAAACCGCAACAAGCGAGATGGTGATCGAAATGATCGTGAAGCCGATCTGTCCGGCCCCGACAATGGCGGCATCGAGTGGGCGGCGCCCCTGCTCAAGATAACGGACGATGTTCTCGATCATGACGATGGCGTCATCGACCACGAAGCCAACTGCGATCGTCAGTCCCATGAGCGACAGATTATCGAGACTGTAGCCCAGCATATACATGATGCCAAAAGTGGCGACCAGCGACAGCGGCACCACCACGCTGGGGATAATGGTCGCCCACGCATTGCGCAAGAATATGAAAATGACGAGAACTACGAGGCCAATGGTGAGTATAAGGGTCAGCTGAACGTCATTGACGGAGTCGCGAATATTTCTGGAGCGATCCGACATCAGGTCGACATGAATTGAGGGGGGGATCGATGCCAGCAATAGCGGCATCATTGATTTGATCTGATCGACAACAGCTATCGTGTTGGCACCTGCCTGACGGCGGACCAAAAGCAGTTCCGCCGGCTTGCCGTTGTACCACGCCCCGGTTCTGGGCAGCTGCGATGAGTCGATCACCTGACCCACGTCTTTAAGACGCACTGGCGCGCCATTGCGATAGGCGACGATGACGTTGGTGAACTCCTTGGCATTAAAAAGCTGGTCATTGGTGTCAAGTGTAAAGCTCTGATGCCCGCCTTCGAGGTTGCCTTTTGGTTCGTCGAGGCTCGCAGCATTAAGCGCGTTGTGCACATCCTCAAGGCCGATCCCGCGCGAAGCCAACGCCAACGGATTGACCTGGACGTGCACGGCATATTGTTGCTGGCCGGCAATGTCGACCTCCGAGACACCGCTGACGGTCGACAGCTTTTGCGCCAAGATCGTGTAGGCGTAGTCGTCGACCCGATACAGCGGCAGCGCGTCGGAGTAGACGGCGTAGATCAGGATCGCCCGATCAGCCGGATTGGTCTTCTTATAGGTCGGAGGGTTCGGTAAGTCCTTGGGTAGAAGACCACTGGCGGCGTTGATTGCGGTCTGCACATCCCCAGCAGCGCCGTCAATGTTGCGGTTCAGGTCGAACTGCAACGTGATCGTGGTGGTGCCAAGCCCGCTCGTCGAGGTCATCTGGGCAAGGCCAGGAATGGCCGCAAACTGCTGCTCGAGGGGAGTCGCAACCGACGAGGCCATCGTGTCTGGACTCGCGCCCGGCAGTTGCGCGGTCACAGTGATAGTCGGAAAGTCCACGGTCGGGAGTGCCGAAACCGGCAACAGTTCATAGGTTGCCAAACCAAATACCAGTATCGCCGCCATCAGCAGCGAGGTGGCAATCGGTCTGCGGATGAAGGTCTCGGAAACGTTCATCGGACCGGCTACCGCGACGCAGTCGCCTGCTGAGGGCCGACTCGCACCTTCGCACCGTTGATCAGCCGATATTGTCCGTCAACAACCACGTGATCACCCGCAACGACACCTTTGGAAACAACAGCCAAACCATCCTGGGTCGCGGCAATCTCGACGTCGTGCCGCTCGACCGTGTTATCTGGCCTTATGACATACACATAACTGCCATTCGGTCCCTGCATGACGGATTGTTCGGGCACCGTTGTTACATCCTTGCGCGTCGAGGTAACCAAACGCATGCTGACGAACTCACCGGGCCACAAGCGTTCGTCGCCATTCTCGAATGTGGCTTTGAGGTGGATTGTTGCAGTCGCGACATCCACCTGATTATCAACCAGCGTCAACTTGCCCTCAGCCAGTATCGTACGATCATCTCCCGCGTAGGCGATGGCCTTGAGATCCCCGTTGGCCTGATTCTGGCGGATGTCATCAAGCGAGGCCTGAGGCACCGTGAAGCTGACGAATATAGGCTTGAGCTGCGCGATGACGACAAGACTGGTCTCCGGGCTGCTTTGCACATAATTGCCGATATCAACCAACCTCGCGCCGGTGCGACCGGCTATTGGAGAGCGGATCAACGCGTAGCCCAAGTTGAGCTGGGCATTATCAATCTGTGCTTGGTCGGCATTCACCGAAGCCTCCAAAGCCCCGACGGAGGCGGTTTGTTGATCGAACACCTGCCGTGTTTCCCATCCCTGGGGCACCAACTTAGCGGAGCGTTCAAGGTCCAGCCGTGCACTTTTAAGTTGCGCCTCATCCTTGCGCTTGTTGGCCTGCGACTGCTCGAGCGCCGCTTGATAGGGCCGCGGATCGATCTGGAACAGCGGGTCCCCGGCCTTCACCTCCTGCCCCTCGGTGAAGAGAACTTGAGTTATCTGGCCGCTCACCTGGGTCTTGACCGACACCATATTGTAGGCCTGGACGGTTCCAAGACCCCGAACGAAGACCGGAATATTGTCGGTTTGCGCAATACCCTCCGTGATCGGAATCGTCGGCGCCGCCGCCGCTACGGGACGTGTGCGCGTAGATTGCCACGCCGCAAACCCGCCCGCTACGACGAACGCAGTTACGGCGGTGAGGACAAGCTTCTTCATGCCGTTATTGCCCCGCTGCCTTGCCGCTTAAGCTCGAAAAACCGCATCAGGATTCAACACCGAATCCAGAGCGAGGTTTCGGGTCGATTTTGGGAGGCGCTGCCCGTAGCGCCCGAAGACGCAGAATAAACGGTCTTCTCTTCGATCTTCTTGCTGAGCACCTGCTGCGGCTGCGGCATTGATCCAGCTTAACTTACGCAACTCTGGTTTACATAACATTGGCGACCCAGTCGATATTCCATCGGCATCATTGCAAATTATTCATGAGGCTCGCTCCGCGCGAATCGGGCGGCAGTCGTCCGCTCCGCGGCCGGGAGACCCCGGTGTCAACCAACGCGACGAGCATAAACGCCATTTGCATGGAAGCCATATCACGAACCGTGGAAGTCGGCCTCAATCGGCTCGTACCAGGATTGGCGGGAAAAATTAGGGCTTTAGCGCCTTTGGTCTCTTCCTCGAGCCGACCCTCATCGAGTTGCCCGCTCTCCGGACCCCCACCTGACGAGACGATGGCGGCCGATGGCCAATCGGTCGCAGCCCCTTTTTCGACCCCGCGCAAGCGGCGGTTTGGAAAGGCGGTGGATTGGCGTTGCACTCAAGTCCGGATTGATCCGGGATAAGTCCGCAATCCCCACCACCGCTTGAAATAGCCCAGTCGGCGGCGCAAGTTCGCGCCCAAAAGGCAGGCCAGACTGGCCGACAGGGGGATGCTGGAACCCCTCCCGGGGGAGCCACTTATCGAATGCGGCACTTGCGGCCGGCGCAAGCTTGCGCAACATGGTGGCGGGGGCGACGTGGAACCGCCATTGGCGACGGGTGGTGACATGGACGGCAGGGCATGAACGAGCGGGTTGATATCGACGAACGGCACCCCGCGACGGAATCCGATCACGGTGAAACGGCCCGGGCGCCGAAGAAGGCACGGCGACGCCCGCGGTTCGTGCTGGGGTCGATATTGGCGATCGCGCTGATTTTCGGCACCTACGAACTCCTTACCCGGGTTATCTTCCCGCGCAAATCCGCTCCTCCACCGAGTGCGTCTCAGCCGGTCGGCGAAGCCACCATTGGCAAAGGCGATATCAACATCTACGTCAACGCGCTCGGCACGGTAACGCCGCTCGCGACCGTTACGGTCAAGACGCAGATCAATGGGCAACTGATCGAAGTCGGTTTCAAGGAAGGTCAGTTGCTCAAGAAGGGTGATTTTCTCGCCCAGATCGACCCGCGTCCGTACCAGGCGGCTCTGGCGCAGGCCGAAGGTTCGCTGGTTCACGATCAAGGTTTTCTTGATCAGGCCAATATGGACCTAAAGCGCTATCAAGATCTGATTAAAACTCAAGCCATTCCACGCCAGCAAGCCGAGGACCAAGTTTACACGGTGAAGCAATACGAGGGATCGGTCAAGACTGACCAAGCCCAGATCGATACTCAGAAATTGAATCTTATCTACTGCCATATCGTGTCGCCAGTTGAAGGTCGCGTGGGCCTTCGGCTGGTCGACCCCGGCAATTTTGTGCAGACCACCGACGCAACAGGAATTGCGGTGGTGACTCAGCTGCAACCGATTTCAGTGATCTTCTCAGTACCTGAGGATGATCTTCCTCAGATCACGTCGGAACTGAACACAGGCGCTACGCTGCAGGTTACCGCCTTCGATCGTGCCAACGTTAAGCAGCTCGCGATCGGAAAACTTAGCACGTTGGATAACCAAATCGACACCACTACCGGCACCCTGAGAATCCGCGCTGAATTCGACAACAAGGAAAACCAACTCTTTCCGAACCAGTTCGTCAACGCCAGGCTACGGGTAAAAACGCTGCAAGATGTCGTGGTTGTGCCGACGGCGGCGATCCAGCGAGGGGAGCCTGGGACTTACGTGTACTTGATCGACAAGGACAACACCGTCTCGGTTCACCCAATCAAACTTGGGCCGGCGGATGGCGAGAACACCGCCGTCGACTCCGGTCTATCGGCTGGCGATCGTGTCGTGATCGATGGGGCCGATCGACTGCGTGATGGATCCCGCGTGACAGTTCCGTCCGCGGCTGGTGCCCAGAACGGAACCGGAGCGCGGCCCGCAGGGTCAGCCCCTAATCATTGACCGGTAGGGCTGCGAGATCTGCCAGGAAAACACCGCCGCGATTGACGCTGCGAGTTCGCCACAGGAACTGGCTCGATGAATCCCTCGGAACTATTCGTCCTTCGGCCGGTAGCAACCACGCTTCTGATGGCGGCCATCCTGTTGAGCGGGATCGTCGCATATCGCTTCCTGCCGCTCTCCGCCCTTCCAGAAATCGACTACCCGACGATCCAGGTTCAGACCTTCTATCCGGGTGCCAGCCCGGAAGTGATGACGTCCTCGGTCACGGCGCCCTTGGAAAGACAATTGGGTCAGATGCCGGGCCTGGACCAGATGACATCCAACAGTTCTGCTGGTGCGTCGGTTATCACGCTGCGCTTCTCATTAACCATTTCGCTTGACGTCGCCGAGCAGGAGGTCCAGGCCTCAATCAATGCGGCTGGCAATCTCTTGCCGAGCAACCTGCCCGCGCCGCCGATCTATGCCAAGGTCAACCCGGCCGATGCCCCCATCCTGACGCTCGCGGTCAGTTCAAAATCCTTACCACTTACTCAATTGGAGGATCTGAGCGAGACGCGGCTTGTCCAAAGGATTTCTGAACAGCCGGGCGTCGGCTTGGTCAGCGTCGCCGGGGGCGCCCGACCGGCCGTGCAGGTCCGCTTCAATCCGCAGTCGCTCGCCGCTTATGGACTAAACATCGACGATTTGCGCACGACAATCGGCAACGCCAGCGTCAACTCGCCTAAAGGCAACTTCGACGGCCCAACTCAGTCCTCTACCATCAACGCCAATGATCAATTGACTGATGCCGGGCAGTACCGCAACCTGGTGATCGCTTATCGCAACGGCAGTCCCGTCCGGCTGTCCGACGTCGCCACCGTGATCAGCGGGCCGGAAAATACTGAGCTGGCCGCGTGGGCCAATGTCACCCCGGCCATCATCCTTAACATTCAGCGTCAGCCAGGCGCGAATGTCATTCAGGTCGTCGACACCATCAAGGCCTTGCTGCCGCGCATCGAACGAGGCCTGCCGTCCGCAGTAGACATCGCGATTATCGGTGACCGCACGACCACTATCCGTGCCTCAGTCGCCGATGTCGAGTTTGAGTTGGCTCTCGCCATCGTTCTGGTGGTCCTGGTGATCTTCGTGTTCTTGCGCAATCTGCCGGCCACGATCGTACCCAGTCTGTCAGTACCAGTGTCGTTGGTTGGGACCCTTGGGGTAATGTATCTCTTGGGGTTTAGTCTCGACAATCTTTCCTTGATGGCGCTCACGATTTCCACGGGCTTCGTGGTAGACGACGCAATTGTGATGATCGAGAACATCGCCCGCTTCGTGGAGGCCGGCGAAGATCCGCTCCAAGCGGCGTTGCGCGGTTCCGGGCAGATCGCATTCACCATCATTTCCCTCACAGTTTCGTTGATTGCCGTATTGATACCTCTACTGTTCATGGCCGACGTGGTCGGCCGTCTGTTTCACGAATTCGCCGTCACGCTGGCAGTCACCATTGTCATCTCGGCAATCGTGTCGCTGACGCTTGTTCCGATGATGTGCGCGAGGTTGATCCGGCACCGGCCGGACTCTGCACGCACTCGCTTCGATCTCATGGCCGAAAATGCTCTCGAGTGGGTCATCTCTCATTACGGACGGGCGCTCAACGTGGTGTTGGACCACCAACCGTTGACGTTGCTGGTCGCTGTCGCGACCCTGGTCGCCACAGTGCTGCTCTACATGCAGATCCCCAAGGGATTTTTTCCAGTCCAGGACACCGGGATGATCCAGGCCATCTCCGAAGGCCCGCAGACCATCTCTTTCGACGCCATGGCGCGCCTTCAGAATCAGCTCGCGGAGGCAATCCTCAAGGATCCGGATGTGGACAGCTTGAGTTCCTTCATCGGCGTCGACGGAACAAATGTCACACCCAACAGTGGCCGATTTCTGATCAACCTGAAGCCTCATGACGAGCGTAATCTCACTGCAAGCGACATTATCCGGCGATTGCAGCGAGAGGTTTCAGGCGTTGCCGGTGTCAATCTTTACATGCAGCCCGTCCAGGATTTAACGGTCGATTCCACGGTCAGCCGCGCGCAGTATCATTTTGTTCTGGAGAATGTCGACCCATCGACATTTACCACCTGGGTGCCGCGTTTGATCCAACGATTGAGTGAAAGGCCGGAACTCACCGACGTGGCGAGCGACATGCAACAACAGGGATCCGCCGTCGATCTGGTGATCGATCGGGCCACAGCGGGTCGGTTCGGCATTACGCCCGCTACGGTGGACAACGCTCTCTATGATGCATTTGGGCAGCGCATTATCTCGACCATCTATACTCAATCCAATCAGTATCGAGTTATCATGAAGATCGAGCAGAGCTTCCAACAGCTGCAGACCGCTCTGTCCGCCATTTACTTACCGTCGTCACTGTCCTCGACCAATGGTCAGGTGCCGCTTTCAGCTATCGTTCACGTCGAGCAACGGCCCGGACCTCTCGTATTGACTCATCTTGGCCAATTTCCCGCCACCACCATATCATTCAACTTGGCTCCCGGCGCCTCCCTCAAGGAGGCCGTGGATGCGGTCACCGCGACGGAAAAGGAGATCGGCCTTCCGGAGAGCTTCACCACAGCGATGCAGGGGAGTGCTGCGGCATTCCAAGCATCAACAACCAACGAGTTGCTTCTGATCATTGCGGCTATCGTCACGATGTATATCGTACTGGGTGTCCTCTACGAAAGTTTTATCCATCCAATTACCATCCTCTCTACATTGCCCTCGGCCGGAGCGGGAGGATTACTGTCACTGATGATGGCGGGAGACGACCTCGACGTGATCGCCATCATTGGCATTATCCTCCTGATCGGCATCGTCAAGAAGAACGGAATTCTAATGGTCGATTTTGCGCTTGCTGCCGAGCGCAACGAGGGACAAAGGCCGCGTGATGCAATTTATCAGGCTTGTTTGCTGCGATTTCGGCCGATCCTGATGACGACGATGGCGGCCGTGCTCGGCGCATTGCCGTTGATGATCGGTACCGGAACGGGCTCCGAGTTGCGTCGTCCGTTAGGCCTCACTATCGTCGGCGGGCTGCTTGTGAGCCAGTTGCTGACGCTTTTCACGACACCAGTCATTTATCTATTCTTCGACCGTCTTGCGACTCGGCTGAGGGGAGAGCAGCCGCAAACCCGGCCGGCGACCGGTGGAGCCGGCGGATGAACCCGTCGGCCCTCTTCATTTCCCGACCGGTGGCGACCACGCTTTTGACCGCTGCGATCGCCATTGCCGGGATCTTGGCCTTCTTCAAATTGCCAGTCTCACCGTTGCCGCAGGTCGACTTTCCCACCATCGCGGTCATCGCCCAACTTCCCGGTGGAAGCCCGGACACTTTGGCGACCAGCGTGGCCGAACCGCTCGAACGCCACCTCGGGCAGATCGCCGACGTCACCGAAATGACCTCACTGAGCGGGGTCGGCCAGACACGCATCACGCTGCAATTCGGTCTTGATCGCGACATCGACGGCGCGGCTCGCGATGTTCAGGCCGCAATCAATGCAGCTCGCGCTGACCTTCCGAGCAGCCTCAGGAGCAATCCGACCTACCGGAAAGTCAATCCCGCCGACGCCCCCATATTGATCCTGACGTTGACCTCCAAGACATTGACGCGCGGTCAACTCTATGACGCTGCCAGCAACGTGCTGCAGCAACGACTTTCCCAGGTGGAGGGCATCGGCCAAGTCATCATCGGCGGCTCGGCGTTACCGGCCGTGCGCGTCGAACTTAATCCCCAAGCCCTGTTCAAATACGGCATCGGCCTTGAAGACGTGCGGGCGGCGTTGGCATCGGCCAATGCGAACAGTCCAAAGGGCGCCATCCAGGAGGGCGACCATCGTTTGCAGGTTTACACCAACGACCAGGCAAGCCGCGCCGCTGACTACCGGCCGCTGGTCGTTGCGTATCGCAACGGCGCCGCTGTCCAGCTGTCCGATCTGGCCGACGTGCAGGATTCCGTGGAGGACCTTCGTAACGAGGGCTTGGCCAACGGCAAGCCTTCCGTACTGGTCATTCTGTTTCGGCAGCCCGGTGCCAATATCATCGAGACGGTCGATCGGGTTAAGGCTGAGTTGCCCCATTTGGAAGCCTCGATGCCGACCGACGTGAATGTCGGCACTGCGGTCGATCGCACGACCACCATCCGAGCGTCGTTGCGCGATACCGAGTTGACCC
>Ga0187783_10002135_pt1 | contig 14717 bp, 10 predicted proteins | sample 1015_SJ02_MP02_2_FD_132471 | JGI IMG/M metagenome (GOLD analysis project Ga0187783, IMG submission 132471) | Tropical peat soil microbial communities from peatlands in Department of Meta, Colombia - 1015_SJ02_MP02_20_MG | ecosystem: Environmental > Terrestrial > Soil > Wetlands > Peat | place... | reverse complement strand
CGAGCAGTGGCAGGGCTTCGTGCCGTTCAACGACATGCCGCACAGCGTCAATCCCGCCCAGGGTTACCTGGACAACTGGAACACCAAGCCATCGCAGGCTGCGTTCTACCAGCAGAACGAGGGCGACGAGTACTGGGGCACGATCTTCAGGTCGACACTGATCAGCCAGCTCGCGCGATCGAGCACTCACATTACGCTGCGCTACCTGGAGGGGATCGAGCACGCGATCGGCACGATCGACAACCAGGACAACACCAGGCCGGCCGCGCCGTACTTCATCCCGTATCTCGTCAGCGCCTACGAGCAGCTACGCGCCGCGGGCAGCCCGCTGACCAGTCCGGAGGCTCACCCTGACCTCGCCAGGGCGATCAGCGTGCTGCGGCGGTGGAATGACGTCAGCACCCTCGGCAGCCCGGCGATGTCCATCTTCATGAACTTCCTCGAGGCCTACGAGCGGAACGTGTTCGAGGGCGGCGTCTTCCCCGGCGAGCAGTACACCGGAGCGGTCAATTTCAGCGACTCGTCGCTGCCTGGCGACCTTGGCACCTACGGCGGCCTCGGCGGCATGGGCACCTACAACCTGCTGTATCACATCCTCGCGCACACGCGCGGTCTTGATCCGTGCGGGACGCTGTGCTTCCGCGGCGACTATTTCGCCGGGCACCGCGACCAGCTGCTGGTTGAGAGCCTGAACGACGCGATCACGATCCTGTCAGGGACTGGCACCCAGCTCGGCCAGGACGTGCCCGGGTTCGGCACCGCCGACATCGCCATGTGGGGCTACCGGCCGGCGCAGGACCAGGACTGGGACAGCCTGGACCCGCTAGCGGCGGGAGTGGTCACCCACTGCGGGACCTCTGCCAGCCAGAACCGCAGCACGTTCATGATGGCGGTGGACGTTGGGCCGCAGGTAGTGGTGGGACGCGACGAGCTGCCGCCGGGCGAGAGCGGCTTCATCTCCGCGGACGGCGTGCCGAGCCCCCACCTGTGCGACCAGGTAAGCCTGTTCAATGACTTCAGGTACAAGGCCATGCCGCCGGCCTGACGTCAGCCGTGCTCACCCGGCCAGCTGTGCGCCCAGGAGCTTGATAGCGCTTGCGAGGTCCCGGCGCAGCGCCGCCTGGCTCACCCCGGCTGCTGCTGCTGCCTGCCGTTCCGGCAGATCCAGGTATCTCGTCAGCACGATGGCCTCGCGCTCCGCCGGGCGCAGTGTCAGCAGCCCGACTACCACCGGCAGGGCGGCGAACCTGCCCGCAGCCAGCTGGCAGCCCGGATCGCCAGGGCAGTCGGCGTGTCCTGGCGCGGCCTCGCCGGCGCTCGGCTGCTCGCAGGCCGCGGTTCGGGAGCCGCCCGCGGCTTGACGTGACCGCATCACTACCTGCCGCCGCAGGTAGGACACGGCGCGATCGCCGGCCTCGGCGAGGCCGGCCGAGCAGAGCGCGACGAACGAGTCGACGGCCAGGTCGTCAGCGCTTCCCGGGTCCCCGGTGAGCAGCGCGGCCAGCCGGACGAGCGACCGGTAGTGGTTGATGTACAGCCTGGCCAGGGCCTGGCAGGCGGTCGGCTCCGCGTCATCGTGAGCGGTTTCCGGCAAGGCCCCCCTCCCGGGACGATGCCACGAAGCGACGCTGTCCGGCGGCAGGTCGTCATCGCCATCGGGCCTCTGGGTGTCGCTCATGGGGACTCCGAGGATCCGGGCTCTGCCGACCTGCGCCGCCTGCCAGGCGGTCCTGATGCCGATGCGGAATGTGAACAGGACGTCCGTAGTCTAGGAAGAAACAGGAAGATTTGTCAACTAGATGGCACCACAGTACGCATAAAAAAGAAGATAGGATCAGCAGCGCGGTGGTGGCTGAAGCGGATGCAAACCAGTGTTCGCCGGGTTCCGCGTTGCCGGAGGTAGACTCTTCCATCCTGCTCGGGGAGGATGCGCCATGGCGAGTGAAGACTGGCGGCGGCTCGCCGACTACGTCGTGTCCCGCCGGGTCGAACTCGGCATGCGGGATCGCCGCGCGCTGGCAGCCGCCACCGGAGTCACCGACAGGACGCTGGGCAAGCTGGAGAACGGCCATCGGGTATCGGCGAGCACGCTCGGCGTCATCGACAATCGCCTGGGCTGGATCCCCGGCTCGTGCCGCCGCATCCTGGCTGGCGGGGAGCCCGAGATGATCGGCGCCGCGCGCGACGACGGGGCTGACTACGACGATCCCACTCTCCGGCATCTGGCCAGCACGCCGGGCTTGCCGCCGGACGTCGTTCGCGGGCTGATCGCGCTAGCCAGGAACTGGCGCGAGGTCTCGCAGGATGGCGACGAGGAGATCAGGCGGCGCGCCTGACAATGGCCGCGGCCGGCGCCGGCATCCCTGACTGACCTAGAGGCAGACGGTAACCCCGAGCACCGTGATGCAGGTGTCGCCGTTGTGCGAAGCCGTCGGCGACGGCTGGGGCGACGGGCTTGCCTGTGTGGTCACAGGCGAGGTGCTCTCCGACGGACCGGGCGCTGGCGTGGTCGCGTGCCCGGTAGCCGGGGTGGTGCTGTGGCCGGACGCCGCTGACTCGCCTTGCTCGTGCGTGCCTGTCGTCGGGTGCGTTCCGGCTGCCTGCCCGCGCTGGTGGGTCCGCGGGCTGCCGGTCGAGGACCCACTCGCGCTGCCCTGGCGGGGCGCGACCGCAGCGGGCGCTGGCAGCTGGCCTGCGCTGACGTGGCCGTGCTGCGGGAGCGCCACCACGGCTACCGCGGCGCCAGTTACCGCGATCGTCGCGGTCGCGGTCGCCGCAGCGGCCACCGGGTGCAGGCGCAGCACATAGCTGGCCCGGCCTACCCAGCCGCGCCAGCCGGCCAGCGCCACCGCTACTGGCAGCGGGACAAGGGCGCCGCGCCAGCCCGCCCGCCGGCTCGCGCGCAGGGCCACCCGGACCGCCGCGCGCTGACGGTCAGGCGGCAGCGCCCGGGACACGAAGACCTCGAGGTTGCCGTCCGGGCCCTGGCGGGCGAACGCGCTGAGCCCGGCCGGCAATGTCACGTGGCTGACGCGTATCACTGCGTTGCCTCGTGCTCACCGGCGATCTGCCAGATCGCGTTCCACCACTGACGCGGGTCTCCCTCGCCGCCGATGACCGCGATGACCTCGCCGTCCGGAACGTCGAGCAGGACAGGGAAGTCCTCAGCGTGCACTTCGCGCGCGGCAGCCACGAGCCCGGGCGGCATCGGGCCAGACGGGACCGAGTCTCCCGGCCCCGCACCGGCCGCCGCGGCGATCATCTCGAATCGCTCCAGGCGCCTTCGCAGCATGGCCTGGTCAGCCTGGGCACTGGCTAGCGCGTCCTCTAGCCGCTGAAGGCGGCGCCTTCCCCGCCACATGGCCCATCGCACCTCCTACCACCCGTAGCCGCCGCGAGACTACCAAAGTGCTACCCGCTTAAGTGCCCCTACCATAATTCGTAAACCTCATCTTCGGTGGCGGTCCCGGCCAGGACGGACCCGCGCGGAGGCCGTACCGACCATTGCGCAAATAGTGCAATCATCGTGCCGAAGAGCGCTGCACAGGCTGACGCCTTGTACTCCGTTCCGTGCGCAAGTCCGGTCGGCTTTCAAGGCAGTGGGCCCGGGATCTGGGTCATCGGATACGGCTCCGCTGGGAGTCCGTATGGCTTCATGACAGCGGGCGAGGCCACGCTGCTGCGGTCTAGCTATCGCGTCCGCCTGGTCAGGCACGTCAACGGGATGAGCGTCTTCCTGTTCAGTCGCCGGGACTGAGCCTGCTAGCTGACTGGCCGCGCCGGTCATCGCGGCGGTTTGGCTGGCGCCGTTACGGGCTTCGGGCCAGCCGCGTCAGCGACAGGACGAATATCGACGACAGGAGCCAGCCGAGCATCGTCGCCAGGTTGAGCCACCACATCACGACCTCGCCCCACGGCGCATGCGGGTCTGCGTACCAGGTCGTGCGCTGGTCCAGCGAGATCAGCGGAATCACCGTGTCGATCGCGTAGAGCACGGGGCTGAAGCACCGGACCTGGCCGTCGCCGCACGCATCGGGGCGCGCAGGCCCATTGCCGGCTGCGCCAGCCGATGCCGGGCCGCCCGACGGCGATAGCGGGCCGGCAGTGCTGAAGACAACCCCGTTTCCGTTATTTGCCCGCAGCGTTGCCTGGGCTGCCGGTATCTCCAGGGAGCCAACGACCAGAACGAGCAGGACCGCCAGGAACCACAACACGCGAGACGGGCGGTAGCCGTAGCCGACGGCCGAGTAGGCGACATCCAGCGCGCGCGTAAGCCACGATGCGCCGGCGTGGTTGACCCGGTTCGCATGCCGGCGCTCGGCGATGAGGATCCGCTCGGCTTCGTCGGTGTATCCGTGCTGCCGGAAGACTCGCGCGGCCTGCTCGTATGGCCCTGACTCGAATTCCGTCTGGCGGCCGAGCCACGCGCACCTGGCGGCCTGATCCCACACGCGCCGCGGCGGCGCGCCCTGCGGATTCTCGAAGCGCTCGTAGGTCAGCCCGGCGATCGTGAAATGATCCGGCCAGTTCTGCGGGTCGTCAGCGAGGTGAGTCGTCGTCGTGTCGGAGAAGTCCGCGCTCGGCGTGACGGCCTTCCAGCCCAGGTCAATGCCACCGCGAACGGTCGCGGACCTGGCCTCCAGAGCATGCCCGCGCGGATTGCCTGGTGCTGGGCCAGGGCAGGTGAACACGCCGCCGGTGAGCTGGAGCCGGCCCTCGATCGTGCTGCGGCTGATGGTGACGAGGCCGACGGCGGTGAACTCGTCGTCGAGCCGGACGGAACCCTTGATGACCGCCTGGCTGAAGCGAATCGCATAACCGCCCGGATTGTGCAGCCGCGCGCCGGCGGCTGACACGCTGCCGAGCGTCGCGCCCTGGAAGTTGACGCGCCCGCCGCTGGTCCGCAGCCCGGTCAGGTAGACGTCGCCGTCCACGGTCATGGCGCTGCCGCCCACGATCGACAGGTTCTCCGGGTCGCTCAGCATCCCGTGCAGTGCCAGCGTGCCGTGGATGACGGCGCCGGACATCCGCAGCGTGCCCTCGACCGTAGCTTTCGGATCGAGGCGCACTAGGGCTCGCACCGCCGCGTTGGTGAGGTCCAGCGCGGTCAGGCCCGGTGCGTGCAGCGCGCAGTCAGCCCCGATGGACAGGCTGCTCATGTCGCTCATGGACAGGTCGATGCGCCCGGTCACCTCGCAGCCCTCGGCGAAATTTACCTCGGCGCCAACCGAGAGCCTGGGCGCGTCAATCGCGTTGCCGGCGGCGGTGGACCGTGCGTAGATGCTGCCTTTCGGCGCTCCGGCGGCTGCCCTGAAGGTCGCGTTGCGGATGACGACGCGGCCGTCAATGCGGGCGCTGCCGGCGTCGAACCGGCCGTCGATCACGGGCCTGCGGTCATCTGGGTCCTCGGTCAGGAACAGGCTGCCGCCAATGACCGCGTCCCCGAGATCAACTGCCGCGCCGTCGGCCGCCTGGAGATGGGCCCCGTCCACGTCAACGGAGCCGTCGATGCGGGCGCCGATCATCCTGATCTCGCCGCGCGCGCTGAAGCCGTGGATGAACCGCACTGTACCGCCCACGTGCATCCGGTCGGCTTGCAGGCACCGGCCGCCCAGTCCGTCGAATGCCGAGTCGATGCCCAGCAGCCGGCCGCCGATCTCGGATTCGCAGAGCCAGATTGCTGACGACTTCGAGGTGCTCGCGCTCGTCCAGCAGGCACCGGCCACGGTCGATCTCGACAAGTCCAGGTCACGGCGCAGCCGCAGCCCGTTGCCCAGCAGGCCAGGCAGTCGCGGGCATCCGGTCAGCGCCAGCTCGAAGAGCTCAGCGCCCTCGACCGCCAGCGGGAACTCGAACTCGCAGCTCTCGAAGCGCAACGGGAACGGGACAGTGAGGCCGCCCAGATCCAGGCGGCCAGCGACCACCACATTGCCGAGCCGAAGGCCGCGCGGGTCAACCTGCCCGGCAAGCTCGTGGCAGCACCGGCGCAGCACGGCAGCCTGCACGACCTGCCGTGCCCCGCGAGCGCCTCCGTTGAGAACCGACCCGGCCATCGCGGCCGCCAGGACATCAGCCTCGTCGATCTCCGTCATAGCACGAATCACCGCAGACTCTGGCCAGCTCTCCCAGAGCATTCATAACGCCCGCGCGCCGATCAGCCAAGCCAGTTAAGCCCGGCAAATCGGACAAACCCATTTTCTATAAATCCTACTGTGTAGCTTCAGCGGTGCTATAGCCCCGCTAGCGCTACACAGAATAATCGGTCGGATTAGTCGGATTGGTGGTTTGGCATGATATGGGCTAGCGTTTTGCCGCCGATGGAGCAGCGGAGGCTGCGGACTGTGCCGAAGTTAGTCGACAGCGGGGTTGGTGCGGCTACCGGTACCAGTGGGGCTGGTCGGCTGGCGCGCACAGGCTGCGGGTGATGTCGGAATGACGCCTTTTAGTCTGGGCAAACCGGAGATTATTGCGGAACCAGTGAACTCCGCCCTAACGGCCGGCCCGGACGCGCGCCCCGAACGCCGGCCGGCAAGCATGCCCGGATGGCAGGCGCACAGACACTGCCCGGTACGTCCCCGGCAGCGAGCCAGCAGCGCGAGCCGTTGCCGCCAGGCCCGCTGGTCGGCCGCTATGCCGCGACTGCGGCAATGGTCGTCCTTTTCCTGGTTCCCTACCTAGGCCTGTCGGCGGCCTTGCTGCCGCTCGGGCCGATCATCTCCGCGCAGCTGCACATGAGCCCGCAGACGATCGCCCTGGCAGGCGGCCTCGCCAATGCCGGCTACGCGGTCGGCACCGTGCTGGCGGTGCAGCTTGCCCAGATCCTGCCGCAGCGGCGGCTGCTCGTCGTGTACGCCAGCGGGCTATTGCTCGGCTCGGTACTGGCTGCCTCGGCGACCGGCCCTGGCATGTTCATCACCGGGCACGTGCTGCAGGGACTGTGCACCAGCATGCTGCTGATCGCCGCGGCGCCGCCGCTGTTCCTCGGCTTCCCGGTCGCCAAGCTGCGCTGGACGGCCGTGATCATCAACTTGTGCGTCTTCGGGGCCGTCGCCGCCGGGCCGCTGGTCGGCGGCGCGCAGGCGTCATTCCACGCCTGGCGGCCGCTGTTCTGGATCGTGGCCGGGATCGCCGCCGCGGGCCTGGTGATGTCGCTGCTCACCTTCTCCGACGCTCCGCCGGCCGACCGCAGCGCACCGCGCGACGTGCTGGCAATCGGGCTGGCCGCCAGCGGCTCGGTGGTGGCGTTCTTCGGGGCATCGGAACTGCTGACTCACGGGTTCGGCAACCCGCTGGCCATCGTGCCGCTGCTGACCGGGCTGGCCCTGATCGTCGCCCTGTGGATTTACCAGTACTGCTCAAAGCGGCCGCTGCTGGTGGTGCGCACGCTATCCAGCACCATCCCGGTCGCCGGCATCGTGGTGGCGATCTGCGCGGCGGCTGCGGCGACCTCGGCGATCGTGCTGTCAGCGACGATCCTGGCCCGGCATTACACGCCGCTCCACCTCGGGCTGCTCTTCACGCCCGAGCTGGTGGCGGCGGTCCTGACCGCATTCGTGTTCGGGAGGGTGTTCAGCACCCGGCTGATCCACTACTACGCGCTGACCGGGCTGGCGTTCCTGGCCGCCGGGATCCTCGTGCTCCGCAGCTCCATTCCGCCGACGACGACCCTGGCCCTGACTGGGTCTGGCCTGATCGGCGTAGGTATCGGCGCCTCGGTGACGCCGGCCCTGTTCCTGGCCGGCTTCTCCCTCAGGTCGGCCGCGGTGCAGCGGGTGTTCGCGATCCTGGAGCTGCTGCGGGCGGTGGCGGCCTTCCTGGTCGCGCCCGTCCTGCTGCACTTCGCCACGACGCTGACCGGGCTGGCCACGCCGGAGATGAACACCGCCCTGTGGATCTGCTTCGGGCTCGCGGCCGGCGGGGCGATCGTCGGCATATGCCTGTACCTGCTCGGCCGGGTCCGCCCGCCGGCACCGGCCCTGGACCAGTGGATGGGCGGCCAGGAACCGGCCTGGTACTCCCCGCCGCTGCTCGCCGCGATCCGTCATCGCCCGGTGGTGACGGCCCCGGCGGAGGCCGCTGCGGTGCCGGCCGGCGCTAGTCGTCCCATCCGGCACCCGGGCCGCCGGCGCGGCGGAGAGGTCGGGCCCGTGCTGTTTGCCTACGACGGCTCGGATGTGGCCAGGACCGCCATCACCGAGGCCGGCCGTCAGCTCAACGGCAGGCGCGCGGCGCTGGTCCTCACCGTGTGGCGGACGTTCAGCGTCGGGTTCATCCCGGAGGCGGGCGCGCAGTTCGATGCGGCATGCGCTGACGACGTCAGGCAGGCGGCCGAGCAGACCGCCGCGCACGGAGCGGCGCTTGCCGACGCCGCTGGCTTCCGCGCGCAGGCCGCTGCTGTCCAGGGAACGCCCGCCTGGCAGAGCGTCATAGACGCCGCCGACGAGCACGATGCGAGCATCATCGTGCTCGGCGCTCAACGCCGCGCCGGGCTCGGCGGCCTGGTCGCCGGGAAGATCGCGGGCGACGTCGCTTCGCACACGCAGCGGCCGGTGCTGATCGTGCATGACCACGACGCGGACCGCGCCCACGCGCCGCAGGAGGCTCCGGCGGCGTAGCAGGCCGGGCCGGCCCTCATATTCCGGTACGCAGAACCGGCAGGTCGCGAGCGGGGCCGTGCTCGATTAGCCGCAGCAGCGCCGCCGTGTCCACGCTGCTCTCGATGGCGTCGGCGAGCGCGTCGAACTGCGCCTGCCTGGCCGCGGCGAAGCAGGTGCCGGCTGCCGGGACGAAGTCGCGTCCGGCCAGCCGCGCCGTCTCGGCCAGGTAGGACCTGCGGAACTCGTCGTTCTCGAAGATCCCGTGCCAGAGCGTCCCTGACACGGCGCCGGCCTGGCAGCCATCCAGCGCCGCCGCGCCGTCACCAGACGGCGCGCTGGTGAACCACGGCCGCCCGGCGCTGACCTCGACGACGCCGTGATGGATCTCGTAGCCCGCTACCGGCACCTGGCCTGCGTAGCCGGCCGGGCGGCGCAGGGTCTTGGCGCGGTCGAACCGGGTCGCGGCCGGCAGCAGGCCGAGTCCGGCGACCGTGCCGGCCCGGCTCTCGACCTCGTCGTCGATGACGGTGCCGAGCATCTGATAGCCGCCGCAGATGCCGAGGATCGGCCGGCCAGCCGCGGCCCGCCTGGCAAGCGCGTCGTCCAGCCGGCGCGCGCGCAGCCAGGCCAGGTCAGCCACGGTCGCCTTCGTTCCGGGCAGGATCACCAGGTCGGCGTCCTCCAGCGCGGCCGCAGAGCTGACGAACCGGACGGCGACGCCGGGCTCGAGCGCCAGCGCATCCACGTCGGTGAAGTTGGAGATGCGAGGCAGGCGGATCACCGCGACCTGCAGGCAGGTTTCGCTTCCGCCCGCATCCGCAGGCCCGTAAGAACCCTCGGCAGCCACGGCATCCTCGGCATCGATCCACGTCCGGTTCAGGAAGGAAACGACACCCAGGACCGGCCTGCCAGTCCGCACGCTGAGCTCGTCCAGGCCTGGCTTCAGCAGTGCCAGCTCACCGCGGAACTTGTTGACCACGAACCCGCTGATCAGGGCCTGGTCGGCCGGGTCGAGCAGCGCCAGGGTGCCGTACAGCGCGGCGAACACGCCGCCGCGGTCGATGTCACCCACGACGATCACCGGCAGGTCCCTGGCCCGGGCCAGGCCCATGTTGACCAGGTCGCCGTGCCGCAGGTTGATCTCGGCAGGGGATCCTGCGCCCTCGCAGATGACGATGTCGTAGCGGGAGCGCAGGTCGTCATACGCGTCCAGGACGGTGCCAAGCAGCCGGTTGCGGCCACCGCCCGACCGCCAGTACCCGCCGGCCGCGGTGTCCCCGACGGCGCGGCCGAGCAGCACGACCTGGCTGGTGAGGTCACTGCCCGGCTTGAGCAGCACCGGGTTCATCGCGGCCTCGGCGGGCACGCCGCACGCCGCGGCCTGCATGGCCTGCGCCCTTCCGATCTCCGCGCCGTCGGGCGCCACGACCGAGTTGTTCGACATGTTCTGTGCCTTGAACGGCGCCACCCGGAAGCCCTGTCGGGTGAGCCACCGGCAGATGCCGGCGGTCAGCACCGACTTGCCCGCGTCGGACGTCGTGCCGGCCACCAGCACCGAACCCGTGGTCACTGGCACTGCTCCTAACTCGGTCCGTTATGAGCCGTCGGCGGGCAGGCCGAAGGCCGCCGGGTGCAGCCACTTGGCGATGGCCTCCACCGCCTCGGCGTTGCGCGGGCTTGGCGTCACCTCGTCGTAGGCCAGCGGCAGGAAGCAGTGGTTCCTGACCGCGGGCAGGTCCTTGCTGGCGCTGAAGGTCTCCAGGAACTTTTCCTTCTGCGCGGCGGTCGGCGTGCCGTAGTCGTTGATGATGATGCACTGCGGCTGGGCCGCGACGACCTGCTCCCACGAGACCGACGTCCAGCTCTGCTTGAGATTCCCGAAGATGTTCGTGCCCCCGCCCAGGCTGATCTCGGCGTTCACCATCGCCAGGCCAGGGCCGGTGAACGGAGCCGACTGGCCGCTGTCGTAGTCGAACACGGTAACGGGCTTGAGGCCGGCGATCTTGGACCGGACCGCCGCGACCTGAGCCTGCATGCTGGCGATGAGCTTCTGCGCCCGGCTCTGCACGCCGAAGATAGCGCCGAGGTTGCGGATGTCGGTGTAGGTGTCGTCGATGCTGACGGACGTCTTGTGCTGGACCCAGGCGCATGACTCGGTGAGCACGAGGGTCTTGATGCCGAATTTCGCCAGGTAGGCGGGCGTGAGGTTGGTGCCAGTTTCCAGCCCGTAGTTCCAGCCCGCGAACAGGAAGTCCGGGTGCAGGCCGACGAGCTGCTCCAGCGTGAAGTAGTTGTCAGCCGAGACGTCGCGGACCCGCCTGAAGCCGGCCTGGTACTGCGGCGGGATCGGCTGGCTGACCGGGCCGTCGCCGACCGCGCCGAACGTGCCGACCATGCGCGACTCAAGGCCGAGCGCGAGCATGTCCTCGGTGGTGTTGATGTCGTTGGCCACGGCCCTGGTCGGAGCCTTCGTGTAGGTCTCGGCGGAGCCGCAGCTGGTAACGGTCACCGGGTACTTGCCGTTGCTGGCGGAGATGGACGATCCGGATGGGCTGCTGCTGCAGGCGGCAAGACCGGTCACGCCGGTGATCAGCGCGGCCGAGACTGCCAGCGACCGCCAGGCTCTCCGCCTCATCGGCAGGACATATCTGTGGTTGCGGTGCATCGGATTCCTCTCGGGCTTAGGAATGGGGCTCAGGCCCGGCGGGCTGGCCTCATGACTCCCCGCCGGCCCGCGGTTCGCGGGCGGCGGGCTGAACGCGGCGCGGGATCAGGTGCGGCGTGCCGGTGTCGGGGTGCTCGATCACCAGCACATCGGCGCCGTAGGCCTGCAGGATCGTGTCGGGCGTGAGTACCGCAGCGGGCGGGCCGGCGGCCACCAGCTGGCCGTCCCGCAGGACATGGATGGCGTGGCAGAACAAGGCGGCGAGGCTGAGGTCGTGCAGTGCCGCGAGCACGGTGACGCCGAGCCCGGCGACCACCTCGAGGATCTCCACCTGGTTGTGGATGTCGAGCTGGTTGGTCGGCTCGTCCAGGATGAGATGGTCGGCCTGCTGGGCCAGCGCCCTGGCGATGAGGACGAGCTGCTTCTCGCCGCCGGACAGGGTGTTGAACCGGCGCAAGGCCAGCCGCCCGCAGCCGACGCGCTCGATGGCATGGTCGACGATGTCGTGATCGGTGCTCGTGTCGCGCTCGAACGACTTCTTGTGCGGAGTGCGGCCGATCATCACCATCTCCCTGACGGTGAAGTCGAACTCGCTGGCCGACTCCTGCGTGACGACCGCGATGCGGCGGGCGGTGTCCTTGTGACCGAGCGAGAGCAGGTCGGTGCCGTCCAGGAGCACCCGTCCGGCCGACGGCCGGTACACGCGGTAGATCGACTTGAGAATGGTCGACTTCCCGCTGCCGTTCGGCCCGACCAGCCCGGCGAACTCACGGTCGGCGACGGCCAGGCCGATCCCTTCGACGATGCGGCGTCCGCCTATGTCGACCGACAGATCGTCAAGGACGAGGCTCACTGGGTCGCGCCGTAGAGGTAGGGGCGCCGGCGGATGAGGACTATCAGCGTGGGCGCGCCGATGAAGGCGGTGATCACCCCGATCGGCATCTCCTGCGGCGCGACAATGGTCCGCGCCAGCAGGTCCCCGAGGACCATGAAGCCGGCACCGAACAGCACGCCGGTCGGCAGCACGCGGCGGTGATCGGAGCCGACGATCAGCCGGACGATGTGCGGCACGACCAGGCCGACGAAGCCGATGACCCCGCTGACCGCGACCGCGACGCCGGCCATCAGCGAGGTCACGATGAACAGGTTCCGGCGCAGCTGTCGCACGTCCACGCCCAGCGACGCGGCAGGCTCGGTGCCCATGGCCATGGCGTTCAGCGCCCGGCCCTGCGCGAGCAGGTAGACCATCGCGGCCGCCAGCGCCAGCGCCGGGATCGGGATCTGGTTCCAGCTGGCCAGGCCGAAGGAGCCAAGCAGCCAGAACAGCACCGCCTGCGTCGCCTGCGGGTTGCCGCGGAAGATGAGGAAGCTGGTCACGGACTCGAACAGGGCCGACATGACCACGCCGCAGAGGATCAGCTGGGTCGGGGACAGCGACCACCCGGTGCGCGACACGAGGAACACCGCGGCCATCGCGCCGAGCGCGCCGATCACGCTGCCGATCGAGATCGCCCAGACGCCGAGCGACGCGAACGCGCCCATCAGCAAGACGGCGGTAGCGCCGACGCTCGCGCCCGATGAAACCCCGAGCAGGAACGGGTCGGCCAGCGCGTTGCGCACCAGGACCTGGACGACCGAGCCCGCGGTCGTCAGCGCGGCACCGACGACGGCGGCCAGCAGGACCCTTGGCAGCCGGATCTGCCAGACGATGATGCCGGCCACGGTGTCCGGCGCGTGACCGGCAAGGCCAGCGACCACCACGTGCCAGACCTGGGCAGGGCTGAGCGGCACCGAGCCGATTGCGACGCCCAGCGTCATCGTCAGCAGCAGCAGCACGAGCAGGACGGGAAGGACGACCGAGAGCGGAACGCGGTCCCGGCGCCGGGCGGCGGGCCTGGCTGGCGGTACCGAGGTCCCCGTGCTGGCATCGCCGCCCGCGGCCGCGGGCGGTTCGGGGAGCCGTCCCCTGAGCGGACGCGCTGCCGCGGGAGCCGGCCGTGACGCGCCGGGGCCCGTGTCGGGTCGAGCTGAGCCGGGCCGGGTATCGTCCTCGCGCACTGCGCGCCCTCTCTGCCACGGAGGACGCACAAGCCGTCCCTCCTCCGAGGACCACTTCGTAGACGCAGCACAGGCGACCGGGCTCGCCCCCGGAGGGGACCACCGTTGCGGGACAGCGCCGGGATCTCACCGGACTTCGCTGAATCTGCATCGCCCCGGCCGATACGGCCGAGGGCAGCGTCACTGTAAGCGGCCGGCCGGCGGGCGTCAAGATGGCCGGGCGTCTGGCTGGCACGGCTCAGGCTGCCAGCGGGCCGCGATACCGTGCCATCGATGACTTCAGCTGAGATCGGCCAGAGCCCGCCCGGCCCGGTGACTGTCCTGGGCATCGGCGCGGACGGCTGGCGGTCGCTGACCGAGGATGCCCGCGCTGTACTGACTGCAGCGACCGCGATCGCCGGCAGCCCGCGCCAGCTCGCGCTGCTGCCGGAGCTGCCCGCCAGGCGGGTGCCGCTGCCGGTGCCCCTGCTGGACAAACTCGACGAGCTCATCCGCGACAACCCGGGCCTGTGCGTGCTGGCGAGTGGCGATCCGACGATGCACGGCATCGGCGCGACGCTGGCCCGCCGGCTGGGCGCCGCGGCCGTCCGGATCGTGCCCGGCGTGTCCTCCGTCGCGCTGGCGTGCGCTCGCCTCGGCTGGCCGCAGCAGGAGGTCACGGTCGTATCGCTGGTAAACCAGCCGGCCGAGGCGACGCTGGCCGGCCTGCAGCCTGGCGGCCGGCTCATCGTGCTGTGCCGGGACCGCCACACCCCACCGGCGGTGGCGCGCCTGCTGACCGAGCACGGCTGGGGGGCGAGCGAGCTGACCGTGCTTGAACGGCTCGGCGCACCCGAGGAGCGGATGACTGAGCCGGTGCCGGCGCAGACGCTGACCGCTTCCGCCCCGGCCGACCTGTGCGTGCTGGCGATCTCGGCCAGGCCCGGCCCCGGCGCCGTCTCCGGCCGCACGCCGGGCCTGCCGGATAGCGCGTATGAGACCGACGGGCAGATCACCCGCCGGGAGATCCGGGCGCTGGCACTGGCCGTGCTGCGGCCGGCGCCCGGCGCGCTGCTGTGGGACGTCGGCGCGGGCAGCGGGAGTATCGGCATCGAGTGGATGCGCGCCGACCCGCTGGCCCGGGCGATCGCGGTCGAGGCCAGGCCGGAGCGGGCCGAGCGGGCGGGCCGCAACGCAGCGGCGCTCGGCGTTCCCGGACTGCGGGTGATCACGGGTATTGCGCCGGCCGCGCTGGCAGGCCTGCCGGATCCGGACGCGGTGTTCATCGGCGGCGGGCTCACGGCGGACGGGGTGCTGGCGGCCTGCTGGCAGCGGCTGCCGCCTGGCGGCCGGCTGGTGGCGCACGCGGTCACGATCGAGTCGGAGACGCTGCTGCACGGATGGCAGCGTGCGCACGG
>Ga0187783_10002134_pt1 | contig 14719 bp, 13 predicted proteins | sample 1015_SJ02_MP02_2_FD_132471 | JGI IMG/M metagenome (GOLD analysis project Ga0187783, IMG submission 132471) | Tropical peat soil microbial communities from peatlands in Department of Meta, Colombia - 1015_SJ02_MP02_20_MG | ecosystem: Environmental > Terrestrial > Soil > Wetlands > Peat | place... | reverse complement strand
GTGACCACCGCATGTTGGCTGGGCCGCGGCAGGTCGAGAACCAAGGACTGCGCTCGGCACATGGCCGGAACCGAAAACAGCAACGTAAGCAAGACAGCTGATCGAACCTTGTTCATAAACACACTCCTCAAGCAACGTTTCAGGAAGCATTCTAGATACTCGAGTCTGCGCGTTTGCGCGAAATCGCACCTCCACGGCGCGGGCCACGCTTGACGGCTTAGACGCCGGGTGCTCGTTTTGGTTATCGAGAGCTGCCAACCTACCGATTGCCGCGGTCCCCTCTATCTCCGAGCCCGCCGGCCAATCCTTGTGTGCGGGCCCATCGCCCGCTGCATTCTTTGCCTCCACCAAGTTTCCCTTTCTGGGATTGAACAGATCGACGCTCACTACTTAGAGTTGATATCCTGGATGACGGAGTTGATCACGGCAGTCTCTTTGTCGAGCACCGCAGAAACTCGGACGATCTCGGAATTTGCTTCGTCCCAATGCTTCTGTTCGATCGCTTCGCGGACTCCCGGAACGGTCATGGCGGCGTAGCCTGTATACACGCCGGGAGCGTAAATCATGTGCTTATACCAAGGCCGGCGAAGCAGTCCCTCCTGAGCAGTCAAGCGGCGCTCGCTTTCCATCAGCTTTTGATTGAGAGCCTGCAGAGTGAGCTGGGAAAGGCTGAGCCCCCACACCTTCTCGACCGCCGCTTGGTAGCGCTGCGCGCTCAACCCTAGGGCGTCGGAGGCGTTGTCCAACGGGGCAAAGTTGAGATGTGGAGGCACGTCTTCCCTGGGGGGTGCGATCTTAGAGCGGTGCGGATCGTTGATAGCGGCAAAGAGCCCTTCATCGATTTCCTTGTTTCGCTCGATGGCCTCTTCGCGTTCGTCATCGGCCAGCTTCTTCAATTGCTTCAGATAGAGTCGTATGGTGTCCGCGAAGTCGGTGAACTCAAACGGAAGCAAATCCGCATCGGCCAGACGCATCACGGCGGTACCTGCAGTCTGTGATAAGGCGCGCCCATAAACGAAGTCGGTATCGGAGAAGTGCGTATACCAATAGAAATCGTCATAGGCGGAGTGATAGATGCCACTGTCATCTTCGCCTCCATAGGCCAAGTTCAGTGACGCGATGCCAAGATGATCGATATAAGCGGTATAGTCAGAGCCGGAACCTAGAGCCCCCATCCTCAAATCAGGTCGCTCGCGTATGTCTTTCCGGTCTTCTCCATTCTTAGCTTCCGCGATTTCATGAAACCGGAGCCGCTGCCAAACCATCAGGTTCGTTTCGGGGTCATGGATATCTCGTATGACGCCGTTCATGAAATGTTCCAGGCTGTGTGACCCAGCCATCGTAAGGTATCCGCGGCCGTTGCCGTCACTATTGATGTAGGCGACCGCGTGTAGCTGGAGGTCTTTGTCGTGCGCCTCGGCCCATTCCGTCGAGCCAAGTAGCATGGGTTCCTCACCATCCCAGGCGCAATAAATGATCGTTCGCTTGGGCCGCCAGCCCTGCTTGACCAATTCTCCGAGTGCTCGTGCCTCTTCCAGCAAAGCGACTTGGCCCGATGTTGGGTCTTCAGCGCCATTCACCCATGCGTCGTGGTGGTTTCCGCGAATGACCCACTGGTCTGGTTGTTCAGCACCGGGAAGTGTGGCGATAACGTCGTAAATTGTCTTCATGTCCCAATGGAAGCTCACCTTCAGATGAACCTTCGTGGCACCCGGTCCAACGTGGTATGTAATCGGCAGCGAACCTCGCCAATCCTTGGGAGCTACCGGTCCCGTTATTTCCGTCAGCAGCGGCTGCGCATCGCCATAGGAAATGGGTAGCACAGGAATTTTGGTCAGACTCGGTGCATCTTTGAGAGCAAGGCGCTTAGCTTCTCTCGTAGCGCCCACACCCGGAGTGAGTGGGTCACCCGGATAGGAAGACGGGAAGTCCATCACACTGCCGCGCTGAACACCATCGGATGGCCGCATGGGCCCCCTCGGGAAAACATTGTCTGCAGCGTAGCCGTCATCGGCCGGGTCGGAGTAGATCAGACAGCCAATCGCGCCGTGCTCGGCTGCTACTTTCGGCTTGATGCCGCGCCAGGAGTTTCCGTACCTGGCGATCACAATCGCTCCCTTCACGGAAACCCCCAACCGATCGAGTTCTTCGTAATCCTTGGGCAGCCCGTAATTGACGAAAACCAACGGCCCGGTAACGTCCCCATCCACTGAGTAAGCGTTGTACGGCGGCAACTGTTCGGCCTGTTGGCTGGAGGTGGGATCGAGGGCAACCGCCGGCTCTTGGAGCTTGGCCGCGAAGTGGGTCGGTTCAATCATTTCCAGCAATCGCTCTTTCGGCGATGGAAATAACACCTCGAACGTTTCGATCTGAGCGTCCCACCCCCAGTCCTTGAACTTGGACAGAATCCATTTGGCATTGTCTTGATCGTAGGGCGAACCGACATGGTGTGGGTGAGCGCTCAGGCGACGCATGTAGTCGCGCTGATTGTCTGCACTGGGAAGGGTCCGGAATTTCTCTTCCCACTGACGCTCGGCGCTCAAGCTATGTGGCGAAAATCCCTGCAAAGGCTCGTCATCGGCACGAGTGCCAAGTAAAACCAGCAGAATCGAGATGACACTCAGCACAGCGAGATTGCGCATCTAATATCTTCCTTTCGCGATGTCGGCGTCCTTACGACCCTTACCCTATCCTTCGCCAACTCCATCGCACCCATTGCAGACCTCATACGGGCCGAGTTTTGTGCCCGGCGTCATTTCTTGAGCAAGAAGGGCCAGTTCAGCACGACCCTAAATCGGGTGGGTCGAGCGGCCTCATTTGCGTTCGTTACCACAGCGAAGATGAACTTCAAACTAGCGTCCCAGAAAAAGTAGTCGGGATTCACTTGCAACCTGTCGCCGGGGCTTGAAGAGAGCCTTGGGTACGCCGGATTGAAACATCGCACCGCCGCTTACTTCCACAGACATCACCATCCCATCCGGTGCTACCTAGAACAATCGCGACATCGCGGCCGAGCTTGGGATCGTGCACACGGTAAATTTCACCCATTCCACCCGCACCGATAGCAGAGAGGATTTCGTAGGGACCCACGAGGGTGCCGGACTGAATGGCCATAGGTTCCCGCAGCTAGCTGGAATCCGCGTAGTATATACGACGCGTGTTACGTACCAAGGTGATTTATCTGGACAGTGGCGGTTGTTGAAGGTGAGCAAATCAATTGAGACGTAGTTGAAAATACCCGCGGCGGCTATTCGTAAAATCCGAAACTCAGCAGGTACCGAGGAGAGCCTTACGGAAATAGCTCCGCGCTCGCAAGAGAAATCAGATCGCCTGCATCTATGCAGTTTTAGGTGATAAGCAATCTGCTATGCATTGGCTGGAGCGCTCCGTTGAGACCGGCATCCCTTGCTGGCCATCTTTTTTTGCGCGACAGGAGTCTTAGCACCTTGCGGGGTGAGCCGGAATTCACGGATCTGATCGCCACTCTGCAGTCCGAATTTCCATCCGAACCTGTTGCCGGCACACCGTAGAACTACTGGATTCAACCCCCAAAGACGCGATACAGCGTCCCGACCCAATCCCTGACTAGCTGCTGGGCAATAGCGCGCCAGCCGAGCCTGTGGCGCTGCAGGGCTGCTAGTGACGATCGTGGCCGTTGACCGACCCAACCGTGAGCCGTTAAGGGGTTGCGGATTGGTGTTGGCGCATGCCGCTAAGTTTTCGACGAATGTCAGGCCAGAATTCTTTCACAACGATGGCGAGCGTGTCGTACCCGACCTGCGTACCCCAAACGCTTGCAGCATTTCCCAAATTCCGCTCATTCTGGGGATAGTAGCTGTAGGTGGATATGCCTGCGGCCAGCGCACTCCCGATGATCTCGGAATAATTAAATTGCTGATGCCCCGAGTCGCTAAAGGTGACAAAGATCCGGCTTATCGCGTAACCGGTGCGATGCCAAAAACTCCCTCTCCCAGACTGGTAGAAACGAGGATCCTGTCTCAGCAGTGAGGGAAGGACGGCCGCCGTCATGAAATTCTCGATCGTACCGTCTGCAAACGCCTGGCCATAGCGCTTGGCATAGCCGGCTGCCCCTTGCCCATAGCCGGCCTCGCTATTTTCAGCTTGGCTTATTCCAGCAAGAGCGCCGTACCAAAAGTACTCAACATAATCGAACGAGCTTCGCGCCGCTACTTTGAATTTCTGCCCTGGAGTGAGAGGCGGTAGCTGGCCCACGTTTTGAACTGTGAGAAAGTTGGGAAGTGTATAGAAAAGCCTATCGTTCGATGTGCCACTTTGCAGGTTCTCCTTCGCTTTCTGACTAGTGTCATCCTTGTCGTCCGCCTTGGTTTGTTCCGGCGGGGGCACAGCCGCACTGGGCGGTTGCTGTTGTCCGACAGCGGGAAGACCGACCATCAGTAGCGCCAGGAAACCTCGGACCAGCAGTGCCCTCAGCGACGGCCGACTTCGATCAATCATCCCTTCCACCTACCGAGTTTGGTTCCTGCACAGTGTTATTCCTTCGGCACGTCCTTGCGGTTCCACCGTCCGTCTCCCACAGCTGGAACAGCGCGGCTGTATCCGCATAGCGATTGGGCTTTCAAAGCCGCTGAGGCGCTGAAGCTCGCACAAAAGACCCAACAGGCGGCTACATTTTCGGCTACACTCGCCAGGGTAAACTGATGAACACGTTCTCTAACTCATTGAAGAGATTGGTCGGGGCGCGCGGATTTGAACCGCGGACCTCCCGCGCCCAAGGCAACTGCAAAAAAACCTATCTCATTGGTTCGTCTAGCTCTGTTCTGCGTCATGGTACCCGGTTTTGGACCCAATTTGTCAGCATTTGGACCCAAATGGACCCAAGTTTTTTCTCGCAACTAGGTAGATCGCAGGCACGCGCGGTTGGCTTTGCCCTGCTGTTGTCCGCCTCGCCGTGCTAACCCTAGACGAGTGCTACTTCGCGGTCGAAATTTGGCTTCTTCTCGGCGTGGAGCTTTAGGGCCACGCCGCAGGCCGTAGCTATGCGCTCCAGCATTGTGAGCGAGTGCCCGGCGTATTCGGCGTCCTCAAGACGGGCAATCACGGATTGCGTGGTGCCAGCCTTCTTGGCGAGTTCCGTCTGAGTCAGACCCGCATCCTCTCGCATGTCCCGGACCAGGAGAGCCAGGTCAATCTGATGCAGGGTGCGCTCGAAGGTCTTACGGTAGGTTGCGTTCTTCCGCGCGCGCTGCTCGACAATCTCGCTGTGTCTGTCGCGCTTAGCTGTTTGTTTCATAGGCCCAACTCCTTCAGAATCGCTTCTCTTTCCTTTTGCGATCCTGTGTAGCGGTTTCGGTACTTTATCCAGAGCTTTTTTAGCTGCTCTGCCCTGGCAATTTCGCCCGGCGGAGTCTCTTGCGTTTTCTTCTGAAATCCCGACGTGATTACGATCACCATTCCCGGTTGGTAGAAAAAGAGAACTCGAAAAATCCGGTCGAATTGTTTGATCCGTAGCTCGAATATGTCATCCGTGAGCTTCTTGACAAACTTGCCCCGCATCCGGTTCCCATAGACGCGCAGGCGCTCGATGAAGGCGTCTATCCGCGCGGCTGCCTTATCATCCAGTGAATCCACGAACTCACGCGCGGGCATCCGCCCGTTCGGCAACTTCACATATTCAATCGTGAATTCACCGTTCACCTGCTTGAGATTATCGCATTATTGCGATAGAGAATCAACAGCCTCCGGCGCAGACTGCACCCGCAAGATTGAATTGAAAACAAAGAAGTAAGTGGTCGGGGCGCGCGGATTTGAACCGCGGACCTCCTGCGCCCAAGGCAGGCGCGCTACCAGGCTGCGCTACGCCCCGCTCGAAAGATGTTAGCACAGCGTCTGTTGTGACCTTAAGCCGTCTTGTCTTTTGAATAGCAGAGTTTTTCGATATTGCACTCGATGCAGCGCGGCCTGCGGGCTTGGCAGACGCGTCGGCCGTGCCAAATCAACTGATGCGCAAAAAGTATCCACTTTTCGCGGGGAATCACTGCCATCAAGTCCTGTTCGATCTTTTTCGGGTCGGTTTGCTTGGTCAAATCCAGTCGGCCCGAAACGCGCTGCACGTGCGTATCTACCACCACGCCGGAGGCTTGGCCGAAGGCGGTGCCAAGCACCACGTTGGCGGTCTTTCGCGCCACCCCGGGCAGTGTCAGCAGCTGCTCCATCGTTTGCGGCACTCTGCTGTGAAACTCCTCGACAATCTTTTTGCTCGCGCCCATGATGGATTTCGTCTTATTGCGGAAGAAACCGGTTGGTCGGATTTCCTGCTCGAGTTCGGCCTTGTTCGCGTGTGCAAACGCCTCAGGACTCGGATAGTTCTTAAACAACGTAGCTGTGACCTGGTTCACGCGTTCGTCGGTGCACTGCGCGGAAAGAATCGTAGAAATCAGCAATTGAAAAGGATTGTCGTGCTTGAGCGCGCACGTGGCAGCCGGGTAGGCTTCATCGAGTCGCTTTAGGATCGTCTGTACGCGAACCGGATCAGTTCCCCGCCCTGCCGCTCTCCTTGCGACGGCGTCTGGCGAACGTGTTGTGGCGGTCTTCGCCGCCGCTTTTTTCACTTTTTTCGGGGCCATGAGCGACTCGAGAACAGGCAAACTAGGGCTCGACGCGAACGCCCTTCCAAAAGGCGATGTAATCCTTGATCCGTGCCGCCGCGGGTTTTGGGTCGGGATAGAACCAGGCTGCGTCGGCATTGCGCTCGCCGTTCACTTCCACGTCGTGGTAGCTTGCCGTGCCTTTCCAGGAACAGACCGTGTGTGTGTCGCTAGAACGCAGGTACTCTGGGCGCACGTCACAGGGCGGAAAATAATGGTTGCCTTCCACAATCACCGTGCGATCGCTCTCGGCAAGAACCGCTCCATTCCACAGCGCCTTCGTCATCGGGCTTCTCCGTTGGATGGCTAAACTGCGAAGAAGAGGTTCTGTGCGAGCGGCCACTCGCCATCAAACCACTGGCCGGCACACCGATAGCCCGCGCGCTCGCCCATCTGAACGACTTCGGCCGGCGAATATTTGTGCGAGCTTTCCGTCCAGATTGTCTCTCCCTCACGAAGATAAAAGCGAAAACCAGCCCTCCGAATCGTCACCCGCTGCCAAACCGAGGAGCGCAAGTGCATTTCGATGCGTCGCTCGGACTCGTCATAGCGCACGACATGAGCGAAACGCCTGAGATCGAAATCTCCGTCGAGTTCACGGTTGATGCGCGCGAGCAAGTTCTTGTTGAATGCGGCCGTTATGCCGGTCGGATCGTCGTAGGCAAGAAGCAGAGTCGGAATCGGCTTCACCAGATCGGTCGCGAGCAAGAGCGCGTCGCCCGGGCGCAGACTCGAACGGACCTCGTGCAGAAATTGCTCGCCTGCCGGTCGATCGAAATTGCCAATCGTGCTGCCAAGGAAAAGAACGATGAGCTGCTCGCCGTCGCGGCGCCGCGCGGCGACTTCCTGAAGCCCGTCGAGATAGGCCCGCTCGAATCCGACGATACTGACCATATCGATCTGCCCGAGCTCAGCCTGGCAACGGAAGAGCGCGCTGCCGGAGATATCGATCGGGTAGTAATTCACCCGTTGGCGCCGCGCGAGGGCTTCGAGCAACCAACGCGTCTGCTGGCCGCTGCCGCTACCAAGCTCGGCCACGATCACGGGGCCCGCTACACAGTCCATGATTTCGTCGGAGTAGCGCTCGAGCATACGCTTGCCCGCGCGACTCAGACCGTACTCCGGCAGCGTACAGATGGCCTCAAACAGTGCCGAACCGACTTCATCGTACAAATATTTCGAGGGGAGTTCCTTTTGCCCGGGATGGCTTAACCCCACCACGACGTCAGAGGAAAACTCGGAAAGCGCGCCACCGGTCCCAAGCGCCGGTACCATTCGTGGAACGGTCGCCATTGGCTATTCCTCCACGCAGCGGAAGGTAGCGTACACGTACGTGTAATGCGGCTGGAACCAGTTGCGGAACGGGCGCCTCAGCAAGCATGCATCGGTCTGCGGTGATCCGCCTTTCAGGACAAAGTGCTTTCCGTCGAAGAAATTTGCTGAGTAGCCGGGATAGAAGGAAAAGGCGCGAAAGCCCGGAAAAGGTGCAAACGGCGTGCGGGTCCATTCCCAGCCGTTGCCGAGAAGATCGAACACGCCGAACGCGCTTGCGCCGGCGGGATGAGCATCCACGGCAGTGGCGTCCCACGATTCAAAATGGAAGTTGCCATGTGTGCGATTGGGCGGCGCGTCGCCCCACGGATAGCGACTCTCACTCCCATCCGGAGTACCGTAGGCAGCACGATGCCATTCGGCTTCGCTCGGAAGTTTCTTTCCGGCCCAGCAAGCATATGCGGAAGCTTCCGCGTGGCTTACGTAAACCGGCCACGAAAGTGGTAGCGGGATCATTCCGAACATGGTCCGGTATTCCCACGAAGAAGTTGTTCGCCGGGCCCAAAAATGCGGGTGCTCGAGCTTCGCTCCCGATTTCCATTTCCAGCTCTCCGGACTCCAGTAGCGCGACTCTTCGTAGCCGCCTGCTTCGACGAATTTCAGGTATTCCCGGTTCGTAACCGGGTAGGCGTCGATGGAAAACGTTGGTACTTCCACGTTGCATGCCTCGAATTCGTTATCCCAGCCGAAGGCGCCCCCCCGCGCATGACCCAGGGTTGCGATCCCCGCGGGAATCGTCACCTGTCGAGGGCTCGGCGTAGGTCTCGAATCGGGTCTTGCGGAACCCTGCGGCCACTTACGGTCCGCGGGCAAATTGTGGAGCAAATAGGCCAGCGTTTCGGTGTGCATGAGCCTATGCTCAATGGCCACATGCAGCAGAGTGCCGTCTGTCAGCTCGGAAGGAGACGAATCAAATGCCCGGGAGCCCGATAACGCCTCATCGAGGCTCTCCCGCACGCCCCGATTGTATTTCTTCACCTGCTCGATGCTGGGCCAATCTGTCGGAGCGTCCGTCGGTAGGTCGCCGCCCACTGGATCGATCCCGAACGCGAACAAAGCGTCCAGGCTGGCGTCACGGGATTCGAGCCCGAGGGCTGGCCTCAGTAGATTTCCATCAAAAGCCTCCAAATGCCCGACGTAGAAAATCAGCCGGTGGCGTTCCGGGATGGGGCGGTCGTACAACGCGTTCAAAGGAAGCTGCTCGAACAGGGCGTCGGTGCGCGCGCGAGCCTCTTCCATGCGCCGAAGCAGGTTTGGATAAAGCTGAGGGGCTACGTGAGACGTTACCATAAACAACACCTCTGCCGGGGGCGTCTTTTGTACCCCCAGGTCCGGCTTAGTGGCAAGCGGTTTTATACCGTACTATTCGATGTGGCAGACCCGAGCGAGGAAGCGAGGGATTTGAGGAATTCCTCCACTTTTCGGAAGGCTTTCCCGCGGTGACTGTAATCGTTCTTCTCCTGGGGCGGTATTTCAGCGAAGGTGCGGCTCCCGTCCGGAAAACAGAATACGGGGTCGTAACCGAAACCTTCCGTGCCACGCGGCTCGTTCGCGAGGATGCCTTCGACAAAATCCGAGACAACGGCGAGGAGCGAACCCTGTCGGGCAACCGCGATCACACAAACAAAACGTGCTCGCCGTTCACTGCCTTCCTTACCTTCCATTTGGCCGAGTAGTTTCTGAACGCAGTCTTGAGCCGTGCCCTTCGGTCCGGCGTATCGCGCCGAATGAACGCCTGGTGCGCCCGAAAGCGCCGGTACCACGAGTCCGGAATCGTCGGCGAAAACGATATCGCTCGCCAATCGACTGTAATAAAGCGCCTTGCCGGCCGCGTTCTCGGCGAATGTCGGTGCGCACTCGCTAAACGGAGGAACTTCGCCGAAATTTGGGAGCGGGGCGACCGTGAGAACCGAGCCGTCAGCAAGTTCGCGATATTCGCGGAGCTTCCCGGAGTTGGACGATGCGAGAAGGACTTTCACAGTTTCGGGATCGGGCGTAGCCACTTCATCGAGCGTGGCTGCGGAAGTGCACGGGTAGCAATTCGTGCTGGATCTTCGCGAGTCGCCGAATTCCCCCGGCGGCTAGGTCCAGCAATTGCTCGAGCTCGCGGCTGGTGTAAGGGCGCGCTTCCGCGCTGGCCTGCACCTCGACAAACTGACCTCCGGCCGTCATCACAACATTCATATCCACCTGCGCTCGGGAGTCTTCATCGTAAGCAAGATCCAGCAGCAGGTCATCGTCGACAATCCCTACACTCGTCGCCGCCACCGAATCGATGAGCGGCAAGGAGCGAAGAATTCCCCCCGCCACCAGGCGTTCGAGCGCGAGCGCCAGTGCCACGAAGGCACCGGTTACCGATGCCGTGCGGGTGCCGCCGTCGGCCTCAATCACATCACAGTCAATCCACACCGTGCGTTCGCCGAGCGCCTTCAGATCCGTGGTGGCCCGAAGCGTGCGCCCGATCATGCGCTGGATCTCGAGCGTCCGGCCACTCTGGCGGCCGCGCACTGATTCCCGCGGCGTGCGCTCCTCGGTCGAGCGGGGCAGCATCCCGTATTCCCCCGTCACCCAACCTTTGCCAGTACCCTTCAGAAACGAAGGCACGCCGTCCTCGATTGTGGCCGTGGCGATCACGCGCGTGCGGCCAAGTTCCATCAGAACGCTGCCCTCCGCGCTACGAATAAAATCCGGGGTGATCTTGACCGGCCGCAAATCGTTCGGCGCGCGTCCATCTGCTCTCAAGAAGTCCCCCTTCGCACGGTTCGAATCTTGCTCGTGTCAGTTTGACGACTGCTCTTCGAGGTGTCAACTCATCGCTCTTGGTTGGCGTGCTCGGGTGGCGAACTCATTGTCGCAGCCGCAGTGGGTGAAGCCGGCACACTGTTCAGATCAAAAAAGCCGGTCAGATCGACGTTACCCGCCAGAGTGTCCACTTCCTGCCCGTGGATCAGAATCTTCAGACGGCGCAGCCCCGGCACGTTGCTTTCGAGCGTCCGAGCGATCGAGTTGACAGCCATCTCCTCGCTCAAAATTCCTGACGGCAGCCCGGAGGCAATCGCGTCGGAGAAATCCGCAACGGCCGTGCCGTCCGGAGCGAGATAGAACGCAGAAAGCGTCGTCTCCGCCGGAAGTGTGCGTTGTTCTTCGGTCAAAGGATTGGCGATCAGGGCCTGGAGCAACTGGCGCGACCGCTCGACGGGATCTGCCGAGAGCGCCAGATCGACTTCCACAGGTGCGACGTTGTCGGGTCCGGCGGCCCAGAAGATTTGCGCCTTCACGGTCACGTCTGTCGGAGTAGAAATCGGCGGCGCCAGGACAGCGTGCCGCGCCTGTTCGTCGGCAGAGCGGGATTCGCCAAGCCGACGTATGCGGCGTCGCAAGGGCTGCAAACTGATCAACCCCGCAATAACCGCGATGGCCAGAACGACGACCAGAATCTTCAGGCCGCGCGGCATTATCTCGCCTCCGCCCCATTCGACTGGCGAAGCGCCACAATTCCCGCTGCAATCGCGCTACTGATGGGCCCGGCGGCACCGGTGAGCGCATCCGGCTTCGATTTCGAGATGCTGGATGTTTCCACCGCCACCGCCGGCGCCATAACGGAGCGCAACGTGCGCACCGCCGCGCCTGTGGACACGGTCGGTGATCCCGGAAAACTTCGTGCCAGTTGGTTCTGAATAACATCCGCAAGACGATGGCTCGCGTCGAGGTAGGGTCGCTGCGCCTCATCCCACAGGACCAAAGGACTGCTCGGCTGCGCCAGCGCCTTGATGCCAAGCACTGGCGAGGCGGACTCGGTCGATAGGGGTACGGAAAATTGATCGTAATAGGCGCGCACCGTGCCGGATGTCCCCGTCGAGGCCACATGAAGGCTGATGAAAATTGCGTCGCGATAGGCGTTGGCGACCGCGGCGCGATCGTCATAGGATGGGTTGGAGTCGTCCCTTCGCGTTGCAACCACACGATAACCTTGCAGGGCCAACTGCTCTCGTACCGTTCGCATCATCCGCAAGACGATATCCTTTTCCGCGACTCCGCCTTCGCCGCGGGCGCCCGTGTCGGTGCCGCCATGGGCGGGGTCGAGAACGATCACCGGGCCGCTCGGCGTTGCCGGAGGCGTAGGTGGGGGCGCCGGCTCAGGCGTGGACTGGGGCTCTTCTTGCGGAGAGGAGCGAGTCGGCCGTGCTCGAAGCAAGAGAACAGCAGAACCAACCACTAGCAAGCAGGCCAGTGAGAAAAGCGAGTTGCGCACGGCGCAAAGCATAGCAGAAATGGCACAGACCGCGCGGCCAACACGCAAGGCGGCTATCGGTTTCCGCCTTAACGCGGAGAAGACCTTACGAGCCTCGTGAGACTAAGACCTCCAAGTGCTGTCGATAAAACTGCGGATTGGGGCGCTCAGGCCTTCTTCATGCCGATCCATCCCATCGCGGCTACTGGGCACAGACCGGACTCGGGAAGGAAAGAGTGACTTCCTTTGTGTTCGAATCAGAGCCTTGGACGACAACCGAGGCCGTGTCGAGGCGCGCCGAGGGCGTGCAGGAAGCGCTGCTGTGATCCGTAGGTGTGCGCCCCGGGTTTAGGTCCTCCCAGGCGGAGATCGTATAGTTGGCCGATTCAAGCAGAGTGAACTCGTACGCTCCATCGGCAAGTTCCTGCGCGGCAGGATTGTCGCCCTGATCGGCTTTGGCCATCACCGTGACTTTGCCGGGCGGCCTCGCTCCCTCAAACTGCACGCGCACCTTAACGGATCGGGTCGGGTAGGCATCTTTGAGACGAAGAACAAGGTTCAGGAGCTGCTGGCCATCCTTGAGGACGATCGGCTTGGCGTCGTCCAAGTCCGCTACACCGGGATAAAACGTGCGAGGAAACGGCGCATTGGGATCTACGCGGTTCGTGCGATTAAACACAAGGAGGTATACACCCGGACCCACATGGTCGAAATCGAAGACCCCGTTCGCGCCCTGAAAGGCCCACAGACCCGGCCGGGAATCCGCGTAACTCTGTTCTCGATACAGCTCGAGCGACGCGAGTGGCACTGCTTTTCCGTTTGGACCGACCACACTGCCGCGCATGTGGCCGGTCGGCAGCGCCTCTACGTCATATTCGTAGCACGCACCATTGGGAATCCGGAACGGCGTCAGACCGCCTGCGCCTGGCTTCTGTGTCAGCTCGGTGCGGGGCGGAAGATCGGCCGTGAAGCGGTATTCGCCCTCGTGCACATCGTAAAAGGTAAAGACACCATACGCATTCGTATTGGTCTGAAAGCGGTCAAAGCGCGAGCGCAGCTTCAAGGAAATATTGGGAAGAGGATCGCTCGGATCGTTCTCGGGCGCAAGAAACGGCGGATCGGCGCGGCGCAAAATTCCAAAAACAGAGGCCACGCGCTGGCCTTTTCGCATTGCACGCAACTGGGGCAGCAGAGCCCGGGCATCGCTCAGAGGACGCGTGCCATTGCAGATCGTTGCAAAAAGGCGTCCTTCGGTCCCCTGATGGGTAAATACGACGTACCGCTCGTCAAGCTTGAAGCGGTAACCGCAGTCGCCATCTTCCCCGCCTGAGAAGATGTCGATCGTCGAGGCGTCTTGGGGAAGGTCGCCGGTGGCAAAGCGCTCGTCGATATGAAAGCGATAGCGCGTCAGACGCGATGCCACAATGTCAACCGGCGGCCCGGGCGCTTCCGGCTCGCCCGGCGCCGCGTAGGAGATGTCCTCCAGTTCCGTCACCGTGCCGACAAACACCACGTCGTCCTGCTGCAAGCCCGGACACGCGCCGGGAGGCTCCTGCGAACAGGTACAACCAGGTGCAGCAGACGACAGCAACAGGCGCAACACCGCTAGGATCACGATGGCACGCAAGGCCATGGGTTCCTATCCTACATGCTTTTCCACGCGGTGCGAAATCGGTGTAAACGTTGTTACACTCGGTCACCCAACCAAGCAGGAGTTGGGCTGCCGCGCGACCAGCGCCAGAACATGCGGATCTGCGTAACAGGCGGGACGGGCTTCATCGGCGGTGCCTTGGTCCGGCGCCTCTTGGCCCAAGGGATGTTGGTGCGCGTGCTGGCTAGGCCGTCGCCGCGTGCCGATAAGCTCGCAGCCCAGGGAGCCGACGTGATTCGGGGCGACCTGAGGAATCCGGATGCTGTCCGGAGTGCCATCGAGGGAGCACAGGTCGTGTATCACGCCGCCGCGATGGTCCGCGGGTCAGCAAGCAGGAAGGAGTTCCTCGAGACCAATGTTGCCGGTACGCAAAATGTCTTCCAGGCGTGCCTGGCAACGAGCGTACCCCACCTCGTCTACCTGAGTTCGATCGCTGTGTACGGCCTCGCCCCGGCAGGGACTGCGATCACGGAAGCCACCGAGTGCGATTCCCGATCCTCGGAACGCAACCAATACGCGCAGTCGAAGATTGAAGCCGATAAATACGCCCTCGAGATAGGGCGGGAAACAAAACTTATGGTAACGATTCTGCGGCCGGGCGTCGTCTACGGGCCGGGAGAGCCTCTCCCATGCGCCTTGCTCGGGTTCCGTGTGCGGAATCTGAACATCGCATTCGGAAGGCGGGAGCAGTTCCTTCCTTTAACCTACATCGAGAATCTCGTGGACGCCATCGAGTTGGTTGGGCGCCGGACGGGCGGCGGTTTACAAAGTTACATCGTTTTGGATGATGATGACCTGACTGTGGGGGCCTACCACCGGGTGCTGAACCAAGTCGCAAAGACCAGGACGCTTTTTGCCCCTGGCTGGCCTGTCTTACTT
>Ga0187783_10002133_pt1 | contig 14722 bp, 10 predicted proteins | sample 1015_SJ02_MP02_2_FD_132471 | JGI IMG/M metagenome (GOLD analysis project Ga0187783, IMG submission 132471) | Tropical peat soil microbial communities from peatlands in Department of Meta, Colombia - 1015_SJ02_MP02_20_MG | ecosystem: Environmental > Terrestrial > Soil > Wetlands > Peat | place... | reverse complement strand
GGCCTCATGCAGCCGGGTGGCGAGCCCGCCATACCAGACGTACGCGCCGATGACCCACTCCAGCACGCCCAGCGCAGCCCCGACGGCCATCGCGATCAGGACGCTGCGGTTGCGCCAGGCCGGCACCACAACGGCGGCGAGGATCGCCGGACCCATGATGAACACGATGTTCTGCGGCCGCATCAGCACGATGATCAGGCTGGCCAGGCCGATCAGCGGCAGCACGACCCGGGGCCGTAGCCGGCCGCTGACGGCCTGCAGGAACAGCCCGGTGAGCGCCAGCACACCGAGGGCACCCCACCAGTCGGGGTAGACCTGTGCGCCGCTCTCCTGGGTGATCGCCAGGCTCGCCAGTATCAGGCCGGCCAGGGCCAGCACCCACATCGGGCGCAGCCCGCGCCAGCACAGCACGGCCGCGAACAGCCCGGCCGCAGACAGCACGGACATCCACACGCGGATGGCCGTCAGCGAGTCAGTGAGCACCGTCACCGGAGCCGCGAGCAGGCCGGCACCCTGACCATGCACCGGCGGCAGCATGACGCCCGAGACGCGCACGCTGGTGCGGGCGATGTAAGTGATCTCGTCCGCGCCCAGCGGCAGCCGGAGCAGGGCAGGCGTCAGCTCGGCAGCGAGGAACGCAACTGCGACCAGGGCCAGCCACATCGGGCTCTCGCCGCCAAGCCACCTGCGCCCCGGCTGGTCAGCCGCGATTGCCCGCTGGCCGCCTACTTTGAGGTCATGCACGAACGACTCCCACTGAGCGCGACTGCGGCGTCATGAGCGTACCCGCCAGCGCGGCCACGCAGCCGCTCAGGCCAGTTTGATGCGGCGCCTGGTGGTCAAGTATGGGACAAAACCTGAGTCACCCCGGCCCGCGTACGTCTTACCGTAAACTGGCGACTGAATTTCCGCCGACATCCGGGCAAGGGGCCGGCGGAAATCGTCGCATAGGCACGATAACTCAACGTCGATCGCCTCAAGACGCGCTACGCATTGCGTTATCTTTGCCGCACTGAGATACGGCTATTACTAGCTGAAGAAAAGCTTAGAGAATTATTAGGGGAGGCTGCGGTGACGAGACTTGCCACCGAGGCGGTCGAGTCATCGCAACGGCCGGTACGCCGGGGCGGGCTCTGGTGGGCCCGCAGCGGCCAGGCGATCACCCTGTATTGCTATCTGCTCGGCGCGATCTACGTCACATCCCGCCTTCTGGTGCACCCGGCTGGCACTTACCAGAACGGCGACGTCGAGGACGTCAACCAGGCGACGTGGTTCCTGCGTTATAGCGCATCCGCCGTATCGCATCTGCATCTCCCGGCGCTCGTGACGACAGCCATGAACGCCCCGCACGGCGTCAACCTGATGTGGAATACCTCGCTCCTGCTGCCGGGGATTGTGGTCTCGCCGGTCACGCTGCTTTTTGGCCCGCAGGTCGCGCTGACCACCCTGCTGATCATTGGTTTCGCAGGCTCGGCCGCGGCAATGTTCTACGTGCTGCGCCGCTGGCACGCCAGCGTAGTGGCGGCGGCACTCGGCGGCGCGCTATACGGCTTCTCGCCTGCCCTGGTCAACTCGGGCATCGGGCACTACTCGCTGGTGCTGGCGATTCTGCCGCCGCTGATGGTCGACCGCGTGCTGCGGCTGGTCACCGGCGAGGGCCGGCCGGTCCGCAACGGGATCTGGCTCGGTGTCATGGCCGCGGCCCAGCTGTTCATCAGCGAGGAAGCCCTGCTCGACACTGCCATCGCGGCCGTCATCCTGCTCGCCGTGCTCGCTGTGAGCAGGCCGCACGAGGTGCGGCCGAGGCTCCGGCCTGCTGCGCTCGGGCTGGCGGTCGCCGCGGTCACCGGCCTGCTGCTCGGTGCACGGGGGCTATGGGTTCAGTTCCACGGCGTCAGGGCCAGCGGCGCCACGGCCACAACGATCATCAATTACCACGGCCAGCTGACGAACCTCGGTACGTTGCCGCAGGCGTTCGTCAACCCGTCCGAGGGCGTGCTGCTGCACACCCACTCCTCCAGCGTGGTCGCCAACAACTATCCGCAGCCGCTTCCGGAGTACCTCGCCTACCTCGGCATACCGCTGATCATCCTGCTGATAGCCGCGATCATCTACTTCTGGCAGCACGTGCCCATCAGGGCGGCCGGACTGACCTGCCTGCTCCTGGAGTGGCTCGCGATGGGCGCCAGGCCGCTGCAGCCGCACGCGACGCTGCCAAAGTTCCTGCTGCCCTGGGAGCTTGTCCAGCACGTGCCGGTGATCGACGGGCTGGTGCCCGACCGGCTTTGCATCTTGGCCGACGCCGCTGCGGCCGCCGTGCTCGCGTTCGCCCTCGACCTGGCGCGCAGCGGCCAGTTCGCGCCGTTCGCGAACTGGCGGAACGGAGCGAAGATCGCGACCGGGATCGCCGCCGTGGCCTTGCTGCCGGTAATTCCGGCGCCGTACGCGCCCGTGCCGGCAGCCCAGGTGCCCGCAGGCTGGACGGCTACCTTCGCGGCGCTACACCTGCCGAGCGACGCCAGAGTACTGCTGGCTCCCTATCCATACTCCGGGACCTCGGCGGTCATGCGCTGGCAAGCCGTAAGCGGCGAGCCGACGACCATGATCGGTGGTGACTTCATCGCGCCGAATCAGCCGGGCCGACAGAGCCGGGCTGGCCGCGCCGGGATGACCACGACCTCGTGGTACATCGACTTCCTGTATAACGGCGAAAATCTCGAGCCGCAGCCGACCCGCCAGCAGATCAACGCCGACCTCGCGACCTGGCGGCCAGCTGCCGTGGTCGCCGTGACGTCGCCGACGAGCCCCCTCGGCACCTTCCTCATCCGGGTGTTCGGCCAGCCGAACACCCACATCGGCAGCGTGCTGGCCTGGCGGCTGGCACCTGGAGCTGTGGCTGCCACCAGCGGATCCGGCTAGCTACCCGGCGACCGCCTTGGCACACGCGTCCACCCGATCGGTGATCTCAGCCTCGGTCAGGGCGAGCCGCTCCAGGATGGTGTACCGGCCGGGCCGCGTGTCGGGCGCACACCGCACGGCCGTCGCGAAGTCGGCGTGCGACATCCCCAGCTCGGCCGGGGTGCGCGGCAGGCCATGACGGGACAGGCAGTCGGCGATCAGAGCTAGCTGCTCCGGGTCGTCGCGCAGGAACGCGCAGAAGACGCTGCCGACGCCGGCCAGCTCGCCGTGGCTCCCGGCACCGGGGTAGAGCTGATTCACAGCGTGCATGATCTCGTGCTCGCCGCCGCTCCCAGGCCGGCTGGAGCCCGCGACCGCCATCGCAAGGCCGGACAGGATGAGCGACTCGGCGAGGACGGTCAAGAACTCAGCCGAGTCGGCGCATCCCGGCTGATGCAGTACCGCCTGCGCCGCAGATCTGGCCATGGCCACGGCTAGTCCGTCGATCTTCTCGCCTCGATCGGTGACGGCGAGCTCCCAGTCCGCGATTGCCGACAGGTCGGCCAGGACATCGCCGATTCCTGCGGTGGCCATCGGACCAGGCGCCCGGCGGACCCGGTCGAGGTCGACGACGACGGCAACCGGCATGGCCACGCCGTACGACCCGGCGCCGGATTCATGCCGCAGTGTCGCGACCGGTGAGCAGATGCCGTCGTGCGACAGACTCGTGGCCACGGCCACCGCCGGAATCCCGGCCATGTGAGCGGCAAACTTGGTGACGTCGATGGTCTGGCCACCCCCGATCCCGGCGACCACCTCGAAAGAGCCGGCCCGCAGCTGGTGGCCGAGCGCGGCAGCCGCTTCGTGAGTGCCTGCGGGCACCAGGAAGAACTCCGCGTCCTGCGTGTCGAGCTCTGCGGCGATGCTCTCCCCCTGGGTAGGCCCGACGGCCACGGCCACCCGGCCTGACGTCGCGATCCGGTGATCGGTCAGCAACGAGCCGAGCCCGCTCACTGCGCCCGGCCGCACGTCGATGACCAGCGGCGACGGCAGCATCCGGGTCAGCAGCGGCACAGCTCCCCCTCATCCGGCCCGCCGCGTCGGCTCGGTCTGCCCGGGCCGTCCCCGTGCGCGGCTTCGGCCATCCGTCCCTAGCAGCGGCTGGCGATGCTCCTGGCGAGCCGCAGGTCGCGGTGGTCGTCGACCTCGACCCAGTCCACGACGCCGATCCTGGCGGCCGCCACGACGCGGCCGCGATCGGCGAGCTCCTGGAATCCGTCCTCGTAGTAGAGCGCGGGGTCACGCCGCCAGGCGCTCTCGAGGGCGTCAGCCAGCGGCGCTGCAGCTCGTGGCTCTATCAGCGACGCGCCGATGTACTCGCCATCGGCATCGCCGGGATCCAGCTGCTTGCTGATCCTGATCAGTCGCCCGTCCGGCCCGAGCGCGACCTTCATCTCCTCATCCGCTAGCTTCTTGACGTCATCCAGCGCCAGGATGACATCCGAAATGCCATCCCTGGCCGCAAGCAGAGTCCGCTCCACGCTCGCGGGGTGCACGGTGTCCCCGTTGACCAGCAAGGCTCCCTGGTCGAAGTGCTCCCGCGCGAGCCAGAGCGAGTAGGCGTTGTTCCACTCCTCGGCTCGAGTGTTGTAGACCAGCTCGAGCGCCACGCAGTGCCGGCGCTCCAGTTCAGGCACACGGTCGGCGACGACCGCCGCCGAGTAGCCGACGATCACGACGACATCGGCGACTCCCACCGCGGCCAGGTTGCGGAGCCCGAGGTCGAGGATGGTCGACTCGCCGTCCACGGGAAGCAGCGCCTTCGGCATGTGGTCGGTCTCCGGCCGCAAGCGACGGCTCGCACCGGCGGCCATGATCAGGCCGATCACCGGAGTCCTTCCTCGGGCGCGAGGCAGCTACGCACGACCTTCGCGCCGACAAGCACGGCCAGGTACGCGGTCAGGGCCAGGTAGCCCACCGTCGCGATGCCGAGGGCGGCCGCCACGCCTGCGAACAGCACCCGGCCCTCCCAGCCCAGCTCGGTGCCATACTCGCGGCCCCAGCCCAGGTGCCGGCGTGGCCTGGTGAGGAACACCGGTCGGCCGGGCGAGGCCAGCTCCGCGTAGCGCACGAGCAGAGCGGCCACCAGGGCGAAGATCACCGGGCCCGGCACCCGCTCGCCCTCGCCCGCGGCGGCAAGGTAGAGCACCTGCGTGCCGAGGAGCAATACGGGGACGAGCCAGTCGAACCGCCCGCCGTGCGAGTTGGCCGAGCCGGGCGCGGCTAGCAGCATCACGATCGCGGGACCGATCGTCAGCGCACCCGGCAAGCCGTGCAGGCCGAGCAGGGCAAGGGCCGAGACGGCAGCCAGGCTCAGGATGGCGGGCGGCAGCGGCAGCAGGTTGCCGCGCACCAGTGCCCCCAGCGCGCGGGCGAGCGCCCCGTCGTCCCGCAGCCGCAGCAAGGTGGCCGAGGCGGCCAGCGACCCGCCGCCCGCTGGCCCGACACCCTCCGGCGCCACGTCGGTCGCTGCCCGGCCCGCCAGTCCGTATGCGATGGAGCTGATCGCCCAGGCGATCACCGCCAGCACGGCTGCACGCACGCCCCAGATCGGCGCCACGACACCGATCACAAGGAAGCGCCCGCCGACGGGCATTGTCACCGTGGCCTCGGCGATCTTGCCGATCACGCTGCTTGGCGGGTCACCGAACCCGTACGGAGTCGAGCACGCCGTCATGACATTCCGCGCCGCTACCAGGCCAAGTACGGTGACGCCAAGCTTCCAGCTGCCAGGCCAGCGATCGGCGGCCGCGCCCGCGGCGAGGCCGAAATAGACGACAGCTTCGGCGAGGGCGCCGCCGAGGCTGGCCAGCCATGCTGCCGGACCCGCCTGCCGGCGGTCCGCCAGCGACCTCCCATCCGGCCCTGCGGTCCTGGCCGTGATGGTCCGTCCCGCGACGAGGACCAGATAGCTTGCCCACAGTGCGGCGACGCCGCGCACGACGGCGCTGGCCGCGCCGGCTGAGAACCAGACGGCGGCGCAGGCCGCGAGCGCCACGGACATGCCGCACGCCGAGGTAAGTCCGAGGTAGCGGTGGTGCGCCCAGGCCAGCGCGGCCCGGCTCGCGTCTACCAGGAAGACGGGCTGAGCATCCGGGCCGGAGTCGGCAGCCCCGACCGACTCGGCGGTGGCGAGCCGTCCGCCGGTCTGGATGTCGCCTCGGGCCTGACCCACGGCCCGCGCCGAGTCGGCGGTGGTGCGGGCGTTCCGGTGGTCAGCGGGAGCCGGCCAGGCGGGCCCGGCCACCCTGGCGACGACACTGGTCACCTCCGGCTCGCTGGGCAGCCGGACCGTCTCCGCCGCAGCCGCCTCATCGCCGACCGCGGGCGGCGCGCCGCTCCAGGCGTCCTCGCTGGTGAGCGTTATAGCGTCCAGAGCCTCGGCACGCGGCACCTCCGCGGTCGTGTCGGACCGGCGCCGAGTAGCTGGCCCAGCGCCTGCCGCCTGACCAGCCGCGCGGCCCCGGTCGGAGAACCGCCGGCCGCGCGGCCGCACCGCCCCGCCGGCCGCGGCACTCTGGCCGGCCGGCAGCGGACCGTTGTCGGGCGCCGGCCGATTAGGGCCGGCGCCGTTAGTATCCCCGGTACTCAACGTCCCTAGAGCACTAAGTAGTCGGTGTGTCACTTAGCGTACAGTTGCCGAACCTGGTCGCCGCAGGGCGCCGGCCCCGTCTGCCCGGCTGACCAGGTAATGTCCGGCCATGCGAACCGTGGCGGTCGTGCTGGCGGCCGGGTCAGGCAGCCGGTTCGGCTCGACCGGCCCGAAACAGCTGCGCCTGCTCGCCGGGCGCAACCTGATCGAGCACTGCGTGCAGGCTTTCGACGATGCTCCCGGCGTCGACCAGGTGCTTGTCGTGACGGCCGCGGATCTGCAGGAGCAGATCCGGCGAGACCTGTCAGGCGTTGCCAAGGTCGCCGCGGTGATCCAGGGCGGGGCCACCAGGACCGACTCCACGAGACGAGCGCTCGCCTGGCTCACCAATGCTCCGCCGGACGCGAAGGTGCTCTTCCACGACGCGGCGCGGCCGCTGGTAGACCAGCGGATCATCGCGGACTGCGTAGCGGCTCTCGATCGCTGGCAGGCCATCAGCGTGGTGGTGCCGTCGTCCGACACCATCGTCGAGGTTGCCGACGGGACTATCGAGCGCGTCCTGCCGCGCCACACGCTGGCGCGCTGCCAGACCCCGCAGGGCTTCCGGCTTTCGGTCATCACTCGTGCCTACGAGCGCGCGGACTGCGACCCCGCCTTCGCCACGACGCCGGCCACCGATGACTGCGGGGTGGTGCTGCGTTACCTCCCTGACGTGACGATCGGGGCGGTCAGCGGGAGCGAGCGCAATCTCAAGATCACCTACGCGGATGACCTGGCCATCGCGCGCGCCCTCGTCGGCCCGGCGAACGACGGGGGATAGCCGGCCAGGCGGGGCCTCAATCGCTGCTGGCGTTGGCCAGCCGGCGCGGGCTCGTCAGGAAACCCGTTCCCCAGCACAAATGCATGGTCGCGAGCGCGACCGGGATCCGGGCGACCACCCCGCTGGGCTGGTCGCGCCGCGCGCGGAGCGCGACGCCCGCTATCGCAGCGGTGTAGCCAGCCGGCAGCGCCAGCCCGCTGGTGAGCAGAGTTGGCCAGGTGCGGGCGCCCAGCGCGCGCCCGGCGATGCCGGCAAGGCCGGCAAGCATACCGGTGCCGATGGCCGCGGCGGCTAGCGGCGGCGCCAGATACCTTAGGTTCACGGTGCCCGGATGCTGACGGCACACCGCCCGACGCCATCTGCCGTAGCGGAAGTACTGGACCGCGAGGTCGCGCACGGTCGCGCGGGGTCGGTACGTCACCGCTAGATCCGGCTCGAACCAGACCAGGCCGCCTGACTCGCGGATGCGATGATTCAGCTCCCAGTCCTCGGCAATCTCGAATCGCTCGTTGAAGCCGCCAGCCCGCTCGATCGCGGTCCGCCGGAATACGCCGAGGTACGCCGTCGTCGCCGGTCCCGACGAGCCGCCGGTGTGATTGCGCGCGGACCCGACCCCGAATGGTGAGGTCATGGCCCAGGCCACGGCGCGCTGAAACTCGGTGACACCCTCCGCCGCCATGGTCCCGCCCACGTTGGCGGCACCGGTGTCGCGCAGCGTCCTGACAGCGGTCGTGATGTACCCCGCGGGGAGCAGTGACCTGGCGTCGACGCGGACCACGACTGGGTGCCGGGACGCCATGAGCGCGCGGTTGAGCGCAGCCGGGATCCGGCCAGTCGGGTTGTCGATGACCGTGATCCGCGGGTCGGCGGCGGCTAGCGCATCGGCAAGCTGGCGCGTCCGGTCGGCAGAAGGTCCGACCGCGAGCGTCAGCTCCAGGTCCCCTGCGTAGTCCTGGCCAAGGATGTGGTCGACCGACTCGGCGAGGTAGCGCTCCTCGTTACGGGCCGGCAGCACGACGGAAACCGGCTCGGCCACCCGGCCTGGTGAGTGATCATCCCGGTCCCCGCCCGGTGCGAAACGAGCCCCCGTATCGGCCCGCGAGGGCTGAGCAGGTACCGGGTGGACCAGGACAGCGTGATCGCAGATTTGATGACTCATGGTAATCGATAGGTTACCCATTGACCTTGAGCGGTAACCGCGTCCGAGGCCCAGAGACGGGCGTTAGGTTACAAACCGGGATCCTCCAGCATTTCGGTCACCAGCGCGGCGATCGGCGAGCGCTCCGACCGGACGAGCGTCACGTGCGCGAACAGCGGATGACCCTTGAGCTTCTCGATGACCGCGACCACTCCGTCATGGCGCCCGACGCGCAGGTTGTCGCGCTGGGCAATGTCGTGCGTCAGGACGACCCGGGAGCCTGCGCCGATCCTGGACAGCACCGTCAGCAGAACGCCGCGTTCGAGCGACTGCGCTTCGTCCACGACCACGAATGAGTCATGCAACGACCGGCCACGGATATGAGTGAGCGGCAGGACCTCGAGCATCTCCCGGTCGAGCACCTCCTCGATCACGGCCTGCGAGGTTACTGCCGACAGGGTGTCGAAGACCGCCTGCGCCCACGGGTTCATCTTGTCGGCCTCAGACCCCGGCAGGTAGCCGAGGTCCTGGCCGCCGACCGCGTACAGCGGCCGGAATACCACGAGCTTGCGATGCTGGCGGCGCTCCATCACCGCTTCCAGGCCCGCGCACAGCGCCAGGGCCGACTTCCCTGTCCCCGCCCGGCCGCCGAGGGACACGATGCCGACCTCCGAGTCCAGCAGCAGATCGAGGGCGACACGCTGTTCGGCGCTGCGGCCGCGAAGCCCGAACGCCTCGCGATCACCCCGAACCAGCCGGACCGATTTGTCGGGCTGTACCCGGCCGAGCGCGCTCCCGGCTCCCGTGGTGCCCGACAGCAGCACGAGGCCCGTGTGGCACGGAAGCTCCCGTGCTGCGGCCAGGTCCAGCCGACCCCTCTCATACAGCTCGGCGATCTCCCCGGCCGTCGCGTCCAGCTCCGCCATGCCAGTCCAGCCCGAGTCCTGCGGAAGCTCAGCCCGGTACTCCTGCGCCGTCAGCCCGACGGCCGCCGCCTTGACTCGGAGCGGCAGGTCCTTGCTGACAAGGATCACGTCCTCGCCGTCGGCAGCGAGGCTGCAGGCCACCGACAGCATCCTGGTGTCGTTGTCGCCGAGCCGGAAGCCGACCGGCAGCACCCCAGGGTCCGAATGGTTCAGCTCTACCCGGACGCTGCCGCCGGAGCCGCCGACCGGGATATCGGCGTCCAGCCTGCCGTAGCTAACCCTGAGCTCGTCGAGGTAGCGGAGCGCCTGGCGGGCGAAGTAGCCGAGCTCCGGGTGCTGACGCTTGGCCTCGAGCTCGGTGATCACGACGATCGGGAGCACAACCCGGTGCTCGGCAAACCTGCCGATTGCCGCCGGGTCGGCCAGCAGCACGCTGGTGTCCAGGACATACGTGCGCCGCCGTCGGCCACTCCGGCCGGACGCGGCGAGACCACCGGCCTGCTCCGGCTGGACGTGGATACCGGTGGCGGCCCGGCCCTGCTGCCCGGAGGCGGCAGCTGCCGTCGCCTTCTGTCCGTTGGATACGGATCGACGTGCTGAGGAACTGGCCACTCGCTCTCCCCTGGGCGCGCGATTGCGCCGCGGTCGGACACAGAGATGTGTCGGCGGGACCGGGTCCGGCCCGGCGAGGGGCCAGGAACCCGGCCCTTCGCTCATCTCGCCAGCGCACCAAGGCGCGAAGCTCGAGGATCTCAAGGGCCTTCCCGGCGGGCGGCTTGGTACCGCCCGTCAGTTCAGAAGGTACCTAAGCCGGCCAGGAGGGGGAAGTACCGTAACGAGCTGTTCACACGGGTTCCGCAGGTCAGCGCCCACGTTGCCGGGTATAGGGTCAGGCGCCGAACCGGCGATGCCGCTCGCCGTAGGATCGCAGTGCGCGGAGGAAGTCGACCCGGCGGAAGGCGGGCCAGTAGGCGTCGCAGAAGTAGAACTCCGAGTGCGCGCTCTGCCACAGCAGGAATCCGCCGAGCCGCTGCTCCCCCGAAGTCCTGATGACCAGGTCGGGATCGGGCTGGCCGGCGGTGTAGAGGTGCTCGGCGATGTGCTCGACGTCCAGGATCTCGGCGAGTTCCTCGATCGCGGTCCCGCGGGTCGCGTGCTCCTGCAGCAGTGACCGGACCGCGTCCGCGATCTCGCGCCTGCCACCGTAGCCGACCGCGACATTCACGAGCAGTCCGTCTTGTGTGGCCGTGGCCTCGGCCGCATCCTTGAGGGCCTGCGCAGTGTCCGCCGGCAGCAGGTCGAGCGCCCCAACCGGCTTGACGTGCCAGCCCTCGATCACCAGCTCGCGCACCGTGTCCTCGATGATCCGCAGCAGTGGCTCGAGCTCGGTGGCCGGTCTGGCGAGGTTGTCGGTGGACAGCAGCCACAGGGTGACTACCTCGACACCCGTTTCCTGGCACCAGGCGAGCAGCTCAAAGATCTTGTCGGCGCCGGCCTGATGCCCGCTGCTGACGTCGGCGAGCCCGGCCGACCTCGCCCACCGCCGATTGCCGTCGCACATCACCCCGACGTGCCGCGGGATCGCCTGCGGTGACAGGGCTGCCTCGAGCCTGCGCTCGTACAGCCGGTAGGCGAGCCCGCGCAATCCCATCCGGCACCCTTCCTCGCGGCCTCGTCTTCGGCATCGTTAGCGGCCCGGTTGCTTCTCCACGGACCTCTCGCCCGACGGGACGCCCCTAGCCTGCGGGACCTCTGTCCCGGTGGCGGCCAAGCCGCGCACAACCGTATTCAAGAATGCCACCAGTTCGGCCGAGGTGAGGACAGCACGCACACCCACGCCGCCAGATCCCCAGGCCTCGATGACTGCCCGTCGGGTCAGCCGCCATCCGCCATGACCGGCGGTGGCCGCCCGCGGCGCGGCCCGGTGGTGGTGGCCGACCCCGGCGCAGTCACCGAGCCAGACGGCGCTGGACCGGAGCACGCAGCGCAGTTCGCCCGGGCCTGGCGGGTCGCCCCGATCGCGCGACCGCAGCGCGAAGTACTCGTGGTCGCCAGGCAGGTAGTCGGCGCGGCGCGCGGAGCTGCCGCGGCCAGCTCGAGCCGGCCCAGCCGGCGGACCAGCGGCGTGGCCGCGCGCGGGTCCGTCGGTAACCGGAAGCTGGTCGGCGGGACCGGGTGCGGGGAACCTGTCATCCGGGTCGGGCCAGGCCGCGGCCTGCGCCGGATCGAGCCGAGCCGCACTGACCCGCTCGGCCAGCTTGGAGAGCTGGTAGCCGCAGCGCTGCCCGACCGCGGCGAACGGGACCGAGTCCCTGGCTAGGTTGAGCGTGATCTCGTACGGTCGGCCCACCTTGTCACGGCAGGTCACAGCCTCGACGGACAGCACAGAGCCATCGACGCAACGTAGTTCCCCCATAGCGGAACGTTAACATCGGACGGTTCGAAACCGTCACCCCCCGCTCCGGGTGATCGCTAACAGGAGCCCGGCGACCGGCTGGGCGCCGCTAGCCCGACCGGGTGCTGGCTGGCACAGCGACGTCGGCCGGGCTGCTCGGTCAGTCCGGTGCGGCCTCCAGGGCAGCGGCGACCCGGCGGTGCGCCGCCCAGATCTCCTCCGGCAGCCCCTCGAACTGGGCGAGGTGCCGCTCGCGACGAGTCATCTCCGTCCGCCACCGGTCAGCGTCGATGCTGAGGATCTTCGCCAGGTCTACCGGAGCGATGTCGACGCCCTCGAGGTCAAGCTCGCTCGCGGCCGGGACGATACCCACGGGGGTTGGCACGCCCTCGACCAAGCCGTCTCGCAGGCGCATCAGCCACAGCAGGGCCCGGAGGTTGTCCCGGTAGCCAGGCCACAGAAAGTGACCATCGGCGGGGTCCCGCTGGAACCAGTTGACATGCGCGAATATCGGCCGCTCCGCGGCTGACCCGATTATCCGCAGCCAGTGCGCCGCGTACGCGCCCTCCGGGTAGGACATGAACGGACGCATCGACATCGGGTCGTAGCGCAGCTGGCCGTCCACGCCCTCGGCCGCGAAGGTGGCCTCCGCGCCCAGTGTCAGGCCGTCGTAGACGCCCTCGGCGAGGTCCGTGATCGCCCTGATCAGCGGCTCCCGATCACTGGTCCGGCCGCCGAAGATGATCGCGTCGATCGGCACGCCCCGCGGGCTGGCGAAGTCCGCCGCGATGTTGGGCACGTTGGCGAGCGTCGTGGTGAACCGGCTGTTGGGGTGTGCCCACGGGTCGCTGGCGGCGGCCTCCGGTCGCTCGGAGATGAGCTGCCCCTTCCAGTCCCGCCACCCGGCTCTGTTGGCCGGCGGCTGCGGGGTGCGGCCCTCCCACCAGACCTCCTGGGTGAGTTCGTTGTAGGCGACGTTGGTGAATAGCACGCCGGTACCGGGCGCCACCGAGCCGAGAGCCGTCGGGTTGGTCATCTCGTTGGTGTCCTTGGCGACCCCGAACACGCCGAACTCCGGGTTGATCGCGTAGATCCGGCCGTCCGCCGGGTCGACCCGCAGCCAGGCGATGTCGTCGCCGTAGAACGAGACGTGGTAGCGGTCGCCGAGACTGTCCGGGGGCAGCATCATCGCCAGGTTCGTCTTGCCGGACGCGCTGGGGAAGCCACCGCAGATGTGCCAGGTCCGGCCCGTCTGCTTGTCAGTGACGCCGATGAGCATGAACTGCTCCGCGAGAAACTCTCCCGACGCCCAGCCGTCGTAGCATGCCTGCCGCAACCCGTGCGCGATCTTTCCGAGCAGCGCGTTACCGCCGTAGGACGAGCCGAAATGCAGAATCGTTCGTTCATCGGCAAAGGTGACGAAGTATCGCTGGTCGTCAGGCGTGCCCTGGCCGAGGTTCTCGAGGTCGCCGGTGACGTGCACGCCGCGAACGAACTTGCCGGGCTCGGCGAGCTCGTTCACGTACTCGACGCCGCACCTGGCCATCCTGATCATGTGCAGCGCCACGGTGCGATGGTCGGTGAGCTCGACGCCAACCGCGTACGGCACCAACGGCGAGCCCGGCGGTGCCATCAGATACGGGATGACGTACATGGTCTTGCCAGCCGAGGCACCGCGCATCCGTTCGGTCAGCAGGGGCCGCATCTGGCCGGACGGGTGCCAGTTGTTGTAGACGCCCTTGTCTGCAGGGTTCGCGGTCGCCACGATGGTCCGCTCCTCGGACCGCGCGGTGTCCTTGATGTAACTACGCGCGTAGTACCGCCCCTCACCGGCCGGGAAGATCTCACCCGCTGCCAGTGACTCGCGCAAGAGCCGGGAGTCGTCGGCGGCGCCGACCACCTCGATCCGGCTGGCACCGGTTACCTCCGCCCAGTGCGCGATAAACTCTCGTACAGCCGGATTCGTCAGCCCGGCCTCGTCGAGGGTCGCCGTGAGGTCTGATAGGTGCGGCCGCGTGTCCATCATTTCGCTGCACCCACTATGCCGTACGGCTTCGCAGCGGTTGCTTTATCCACCGGACTGCTCCTCCTCAAGGCGTCGCATCGCGCCGCGCAACGACAGGAAGCCTGTGATCAACAACAGGAAGCCCTGTGATCTCGGGATTGGGGGAGCATACCCCGGCATCAGCGGTTCAAATGGGGCTGACCCAGGCAATCATTCGCGTACGGCCCTCGAAAGGCTTACCGGGAGGCCGGACGCGAGCGTCTCGACGGAACCCGCCGATACCTCTAGCTTGTCGCGATAAGACCGCGACAAGACATGGCGCGCCGACCCGAGGCAACCGCGTTCCCGTCCGCAGCAGCCGGAGCGAAGCGCCGCGCGCGCAGCGGGGTTAGCTGTCCGGCCCCTCCGCCCTGACCTGCTCGACCTGGCGCAGCGCCGCCCTCAGGTCGGCTAGCCAGGTGTCCTGGTTTGCCCCGACAAGGCGTACACACCAGGCCAGCGCGTCACTGCGGCTCCGGGCCACGCCCCCGTCCACGAGGGTGTCGAGAACCTGCCGCTCGCTTTGCCGTAGCCGGGTCATGACCGGCACGGAGAACGTGGTGAACATCACTCGCCGGCCACCGACCTGCACGCCCCACGAGACCTTCCGGCCGAACTTGTGCTCGGCCTCCCTGGCGATCTCGATCCGGCGCTCGCGGGTCTCCTCGCGGAACCGTCGGCTACGGCCCTCGGCAGCCGCCGCAGCCGCGGCCTCGCTCGCTTCGGCGCCAGCGCCCTCCGGGTCTGGCAGCGTGCCGACGACCGTGACCTCCTCGCGGTCGACCCTGACCTCGGGTGATCCGGTGAACCAGCCGTCCGGAAGGCGTCCAGCAAACCAGCCCCGCAGCG
>Ga0187783_10002132_pt1 | contig 14728 bp, 24 predicted proteins | sample 1015_SJ02_MP02_2_FD_132471 | JGI IMG/M metagenome (GOLD analysis project Ga0187783, IMG submission 132471) | Tropical peat soil microbial communities from peatlands in Department of Meta, Colombia - 1015_SJ02_MP02_20_MG | ecosystem: Environmental > Terrestrial > Soil > Wetlands > Peat | place... | reverse complement strand
TGGGTGCTCGTTCCCTTCGCCCCGGATTGGCGCTGGACGCTCGACGGCGAAACCACGCCGTGGTACCCGACGGCGCGCTTGTTCCGGCAAACCTCGCTCGGCGATTGGGACGCCGTCATCGCCGACGTTGCCGATGCGCTCGAATCAAGTTGGAGAACGGGGATTCGGCGGTGAACGCATTCTTGTTGTGGTTCAGCGCAGTTGCACAGTGCGCGCGACCGGTTAGTCTGACCGCTTACCGCCATCAATTTCTTTAGTAATTTCAATGCTCAATTGAGAACAAAAGGGGCTTTTGCTACCATTTTGCTACCGAGGCCATTCGGCCAAGGCGTTGTCGATCGCCGCCGCGGCCGAGTCCTTATCCTTGAATACATGGGCATAGGTCCGCAGGGTAATCACCGGGGTACTGTGCCCGAGGCGCTTGGCGATCTCCGTAATCGGCACGCCAGCGGCGATCAGCATCGACGCGTGGCTGTGCCGTAAGGCGTGAAAGGTCACGTCGGGCATGCCGATCTCGCCGGCTACCTTGATCCATGTCACGCTTAGGCCCTGCGGAGACATTGGCGCACCATTCACATCGGCAAAGAGGAGATCGTCGTCGCCGAGCTTGCCGAGCCCGAGGCTAAAACGCAGCTCAAGCTGCTTGCGCTTATGCTCCCGTAGGGCGTCGGCAACGATCGCCGGCATGGTGATTTCACGGCGACCGGCTTTCGACTTCGGCGCCTTGAAGCGAATGCCATGCTTTTTCGTCTGCTCCAACGATTGCTCAACCTTGATTATCTTGCGATCGAGATCGACGTGGCGCCAGCGAAGCGCCAGCACTTCGCCCCTGCGCAGACCGGTGAACAGCGACACGATGGCCTGCGGATAGATTGATCGTCCTGCAAGCTTGGCCGGCAATTCCCTGATGCTAGCCTCGTCTATGATCTGCAGCTCGTCCTTATCGTTCTTCGGAAGCGCCTCGATTTCGCGCGCCACGTTGGCGTTGACGATCTTCAGGCGCTTCGCTTGCTTCAGGGCCTTGGACAGTAACCTATGGGCATGCCCTACAGTCGTTGGGCTCAAACCCTTGCCATCCTTGCGGCCGGTCGAAATCAACGTCGCGTGCCAGTTCTCGATCGCCTCTACGTCGAGCTTTTGAATCCGCTCCGATCCCAAATGAGGAATGATTTGATTCTTGGCGAGTTCTCGATACCGCTCGGCGGTACGTACGCTGATCTTCTTTGCCGTTTCCCATTGGTCGATTTTACCGAGCAAATATTCCCCGACCGTGAGCTTGTTCGGCCCGACGTAGGCGTGATCGTCAACCGACTTGAGTAAGGTGCGGAGCGCCGCGTCGGCCTCTTTCCTGTTTTTGGCTTCGAGACGGTGCCATCGGCGCTTGCGCGCGCCTTCGGCCGGATCGTCAATCACCGCGTACCACGTGCCGCGTTTGCCGCGTTGCCGAATATGTCCCTTCATGACTTTTTCTCCCCCTTCGTCAGTTGTTCGAATGTCGGTAACTCGGCTTTCGGTGTCTCTCTTACGACCGGCTTGGTGCCGCGCTTACCCATAGTCGCCCACATGCGCCGGTGTTCTTCCTCCATGAGTTGCCGCGTCGGCGAATTGCTGAAATCTGGTTGCCGGCGTAGCCGAAACTCAATGAGCGCGCCGAGCTGGTCCGGATCGTCGTTAAGCACCGTCGCATGAGGCCGATCGCCAAACGCAGCCGAGCCCTTGGGCTTGAACGTCTCAAGCCGGGATAGGATCGCGCCACGAAATACCGCCCAAGCGCCGACATGCTTGTGCCAAGCGGCGCCGGTCTCTAGCTCGACCTCCGCCGGCATCGGTGCCATGCCGGCGATGAAATCGGCCGTCGGCTTATCCACAACATCCGCGAATGACGCCTCGAGCCGGGCAGCGATTTCCGCTGAAAGGCTGCGATCCGCTTTAGCGGCGGCCGCCTCAAGCTGTGCGACTAACTCGTCCGGCACTGACGCTTTCAGCTGCTGTTTCATGAAACTCCCCTAAGTCTTGCGATTTGGACATTGACATGGGCCACTATTAATGTCCTATAGGCCATCATGTGACCTATAGTGATTTGCATATAGGTCAATACAGTAGACAGAGCGTCCCGTCAATAGACCTAACGAAACAGGACGAGCCCTAATGTCAATCTGCAGCACCGGCGCCCCTGACCCCAAAACCTCTCTCCGCGTTCTCGATGCGAAGTGGGACGGCAAGTCAGTATTCGACGTCGCCGAAGTGGCCGAAATCTTCGAAGTGACGCCTTGGGCGATCTATGAGGCGATCAAAAGGGGCGAGCTCGGCGCCGTGAAAATCGGCCGCCTTCGCAAAATTCCCCGCCACGTCATCGAACGGAAATTAGTGGTCGCCTGAACGCAGAACGGCGCCGGTGAGGGCGCCGCCCGCGGGGGTGTGCTGTGCGCAACCCGTCCGCCAACTCCTGCAACGAAGGAGTGTCGCGTTTTGAATCGCCCCGACAAAACTTGCAACGCACTTGTGTGGCGGCGCCAAAACGAGGCGACCGCATCATGATCGATTGCGCCTTCTTCGGCTTTCTCGCACGCGATGCCGACGCTCGGACTAGCCAGGCCGGCAAACTTTGGGTGAGGCTTTCGATCGGCGTTGGCAGAGACGACAACGTGCAATGGGTTTCGGTCGCCGTCTTCGGCAAGGCCGCCGAGACCGCCGCGCAACTCGTGAAAGGCGATCGCTGTTATGTCGAGGGCACGATCAAGCTCGACACTTGGACCGGCAACGACGGCGCCGAACGGCACGGCTTGAACGTCGCGGCATTCAAATGCGATCGCACGCACAACATCGGCCGCAATCGGCCCAAGCGTGATGACGCGCGCGACGCCGACCGGAGCTCGCGCCCGACGCGCCAAGCGCCCGCCGGCGGCGCCGCCTTCAGCGACGAGATTCCTTTCGCGCCGGTGCAATCATGACCGACGTATCCTTCGACGATGATTTCGACGACGATAAGCCGCTGCCGGAAATCTCCGTCGACGCCTACAACAAACTTGACCGCTGGCGCGACGAGCTCGACCGAACGCAAAAGATGGACAAGCGCGCCGTATTCGAGCGCGCCGCCGCCGACCTGTTCCTCGAGGCAGAGTTTGAGCACGATCTCGCCGCCAGCCGCGCGATCGCCGATGCAATCTATTTACTCGGTCGCGATCATGCTGGCCTCGACGACGATGATATTCAGTTCATCATGGTCGGCGCCAAAGCACGCGCAGAGCGACCGACAGAGCGGGTGAACGGCCACGACAACACGCCGCCAACCGACAACACGCCACCGCCGACGGACGAAGGCGATTACGGTCACAACGGCAGCAGCCAGGCACACGATAAGACACCGCGCATTCCGCCGCCGCTCACGATCGAGGAATGGCTCGCGCGGAAGTTGCCGGCGCCTGATTTCATCATGGGCGATTGGCTGACAACAACGAGCCGCGTTCTTTTGGTCGGCCCGACCGGCTTAGGCAAAACAAACTTCGCCCTGGCATTGGCGCTGCATATCGCGGCCGGCAAAAACTTCCTGCACTGGCGCCCGCAACGACCCTGCCGCGTGCTCTACATCGATGGCGAAATGGCGCGGCGCCTGCTCAGGCAACGCATCGACGATGCCGTTAACAGGCTCGGCGAACGGCCGGCGGGTTTTTATGCACCCAGCCATGAGGACATCGAAAACTTTGCGCCGCTAAACACCGCAGCCGGCCAGGCGCTAATCGAGCGGTTTATCGCGCAGCTCAAGCCCGACTTCATCGTGTTCGACAGCATCATGTGCCTGTTGATCGGTGAAATGAAAGATCCCGCACCGTGGGCGGCAGTCATGCCGTGGGTTCGATCGCTGACGCGCCGGCAGATCGGGCAACTGTGGCTGCACCATACGGGGCACGATGAAAAAAAATCTTACGGCGATAAGACGAGGGAATGGCAACTCGACACTGTCGCGCACATGGAGGCGATCGCGCGCGAGGATACCGATTTGAGTTTCAGCCTCGAATTTCGCAAAGCCCGCGAACGCACGCCCGCGACACGCGCCGACTTCGTGCTCGCCCGAATTGCCCTGGTCAACGACGAGTGGTCCGTCGAGGCACCGGCAATAGTGGCGCCGGGGCAGGTATCGCCGCTCGGGCTGAAATTCCTCGACGCCCTTCACAACGCCTTGGCGGGCGATACGACCGAAACCCGCTACGGCCGGCGCGCCGTCACGCTCGAGCTATGGAAAGCCGAATGCTTCAAGATCGGCATCCTGCAGCATGACAAGACACCGAAACAGATCAGCGCCTTATGGTCGAAATATCGCCTCGAGCTGATCGCCGCAAACCGCGTCGCGTGCGACGAGACAATGGCCTGGACCGTTTGAAAGGGAGGACACAAATGACCGAAGATGCCGAAATCGAAACCGCCGCCGTCGTCATCGAACATCTGTTGCGCCTGGTCGATCCGGAGAAGCGCGCCGCCGTGCTGGCAAAAGCCATCGCGGCCGAAGATGCCGACCGCGAAGAGCGCCAAGCAGCCGGCGGCAGAATTAAATTCCTCAGCTTTTCCGAGGAATCAACTGCGAAGTGGCTGGCGTCGCCGGCAATGCGTAACTGGCACGACATCATGGCGTTCAAGGCTCGCCTAGCCTACGTGTTCATCCGCAACATTCGCAACAACCATAGCCCCAAGGACGCCGCCAAACTTCTGTTCGAGCGGCATCGCATGGCGCCAGGCTCCGGCTATCTCGAGGAATACATCGACGACCTGCCGCGACCCGATCTGGCCGCCGCGGAATAAGGACTGTCAACCATGACAACCATCGACAACCGCGACAACGATCGGCAACCGTCCGGCAACCATCGGGCAAACATCAACCGCGGGTTTATGCCCTCAAGGCGGTTGTCAGCAGGCCCGGCAACCGTCCGGCAACCGTCACCAGACAACCGACTGACAACCACGCGGCAACCGCGATGGAATGGGCGGCAACCGTATGTCAACCGCCTGACAACTGCACCTGACAACCGTGACAACTGCCCCCTAAGGGGTGGCGAAACGGTTGTCACCCTCGCGCGCGTGCGCGGCTCACCGCTCAGAGCGAGCGACCCGCGGCTCGGCACGCTGCGCTCCGCTTGGGCTCCGCTACGCGGCCGGCCGCTCCGCCATGCTCGTGAATATCCGCAACCCGTGATACCTTGCCGAACATGCTGCCAGCACCGCAAACCGAACCCAAAACGAAAATCGATAAGCGCGAACGCATCAGCGGACGCCTCAAAGCCGCACTCGATCTCATGGTCTGGGGCAATCACGAAGGCAAAATCGTCGACTACGTCGAGGCAGGCAGGACGGTTAATCTCTCAGCACGCTCAATGCGGCGAAGTCTCGAACGCCCAGGCGTAAGACGCTACCTGCAAGAGCAGAAGCAGGTACTTCGGGCATCTCTTTCATCGAAAAGTTTGATGCGACTCGACGCAATCGCCGACGGATCGAACGCGATGGCTGCTGTTCGCGCGATTGCGGCGATCGACGGCGAGGACGCAGCGAACGTGCGGTCAAGTGACGTCGCGCCCGGAGTGACCATACGGATCTTCAATCAGGCCGCGCCGCCGGCGCCTGGCCCGGTGATCGAGCTCACGGCCGAGCGCCAGGCCGAGCTCGAGCCGCCGGCGACGTCGGACCCGATTTTCAAGCCGTGACGGTAGCAAAAGCGGTAGCAACCGCGCCGCACGTGGTGTGAATTGCTCACGCGATCAAGCCGATAGCGGCATCAGAGCACCGGTTAGCCAATCCGCTCGCCGCCCGATCGGCGGACTATGACGCCTGGACGAGGAGATTTCCTAACAAGAGAAACCCTCCTCAGCGCCCCATGTGCATCACTGCGCGGTGATGCCTCGAGCGATGCGCCGTCAAGGCATGCTTTACGAGCGACCCCCCGTACGACGGCATGGGGGCAAAAATCGCGTCGATCGCTCGAGCTCAGTGCATCGCCTCTCTCCATTTGCTGAAAAATTATTGGGGCTTTGAACCTCCGGGGGTGACGTGCAATTGACGTTGCCTTTTCCGAGGAATTGGCGGGCTATTTTTTTGGGCGCGAGGTCGTGGGTTCGTTATTTTTGGTTGGGGTTGTTTGGTAGCCCGGATTTTTTGGCGAGCGTACGGGCTCCGTATTCGTCAAGTTTCTCTTTACGCGATCAAACAAAGTCAAGCGTTACTTTACTTCGGTGGCTGAATATTTGTTTGGTCGCAAATCCGTGCGTTGCCCCACAATGTGGGACAGGCATCATGGTCGCATGACAAAGCACGAACGTTGTGATGATCAGATAGCGGTACGGTTGCCGCGTTCGCTACGTGATCAACTTGAGCATGATGCGGCGAGTGAGGGCCGAAGTCTTGGCAATATGACGCGGCGCATTTTGGAGCGCTGGTATGCCGAGCGCGGGCACGAACAGACTGGAGCGGCTGCATGACTGACATCGTCGAACAACCACTGCCGTTTGATGCGGTGTTGACGTTGCTTCGAATGATCAATGACCCGGCGGCTATGGAGTCAAAATTGCGGTCGTTGTCGGAGGCATCGGCGGCGGCGCGGCGTGTGATCGATCAGGCTGCGAAGGACCGTGCCGAGCTCGAGGCGCGACGGACTGCCCATGAGGCCGAGCTGGCTGAGCTGACCAAGCGTGCGGCTGACGAGCATGAGCGTCAGCGGGAGCGGATTAAGCGTGCGGCGGCGAAGGTCGAAGCTGCCGCGGCCGAGTTTGAGAAGGAGAAGGCGCGCGTCACTGAGCGCGAGCGCTACGTCGAGGCTCGCGCGGCGGATTTATCGGCGCGCCTTGGTCATCGTGGTTTGGACGCCGCATGATCGACGAGCGCCTGACCGGCACTGTGGAGTCGTTCGACGCCCGCGGCCGTGGCCGAGTGCGCCGGGATGACGCTCTTGGCTATGCGTACGTCCGCCCGCGCGATCTTGACCGGGCCGATCTTCGCATCGGGAATCGGCTCAGTTTTCACTTGCAAGACCGGCGCGCGGTCAATCTGCGTCGCGAATTTCGCAGAGGAGAATAAGCATGGTTGACGTCATCGTTTCACCTGCCACGCGCTACAGGAACACCCTGAACGACGAGCGCGAAAGCCAAATGGTCTTTCTTTGGTGCCTGCCGCCGGAGAAACCATCGCCGCCGGTGCGCCCGACGTTGCCGCGCGGCAAGGATGGCGATCCGGAGTACGATCTTGCAAAGATCGAGCTCAAGGGAAAGCTCGAGCGGTACGAACAGGAGCTCAAAGAATACGGCCGCCTGAAAGCCGAATATGAAGGATGGGCCGAGCGGTATGGTGGCCCGATCGAAATCAAGCAGTGGAGTTGTGACGCCAGAGATAGCCTTGCCCACGACCAGCGCGCCGTCGCCGAAGGGCGGCAAACCGCGCGCCGCTATTTCATTTCGAGCCGGACGCGAGGCTACGGCCATTTGCCGAACGGCGGCTTGCCGCCTGGCGTGACACCCGGACATGGGCACGCCGAGAGCGTTGCACGCGAGGCCGCGGAGGATCGCGCCCTCGCAATCGCCCGCGGCCAGGACCCCGTATTCGGGGGATACGAGTCATGACCGAAGCCTTCGCCTCGATCGAGGGGTTGCTGGCGCTTGTCGCTAATCCCGAAGCCTGCGGCGCCAGGCTGCGCGATCTACAAGAGGCCGAAGCCGCCGCCCGCCGTGCGCAAGCCGAGCTCGCCGTCGAACGGGAAGCGCACGCCGAGCACGTTGCATTGACAACGGTGGAGCTCGAGCGTGAGCGGAAGGATTTGGCCGAGCAAAAGCTTGATCTGCACCGGCAAGTCGATGAGCTCGAGGCTAAGCGTGCGGCGGCTGCCGACACCTTCAAAGCAATCCGCGTGATTGAGGATCAAGTTAAGCGCGCAATCTTGCGTCATGCCGGAATGCTCGATCACTTCAACGAAAAAATTCAAAGCCTGCCGGGCTGGAATTCGCTCGATCGACTCGTCGGAGCGCCCGTCGACGTGTATCCGGAGATCACGCCGTCGCCGGACATGGAGCTCACGCGCGAAGGGACAACCGGAGATCCGTTCAGCCCCGAATCGACATTGACCAGAGCGGTGCCGACCGACATGGCGTCGCATGATGATCTGCCAATGCCGCAGAACCGAAAGCCGCCACGATCGCCGGCTGCACGGCGGTCGCAGCGCCGTGCGGCGGAGCGGCAAAGCCATGCGTAGCGTCCAGGCATGCCCGCCTTACGACGTCGCCGAGCTCGCCGTTGAGATCGTACGCCGCTATCTCAAGGAGGCGCGCGCCGAGCGCCGCTTACCGACCGCTGGCGAGGACTTGGCGTTCGCCGTCGTTGAATTGTGGAATTATCACCAAGCGCTTCGCCGCGGCGAGAACCCTCCGCTCCCTGAAACGATGTTGGTGCCGCTGCAATGACCGACGCCATGACCGGTGCACCGCCCGCAGTCGTCGCCGCCGCGAAGGTTGTTCAAGATTGGCTGGACCAGCAACAGCAAGCGCGCCTTAATCAGAACGCGCCCCGACAGATGAATGCGGCGGAGAAGTTGGATTGGGCTAGACAGCACGACCAAACAAAGATGCCGGCGTGGAAGGATCCGCGGGGATGACGACGCTCTTCACCGTAACGATAAACACTGGAAGCCAGCAGCAGGGCGCGACGCGCGCCGGTGAGTTATCGTTCATTCAATATGCTGTCGGGCGCGCGCTCCAACTGGCCGGCACCGGAGCCGGTCAGGCATTGAGCGGCAACATCATCGACCAGGATCAAACAATTGTAGGCACGTTTACCTATTCGCCGGTGGCGGCGAGCTGACGGAGAATTCAAATGTCAAAAGATGGCGAAAACTATCACGGGTATCACGGTCGCAATCGCATCAACGAGCGCGAATCGACGGACGCCAGCAGGCCGACATCGCTGAGCCGCAATGTTGGCATTGGCTCCGAACCCGGTCCTGGAATTCTCGGCAGGCCTATGTCGGTCGCGCCGCACGGTTCGACGGACAATCTGGCGCCACATCTCGGGAAGTTTGATCGCAATCTAACGCCGCGGGCCGCTGGCGCGCCGGAACGCTTCGTTGCCTTGGCGCGCCGTGGCCGGAAATGAACGGTAAGGCGCTGCAATCGCAACAGCTGAACACGGGACCAGTGGTCGGCAACCCTGGTCAGTCGCCGGACGCTTCTTGTGCGACCGGCATATCCGATGCCGCGCGCGAAAAACTCGAGCGCTACGCAAATCCAACTGTGAAGCAATACGTTTTGGACACCGTCGATCGGAAACGTGGCGGCGGCGTCGACATCAACAAGACCTGAACTCATGGAATTCGAGCCCATCGCGAATCAGTCTGCGCCGGAAGACACCGAGGTCATGCGTGTAAGCTACACGCATTCGCCTGAGCGTTGGGCGCAAATCGCCAAGCTAGGCCGCGCAGCGCGTTGGGCAAAGTTGAGTCCACGGGAGCGATCGGCGGTAGCTCGGCACCTAGCTTCGATGCGTTGGGCAAAATACCGTGCCAAAAAAGCGGCGGCGTTGATTTGAAATTGTCCGGCATTTAATTCTCGGTCGCTGATTCGGAGGGAAGACGAATGGCCGCGACTGCAAAGCAAAATCGAATTGCGAGTGCTGTGCCGATTGAGTTTCGCGACTATCAAACACTTCACGCGGCTTTGCGGCGTGCTCGCGAAATGCGCAACATAAGCTTTGAGCTATGGGACGAAATTGCGGGTGTCAGCAGGGGTTACACATCCAAAGTACTCAGCCCGGAGGGCTCCCGAAAAATTACTATGCAAAGTCTTGGCTGGCTTCTAGCGGGGCTCGGCCTCAAAGCAATCTTGGTCGATGATCCCGACACATTGAAAACGATTTTGCCGAGATTTCGGCCACGCGACTTACGCCTCGTCCGCAACAGCCCACGGCGGAAAAGCGGATGATCGGCACGGTGAAATTTTACGAACCGAGCCGCGGCTACGGTTTCATCGCCTGTCATCGGGACGGCCGCGAATTCTTTTTCCATCGCGACAACGCAACTCGAGCCTTTGCCGCCGGCGACCGCGTTTCATTTGACGAAATTCCACGGCCCTCGCCTTATGAGCGCAAGCGGCCCGTCGCTCATAACGTCAAACCGGTGGTGCAGCGATGATCATGCGCCCCAAGACCACACTTGCGACGCTAAAGCGCGAGTTTTGGGCGGCAGCGGTAATGATCGGCTGCGCCACGATCGTCGGGCGCTGCACCGGCCCGGTAATCCGGCCCGGCGGCAACGTGGCTCCCGCGATCTCCGGCGTCGGCCCGGACGGCAAGATGATCGACGCAAGGCCGATCGACGTGAAGCCGGTCGAGTAAGGCCGCGATCCGCGTACGTCAACCGTGTTTTTGGGTTCCGGTCCGCCTATGAGCCTTACGGCGTGACTCGTTGTGCCATTTCCATCTGCACTCGCTGCTACAGTATCGTGCATCGCCACGCTTGTTACGGAAACGCGTTCCGCCACTCAGGAATGGCGTTTTGCAATGTTCGCATATGTTGAATGTCGTCCCGGTCGCGATCATTCGCGCGCCATATAGGATCAGCGCGGATTGTAGATCGGTGGGCCGTAAAGCCAGAACGGGTCGATTGTCCTTGTCGGGCACCAAAAAAATCCCGAGGTCGCCCTTCCATTGCGCTTGCGGTTCGGGCCACCTGTATTCCTTGCCGAGCACGAAGTCCTTGCCTTCAAACATCATTCGTAGCTTTAACGCGACGGTTTCCCACGCAAGCACAGGATCTCCGCGGGGGAGGCCAAGGGGAAACATTGGACCAAGCGCCCTTACAACTTTGAGGGCAACGATGTGAAATGGCGTCTCTTTGCATTCGACCAAAGCCTTTACTGCCAACTGCATCGCCTCTGCCCTAGGGCGATGATCTTTCGCCTCTCCAACAGGCACTATCTCGGCGAAATGTAACGGCCACTCGGCTTCCGGCACTCCACGCGGCGGCGGATTATTGGTGAGCCACCGGCTGATCTCTTCGGGGCCGGCCAGTCGAAGCTCGTATTTCGGGGCTCGCGGCCACTCGAAGTCGATTTCAAATTCGCTCATGGGAGGTCTTACACGCTTATATTCGTGTACACTTTTACTATTGTCTTTGGATGTAGGCAACCGCTAAGAAGGGAGAGGAGCATCATGGACATCTATTGAAGTCTAAACAACATGGATAATCGTAAGCGCCTCGTACCTAAGCCGCACATCATCAAGGCAATGCGTGCGCGTAATTGGACTCTCGAAGGTGCAATCGAGGAATTGATCGACAACAGCATCGGCCACGGCCGGGCAGCTAATGTCGCCGTTTATATCGACAACGCCGAAGGCATTGGAGTGCATGACGACGGCATCGGCGTGAACAATATCAACAGCATTTTTTGGTACGGCGATGCTAGTGCATATGAAGATCTGGCGCAGATTGGACAATATGGTGTTGGCGCCAAGCACGCCGCTATCTGGCTCGGCGACGTTACGCTGGTTCAGACTGTCCGCGACGGCCGCTTTCATCACATGAAAGTGGATTGGCGGGAGGTAGAAAGGTCCGGTCAATGGCCGTTCGAATACCAAGGTGCCGGTCGCGCTGCTAAGGCAAACGAGCGTGGCACGCAGGTCGTTATAAACAAGCTAACCCGCTATTACCACCTTGCGACCAGCGAAAAAATGGCGCGGAATTTCGGGCAGGTCTTTGCGCCCGCGTTGCGCCGCGGAGTCAGCCTGTGCATTTATCACAAGCTGGCAAAAGGCGAAGATCACGTTTTGAACGTCGAGCCGTTCACGCCGCAAGACCTGACCGATGAAATCAAAATCACTGGCGATCTAAAGACGGATGCTGGCGTCCTCAAATGGTCAGGGCGGGCCGGCCTGTCAGCTTCGCTCGTGGAACGGTTCAATGCTGTGCATGTCGCTTTTCAGCATCGCGTTATTGAGGCGACAAGGGACGCATTTGCTGGACGATCGGCACCGACCCTGTACGTCGAAGTTCAGTTGGATGAAACGACACCGTGGAAACATCAACTTTCTGAGCACAAAGACAAGGTCGTCCGTTATCGCGACGAGCTGATGAACGCAATTCATGAAGCTATCAAGCCGTTGCTCGACAAGTCAGAACAGCAAGCGCAAACCCTGGCGCTCAAAGCGATGACGGCGCCGATCGAGTCAGCACTGAATAAGGCGCTAAAGGGAGCGGGGCTGTTGCATTGCGATCCCAATGAGGAGCCCGAAGAAGGCGGCTTGCATGGTGATGATCCAGAGCCAAGGCCCAAAAAGGGCAAGCGCCTAATAACGCCCTTTCCTGAGGGCGAACCGGCGAAGGAAGTCAAGCATCCGACCGGCGTCCATTTTGATTTCCGCGATGATGAACAGCTAGAAGGTCGCGCCTACGCATGGCAAATCAGTGGCCGAGCTTTGACCGTGCTATTGGCCAAGTCAATCTTTAAGCCTGTTATCAACTGGCCGCCGAAGGCCAGGGACAAGCATGTCGCGCACATCATTGTCGGCTTTCTCGTGCACGCAATTGAAATGGAATATTGGGATAACGAGAAGTCATTGCGCGGCGTCATCACCAAAAAGCTCAACGATCGACTCGGCGATTGGGCCGGCACGCCGGCGAAGATTGCGCCATATCTGTATCGGGAATTAATTGAAGGGGCACGGTTGCCGGAGTGAATTTGTGCCAAAACCTGACAAACTCGGTCGCAACCCGGTGTAGCGATTTCGGATTTGCGGGCCTCGCGATATCAATCCTTCCGCAAGAGCTCCGGGGATCTTCGCAAAATTGACCGCGATCCGCCGGGCCTCGTTCTTCGTGAGTACTAGCTGCAAGAGAACACGCAGTGCGAAGGAGTATTCTAGGGTTGACACCAAACAAGCCTGATGTACTAGGGAGCGGCACTCACTGCCAGCGCAACGCTGGTATGTCGCTCCAACCATGCTGTGAAGGTGCACGATGAACCTTCACAGTCTAGGCGCTTTCGTATGAGTCAATGGGACATTCAGGCCCTACAGGGGAATTTTGATAATTGGCGCAAAGAGCGGGCGCCGCAACTCGCTTCAGACAAAGCGTTCGAGCGGTACGTGATTGAGGCGATCGTCCGGAACCTTGATCTCACAGACGAAGAGATAGAATACGGCTGGATCGGCGGTGCAGATGACGGTGGCATTGACGGCTTTTATTTGCTCGTCAACAGGACATTGATTCAGGATGATACTGAAGTGCCGACGTCACCGATGCTGGTCGATTTGCTAATTGTCCAAGCAAAGAACAAAACATCTTTCGAGGAAACACCTGTAGAGAAAATATTTAATTTCGTGCGTGACCTGTTTGATTATTCCAAAGACGTCTCTTCATTCAAGTATTACAGCAAGACTGTGCAAGACGCGATGGGCAATTTTCGCGAAAAGTATACTTCGATCTTGGGCGCTCCACATCAGTTAAGAGTGACGTTCTGTTACGCAACGAAAAGTGATAAGCCGCCGAACCCAAAAATAGTGCAACGAGCCGAAGGCGTTAAGGCTCTCGTTAAAGAGTCATTTTCGGCTGCTGCTGTTGGTTTCCTGTTTTTCAGCTGCAAAGAACTCCTAACGTATGCCAGAAGTGCTCCACGCAAGGAATTTGTTTTGGATCTCTTTAAGCATTTTGCCGCGCCAGATAGGTCGGTCGTTTGTTTGGTTAAGCTAGGTGAATATGCAAGATTTTTAACTGATGAGCGTGATGAGATCCGAAAGGATTTGTTGGAGCCGAATGTACGCGACTATCAGGGGAAGCGAAATCCGGTGAATGCAGACATTAGGGCGACACTCTCCACGACGGAGGACAAGGAATTTTGGTGGCTAAACAACGGCGTCACTATTTTGGCCGAGAACTGCACGATTGCCGGCGACAAATTGATGGTCACTTCGCCCGAAATTGTGAATGGTCTACAAACGTCTCAGGAAATATTCAATCACTTCAAAGGAAGTAAAACCTCCGATTCCGATTCACGCCATATCCTAATCAGGGTACTTGTGTTGGCTGACGAGCCAACCCGAAACCGCGTGATCAAGGCAACTAATTTTCAGACCGCAGTGGAACCGCTTTCCCTGCGAGCTACCGAGCAAGTACATTTCGACATAGAGGAAAGATTGAAGCTTTATGATCTCTATTACGACCGGCGGAAGGGCAAGTATCGCAATGCGCTAAAACCGATTTCAAAAATCATTAGCATTAGAGGTATGGCACAAACCCTTCTGGCAATCGTGTTGCAGAGACCGAATGACTCAAGGGCACGACCTACTAAAGCGCTGAACGACGACACTGAGTACACGTCGATCTTTAGCCAAAATATTGATCGAGACCTTTATGTCGTTTGCGCACTACTCGATAAACAGGTTGAAAATGCTCTAGAAAAGCAGAAAGACCTTACGAGAGAAGAACGCCGCGACATTAGATACTACGTGGATATGGTCGTCGTTAGTAACGCGCTAAAGGTAGCAAAGCCAACTATAAAGGAGATTGTTGGTTTGCTTAAACGTTGCACGGAAGGAGCTCTTTCTAACGACATTGAGTCGGGCGTAAGCGACGTCTTGAAAAAATTTAAACAACTTGGTGGAACAGATAAAGTCGCGAAAGGCCCCGATCTTGCAAGACGACTTCTGGACGAGTTGTCGGACAAGTATCCCGCTTTTTCAAAGGCGGCAAAGTCTGGTTAGGCCCAAGCCGCCT
>Ga0187783_10002131_pt1 | contig 14734 bp, 12 predicted proteins | sample 1015_SJ02_MP02_2_FD_132471 | JGI IMG/M metagenome (GOLD analysis project Ga0187783, IMG submission 132471) | Tropical peat soil microbial communities from peatlands in Department of Meta, Colombia - 1015_SJ02_MP02_20_MG | ecosystem: Environmental > Terrestrial > Soil > Wetlands > Peat | place... | reverse complement strand
TCCGCGCGGCATGCGGGCAATCCCGGCGGGCAGCGCGATGAAGGTACGAATCACGGGCAGAAGCCGCGCCAAAAACACCGCGAAATATCCCCCCCGGGCGAAAAACCGCTCCGCCCAGTCCAGTTCACGACGGCTGAGCAGAATCCAGCGGCCGTACCTTTCAACCAGGGGGCGACCACCGTAACATCCGATTTCGTAGGCAACGAGCGACCCAAGATTGCAGCCAATGGCACCAGCCGTGGCTACCCATAACAGGTTCATGCTCCCCAGGTAGACCAAATACCCTGCAAAGGGCATGATCAGCTCGGAGGGCAGCGGAATACACGCGGATTCAATGGCCATCAACAAGATGAGCCCGGTGGAACCGGTTGTCGCCATGACGGAGTTGATGAAGGCAAACAGAATGGCGAGGATCTTTTCTGTCATCGAGAGCTTGTCCAAGAGATGCTGCCGTCCACGAGAAGACAAGACGGGGTGAAGTGCCCGGCTTCACCGGGATCCGACAACAACTAGAACGATCCTTCCTGGGTGAAGGTGAATCCGGGCAGCGAAACGCCATCCGCGCCCTTGGCGACTTTCACCCGCACGGTCGGAGCATCCGGCGCAGTGACTTCCGCGGGGCGCAATACTGCGTATTGACTGAACACCTCGCTGTAGACCTTAGTCACGAGGTAGTCTTGGCCGCTTTGGTTTTGCCGCCAAACCTGCCCAAGCTGAATAGACTTAACCGCCACAAGAGTTTCCTTTGGATCTGCTAGTCCCTCTCAGACTACCGAGTGCCGGGGCGCTCGTCAATTGCGAGGAGTCTTGGTCCGAGACTACCTCGTATTCTCACCGATGTTCATGAACCTTGGCGGTTCGCGGCAATTTCCATGGACGATCCGCACGTTGGTGGGTCACGAACCCGAATGGTGGGTGTTCAATGCTTCGCCTCCCTGCTCTTTAATGCCGCCTGATTGCCGAGCTGTCTGCTCGCTTCCGGACAGGGGGGTTGCGGAACCGGACGCCGCAGAGTATAGACATGGAGAGCTTTTTCCTTGAATGTAAGCGACTTCGAAGCCGGCGTTTCCGGCCTCTCAACTGCTCAGAGGACGAGGGAAATCGTGTCTTCGTACGGGCCGTCACGCTGAAACCTAGGTTAGCGGCTGAGATGAGAGGAAGGTTACGAGAATGGCAATCTTGCTCGAAGATCTTCGCTACGGCTTGCGCATGCTGCGCAAAGCCCCGGGTTTCACCGCGGTCGCACTGATCAGTTTGGCGCTCGGGATCGGTGCGAATACGGCGATCTTCGGCGTAGTCAAGGCGGTCCTGCTGAAGCCGCTTCCGTTCACTGATCCGGACCATCTGGTCAAACTCTGGGAAAGTAACCCGCAGAACCCAGGGGATGAAATCATGCCTGTCGCTCCTGCTGACTTCGCGGATTGGCGACAGCGCACCCATTCTTTTGGCGAAATCGGAGCTTCCTACGACGTCCACAAAAGCCTGACGGGAGTGGGCGAGCCGGCGGCCCTCAGTGGATACGCGTTTTCGGCAAATGTCTTTCATGTAGCCGGGGTCACGCCTTTCCTGGGCCGCACTTTCACCGCGGAAGATGACCGTCCGGGCGCGGATCACGTCGTGGTTCTTGCCTATTCCCTGTGGCGAACGAAATTTGGGGGCGATCGAGGTATCGTGGGGAAAACGATACTTCTCGACGGCCAGTCTTACACTGTGCTCGGCATCATGCGACCCGGTTTTGACTATCCCGGGAATTCTGAGTTCTGGGTGCCGACGGCACTGAAGCCAGCAGACATGGCAAACCGTAAGCTCAACTACTTGCGACCAATGGCACGACTGAAACCCGGTGTCACCGTAGAGGAGGCTAACGCCGACCTCGTGCACATAGCCGCTCAGCTCGCCAAGGAACATCCCGACACGAACGCCACCCGCAGCGCAACCGTCGAGCCCATCCGCAACAGTTATGTGGGCGACATTGAACCGGCGCTGCTGGCTCTCCTCGGCGCAGTCGGATTCGTATTGCTCATCGCGTGCACAAACTTGGCCAATTTGTTGCTGGCGCATAGCTCGAGCCGACGGAAAGAGTTTGCGGTGCGTTTCGCTCTGGGAGCATCCCGCAGGCGGCTGGTCGGACAACTGCTGTCGGAGAGCACTCTCCTCTCGCTCGGCGGCGGCCTCATTGGGCTGCTCGTGGCCTATTGGAGCCGGGGAACGCTGCTTCAGCTGTTTCCGAACGATATCGCCAACCTGAACATTCCGCGAGTGGAGAAGATTCCCATGGACGGCGGCGTGCTTGCTTTCGGGCTTTTCTTGGCGGTTTTGACCGGAGTGTCGTTTGGCATTCTGCCGGCCTTGCACACCTCGAACGCTGACGTCTACGACACTTTAAAGCAGGGCGGCAGAAGCGGCTCGGTTGCCGGCCGTGAGCGCACGCGAAGTATGCTGGTGATCGCGCAGATGGCGCTGTCCCTGGTACTGCTAGCCGGGGCCGGGCTGATGATCCGGACTTTTCTGCGTCTTGAGGGCGCCAGCTTAGGGTTCAACCCGGACCATGTCCTGACCGTTCAGCTGGTTCTGCCCGACACGAAGTATCCGAAGCTCGAAGATCGCCTGCGGTTTTTGAATGAAACCCTGGGGAGGATCATGACGCTCGCCGGGGTCCAGTCGGCCGGCGCCGTGGGATTTGCTCCGCTCAGCGGCTTCTGGAATTCGACGAACTTCACCATCGAAGGTCAGCCGGCTCTGCCCGCGAGTGCGATACCCCAGGCAGACTTCAACGTTGTGAGCCCTTTGTATTTCCGTACCCTCGAGGTTCCGTTCGTGGCCGGCCGCGACTTTCAAGCCGCCGATACCGCCGGTCGACCCGAGGTTGTGCTCATCAACCAGACGATGGCGCGTCAGTTCTGGCCTGGGCAAAACCCCGTCGGCAAGCGCCTCAGCCCGGATCCGGCTACGTTCGGGATGACCATGTGGGAAATCGTCGGCGTGGTTGGCGACATCAAGCACTTCGGCGTGGCAGAACCGGTGCACGCCACAATCTACCGGCCGTTCGCACAAGAGAGTTTCCCGCTCATCGCCTTCACCATTCGCACTCCGGTACCACCGCTGACTCTGACGAACGCCGTGCGACAGGCAATCTGGAGTGTAGACAAGGACCAGCCAATTTCGAAAATCATCACCCTGGACGAGGCAGCTGCGGAGTCGGTGACGCTGCGAAGAGTCTGCATGATTCTGCTGGCAGTCTTCGCTGCCATCTCGGTGTTCTTGGCGGTAGTCGGCTTATACGGCGTGATGGCCCACTTAGTCACGCAACGGACGCAAGAGTTCGGCGTGCGTATGGCGTTAGGAGCCTGCCCGAAGGATATTTCCCGCTCTGTCGTGCGGCAGGGATTGGGGTTGGCAGCGGTCGGCATTGTCCTTGGAACGACCGCCGCCCTCGCACTCACTCGTCTGCTGACGAGCTTGCTTTTCGGGGTGCGGCCGCAAGACCCAGGGACGTTGCTTGCGGTGGGATTGCTGTTGTCGGGAGTAGCCGTCGTGGCCAGCTACATCCCTGCCCGCCGAGCCGCGAAAGTCGATCCTATGGTAGCTTTGCGCTATGAATAGGGCACGGTTTTCAGATCAACGCGGTTATAACCAGGAGCTTTACAGACGAGCAACTCGTCGGGTTGACCACACCCTGCGATGACGGTACGATTTCGTTCCGATGGGTGGCAGCGGCGAAGCCGGGCAGAAAAACCAAGAACTGCTGAAGCTCCGCGATGCGGCGTTGCAATTGGGGATCAGCTTTCCCACCATCAAGCAATGGATTTACAAGAAGAAAATCCGCAGCATCCGAACCGTCGGAGGACATCACCGTATTCCGCTAAGTGAAGTGGACCGGCTGCTTTTCCGCACACGGGGTAAGACCGAGACCGAACGGAAACTGCTCCGCCGCCGCATTAGCGGACGTAATCAGCTCATCGGAAGGATCGAGGCTGTTCGTATTAGTGGTCTTATGGCGGAGGTAGAGATTTCAATCGGCGGCCAGCAAATCACATCGATCATCACTGCGCGTTCCGCACGTGAGATGCAGCTCAAACCCGGGCAGACGGCGGCCGCCCTCATCAAAGCCACCGAAGTCATGATTTTTCGCGTTTGAAATAAGATAGGTAGCGCCGTTGATTGAGCATCCCACTTGGCAAGATTCGAGGAGACTAGTATGGCATCTGTACTCATTACTGGAACCAGCAAAGGAATCGGTTTGGCGACGGCCTTGGCCTTCGGCCGTGCCGGTCATAAAGTCCACGCCACGATGCGCAACCCCGTGCAGTCTCCAGAGCTCGCGCAAACGGCTGCGCGAGAGAAACTGCCGATTCTGATTTCCACCATGGACGTGGACTCCGACCGGTCGGTCGAGGATGTGGTTCGCAACATCCAGGAACGACATGGCCCGATCGAGGTTCTCGTAAACAACGCCGGTATTGCGCAAAATGGCTCGGTCGAAGAGCTCCAGCTCTCGGAATTTCGTGCGGTCATGGAAACCAACTACTTCGGGGCACTGCGTTGCATTCAGGCTCTGGTGCCCTCCATGCGACAACGCCGTAGCGGGTGCATTATCAACGTGAGTTCGGTCGCCGGGCGTATCGCCTGTTCACCCTTAGGTCCCTATACGGCCTCGAAGTGGGCCCTGGAAGCCCTGAGCGAAGCCCTGGCGGGTGAGATGAAAACGTTTGGCGTCCGTGTAGCCACCGTCGAACCGGGCATCATTGACACGGCAATGGCGCGGGAGCTTGAAGGTCGTACCGGCGATTCACTGTATCGGCAGAGCGCGCGCTTCGCCGCGTTCTTCAAGGCTGCGCTGAGGAATCCGGTGCCACCTTGTCTGGTTGCGCAGAAGATCCTGGAGATCGCCGAGAAACAGACCTGGCAACTCCGCCACCCGGTGGGGCCCGATGCCATACCCTTCCTCGAGTGGCGCCGTAAATTCACGGACGAAGAGTGGGTGGAGCTCAACGCCAGCGACGACGAAACCTGGCACCGTCAGATCGAACGTGACTTCGGTCTCGATACCAATCCTGCGAAGCAAGTGGCATAGCTTGACCGCCCAATTCCTTCCGCGGAGGGAGAGCACGGTTGCGTTTCCCGCTCGCCCATAGAGGAACATCGGAAAATGACAGAATCACAAGGTGCTGACGTGCCACGACCGATTTTCCCTGCACTGGTGCTGGTGATGGGGATTGGGCTGCTGCTGGCCATGGCTGTTTACGACGACGCGTCCGCCCAAGAGCTCTACGACGTGGTAATCCACGGCGGACGCGTGGTCGACCCTGAAACCTCGCTTGACGCGGTCCGCGACGTCGGCATTCGGGGCAACCAGATTGTGGCGATCAGCGAGCGAACGCTCGTGGGCGCGCGTGTCATTGAAGCCTCCGGTCTGGTCGTTGCTCCCGGTTTCATCGATCTCCACCAGCACGACCACACCGCTCGAGGTTATCGCCTCAAAGCCATGGACGGTGTGACCACCGCGCTCGAACTGGAGATCGGTGCCCCCGACGTGCGGAAGTTTCTCGACCAGCGCCGTAATGCCGCGCTCATCAACTACGGGACCAGTGCCAGCCAGCCTTGGGCGCGCGCCGCCATCCTCGGCCAGCCCGCCGTCGAGGGGGCGATTGTGCCGCCCTCCGGGCCTGCGACGAATGATCCGACTACCCCGGAGCAGGTGCAACGCATTCAGCAACGGCTACGCGACGAACTTCGTGCGGGCGGCCTCGGCGTCGGCATGGGGATTCAATACACGCCGGGGGCGTCGCGCCTGGAGATCATAGAGATGTTTCGGGTCGCGGCGGAACGCGGGGTTCCGGTATTCGTGCATAGCCGGGGCGACCGCATCGAGTCCGTGGGAGAGATCATCGCGGCGGCTGCCGTCAGCGGAGCGCCTTTGCATATCGTGCATATCAACAGTAGTTGTCTGCGAGAGGCTCCCGAATGTCTACGGATGATCGCCGGCGCGCGCGGCCGTGGACTTGACGTCACCACCGAGGCTTACCCCTACATTGCCGGCATGACGCAAATCAACTCCGCACTCTTCAATCCCGGCTGGAAAGAAAAGCTCGGCATCGATTATTCCGACCTTATGATCCCCAGCACGGGCGAGCGACTGACCAAGGAACGCTTCGAACAGCTGCACGCATCGCAACAGCCGCAATCTATCATCATTTTCAATAACACGCAGGCAGTGGTAGACGAGGTGATCGCCAATCCCCTGACCATGATTGCCAGCGACGGCCTGGCCGGTCATCCGCGCGGCGCGGGCACCTTCGGCCGAGTGTTCGCACAATATGTGCGCGAGCGCCGGACGCTCACGCTGATCGACGCCGTACGCAAGATGTCCTACATGCCTGCTGTTCGTCTGGAGCGGAGCACGCCCGCGGCGCGCAGGAAGGGACGGCTGCAAGTCGGGACGGATGCCGACCTTGTGGTCTTCGACCCGGAAAACTTCCGCGACCAATCTACCTTCGAAAAACCCTCGGTACCAAGTATCGGAGTGCGTTTCCTCCTGGTCAACGGAACCTTGGTGATTGATGGTGGCGCGATCGTGTCCGCTGTAGCCCCCGGTCAGGCTCTGGTTGGACCCCCGGTCCCATGAGCCGGCGGGCGCAGAGCCCGATCCCACCTGGGATCGCTGATGACCCGGGTCCCGTCCCGGCGGGACAGGCTTGGGGGACCTTGTTTTACCTCTTGATCCCCTCGGAGAAATTCGTGACCACCGTCAGGGATTGGTTGACTTGCTGGGCAACCCGAGCGAGGAGAATCTTCTTGCCGTCCTGCGCAACATCGTAGAAGGGGTTCGAGGCAGGCCAATGGATGACCAGCGTCTGCGCAGCGCCAAATTGCAGCGCGCCGCCCGTCGTCTTGACGGGCACCGCTAAGAGGTTAAAAGTCGGGTCGATGTAGTAGAGCTCTTTCCCATCCCGGCTCCACCGCGCCGCCCTGCCTCCATTGCTGGACACCTGCCACTTGCCCTGCCCGCCGCCAAACGACACGACATAGATTTCAGGTGAGCCCGACTCCATCGATTCGTACGCCAGCCAGTGTCCATCCGGGGACAGATCTCCTCCCCCGCCGCGCTGCGCGACCAGCGACGGCGTGCGGTCACCATCCAGCGGCAAAACCCAGATCTCCCCCTCCGCTGTGCGTCTGGTGGAGTAGAAAATGTATTTGCCATCGGGAGACCAGCTGCTCGGTGTCATCTGCTGATCATTGGCAGCCAGTAACGTCTCCTCCGCGCCGCTGCCGTCCGAGTGCCGGCGGCAGAGGCTAAAGCCTCCGGGGTGCGCGGCCACATACGCGATCCACTGGCCGTCGGGTGACCACACCGGACCCACGTTTGCCACCGGTCCGAAGGTTAATCGCGTGCGCACGCCCCGCGCCAGATCAAGCACCCAAATGTCGTTCGCGCCAACATCGATCTGCAATGCGGCGCGGTCCCCCTGCGGCGAGAGCCGCGCTCCCATCAGATTCGGAACCTTGTCGGCGAGGATGCTGATCTGGTTGCTAGCGCGATCCATCCAAACTAACTGCAGATCGCCGCTTCCCCCGCTGCCGAAGACCAGCAATCCGTCATCCGCCGCCGAAGCGTCCATGTGCCAAGTGCTGCTGTCGTTGATCACCCCTCTGGCCACAATTTGCGGTTCTCCGCCGAGAGTGCCCTTGGCGGCATCGAAGGCTTGCGCCATCAACTGGTCGCCGCGCGCAAACAATACAAATCCATCGGCGTAGATGGCGTTGGACTGCGACCGTAACAGCGGACGATTCTCACGCCCGTCGAGCGACGCGTAATATAGCGTGTTGTTGGCTGCCTTCGCCGCATCGTGGTGAATGGCCAGGTACAGGAAATGCTTGCCGTCCGGGAGGAAAAACGGCCAACGATGAGAGGTGTGCTGGGTCGTGTCGAGGTGAGTGACGGGAACCGGGTTTCCCCCACTGGCGGAAACCCGCATGATGGGCGACGCCGCGCTGGGGGCGAACAGAATCAACCCTCCTGGCCCCCACGTGCCGCCCCGGCCAAGCGCTGCGTCGGCGATCACCAGCGCAGAACCACCACTGATGTCGACCGTCTTCAACTTGGCGTCGGCCAGAAATCCGAGCGAACGGCTATCGGGCGACCAGAATGGGAACGTGGCGCCATCGGTTTCGGGAAGCACGCGCGCGTCTGGCGAGCTCATGGGACGAACCCATAGCACGGTTTTCCCGTCCTCTCCGGTGGCCGCAAACGCCAGGGTTGTACCGTCCGGCGACAGTACCGGAGGCCCGGCCGAATCGCCCGCTAAACTCAACGTCGTTTTCTCCGGAGGATTGATGACCGTACGAATCGCGGGCGCTGAGTGAGCCGGACGGTGAAGAAACAACCCGCCTGCTGTCCCGAGCAGAAGGGCAGCTGCCACAGCCGATGCCCAGATCCTTCGCTCTCGCCGACGCGATGCCGTCCTCTCTAAGGACTCTTCGCGAGGAGCAGCCCCAGCCACAGGCTTTTCCGTTCGAATCCACTGCAAATCCAGCTTGATGTCGTGAGCCGTTTGAAACCGCTCCTCCGGATTCTTCTGCAAGCACGTCCTTACGACATGTTCAAAAGCAGTTGGCGTTCCCGGCTTCAGCGTGCGGATTGGCTCCGGATCATTCTCGAGAATCGAGGAGGCCAGTGAAATCTGACTCTTCCCCGAAAAGGGCCGCTTCCCTGCAGCCATCTCATAAAGCACTGCGCCGAAGGCAAAAATATCGGAGCGTGCGTCGGCCTCTTTTCCTTCAATCTGCTCCGGCGACATGTACTGAATGGTGCCAATAATGCTGCCCGCAGTGGTCAGCGGGCTTAGCGGGCTGGGCCCACTCAAAGTCGCCGCCGCGGTAAAGCACGGCGCGGATTCCGACCCCACCGCCGCGCCCGGCAAGCCCAGCGGCTTCGCCAGGCCGAAATCCATCAGCTTCGCGCCGCTTTTGGTCAGCATGATGTTCGAAGGCTTCAAATCGCGATGCACGATGCCCTGGCGGTGTGCGGCCTCAAGCGCCTCGGCCACGGCAATTCCAATGGGGAGGATGTCGTTGAGCGGCATCGCGCTTTTGCGCAGCCGCTCGGAAAGCGTCTCGCCTTCCAGAAGCTCCATGACCAGGTACTCGGTACCGTCCTCGGAGCCGATGTCGTAGAGCTGACAGATGTGCGGATGATTCAGGGCGGAGATGGCCTTAGCCTCACGCTCCAAACGCTGCTTCAACTCGAACGAGGCGGAAAGATGCGAGGCGAGAACCTTAATGGCTACGGCACGATCCAGGCGGGGGTCGAGCGCGCGATAGACTTCCCCCATGCCGCCCGCACCCAGCTGCGACTGAATTTCATAGGGCCCAAGTCTCTTGCCGGACGCAAGGGTCATGCGCGGCATTATAACTTGCCCTCGTCAGTTCCGGCAGCCGAGCGATTGTTCCCGGCTTGATGGCAGAGCTGAACCGGTGTCGCGGCTAGCTGCCTCCTAATTTTTCTCCTTTCAATTGACCCCGAACGCTGTCAGGAGGTGCTTGTCGAAGCCGGTCTCTCCAGAACAACGGACGTTTCCATCTGCCGTTCTGGAATGTTCCAGTATTGTCGTACGAGTCGGGTCTTTTGCTCGTGCGGAACGAGTCGAAACCCCTGTTTCTGGTAAAAACGAATCGCCCAGGTGGCGTCCGCCCATGTTCCGATCAATATTGGACGTTCGGTCAGGCTCAGCAAATGGGATAACAATCGACTTCCAACCCTAGTCTCTGTCGGTTGGAGCGCACATAGGCGTGGCGAACCAGAGTCACATCCCGGACGGTTTGGATCCCCATCACGCCGATCAGAAATTCATTCTCTCGAAACCCCCAGAACTCGACACCCTCGCTAATCTCATTCTGCAACTCGATCCTGGACATATAGGGTTCTTTCCACCGATCTTCGGGGATTACGCCCTTATAGGCACGCGCTCCATCGTTGATGATTTCCCAAATCATCTCAAAGTCAGATTCGTGACATCTCCGAATCATCGATCCTCCCCGATCTCGTCCCGAGAATCGCGCAACCGTTTCGGAATGTCTTGAACAAAATTGCAGGGGCAAGGCTGGTTCAGGCGATGGCGGCGCGATACCGGCTGGGTGTGATCCCAAGCTGGCGGACGAAGGTGCGCGTCATATGACTCTGGTCGGCGAAACCGGCTAGCGCAGCGGCGTCGACCGGCGTCTGCCCTTGGGCAAGAAGCCGGCGCGCCAGACGGACGCGCAGCTGGACCAGATAAGCATGGGGTGTGCTTCCGACGGTGGCCATGAACCCGCGCAATAGCTGGAAGCGGCTCACGCCCGAAAGGGCGGCCAACTCGGCCAGGGATACGTTTTCATCGGGCGCCGAGGTCATGCGCTCGATCGCTCTGAGAACGCATGGCGCCCAACCCCCGCACCGGGGTCGGGCGGTAGCGTGTCGCCCGAGCAGGCACACCAAGGTGCGAAGCAGGTGCTCCTCCGCGGCAAGATCATCCGTGGGAGCGATCGTGAGACAGGTGAACAAATCCGCGAAGTGTCGCGCCAGTAACGGGTCGCGGGCAACAGGGCGCACCATTTCAACCGTTCTTGGCAACTCCTCTCCCAACTCTTCTGTTAGCAGCAGCGGGTCCAGGTAGAGGATGCTCCAGCGGCGCGGCTTGTCTTCGAGCGGGACGCCATCATGGATTTCACCGGGATTGACCATGATGCAGTCACCCGGGCCCGCGCGGACAGAGCCAATTCCGCTCCAGGAGCGCTGCGCACCATGGGCCACGACGCCGATGCCGAACTGATCATGAGCGTGTCGCGGAAAGTGATGATTGGAGACAAAGGTCACCGCTTCAAGCCCGCGAATGGTTAACTTGTGCTGCGTTGCCTGGTGGATTCGGGGGGCGATGGCCATGGCCTTGCGACTCCGATCCACTCAACCATACACTATCGCGATGGGGCGACACCCGATTCGAATCTGCTCGAAGCACTGCGCCAGGCGGTCAGGGAGTTTCCTGATGAGAAGTGGCGTAGCCGCAAGAAGGTATAGACTTCCTGGCAAACGGTTAACCGCCTGATTCCGTGGAGGACTCATGCCCAATGCCAAGCACGGTGCGAAGGTTGTCGTCGCCAAGGATGGTCCTTATCTCGTGTCCGGGCGGGTGCCGCTTTCGAAACAAATCATCGGCACCAACCGAAAAGGTGAATCCGAAACGTGGGAACAGGGACAGAGTTACCCTGAGCAGGAAAAGTACGCGCTCTGCCGCTGTGGACACTCTCACAACAAACCGTTTTGCGACGGCAGCCATGCCCAGGTCGGTTTTGATGGAACCGAGACCGCTTCCCGTGCCGCTTACAAGACACAGGCACAAGTGTTCGATGGTCCTGCGATCGAACTCGCGGATGTCGAGAGCCTCTGCGCATTCGCCCGCTTTTGCGATCCCAACGGACAAGTCTGGAGCCAGGTGGAACGCACCAATGATCCCGCGGTGCGCGAGAATTTCGTTCGCCAGACCGGAAATTGCCCCTCCGGACGCCTGGTAGCCTATGACAAGAAAACGGGAAAGGCCATAGAGCCGCACTTGCCGGTGTCGATCGGATTGATCGAAGATCCCGGGCAACACTCGAGCGGGCCGATCTGGTTACGTGGCGGAATTCCTGTAGTGTCGGCGGATGGGGCGGAATACGAAATCCGCCATCGCGTGACGCTTTGTCGCTGCGGGGGCTCGCAAAACAAACCCTACTGCGACGGAACCCATGCCAGCATCAAGTTCCACGATTAAGACTCACCTGGTTCGGACGGAGGGAGGAGGACTGCCATGGGAGGTTTGATCCCGTTAGGCGACGCATCCCGGCGACCGGCTCGGGTTCCCGTCGTCACCACCCTTATCATCCTCATCAACGTCCTGGTCTTTCTGATGGAGCTGACGCGTGGGGACGCATTCGTTCTCGAGTGGGCAGCAATTCCCGCCCAGATACTTTCTGGCCATCGCTGGATCACGATTTTCACAGCGATGTTCATGCACGGCAGCTGGTCTCACATCATCGGCAACATGATCTTTCTCTGGGCCTTCAGTCCCGAGATCGAAGATGCGATGGGCCGGCTGCGATACCTGGTCTTCTATCTGGCTGGCGGGGTAGCGGCGATGCTGGCCCAGATTCTCGCTAACTCCAGTTCCACGATCCCCAACCTGGGGGCGAGCGGAGCCATTGCAGCCGTGATGGGCGCGTTTCTCGTCACCTATCCCCGGGATCGGATTAAAGCGATTCTATTCATCTTCATATTTGTAAGGATCACATTCATCCCAGCCTCGCTCATCATCGGCTTTTGGTTCCTGACGCAGCTCGTCGACGCCGGTGCCGTGGCACGCGTCGAGACTGGAGGGGTGGCATACCTGGCGCACATTGGAGGCTTTATCTTCGGAGCCGCCACCGCACGTCTGTTCGAAGATCCGCGTCGCATCGCTCAGCAAACGAGCGATGATTGATTTCGATCCGGCCCGGCTGAAAGTCTTCAGCAGGTCGGTAGACAGGAAGTATCTGCGGGCTCGACTTTCGGAGTCGTCCGGGGATAATCAGCAAAATTGTGGCTCTACAATCGTTCGATGGACCACCATACGCTTGCGGCCATCAGCATTTCAGGCTCGTCGCTCGATGTGTTGGGTAGTCTCTATCTTGCCTACGACCTGCTGGGTGGACAGCATGGTCCACTGCGTCTGCTCACCCGGGCCGTAACCTACTCCCTTGTGTTCGGTATCGGGTACGGCCTCGGCCTTGGTTTTTTCTTCGGCTTGGCTTCCGGTATTGCGACCGGGATCACGGTTTCGATTGAGTTCAACCGAGCGGCCCGCGGGCTTGATCACTATGCCTTGCCCTGGGAGGCGCTGTTTTCCGCCATCCGCGGATTCGCCTTCGGAGCCGGACTGTACCGAATCCTGGGCTTCCGCTACGCATTTGCATTTGCCGTTCTCATCACCCTAGGCCAAGTCTTCGCCTATTCTTACGGCATGCGTCCGGCCATAGACTATCTTGCGTCTCGCCGTCCTCGCCTTACCCGCCGCCAGCTTTGGGGGATCTTGGTGCGTACCGTCGGTTACACAGCTGCCGCCCTGCTCTGCAGCACCTTCATCCGCCACGTGGACCAACCCTGGTCTTTTGCGATTCGCGTGGGATTGGTGTCGGGACTCGTCACCGGTTTAGGGATCGCTGTCAATCCTTACATCGAATACTATGCGGACAACCTTCCGCAGCGACGCCTGGGAGCCTTCGGTATTGGACTCATCCTTTGCGGCTTTGCTCTGCAGTCGCTTCAGTATTGGCTGGCACTGTTCGATGTTCACCTGACTTAATCCCGTCCTTGGGTCGCGTTCGATCTTCCCTGATTGCCTCATCGACTACCCTCGACAGCACCCTTCGAAGGGGCGATCTGGCGGGAGCGGCGTTGGATGTGTTTTGGGAGGAGCCAATTCGTACGGATGATCCCCTGTTGGCCCTACTGAATGTGATTGCCACGTCGCACATTGCCGGGGTTAGAGACAGTTCGTACAGCGAGATCGCCGCCGCTGTGGCGGCAAAGATCGACCGCTTCCGGCGGGGTGAGAAACTGCTTCATGGGGTTGACCGCCAGCCTCGAACACAGACTTCATAGATCGGCCTACGGTTTGGCATTCTTGTGGATCGGCACTGTGCTCCAGGTCTTGTCGGCAGCGTGACAAAGGTTTTCCAACCGGCAGTCGGCACATCTCGGTGCCCGCGCCGTGCATAGTTTGCGGCCATGCCAGATCAGCTGGTGGGCGAACAAAATCCACTTCTGTTGCGGAATAACCTCCATCAGATCCCCCTCGATTTTCGACGGATCCGTGTTCTTGGTTAGTTCCAGTCGCCGGCTTAGGCGCGTCACGTGCGTATCAACCACGATGCCCACGCCCTGCTTGAACCATGTCCCCAGAACAACGTTCGCAGTCTTACGAGCCACTCCTGGCAAGCTGAGCAGTTGCTCCATGGTTCGCGGTACTTCGCCGCCGAAGTCTTGGACGATTTTCTTCGCCGCCCCCACCACAAATTTGGACTTATTGCGAAAGAATCCGGTCGATTGAATGTCCGGCTCCAGCTGTTTCGCTTCGAGAGCTGCAAAATCCCGAACCGTAGGGTACTTGCGAAAAAGCTCGGGAGTCACGCGATTGACGTTGACGTCGGTCGACTGTGCCGACAGGATCGTCGCGACCAACAGCTCCCACGCGCTCCCGTGCGTCAGCGCGCAGTCGGCGTGGGGGTAGAGCTGATCCAGCCTGACGAGGATGTCCGCAATCCGCTCCGGCAGAAGCGGGTTGTAACCCTTGGAAACCCCTCGCGACTTCTTGCTTGCAGCCGAAGCGGGCTTCTTCGAGCCGGTGAGCGACGGGCTGAACACGACGACGTTACTGCGCGGCTCCCGCAGGAGAGGTCGAGCACGCCGTACCGTGTCGTGTCTTCCGCTTTTAGCTGGTTGGCGTGGGACAACCCCTCGCGGCACAGGCTTATCGGCCTCCCGATAGAAAATTCGTCCATAAATGTTAGCAGAAGAATGCGTCTCCGGAGAGCAGCCGATCGAACCGAGGCCCACGCCAAACGCAATATAAAAGGGCGCCCCTTTTGGGAGTAAAGTTTGGGTGCTTACCTCAAACCATTCCTGAAAGGAGCACACCCTTTTATGACTAGCACCACTAAATATATCGGTATGGACGTGCAT
>Ga0187783_10002130_pt1 | contig 14737 bp, 12 predicted proteins | sample 1015_SJ02_MP02_2_FD_132471 | JGI IMG/M metagenome (GOLD analysis project Ga0187783, IMG submission 132471) | Tropical peat soil microbial communities from peatlands in Department of Meta, Colombia - 1015_SJ02_MP02_20_MG | ecosystem: Environmental > Terrestrial > Soil > Wetlands > Peat | place... | reverse complement strand
CGCAAGCCGAGCCTCCTGCGAATCTCGGCCCAAACATCGACAAAATTGCCGCCGATACGCTGGCCAGAACGGGTGTGCCCAGCGTCTCGCTTGCCGTCGTGAAAGATGGACAAGTAGTGTATCGGAGGGCATACGGACAAGCGCGGCTGGAGCCGAGCCTCGAAGCCACGCCGGAGATGCGGTACAGCATTGGATCCATCAGCAAGCAATTTACCGCCGCGGCCGTACTCCTGTTGGTGGAGCAGGGCAAGCTCTCGCTGGATGACAAAGTGGCGAAGTTTCTTCCCCGCCTGACGCGGGCGAATCAGGTCACCATCCGGCAATTGCTCTCGCATACCTCCGGGTATCAGGACTACTGGCCGCAGGACTATGTCATGCGGGAGATGCTCGAACCCGTGACCCCGCAGCAGATTCTGGACCGATGGGCGCGCAAGCCTCTGGATTTTGACCCGGGCACAAAATGGCAATACAGCAACACCAACTACGTGATTGCCGGCTTGATCGTTGAGCAGGCCAGCAGCATGCCGTTTCTCGATTTTCTCCAGCAAAAGATCTTTACGCCGCTCGCGATGCGTAGCGTGTCCAACGTCGACAAGGAGAAACTCGGGGGAAGCGATGCCTCGGGCTATATGCGATACGCGCTGGGCCCGCTGCGTCCGGCCCCGAAAGAAGGACAAGGATGGCTGTTCGCCGCGGGTGAGCTGGCAATGCCGGTCGGAGATTTAGCCAAGTGGGACATTTCGATCATGAACCGAACCTTGCTGAAGCCCGCTTCCTACGACGAGATGGAGCGCGAGGTGCTGCTGACAAACGGAATTGGAACCGACTACGGGCTCGGCCTGCGCGTCCGTTCCGAGCTTGGACAGCGAGCACTGTCCCATGGAGGAGAAGTCTCCGGATTCACCGCGCACAACCTGATTTTTCCCGATGAACGCGTGGCCGTGGCGGTCCTGACGAATCAGGATGCGGTCGGAACCGCGCAGGAAATTGCCCGCGCGACCGCCCGTTTGCTGCTCGCCGACGACGATCCCGAGGCTGCGGAAAAGCTAGAGCAGGCACGCCAGATCTTCCTCGGCCTGGAGCACGGCACAATCGATCGCTCGCAGTTCACCGAGAATGCCAACTTTTACTTTAGCGAACAGGCCTTGAAGGATGTCGCCACCGGTCTTGAATCGTTGGGAACACCAGAGGCGTTTGTTCAGGCCCAGGCGGCGCTGCGAGGCGGGATGAAGTTGCGCATCTACGAGATCCGTTTCCCAGGCAAGAGCCTCGAGGCTTGGACTTACGAGATGCCCAATGGAAAGCTGGAGCAGTACCAACTCGTGCCGTGGGAGCCGTAGACGACCAGCAGGGCATGGCGCGGGCAGCTCTTCCCTGCCAGCCAGCGACAGATTCTCCGCTCGACCCGGAGAGCTTTCGACTCAACCAGGGCCGTCCAATTATCCGCCTTTCATCCCTTTCGGTGCGATGGGCTCGAGCTGTGGGAGCCTGAGCAGCCATGCGGCGGCTACGTACATGACGAAGCACTCCAAGGCAAAAGGCAGAAATCCGAGATAGCCTGGAGCCGGCATTTCGAAGATTTTCCAGGACTGAAACATGGGAAAAATGTAGTGCCACTTGGCCGCGGCCCAATAATTCCAGAATTCCCACAACCATCCGCAAACAAAGCCGGAAGCAAGGAGGGAGTAGAACAGCTCGCGACGGCCCTCGGCCAAATCGCCCAGCAAGGAGGGCAGCCCGTGGCGATAGTTCAGCGGGTCCAGAAGAAATATAAAGCCGATCCAGACCAGCACAAACAGGCGCGCGGCAAGGGTTTGCGGCGCGGCGAGCGGAATGATCAGACAAAGGGCCCCAAACAACATCATGCCGCGCTGGGTGCGGGCAGAAAATCGTACCGGAGTAGAAGGGTGAAACCATCCGAAGGACTCGATCAAGTCGGCGGTCTCCACTATGCCGGGAGTGATGGTGGCAAACGACCACCCGTAGCCGAGCAGGGCCAGCGGCCAGCTTTGGGGGAGGCCCGTGTACATCCAGTTGTTGAGACGCAGATTGTAGGCCTCGAAAATGAGCCAGAGCGGAACCGAGAGCGCGGCGAGGCTAGCAAACAGACGAGGGTTGTTGAGCCGGGAGCATCCGCGGATGGCGAACACGGCGGCGTCGGCGAGCAGAATGTAACAAGTCCAGGCCACCGGGGTGAAATAGATGGCCACTGGCTGAAATCCACCAAGCAGCAAACATTTCGCCGCGAGCAAAGCAATCAATCCCACCCAGCCGTATGTGGGCAATGGGGCTCGCTTGTGGCGAAAGAATGAAGTCACCAGAACTGCCGTGGTCAACCCTGTGATGGCCAATCCCACGGAGCGCATCCGGTGATCTTAGCGCAACCCAATCCCTCATTACCGCAGTAACGGAAGAGCCGCAGGCAGGGTTGTTCAACCCAGATGGCGAGGCGCAAACTGGCAAAAGGAAGGGTGCGAACCATGTCGCTAATCGGCCCCCCTGCTTCCCGCGCCAAGCTGGTGGGCAAACACGTACTTTTCAAGTCTTCCTTATTCAGCCGCGCCTTCACCGGGACCATCACGGCCGCCGATGAGATCGGCTTCTGCTTCATCAGCGATGACCTGATTTCCGCCCTACGGGAGATTACCGGGAGTGCCTTGGCCAGTATCGATGCACCGAACGTTTACTTGCCGTTTGCAACCATAGAGTGGTTGGTATTCTCCGAGAGCAAATCCGCAGCAGCCTTCGTCTAGCGCCCAGCCCGCAGATCGATAGCAACCCGAATCCGACTTGGTCTCGAGAAGGAGAAATCTGCAGGAGATCTCGCACCGAATCGGGTCGAGCCCAGCAGAACCGGATGCGAATGATGTAAAATTCCGGCGTTTTGCTCGTGTTCCTGGTATCCGAGATCCTCGATTCGACCGGTCAACACTTAAAGTTTTTCTTTAAGGGCCATCGGACCCGTGAAGCGAGCGCGATGGGAAGGTAGCAATTCGATATCTAGGGATCGACGTCGGCACCGGGGGCACGCGGGCGCTCGTCATTGACGAGATGGGCAGAGTGGTGGCTTCTGGATCGGCGGAGCATGAAGCTTTCGTCAGCCCACGACCGGGTTGGGCGGAACAAGATCCACGGGACTGGTGGCGAGCCTGTCGATTGGCGGTCCAGGCGGCGCTTCACTCCTCCAATCTGAGGGCCGACGAGATCACTTGCGTTGGATTTTCCGGTCAGATGCACGGCGCAGTTCTGCTCGACGCCCGCGATGAGGTGATCCGAAAGGCAATCATCTGGTGCGATCAGCGCAGCGAACGGCAAAGCCATGAGCTTCGGCAAATGTTCGGTGTGGCCGGCCTGATTCGGCTCACCTCGAACCCTCCCCTCACCAATTTCACGCTGACGAAACTGCTGTGGGTCCGGGAGAACGAGCCGGAGAACTGGAGCCGAACCGCACACATTCTCCTTCCCAAAGACTTCGTACGACTCCGCCTCACCGGCGAACGCGCCATTGACGTGGCGGATGCCTCCGGGACCCTGCTGCTGGATGTGGCGGGCCGACGTTGGTCAGCGGACGTGTTGGCCAGAACCGCCATTGACGAACGCCTTCTTCCGACGCTTTATGAATCACCTCAAGTCTGTGGACGAGTGTCGGCCGAGGGTGAGAAGGCCACGGGCTTGCGGACGGGAACTCCTGTGGTTGCCGGTGCGGGAGATCAGGCAGCGGGCGCAATTGGCATGGGCATCGCACGCGCCGGCACGGTTAGTGCGACCATTGGCACTTCCGGGGTGGTATTTGCCGCCACCGATCGCCCTGCGCTCGATCCCGAAGGACGCTTGCACACGTTTTGCCACGCCATTCCCGGACGCTGGCACGTGATGGGGGTAACGCAGGCGGCGGGTTTGTCCCTGCGCTGGTTTCGCGACCGTTTCGGTACATCGTCAAAGGATAGCCGCGACCCTTACGATCGTCTGGCGGAAGAAGCCAGCTCGGCACCGGCAGGCTCGGACGGTGCCTTCTGGGTGCCCTACCTCATGGGCGAGCGCACACCGCATCTCGATCCCAACGCGCGTGCCGCCTTGCTCGGCTTAACCATCTCGCATACCCGCGGACATATCATTCGGGCCATCATGGAAGGCGTGGCTTACAGTTTGAAAGACACATTCACCATCTTCGAAGAAATCGAGATTCCGGTCACCTCCATCCGGCTGGGTGGGGGCGGAGCCAGATCCTCTCTGTGGAGGCAAATTCAGGCCGATGTCTACGGACGCGAGGTGGAAATCGTAGCGGCGGAAGAGGGCGCCGCTTACGGAGCTGCGATTCTGGCGGGCACTGGTGCGGGTGGCTGGAGGTCGGTCGAACAAGCTTGTGACGAGGTCGTGCGCGTCGCCTTACGGATCCCGCCCGATACCAGGGCCTTCGAGACAATGCAGCGCGCCTATAGCATCTACCGCAGGATTTATCCCGCGCTGCGGCAGGCTTTTGACTCGGTGGGCGGCACAAACTGCGGTTGAGTTTCGATTCTATTTTGGCAATCGCTGCCCCGAATGAGGTGAGTTTCCACCCGGCTGGGAGCGCGGGTCCCCGCCTGTCGTCCGCCGATGGGGATCGTCGTTCGGTCCGGCGCACTTGCTCGCCTAGCCAGCCGGCTCACGGAACCAAAACAAACTTTATGCAGGCGGGCGAGGGCACCTCGAGTACTGGTCCGGTTGGCGTCAGGTGACCGGTGTCGGGATTGACGTGAAAGACAACGATTTCATCCGAGTCCTGGTTGGCCGCGAGCAGCCATGATCCCGTGGGATCGAGGGCAAAATGGCGTGGAGTCTTGCCGCGGGTAGAAACAGTTTCGACCAGAGTCAGCGTGCCCAACTTCGAATCGATGGCGAAGACGCTGATGCTATCGGGTCCGCGATTCGAAGCAAAAACAAATTTGCCGGAGGGGTGAATTTCTATCTCTGCCGCCTCGGTCCTGCCGGAATATCCCTGGGGAAGGAGGGAGACCGTTTGCAACTCGTGGAGCTGGCCCGTCGGCGCATCGTAGGAATAGGTCACGACCGTCGAGGCCATTTCGGTGACCAGGTAGAGAAATCGGCCATTGGCATCGAATGCCAAGTGCCGGGGGCCGGCGCCGGGCGCGGTTTTCACGATCTGCGGCTCGCTGCCCAGACTTCCCCGGACCGCATCGAAGCGATACACGAGCAATTGATCGAGCCCGAGGTCGGCGACAACAACGAAGCGGTTGTCGGGCGAGACCGCAATGGCGTGAGCGTGCGGTCCGCGCTGGCGTTCCGGATTCACGCTGGACCCTTTATGCCGCACAAAGGCAGAAGACTCGCCGAGCCGGCCATCCGGCAATAGGGGAAACACGGCGATGCTGCCTCGCTCGTAGTTGGAGACCAAGGCGTAGTTGCCGCTCCGATCGAGAGTGATGTGGGCCGGGCCTTCGTCCCGCGAAGAAACTTGATTCAACAACGAAAGTTTTCCGTTTTCCCTCTGAATGGCGAAGGCGCTCACCGCACCAGCCGGCTGGCCGTTGTAGTTGACAATCTCATTGACGGCGTAGAGGAATTTCCCGCTCTCCGCAACGGCAAGAAAGGAGGGTTCAGCACTTGCAACGGCCAGCCCTAGGGGAGCCAGCTGGCCGGCCGCGGCGTCGAAGCGATAGGCATAGATTCCCTTGCCGCCGTGGTCCTTGTAGGTGCCCACGTACAGGAGAAATTTCTCGGGCGGAGCGTAACCCAAGAGAGACACGCACAATGTTAGGACCAACAACGGGAGGGCAGTCAAACCGTACGGTAATTCGATCGATGGCATTCGCATCGCACGCGATCCTTCCCTGGGCGCGAACCGCACTCCATATCCTATCTTAGGTTTGCGGACCGGGTGGTTCTGGAATGGGCTCGATCGGTCCCAATAAAACAATGTAGCTCGCGGTCCCGAGCAGAAGAGTTGCGGAAGAGATCGCGAAGGCCACGGCGAAAGAATGCGTCGCGGAAACGCTGTAGCCGGTCACGATGGGCGCGCTAATCGCCGCGATTTGGCCGAAAGAGTTGACGATGCCGCCGAGGGTACCTACGCACTCACGCGGCGAGATCAAGGATGGGATCGCCCAGGCCACGGGTGCGGCCGCGGCCACGCCACCTAAAGCCAGGCTGATCCACACCAGGGCCGCGGCGGGGTTTTGGGTCCGCGCCGCACCCAGAATGAACAGACCGGTTGTCATTCCCCCCACCATCACGCTGTAGCGAACCCGGTTCGCATTCCATCCCCGCTCGATGAGGACGTCCACCAGCCATCCGCCGATGAGCAAATCGGTGAAGGTCGCCACCAGCCAGGGAAAGCTCGTGTACAGAACTGACTGCAGCAACGCGAGGTGCAGAGAAAGGGAAAGATAACTGGGAAGCCAGTACAACAGGAGAAAGAACGTGTAGTTGTAAGCGCCCCATCCGATAGCCAGACCATACACCTTGCGCTGACGCAAGAGATAACCGAGGGCAGCGCGCCCCATTATCCTGCTCGGATCTTCCGGCTGGGCGCCGCCTGCGAGGATGAATTCAAGCTCCCGAGCTGTGAGTCCGTCATCCTGCTTTGGATTGCGGTAGATCCAATAGAACAAGAGGAAATAGAAGAAGCTGATGAAGCCCGTGGCGGCGAAGCTCCAGCGCCAACCAAAATGCAGCAGGACCAGACCGAGGAACGGCACTCCCACGGCGGTTGAAAATTTTGCGGCGGCGTCGGTGATGGCCGTAGCCAGGCTTCTTTCGCTGGCGGTAAACCAGTACCCAATGGCCTTGGCATTTGCCGGAAACGTAGGCGATTCGCTGACTCCCAGAAGTAACCGCGCCGCGAACAGCCAGTTCAGTCCCGGGGCGAGTGCCGCGGCAAAGCAAGCGATGCTCGATAGCAGGGTGCTGACCCGACCCACGCGGCGCACCCCGAAACGGTCCAGCCAAAAACCTGCCGGCATTTGCATCAGCGCATAGGTCCAGCTGAAGGCGCTGGCAAGCAAGCCGAACACAACCAGCGACACACCAAACGCATCACTGAGTGCCTGACGAGAAACGGACAGATTGATGCGGTCCAGATAATTAACCAAAACTCCTACGGCGAGGAGCAATGCGATGCGCCATCGCCTGTGAGGTAGGTTGGGGATGTTCGAGACCGTTCGAGGCAAAGAGGCTCCGCAAGCCAGCCCAACTTCGATTGGCCGCGGCAAAGAGTTTAACCGAAGAGCCAACCTAGGGGTTCCAATGCGGCACGGTCAAAGTGATGGGGGCCAGCAAACCCGAGCGGCGTCTCTATCCTCAACTGGCAGGCGAAATTCGAAGGTTGGTCCCCGGCCCAGAAAGGTCAACCATTCCGAAAGTAACTTGTGGCGTCGATTTGCGGCTGGATACGATAGCGCCAGCCGAGTTGACTCGGCCGAAAGGAGTACCAGGAACCGATGAGGAAAAGAATGATGAGTACATTTGCCGTTCTGGGCTTGATGATCGCGCTTTCGTCACCATCTCCGGCTCGGGGGAATCACCCGCAGATCGAAGCTGCGCTTCACGCACTTGCCGGCGCGAAGGACCACCTCCAGCATGCCGCGCATGACTTCGGTGGGCACCGGGTCGATGCCATCCGCGCCATCGATGAAGCCGATCGCCAGCTCCGGATCTGCTTGCAGTACTGATTGGCATCCACTGTAAAATCCCCCACCCGCGCAACACTCGGGCGGGTGGGAATCACATTGCGATCACAAGCCGACCTAGCCTCGACTCCCTGGGTTGCGCACACCGCCTCCGAGAACGTACCAGGGCCATTCGATTACCTCACCGGAGAGCGATCGGGCCGAACCATATAGATCCCTGCCTTACCTTGACCAAAATCGTCCTGTGGGTCCTCGTCTCTTGTCTGGTCGACTCGAGCAAAGCTTGCTTGGAGGAACGAAGGTAACCTCGAACTGCTTAGCCTAAGCAGGAGAGTCGAAACACTGTCACATGTAACAGCCTTGCCTGGCCCTGTCACGTTTGACAGTTCTCCGCGCCAAAGAATGGGAGGAATCTAAGTGGGCATTTACTCTGCTAAAGCAGGAATGGAGGAGGTCGGCGCATGGCTGAAAAAGTAAAAGAGATGACCAAGAAGCCAAATATTTTAGTGATCTGGGGAGACGATATCGGTATTGAAAATCTGAGCTGCTACAGCCACGGGGTTATGGGTTACGACACGCCGAACATTGACCGGCTGGCCAAGGAAGGAATTTTGTTCACCGATTCCTATGGTGAACAAAGTTGTACTGCTGGGCGGGCCTCGTTCATCACCGGCCAAAGCGGTTTCCGCACCGGGCTTACGAAAGTTGGAGTTCCAGGGGCGACCGTCGGTCTGCAAGCGGAAGACGCCACCATCGCTGAACTCCTCAAGTCTCTCGGTTACGCCACCGGCCAATTTGGTAAGAACCATCTGGGAGACCTCAACGAATATCTCCCTACCGTGCACGGCTTCGATGAGTTCTTTGGCAACCTTTACCATCTCAACGCCGAAGAGGAGCCTGAACTCCCGGACTGGCCGTCGAAGAAGGACTTTCCGAAGTTTAACGAGAAATTTGCGCCCCGAGGCGTTCTGCATTGCTGGGCGAGCGACAAGGACGACTCGACGGTGGACCCACGCTACGGACGAGTCGGGAAGCAAAAGATCGAGGACACCGGTCCACTGACCAAGAAGCGAATGGAGACCTGTGACGATGAGTTCGTTGCCACCGCCAAAGAGTGGATCACGAAGCAGGCCAAGTCTGGCAAGCCATTCTTCTGCTGGCTGAACACGACTCACATGCATTTACGAACCCACACCAAGCCCAGCAGTCTGGGACAGGCTGGCCGCTGGCAGTCCCCCTATCATGACACCATGGTTGACCATGACAAAAATGTCGGCGAAGTGCTCGACCTGCTCGATGAACTCAAGATCGCCGACAACACCTTCGTGATGTACAGCACGGACAACGGTCCGCACATGAACACCTGGCCGGATGGCGCCATGACTCCATTCCGCAGTGAAAAGGATACGAATTGGGAGGGCGCATTCCGCGTGCCGCTACTCGCGCGGTGGCCTGGCAAAATTGCCCCAGGCTCGGTTTCTCGTGAGATCGTTCAACACCACGACTGGCTGCCCACTTTCGTGGCGATGGCCGGGGAACCCGACATCGTGGAAAAGTGCAAGAAAGGCTACAAGGCTGGCGAAAAGACCTTCAAAATTCATCTTGACGGATACAATCTCGTGCCCTATCTCACGGGCAAGGAAAAGAAGAGTCCGCGCCAGGGCTTCGTTTATTTCGACGACGACGGCAATCTGGTCGCGCTGCGCTTTGATAACTGGAAGGTGGTATTCTTAGAGCAGCGCTGCCCAGGAACATTACGGGTTTGGGCGGAACCGTTCACTCCCCTCCGCGTTCCCAAGCTGTTCAACTTGCGGACGGACCCGTTCGAGCGGGCGGACATCACCTCGAACACTTACTACGATTGGTTTCTGGACCACGACTACATTGCATTAGCGGCGACGGGGATCGTGACTGAGTTCTTAGAGACGTTCAAAGAATTCCCTCCGCGGCAAAAGGCTGCTTCATTCACGATTGACCAAGCTCTCGAGGCCATGACCTCCGCTGGAGCCGGCGGCAAAGCAGCGGTACCCAAGAGCGCATGAGGCTCATGGGAAGGTTGCACGAATCAACTCTCACGTACGGCGCATCGATGGCCGCCCTCCATCCCATGGGAGGGCGGCCTTTTTTCACTCGCCTCGACAGTGCTGTTTGAGCATGTTCAGGCTGAGAAGAGCAGAACAGAACTGGGAAGCAGGAGGGACCGTGAACCCGAAGGTGCCCACCCTGGAGTCGCAGACCGCCAGCTTGCAGGAGGTCCGGAACTTTTACGAAAGGATGCCCTATCCTCCGCCGCTCAGCAGCCTGGACGAGCACCGGGAACTGTACCGGAATCCGGAACGCCGGCGAGCGCTGTTCCACCTGGTCTGGCCAACTGAGCAGCCGCGCGCCGGCCAGGAGATCCTGGTCGCTGGCTGTGGGACATCGCAAGCAGCCAAATATGCCCTTCGCGAGCCGAATGCGCACGTTACTGCCATCGATATCAGCGAGACGAGCCTGATCCATACCCGTTCCCTGCAGCAAAAATATGGATTAGACAACTTAACTCTCCACCAACTCTCAATCCTCGATGTGCGGGATCTTGGACAAAGCTTCGATTACATCGTCTGCACCGGTGTGTTGCATCACCTCGCCGATCCCGATGCTGGACTCGAATCTCTGCGTGCCGTCCTCAAGCCCGATGGGGCAATGCGGCTCATGGTGTACGCCCGCTATGGCCGAATTGGTATCTCCATGATGCGGGAGTATTCTCGGCTGCTCGGCGTTCACCCGTCCTTTGAAGAGTTGCAGGCTCTGGCTGCGGTGCTCAACGGGCTGCCGCCGGATCATCCTCTGAGCCGCCTGGTCCTGATGGGCGAGGATTTCCGACATCCGGATGCAATTGCCGATGCGCTCCTTCATCCCCTCGACCGCGACTACTCCGTGCCAGAACTCTACGCATGGCTAGACCGATGCGGGATGTCCTTGGGTCGGTGGCTGGAGCAAGCTCCCTACCTACCGCAATGTGGTGCTCTGGCGAGAACCCCTCACGCTGCGCGCCTGCGCGAACTCTCGGAAAGGGAGCAATATTCTGCCGCCGAATTGTTTCGCGGCACGATTACCCAGCATAGTTTCATTGCGTACCGCAGCGATCGGCCGAAGGAGAGGCAACCCATCCGCTTCACGAGCAACGAATGGCAGCGCTATGTTCCCATTCGATTGCCCTGGACGGTATGCATTCGCGACCGTGTTCCTGTGGGCAGTGTCGCGGTCCTGCTGAATCGGGCGCACCGCCATTCCGACCTGGTCCTAGCCATCAATGCGGCGGAGTACCGGCTGTTCAGTGCTATGGACGGAAGACGAACGCTCTCTGAGATTGCGCAGAACTCGAGCGACGACGAGATTCGCGTCCGGGAATTCTTTCGGCAACTTTGGCAATACGATCAGATCGTGTTCGATGCAACGCGCTCGCGTGAGTAAATCCAGACCGGGAAGATTGGTCGATTCCTTAGACCCCGTAAAAGGGACGCAGGCCCAAGCTCCTGATTCGAGTCTCTGCTGTGTTCTTTGAGTTCATTGGCTCACCATTGGCCCTGGTGCGCGCCCCCGTCCACATGCAACACCTCACCGGTGACCTGCCGCGCCTCTGCCAGGTACACGACAGCGTCCGCGATGTCCTTCGCATCGGAGATGGTTCCCATCGGGGAAAGGGTCTTTAGAAAATCCTTTGGATGGTTGGTGTGCATCGGCGTATCCACGATGCCCGGAGCGACGGCGTTGAAGCGAATGTGCTGCTTTGCATATTCCGTTGCGAGACTGCGGGTAATCGCGTTCAGGCCGCCCTTTGTGATCATCGCCACCGAGGATGGCGACGACGCATTCGGATTGTCTACCCGGGAGGTCGTAATACTGGTCACACTGCCACCCTTTCCCTGCGCGAGCATCCGCTTCACGGCGAGTTGCGTCAGGTAGAGAAATCCTTCAAGGTTGGTCGACACCATGGCCTTGAAATCCTCCGGGGTGTAGTCAACGAACGGCTTTGCGATAAAGATGCCGGCGTTGTTGACGACGTGGTCGATGGAGCCGAACTTCGAGATCGCGGTCCGCACCACTTCTTCGGCGGTCGATGCCTGACCGATGTCACCCTCTACCAGCGCAAGGTTCGCAGAAGAGGGCAACGACGCCTCCTTTACCTTACGCGAGGTCGCCACAACGGCATAGCCGCGATCGAGAAATGCATGAACCACACCCGCGCCAATACCCTGCGAGCCGCCTGTCACAATTACAGTACCTTTGTTTGCCATGATTGCTCCTTTTCATCTCGCCAGTGAACCCCGCTGCGGCGGTTACTGGCATCGTTCACAACAGCAGATGAAGGAAACACCATGTGGGTGACGTTTTGTTTTGATACCAGATATCTCTCCAGCCGATACCTGCTGCGACTTTGGATGCCGGCCCGCGCTCGATCCAACTCGCTCTCCAGCTGCAATCTTGAACGCACAATTAGGGAGGAATCCACGTCTTAGGTTGGCTGGTGCGTTAGCGCTCATACACTGCGGTGATCGTGCCGAACGCCCTACACAACCTCCCTGTGCAGCCGGAACCCAACCGCCCATTCTTTTGGGGGAAAGCTGCCCCGGGCATTGATGACCTACTTGTTGCATGGGCGCGGAAGCGGATCGAACCCGTGCATTAAGGTAGCCAGCGTCCATTCCTGAAATCAGATTTATCAACAACCAAGTGAAACCATACCTTGGTTCCCTTGTTTCTCGGGTTCCTGGTCATTGCGTTGCGGGGCGGGCAATCTGTTGGTCAATTTGTTGTAGGGCCTTCATCGCGCTTTCCCTTTCTACGGCTAGTGGTGAAGCAGAAAGGTTCAGCACCAGCTGCCGAACCTCTGGGTCGGAGCCCATTCTCCACATCGGCGCAGTTGCCGGGTTTGACAGGTTGAAATAGATGAAAGACAGAGCACTTTCCCTTACCGCGGCATCAGAGCTCGACAGAAGGCGAATCAGAGAGCTATAGAAGGCGGGACTACTTCCGGAACGGGCGATCCGAAGGAGAACGTACGGATCCGTTTCCAGCGGCTGTCGTTCCCCAATGGCGCGGCGACCCTCCGGATAGAACCACAACTTATCGACGGCAAGCTGCCGAAATCCAGCATCGGGATCGTAAAGCAGTCGTACCAGCTTTGGCAATAACTCCTGCCACTGGCCCTTTGGCTCCGGACGTGTACCGAAATTCAATAAAGCCCAAGTGCGAACACTGCGAATTGGACTGTCGAGGGCATCGCTAACCGTGGCAACATCTCGGCACTCTGCAGCCGCCCGAGCGGCTTCTCCGCGCAGCTTGAACATCTCAGGATCTGGGTCGCCCGTTACCATAGATCCTTCGTATAGGCGAGGGCCAGCCATCCGAATCAGTTCGTGGAGTCCTTCGAGCCGCGTAGCGCCATTCCTGGTCCGTTGAATGGCGGCTTCCAACTGAGCACGAGTGAATGATGCAAGGGCAGCATCATCATTCCCGCCCTGCGCCCTAACCATCATCACCCAGAGGAGAACACTCAGGATCGATAGCACCGCTCGTTCCCAGTGAGTTCGAAAAGGGCTGCGCTTCAGCATGAGCCGCGTCCTGACTCTATTAGACAACGCGACAAGGACTTCCGATGGGATTAACAAATCGAATGGCAACTGCTTGGTTACTTCTTGGTGGTCAGTGAGGGCTTTGGGGATTTGCGACAACCGATGGATTGGGTTCCGGACTGCCGACTGCACCTCCAATCGATCTCAGCAGTTCGTTGAAGTGCCACTCAGCGCAGCCCAGACGCCCCCGGGCCCAAGCACTGTGAGAAATTAGCCGTGGGGCACCGGATTGCTGACCGCCGGGATGACCAGGTTCTCCTCGAGACCGTTTTTGCCAGAGGAACTTCCCGGGTCACCCTAATAAAGCCAGTGAAAGCTCCACTTCATTGGCGCGAGATGCGTCGCCTCATGTCCCGCTTCCAGTCGCTCTGAGCCGGGTATGCTTAAGGCGAAACTGGCGCAACGGTTCCCCCAGCCCAGCCATAATGAACACACCGAGGATGATCGCGATCGCCGCCCGCAGACTCTGCATTGCTCCGAGTGAGACAAGGAGGGTTGTGGCCAGGGCGGCGGGTTGCCCTGCCTTCAGGATAAGCGTCAAAAATGTGGTGAGACCGGCCGCTATCGTGGTCGCCCACAACCTTGGAATCGACACGAAGCCCGACGACAAGACATCAGGCGCTGCCCAAGCGCCCGAGACATAAACTGCAGCAAAACCAGCGGCCAGACCCACAAGGTGTCCGACAATAATGTTGTAGCTTCTCGCGCTACGAAGTTGGGGCTGCTCCACTAGTTCGTAAGCGGTTGGCCCCAGACTCGCGAAGATCACAGGTTGTTTCGTGGCCCATGCGACAATCCCCAATGCCAGGACTAACCCTCCCTCGCCGAGAGTTGCCCAAAATAAGTCAGATCGATTGTTCAATTTCATGACCTCCCTTCAGGTGTATCGACACGAAAACCACCGACAAAGGTGTATTGTTATGCCGCTATTGCACACCTAAATTTCAATCCTGTCAGCGACGTCTCGATGGACTCCGCGCGAATCGTCTTGCTCCTTCGATTTCAGCCCTTACTCAAACGCCCGGGGCCTTCCTAGTAACCGTCAGCTCACGGTTAACGGACGCTACAAGGGAAAAGAATGGGAAGAGATTTTGCTTGCGAAAGTCCGACAGCCCCCGGCAATGTAATTGAGGTGAATGCCGACGATCCCTTTGATGCGATCGCGGACTCCAAGTTCGAAACTTCTCGACGATCTCGCACAGGATATCCGAGAATTTTGACCCAGGTATCGCTTCGGCATAGCCGACGCGATACCTGTGCCCTAGACTGGCCTCCTGGCACTAGTCGAGCATGCGACCAGTGACACGCTTTGAACCCCGCGGACGCCGACGGATAAGAATCGACCATCGGCGCTCGAGGTCATGAGCACTCGCCGAGTTGGAAGGTTTCGTCAAGCCAGTCATACATGCGGGCAAAAGCCATGCGACCGGCTCCGACCTGGCAATGGGCTCCCGCGCCTTCGCTGTCAGTGAAACGCATGAAGGTCTTTGG
>Ga0187783_10002129_pt1 | contig 14738 bp, 7 predicted proteins | sample 1015_SJ02_MP02_2_FD_132471 | JGI IMG/M metagenome (GOLD analysis project Ga0187783, IMG submission 132471) | Tropical peat soil microbial communities from peatlands in Department of Meta, Colombia - 1015_SJ02_MP02_20_MG | ecosystem: Environmental > Terrestrial > Soil > Wetlands > Peat | place... | reverse complement strand
GTGAAGACCGCCCGCCGCTACCGCACCATCCAGATCCAGGCCGGCCCGCACACCATCACCGCAGCCGACCCGCTCCCCGACGACCTCCGCCAGGCCATCGACCACCTCAACGGCCAAGCAGGTACGCACTAACCTGGCCCAACTCGGGGCACTCCCAGAGCTCCTTGTGCTTGGGATCGGGCTTATAAGCGCAGAGGCGGCTCTTCGCGATGCTCATGCGCAGTCATCAAGTAACCGCCAGCGCTCAGCGGTCCTCGAAGCCGTAGGGATCTAGCTTCAGGGTGCGGGCGTTCTCGGTGACGATGCGGACCTTCTCGTCGGGGTAGCCGTCCTTCTTCTGCGCGGTGATCTCGATGCAGATTTCCAGGTCGGCATCGTCTGACGCCAGGTGTTGGATGATCTCCTGGGAGAGCTTGGTCAGCTCCTTCACGTACAGATCGGACTTGATCTTCGCGACGCCGTAGAACCGGGTGTTCTTGGGGCCTACAGGCGTGGGGCTTGGTTGCGGACGTGGACTGGGGGTGTCACCGGTTCCCGCTGTGCCCGCCGTGGCCCCCGCGAAGGTGCCGTCGTCGCTGGTGGCACGTGCGGCTTGCTTGGCGGCCCGTTCCCGCTCCCGCTGGGCGATCGCCTGTTCTGGTCGGACCAGCAGCGTCGAGTCGGTGACCTGCGGCGGGGCGTCCTCGCCGGGGATAGCCAGGAGGTGATATGTCCCGGTGGACTCATCGAACCCTGCAGCGACGGCGAAACCATCGAAATCCCAGGTCAGAATGTCGAATACGTCTAGGACCCCGTGGTCGAGCACGGACCGTTCGGCCAGACGGGGCAGATACACGTACTCGCAGTAGTACTCCCAGAGCTTGCCCATGCCGACGTAGCCCTGCTCCCACACGCTCGACAGGTACTGATCCAGATCGAGTCGGATGTTGCGCGCGCCGTGGACGGCGCGAAGCATGTCGGCGTTGCGCAGCTTGTCGCTGGCCCGTTCGGCGAGCCGTTCCTTGGCCGTGTCGGTCTTCAGCTCGTCGAAGGACACCTGCTGGCCCTTCGGCTGGATCGGGACTAGCACCCACTGGTAGGTGGCCGGGATGCGGAGCCGGACCTTCTCGTCCGCCTCCGCGAGGCTCTTCCGCGCCTGATTTCGCTGCTGAAAGGACAGACCGAGCTCGTCCATGCGGTCGTCGCTGCCAGCAATGCTCTGCCAGGCCAGGTAGTCGCGGGCCGCCGCGTCCAGTTCTTCATAGCGTTTGGCGTCCGGGGCGAGGAAGACGATCATGTTCCGGTTCATCCGCTGCGCGTTCCCGCGACCAAGCAGCGCGTCGCGGGCGAAGACCCCTGCCTCCGACCCATCCTCACCACGGGCATGGCGGAACTGTGGATGCAGGATTACCAGCCGGACGGCGGGATCATCGGGAATCTCGGCACTGCTTTCCGGACCGATCTGCACAGTCGCGAACATGCCGCGGGCGCGCTGCTCATGCTTGCGGAGCCGGTCCAGGATCTCGTCGTGGACCAAGTCGGGCCGCTCGCGGAGCCGGTCGGCGTGGTCGCGGGCCATCCGGGCCACCGTCGGCGCCACGTCGTACCAGTACCGGGCGCCATCGTTGTAGAGATACGTGGCCTGTTCGGACAGCATGTGCAGCGCGCCGCCGAAGTTCCCGGGTTGGTCCCCGGGAGTGGCCACGCCGAGCCAGATAGACGGCTGCTCGATGCCCTTGTGCGCGGCCCGCAGCGTGGGCGCGGACCCCAGGAAGATCGTTCGCGCGATCCGCCGGGTGATCCGGCGCTGGCCGAATGCCGGGCGGCTCACATCGATCTTTGCTGGCGTAGGATCCGTGCCGTCGACATCGACGTCGATGACCGGCTTGAAGTTGTCCTCCAGGTACTGGCTGATCTCGGTGAGCACGTCGTCGGAGTCCAACGGCACACCGCCTGGCATGATCAGCGGTGCGGGATCGGTGCCGCGCCACAGGCTGTGGATGACTGCGCTCATCAGCCGCAGCACGCCGCGGGTCCGCTGGAACCGCTCCAGCGTGGACCAGTCCTGGTAGAGCCGGTCGAACAGCTCGGGGTGGATCGGGTAGGCGGCCTTGATCCGTTCCTCGTAGCCGAGCTCGGCAACGCCGTTCGGGAACTCGCCGCGGTGCCGGGCGTAGAACTCGGTGAACACCCGGGCCGCCGCGGCGATTTCGGCCTGGGCGTCGGCACCGGGCTCCTCGAACAACCGCCGCCGCACTATCGCGAATGACTCCTCGGCGGTCGCGGGCCGCCACTGGTCGGCGACGCGGCGGATCACCTGCTGCAGCTGAGCCAGGGCCTCCCGGCCGTTCTGCCCGCCGACCTCAAGGTCGGTCGCGCCGCGTTCGACCTCCTCGTCCGACGGCTTGTCTGACGAGGCCGGGATCGACACGACGAGCATTGCGCCTGGGACGGCCTTGACCGCCTCGGTCAGCGTCTGGGCGAACGTGAACTGCGTGGCGAAGGTCCCGGCGTCCAGGTCGTCGCGCCCGTACAGCTGACGGGCGTAGGCAACCCACTCGTCGATGAGGATCAGGCACGGCGCGCACAGGTCGATCAGCTCGCCGAGCGCGGATCCCGGGTTGGACCGGGTCACGTCGGCGTCGGCCACGATGTCGTAGGCGGCGCGCGCCTCTGCGTCCCCACCGCGGGCCGCCCCAAGCTGCCAGGCCAGTTCTCCCCAAAGCGTCTTGACGTGAGTCTCGTACGGCGTGCCCTTGGCCTTGACCGAGCCCTTTCCGGCCGCGATGTGGTTGCCGACCAGCGCGACCCGGCGTGCCGACCGGCCCAGCTTGCCGATGTCGTGCCCGGTGAGCAGCTTCTGCAGCTCGTCCGGGTACCGGGACAGCTCCGTCCCGGACAGCAGGTGCCACAGCGCGAGCATGGAGTGGGTCTTGCCGCCGCCGAAGTTCGTCTGCAGGTTCACCACGGGCGAGGCGTTGGCATCCCCGCCGACGCGCCGCGCTGCACGCAGCAAAAGGTCCTTCAGTCCTTCGGTCAGGTAGGTGCGGCGGAAGAACTCCACCGGGTCGGTGTACTCCCGGCTGCCTTCGCCGATCGACACGTAGGACAGGTCGGCCGCGAACTCCGCGCCGCGCAGGTTGCCGTCCATCACGTCCTTGTGCGGGACGATGACCTCGCGCCAGGGCCGCAGGCCCTGGCCGGCGATGCCGCCGACGGACTGGATCGCCTGCCTGGTCTCCGCGTTGAACTCGGCCTGCCGGGTGTCCCGGGCCAGCTTGCGGATCTGCTCGGCTTCCTCAGTCGCGCCAACGGCGGTGAGCAGCAGCTCCATCGTGTCAAGTGCCCGGTAGGTGCTCCTAACATCGAACTTGTCGCCGTGCGCCCACAGGTTGCCAACTGCCATCAGCTCGCTCGCGAAGCCCTGCTCGGCGCGGGACAGCTTGCCACGGAACGCCTGCCGCCCGTCGGTGAGCACCTTGAGCAGGAACCGCGGGTCGTCCCGGGCGTACTCATGCTTGGTCCCCTGCCGGGCGTTGTCCCGGTCCTGGAGCAGCTTCACCCAGTCCTGCCCGGCCGGGGCGGCCGCGCTCATCACCGCGTCCACGAACGGCAGCAGTCCCGCAGCCAGGATCGTCAGCCCGTTGTCGATCCGCTCCCGGTTGCTCGTCGCCATCCTCACTCACCCTCAAAGCCAAGCGTGTCGTTCACCCAGGCAGGTCCGGTCACCTTCCGCGACGCGTCCTCCAGCTCGGTCCACGACGTACCGAGCCCGTTGAACAGCAACGCGGTCTCCGCCCAGCGCTTCTTTTCCGCGATCGAGTACAGCAGATAGGCGAGCTCCTTCACGTCGTCCAAGTCCACCCTGTCACGTGCGGCCGCCATGAGCTCCGAGGTCGCCTCCGCACCCCGGTCTCTCAGCCGTTTGGCCAGGTGCAGGCAAACCTTCCACTCTGACACGCGCTCATCACCGTTAGGATCGTAATCAACGCGAATGTCCTGAACGGACAGCAGTGCCACTTTCCCGCCACGTGCCTTCAGGACGCCCGCGCGGTCCAGCACGGCGATACCCGTGTCCGTCCCCTTGGACAGCGTCTCGGCTTCGCCGAATGGCCCTGAGTCAAACCCGTGCCCCTTGAACCACTCCACACACCACCGCGTATCGGCACTGACATCGCCCTCAAGCTGTGACAATTTCTCGTCGAGCACCTGATTGATAAGCGACAACGCCGCGCGGACCCGCATCGGCGTCCCGTCAGGTTCGTTCACCTGCGCGTAGCGCGAGAAGATGGCCATCCCGGGCCCGATCGCCGCTTGCCGTAGGTCCACTGGCGCGACCTTGCCGTCGTGCTCGATCATACGCAATGCGTCGGGGAACTCGTTCCGCAATGCGGCGATCAGCCCTCGCCGGTCGGTAAACCCCGCCTGGCGATGTCGAGGCCGACACGCAAGCACAATAGACGACGCTAGCGCATTTGTTCCCATGCCCGTAGCGCGGTTAGCGAGCTCAGTGCGTATCGGCCAAGTGGCTGTAATCGTCCAGCCAGCTTTGATCATACCTTCAAGCATGGTTTCCCAACCGGTGGATGCATGGTCGCCATTATCGCTCGTCTCGGCCTGCTTAAAGGCATAGATTACTGTAATTGGATAATGATCTGGCGTTCCATTGCGGATGGATCGGAAGACAGAGGTAAACCCATTCTCAAAGAAGCGCTCAGCATTCTCCTTTCCGTCATGCCGAAACGGATCTGCGACAAGTTCGCCAGTCTTTGGCGTCAGCATTGTACCCATGATTTGTGGGTATAGTTCGCGGAGTGAGCGCCGGAGCCATACGTAAAAGAAGTCAGACAGATCGGCGTAGCCTACATTATCGTAATAAGGCGGGTCAGTCGCGATTAGGGAACCGTCTGTATGCAGATGTGCCGCATCGGCTTGAGTTACAGAAGCGGGCGCATAGGATTTAGCTGGCAGATAGTCTAGCACGCTGGCGACCCACTCAACCGCATTCCAAAAAGTTCCAGTTCCGGCTAGGAGTGGTTGCGTCTCGACGAAATCCCAAGTCATCGGTATGGCTTGACGCGCAAACGTTGAACTTGTTGACTCTCGGCTGCCATACCAGTTGGTACTAGTAGAGTGCCTGTCTGCCAGCTTGGATATAGCGAATGCGAGGTAGGTTATCACCGAAACAGCATAGCTGGGGTCGTTGCCGTCCATAAGAATGCGTTCGCGTACCTCGCTGATGAGGTCGCTGAAGGTGGTAAGCGCAGTAAGTTGGCGGCTGGTGAAAAGGCTACAATATTCTTGAAACCCGTACCGAGAAGGCGAGAACCACCGCGGGTTGTCAGGGAGCTCCCCTTGGGGCACGTCTGTGGGACGCGGGACATCAGCGGCCTTCTCGTGTCTTTCGTTGGGCGGAAGATAGTAACGCTGACGCTTGCCTTCCGCGACAATTGCCATAAGCTGGGTGCCCATGCGACCAGCCTTACCTTCTGCGCGGATGTAATTGAGGGGGGCCGGGCCATCACAGATGAGGCACACTGCACCAGTGCGACTTACTGTGCCTTCTCTGGGGACTCCGTTTGGCCCGCCAATTTCGAAGCGGACCCGCTTACCGTCAGGAACCGGAACTACATAACGTTCCTTACCTTTCTTCTTTCCCAGCCAGAACGAACGGATCAAGGGCATCGTCCCGCCGCAGGCCGGGTTGGGGCAGGTGACCGTGCGGGCCCAGATCCAGGCGATGACCGTGGCTTCGATGCCGGAGATCCTGACCTTCGGGTAAAGGTGGCCGATGTGCTGCTCTGCTTCCTGGCGCATCCACTGGCCGTAGCGGCGGATGTCCTCGGCCAACCCCGTGACGGCGGTCCAGGTCGTTCGTTCTGCAGCAGCCCCGGGAAAGACCGGCGGATGTCCAGCCCACATGGGCGGGATCTCAATCAAAGCCTTGTTGATGAGTACCGCTACAGGGTTCAGGTCCGAGGCGCGCACCTGTAGACCGAGACGCTGGGCCTCCAGCGGGATCGAGCCGCCCCCGGCGAACGGATCCATGATCGCCGGAGGAGTGCCACCGCTGGACTTTTGGATCTCCTCTCGCGCTTGCTCGAGCAGAGCCTCGTTGTGGATATTCTCCCACTTGACCAATTCAGAGATGATTCCGTGCAAGCGTTTGCGTTCGGCATCTTGCTCGGTTCCGGTAGAGAACTGCTCTGGGTGCGCGGATGGGTCGTCGACGAGCTGAGCGAACAGGACTGCCCGGCAGGCGGCGAGCGGGCGACGGGCCCACCACAAATGCAGCGCAGAGGGGTGGCCGTGCTGGATGGACTTTTCGCGGGCAGACTCACGGTTAATGTCTTCCAGAGGAAGAGCTACCTCGATCAGCTTTGGCTTGTACCAGAGCTTGGCGTCAATCATACCGGTCCCGTCCCTCTTCTCATTTCGTTAGCCTAATTACCGATGATATCGGTGAGGAGACCTGACAGAGCGCCGCCGCGATTGCCTCGCCTAGCGCCCTGGCAACGGGAGGTGGAAACGCGTTTGCGACCTGGCGGTAGGCAGCGGTTTTGGGTCCGGCGAACGTCCAAGAATCGGGGAACCCTTGTAGCCGCGCTACCATCCGAACGGTCAGTCTTAGCAACTGGTCAGCGGGATACTCAGGTCCGGGGACCTCGTCGGCGATCCCGAGCCCGTCAACGCCGAGATTCTTCCATACCGCTCGGGCCCGGGTAGGGCCAAGATCCGGCCCTCCGTGGTTTTTGCTTCCACCGACGATCGTAGGTGCAATCCCCCGAGCCTTCTGCGCCCAAGCCGCCGCACCGGGCCACCCTCGCAAGCCAATCAGGTCGTTCAGCGCCTCGCCTACCGTACCGGGTGGATCGGGTGACGGCTCGGGCCAACGAAACCAGCCTGCCCATGGCCGCTGGATCGCGACTAGCACGAGTCTAGGCCGCAGCTGAGGAACGCCATGCTGACTGGCATACACCAGGTCCCACCAAGTCTCATAGCCCAGACCCTGGAGCCACCGCAGGATCTGCGCGCGATAGCTGTCGAACCTGCGCGCCGCAAGGCCTCGCACGTTCTCTAGCAATACGGCTCGCGGACTTATCTCTCGGATAAGCCGAAGCGCTTGCGGGAAGAGGTCCCGGTCGTCATTCTGGCCAAGTTGCTTCCCCGCGACGGAGAAAGGCGGGCAAGGCACTCCTCCCGAGAACAGATCGACACCGTGAAACGCAAGGCCGTCTACGTCAGCTAGATCGCGCTCGACGACCTTCCAGTTAGCAGCCCTGTTTAGTCGAAGCGTCTCGCATGCAATAGGGTCAAGCTCAACTACGCCCTCATGAAAGAATCCGGCCTGCTCAAGGCCGAGCGCCTGTCCCCCGGCTCCGGCGCAGATCTCCATGGAGCTTAGCCTCGCCATACTGCCTCCAGTGATGATGTCTCGGCTGATTCTTCCAGAGGGCACCGGTAGAGGCCGTCAAAACGCCACTGGCACCCGGAAGGCTCCGTCAACCTTGATCGTTTTGTCGGGGAGGACCGGGTTCGCTGATCAGGCAGACTGCACATGCCTGCTCACACCTCCCTCGCGAAGGGAGCCGTCCGGACCATCAGTGTAAAGCGAATGCGCCGTCATCTGGATTCGGGTGCCTTTGGCCCGAAGGCTAAACCATCGTCACCCACTTCCGGCACTGGACGACAACTTCGGACCGACGCCGCTACGTGACGGTGACGGATTGACCTCTACCCGGCGGATCACGGGTTGATGTCTCCCGGGGAGGCTACTTCGATAAGCTTCAGTACATAGCATAGCTTGCCGTCGTCATACCGGATCCCCTCCGCGTTCCCATTCCCTGGCCCAGCTGCCGGTTACGCCGGTGGCGGCGAAGTCGCCGAAGTCGATGTCACGGAACGGATTGACGATATAGCGAACCGTGTCGCGTTCGGGTCCGTCTGGGTGAATCGACACCAATGCGAGACGGAATCCTGAAGCTGCGTTCTTGCCGGTCAGCGCTTCGGTCCTCGTGACCCAGAACTCCTCGGCGCCTTCGAGCCGGCCCTTCACCTCGATGAACACGACGTGGTCGTCGGCGGTGCGGGAACGGATGTCATAGCCGGGGTTGCTGTGCGGCATCTCCTCCGGGATCCGGCCGAGGCGGCGTTCGGCGGCCAGGACGGCGTCGACGGCGCGGCGTTCGGCCAGAGCGGTGTCGCGCGCGATCAATGAGGGGTCGGCCACGCGGAGGAGGAGCTTGTCCAGGAGGCCCTGCGGGACGACCAGCGCGCCGCCGGAGACGACTGGCGGCCTCGCGATCAGTTCCTCTTCCAGGGCGAGGTCGGCGAGACGGTGCTCCAGGCGGCGTTCCAGGTCGCGGGCGCGATCGTAGGCGGTCTGCGGGCGCATCTTGAGCTGGCGGCCCGCCGACTCGGCTTCCAGGAGTTCGGCGTGGCGCATGTCCCAGTAGTTGATCTCATGGGTGAGGCGCTGCTTGACCAGCCTACGGACCTGGTCGACACGGGCCGTGACGATCTCCCGGGTGCGGGCGAGTTCCGCGGGCATGCCTTCGGTCACCGCCCAGTCCAGGGCCAGGGTCTCGACGCCTGATGCGAGCCACGGGTCGTCACGGAGACGGAGCGCCACGGCTCGTTCGGGATCATCGGGCGGCTCGTAGTCCAGATACCTCGCTTCGCCGGCGGCGCGAACCCCGTGCGGCGCCGGGGCTCCGCCCGTCGTGCCGGGACTGATCTCCGCGTAGTCGAACCGCTTGGTGATGGTGCGGGCCGGGTCGTGGCCGTCGGTGATCTCCTGGGTGACGGCGACGAGCAGCCGCGCGGTTTCGGTGGGGTCGTGCCGGTCCACCAGGACTGTGCCTTGCTTGAGCAGCGTGCCGTACCGTTCGATGATCAGGTCGATCACGGCGTCCAGGAGCGGGTGGCCGGGCGCCAGCAGGTCGGCGCGCGGCCTGCCGGGCGGGCGGGTCAGGTCTTTGTCGAAGGTGACCCGCTCGTAGCGGCGCAGCACCGGCGCACCGGTGCCGATCTGGCGGTCCCGGTCGCGGACGTCGGCGGGGACGTGCCGGATCTCGTACCGGCCGGACTCGCGCTCCGAGATCGTGCCGCCCAATAGCCGGAACGCGGCCATAAAGAACGCACGAATGTAGTGCGGCTGCAGGCGGCGGGCGTTTGCCTCGGCCATCCGGGCCCGCCACTTCTCCAGGTCGGCGGTGATGAGGACGTCCCGATGCGCGGCGCGTTCGGCGATCAGCTTGTCCAGGCCCTCGCCCACCCGCGCGTCGATCACCTGGTCCAGGCGCGCCCGGACCTCCGGTCGGTCGCCGTAGCGGATCGCCTCGACCAGCAGGTCGCGCAGCGGTTGTCCTTCGAACGCCTCGCCGAGCACGTCGAAGACCCGGCCCTGGTAGGCCCGCCGCTGCTCCTCCAGCTTGTCCAGCAGCAGGGCGAACACCGTGCCCTCGCGGGTGCCGGTGGCGACCAGGTTCCACAGGTGGCACACCTCGGTCTGGCCGATCCGGTGGATGCGGCCGAACCGCTGCTCGATCCGGTTCGGGTTCCACGGCAGGTCGTAGTTGACCATGAGGTGGGCGCGCTGGAGGTTGAGGCCCTCCCCCGCCGCATCGGTGGCCACCAGCACCCGGGTCCCCACGTCCTGGGCGAACAATTCCATCACCTTGCGGCGTTCCTCGCGCCGGACCCCGCCGTGGATGGTGACCACGGCTTCGGGGCGGCCGAGAAGGTCGCGGATGCGTTCGGCCAGGTACTCCAGAGTGTCCCGGTGCTCGGTGAACACGATGATCTTGCGGATGTTGCCGTCTGCGTCCTTGATCAGCTCGTTGTCGGACAGCAGGTCGCGTAGCTCGGTCCACTTCTTGTCAGTACCGGAATGGCGGACCCGCCGGGCGAGCTCCTCCAGGTCGGTGAGGATGGCGATCTCTTTGTCCAGTTCGGCGACGGTCCTTGCGGTGGTCGCGGCGTCGGCGACCTCCGACTCGATCTCCTCGGCCTCACCGCTGGGTAGGTCGTCGAGGTACTCGGGGTCGTCGGGCAGGTCCCGGCCGAGCAGCTCGGCCAGGCGGCGGGACAGGTTCTGGTCTTCGGCCGCGGTGCGGGTGTCGCCGTACTGCATCTCGCGACGCCTGCGCTCCAGGCGCTTGCGGCGTCTCTCCAGCGACTTCAGGATGGCCTCGGGGCTGGACGCAAGCCTTCGCTGCAGCACGGTGAGCGCGAAGCCGACGGTGAAGCCGCGCTTCTTGTCGCCTTGTTCCTTGAGCCGGTCGGCGCGGTTCATCTCCTCGCGGACGTATTGGGTGACCGCCTCGTACAGGTCCTGCTCGCCGGGGGACAGCTCGTAGGCGACGGTGTAGGCGCGGCGTTCAGGGAACAGGGGCTTGCCCTCGAAGGTCTTCAGGTCTTCCTTGACCATGCGCCGCATAAGGCCCTCGGTGTCCACCGTGTGCACCGCATCCCGGAACCGGCCCTCGAACCTGTCCGAGTCCAGCAACGCCAGGAACAGCTGGAAGTCCTCTTCCTTGCCTGCGTGCGGGGTCGCGGTCATGAGCAAGAGGTGCCTGGTATGGCGGCCGAGCAGCTCACCGAGCTGGTACCGCTTGGTCTTCTTCAGCTCGTTGCCGAAGTAGTGTGCACTCATCCGGTGCGCTTCGTCGACGACGACCAGGTCCCAGTCGCAGCGGTCTAGCTGGTCTTTCAGGTCGTCGGCCCGGGACAGCTGGTCCATCCGCGCGATCAGCAGCGGGTACCTGGTGAAGACGCCGCCGTCGGGTTGGGCATCGGCGAGCTGACGCGTGAGCAGCTCGAAGTTCAGGCCGAACTTCTCCCGCAGCTCGTCCTGCCACTGCTCGACCAGGCCGCCGGGCGCAACGACCAGACAGCGTTCCAGGTCCCCGCGGAGCATCAGTTCCTTGATGTACAGCCCCGCCATGATGGTCTTGCCTGCGCCGGGGTCGTCGGCCAGCAGGAACCGCAGTGGGGTACGGTCCAGCAGCTCGCCGTATACGGCTTGGATCTGGTGAGGTAGGGCATCAAGGTCGCTTGTATGTACGGCCAGCATCGGGTCGAAGCGGCCAGCCATGCGGATGCGCAACGCCTCGGCGGCGAGCTTGAAGGTGGTCGCGTCGGCCTGAAACTCGTAAGCGGCCGAGGATCTGGCCAGAGTGAGACGGGCCTCGTGGTCGCGGTACAGGATCAGCTCATCCAGGCGGTTCTCAGCGGTACGGTAAGTAAGGTGGAGCGCGTTGGAGCCAATCCATGACGCGGCCACGACGGTTACGGCCCCGTCTCCGATCACTCCGGTGAGTTGCGCGCCTGGTGTCACGTCCTCAAGCCTGATGCTCATCTGAGCTGCCGATCCCTCAAGTGTCCTGCACTGGTTATCTCAGCATCACGGGTGAGACCCGTGATGCAGTAACCTCTGCGCCGCCAACAAGACTCTAGACGTTAGATGGACAGAGGCGCTTACGAGGTAGCCGCTATCCCGAATGAGCGCTGTCCACTCCCCCAGGCTGTTGCCGTTTCCCCGATTATGCCGATGTGCACCTTTGGGCGTAGTTTCGCTCGGAATAATTGCTATAGCACCATTCGAACGGGAGCGCTCAGCGGCATGCGCCGCAACAGATCAAGATCATCAAGCATCCCCGGCTTCGGCGCCCGCGACGATTCACGGGAGGTCGTCGCGTCGCTTGGCCCCAGCCAGGTCGCGGAATCAGGAATCGAGGGCCACGGACCCTTGCCACGGAGGGCGCCGTGTGTTAAAGGGGGATAATAGGTGTGGACCTGACCGCGTCTCCCAGGAGGTACCGAGGAGGCAGATATCAATGGATGTCCCACGACGAAAGTTCAGACCGTCGAGGTCAACCACAAATTCTAATGGTACGGAATCTTTCGACGGACGCACTACGGGCATCACTGCTGCTCTTCGTTACGGTGAATCTCCTGACCGGGAAGCCACTCGTTATCTCTCTGCCGCAACTCAAATAGATATCAAGTATGCGGAGAATGTCGTAGACAGAATGATCAATGAGCGTCTCAGAGCCTTCGCGCCAACCTTTGGCGTCGATGTACCTATCGTAGTCAAGTGGGCACTAAAGGCCATTCGTACGCGATCCGTTCGGAACTATTTTCTGACCGTAACACTGATGCTACAGCTCTCGTTGATCCTATTTCTCATATTCTGGTGGCGTTGGGCTTGGACACTCATATTGATGTTGCTCATAATTGCATGGCTGATCGTTTCATGGGACTACCGAGAGCGCATCCACAACGTTGTAATCGGAAGGATGCTTAAAGATCGTTTCGATCCTGAAGAAGCTCCATGGCCTCGGAGGCAGGCCGACTGTGAGCGCCTCCTTGAGATCGCGAAGCGCAGGGACGGGAATCTCGCCGTATTTAGTGGGCACTCTGCATTCATCGGGAGCGGTAGGACTTTGTATCGTCGACGTCTGCTGTTGAATATCGGCGGTGGAAGGACGCAAAACGGGGACGAGGCTAAGAAGCCAGATCATTTCACCAGTCACGATCTTCACATGGCTATTGTCGAGGCATTCGATCGCGAGCGTGGCCTCGCGAAGAGTCTAGACAACATTAAGGTCTATGAACGACTCTTCGTTAACGGACTGCACGTACAGAAGAATAGACGATTGCTACCTGACCCGCTGCTATCGCCGCCGACATCTGTCGATAGCGGGCTGATAAGAGCAGCAGCGGTGCATCCTTCGCCAGAGGCGCGCGCATATGTATGCGTAGAGATGCCTGGCTGGCAGGGGCAGCTGGTGGTCACACTATTCATCCGCGCTGTTTACGCAGGTGACTCCCTTCTCGTTGAATGGACATTCAGGGTACTTCCTCCCATTCGTACTGAATTTCTGCGTATAGACAAATTCTATGAGTTGTCCCGGCACCGCAAAATGGAGGCTTCACTGATCAGCGGGCTGAAGCAGCTGATGCCCGCATTGCTCACCTCTCCCGCACTGACAATAAGATCCTGGTACCGATCGTACATTTCGAAGCGCCAACAATCACGACTTACGTATAAAATAAAAAGAGGTTATGTATTCGACTACGGGGCACGTCGAAGCATCCGAGAGGATGCGAGCGGCAGCCAGCGGCAGCATTACTTCCTCGCGCGGGACGAAACCATGTATGTGCTTCTGGCGCAACAAACACTTATACAGGCAGTAGGAAACTTTCTAAGCAAGCATGGAATCGACTTGAGCCAGTTCGAAGACCAGGTCAAGGTAATCATTGATCAAAGTATTAACTACAATATTGGCGACATAACTAGTAGCACTGGAATTGTAATAGGACATAGTTCTTCTGCGTCAGTGAGTGATTCTTCGAAAGGGTCGCAATGAGTTCCAGCAAACGTGGAGACTCGAATTTTAACGTCGGCAACATCGAGAACAGCACGGGAATCGTAATAGGAAACGAGTCATCGGTCTCAGTTAACCAAAACGTTCAATCCATGCATGTTGAGGTGATCACGCAGCTGGACGAATTCATACGCTCGCTTGGCTCTTACGACAATTCCCTGGCTGACGCACATGATATACGCGAATGCGCGGTGGCAGCACGAGCCGAGGCTGCAGAGACGACTCCAAGATGGCACGTTGTCAGTAGACTGCTCAAGCGAATCGCCGCGAGTGTCGCCAGCGTAGCTGCGCTGACGGAAGCTATCAGCAATATACAAACGCTAATAGCCCACATCGCTAGCTAGCCCTCTCTCGGCGAACGCGAACTCGTCCGATGGGCGGTTCGCGCTTGGTGGGTCCTGTCGCTGCTCCTCCCGCGAACGGCGGTGTCCGAAGCGACGCTCGGCGAGTCGTGAAGCGGGAACTACCGTCCGTTCGGTGAAAAGGCTTTAAATAATCCGAACGGGCGGTGGTGCTTGTCTGAGCCAGGCGGACCGGAAGCGCGCTAATGATCGCGGAGCTTGCGCAGGATGCGGGCGAGGTGGGCGCGGTCGGCTGGGGTGAGGCGGTCGAAGGCTCGCTCGGCCTCGGTGCCGCGGGCGGCGCGGATGGCGTCTAGGACGCTGGTGCCGTGGTCGGTCAGTTCGACTAGGGTGGCGCGGCGGTCGCCGGGATCGGGGCGCCGGGCGGCCAGGCCGCGGGATTCCAGGGCGTCGACGACCTCGGTGGTGGAGCGGGGCGCGATCTGCAGGTGCTCGGATAGTTCGGACAGGCGCATGGTGCCGTGGCGGCTGAGCACGCGCAGGGCCCTGAGGTGAGCGGGGGTGATGTCCCAGGGGGCCAGGGCTTCCTGGGATGTTTCCCTCAGCTGGCGCGCGACCGACCAGAAGGCTTCTGACAGCGACTCGTCGGCGGCGGACTCGAGGCGGTCTGGCGCGTCGCGATCCTGGCTCACGGGAATAGGGTACCAGCTTTTGCTGTTGTAGCCTCATAGTGAGGTAACCTCACCATAAGCTTCCCCTGGGTCCGAGCGCGGGCCCTCACCACGACAGAATCGAGAAACTCTTGGCGTCACCACACCCGAACCCAGAAATCAGAGACACGGGCCGACACCACGGCCAGCGGACCGTCACCGCGGCCGAGAAGGCGCAGGCGCGCGAGGTGTCGCTGCGCCGCGTCGGGCGGCTGTTCAGCCCGTACCGGTGGCAGCTGGCCATCGTCACGGCGATCATCGCCGCTTCCTCCGTGGTCGGCCTGGCCTCGCCGTTCCTGCTCCGCGCGGTCATCGACGACGCCCTCCCGGACCGGAACGTGCGGCTGCTGGCC